>Ga0315298_1000104_pt1 | contig 158511 bp, 158 predicted proteins | sample WHS_1_MG_FD_203077 | JGI IMG/M metagenome (GOLD analysis project Ga0315298, IMG submission 203077) | Extremophilic microbial mat communities from Washburn Hot Springs, YNP, Wyoming, USA - WHS_1_MG | ecosystem: Environmental > Aquatic > Thermal springs > Hot (42-90C) | place: USA: Wyoming...
GGCCGCTTGGGGTATCGGTCTTGAGCACGCCGTCCATGACTTTGACCGACGCCACGATATGTGGATCATCGGCGCTGCGCAGTCCGTAGCGCACCAGTTGCAGGAAGTCATTGGCCACCTGTTCACTCACACCGCCGTCGAATTACCGATTAGGGTGGTGCTTCAGTCTTGGCCGCTGCGTTTTCCCGCATAGTCTTCACCGCCTGCCCCAGGCCTTCCTGAAAGCGGTGGCTGTGCCCGTGCAACTGACCGAGCAGGCGATGGAGTTCCTCGCGCATTCCGCTTTGTCGTACCTGAAGGATTTTCCGACCCAGGGCATGCACCGCTTCGTGCTCGACCAGCAAGGCCTCCACCTCGGGCAGTTCTGCTGTGTGGGCGTGCAACCAGGTCGTGAGTGGACAGGCGGCCAGCTCCGTATTCTCGTAACTCGCGTGATATATCGCGGACTCCTCTGCCGTATGCATCCATCCCAGATGCTGGTACAGGGCCAGCAGCGGCGTGTCCGTATCCCCCGTACCGAGGACGAAGGTGCGCACAAAATCAGCGACCGCCCCCACCTCCAGCGGTTTGGCAATGGCGTACCCCTGGAGATAGTCGATCTCCATCTCGCGCAGGAGGGCGATGTGTGCTTCGGTTTCCACGCCTTCCACGGTGATGATGACGTTCATGCCCAAACCCAGATTGATGAGACTTTCGACGAAAATCAGATCCTGGGGTTTGTTCGACAGTTCGCGGATGAAACCCTGATCGATTTTGATCTCGTCAATGGGCAGATTTTTGAGTCGCAGGAGGGAGGCGTATGCACTCCCCACGTCATCCAGGGCGATTTTGACGCCCGCACCGCGCAGCCGCTGCAGATGCTCCAGGGCGACCTCCTGTTCGAGGATTTCCCCGATCTCCAGCACCTCCAGCACCAGGGATTCCGGGGGGATGCCCGGATAAGCGGCCAGGATGCCAAAGACCGAATCGGCAAATTCGGGACTGTCGAGCTCTTCGGGAGTGACGTTGACGCTGAGGAAGAGATCCAGGCCCATCTCCCGCCATTGCGCAAGTTGCCGCAGCCCCGTCTGCAACACGAAGCGCCCCAATGCCTGGCGTTCCAGCACGCCCAGGGAAGGAAGGAAGCGCTCGGGGGAGGCCTCCTGATCCTCCCGGTTCCATCGGGTCAGGGCCTCGAGGCCCGCCACCAGGCCTGTCGTCAGGGCCACCAGGGGCTGATAGTGTAGGATCACCGCTCCGCTGGCCAAGGCGCGCAGAAAATCCTGGCGCAACGTTTCATCGCCTATGGTGAGGGTGCCGAGATCCGGGTGATAGAGCTGCACCCAACCCTCCTTGGTCCGACCGGGGCGCGTCTTGGCGGCGTACATAGCCTGATCTGCGTGGCGCAGGAGCAGGTCGGCGTCCCCGTCGTCGAAGGGATAGAGCGTCAACCCCAGACTCGCCTGAATACTGACCATCTTCCCTTTGATGTTGAAGGGCCGCTCAATCGCGGCCTGGAGGCGGGCCAGGACCTGATCCAGTTCATCCATACCGCGCAAGCCTTCCAGCAGCAGCACAAACTCATCGCCGCCCAGGCGCGCGACGGTATCCGTCCGCCGCATCGCGTCCTGCAGGCGGCGGGCCATTTCTTTCAGCAGGTCGTCTCCGGCATCATGGCCGTAGGTGTCATTGATCGGCTTGAAGGCATCCAGATCGAGAAACCCCACCGCCAGGAGCCGCTCCTGCCGTTCCGTGCGGGCTAAGGCCTGATCAAACACCAGCCGCAGACCATCGCGGTTGGGCAGGCCGGTCAGGACATCGTGGGTAGCCTGCGTGGTCAGAGTCTGCTCGAAGGCCTGGCGTTGCAGCTCCCATCGGCGATCCAGGAAGAGGATGCGGCGATAGGCGGCCAGGCCGAATCCCAAAGCGATGAGCAGAAAGACCAGAGGATATTGAATGTGTCGTCGCCACCAGGCGGCCAGCCATTGAGCCCTGGGGACGGAAACGAAAGCGGTCAACGGATAATGGCTCAAACGTGTAAAGGCCCCAAAGCGATAGGCCGGCTCCCCCACCGTGACGACGCCCGCATACGTTCCATGACGTGCATGAGGGTCACGCTGCAAGGCTTGCTGCAAGGCTTGCCGCAAGGCTTGCCGCAAGGCTCCTTCTGCGGATACGGGATGGGCAAGCATCTTGGAGAGATTCCCCTGGGGTATGGGCCAGCGCCCTTCAATATAAAAATCACTCCGGAGCAGACCGACCGCCGTTCCCGTGCGCAAGGGCAGATGGCTCAGGAAGTCTTCAATACCATTGAAGCGCAGCGGCGTGGCCACCACAAACAAGGGTTGTCCCGCCGGGGAAAACACCGTGCGACTCAGGCGGATGACCCAATGATCGCCCACCAGCGGACCACGCAGCGGGTAATAGACCCGCATGCCATGTGCCTGCAAGACTTTCTGAAAACCCTGCCAGATGGCCGGATTGTTGCGAAAATCCGGGAGCGGCTTCCCCGCCGGTACGGCCGTGGAGGCGATGACCTGGCCACTCGGGGCGATGAGATTCGCGCTGGCGATATCCGAGGTGGCCTTCTGATAATCGAGCAGGAGCGTCCGGGCGCGGCGCGGATGATGGAGCGCGTTTGCGCGCTGTAACTGCACTCCCAAAAACCGGAGTCCGGAGGCGTGACCGTCCAGCAGCTTCTGCGTGACCGCTGCGACCATGTCGGATTCCAGCGTCAAACGATACTGACTGTTCTGCTCATAGCGATGCCAGGAGAGCCAGGTATACCATCCGGAAAAAGCCAATATCCCCACGAATGTCCCGTAAAAAAACAGAAATATGGTCCGCCGATAGGGAGGTATAGTGATGGGACGGGTGAAAAACGCGGAAATTTTCTGGATGGTTTTCAAATTCAATCGTCCCCGCCACCCAGGGAGTTAGCCGTCATGATGGCACCGACATGCGCTCGGGATTCCGGTAGCGAACGTGAAAACCGCAAATTGCCTCGGTCAGACACGTTCACCATGATCGCTCTACCTTGATGTAGATGCAGAAGTTTAACAGGCTACCAGTAGCGGCTTTGGGAGACAACCGCTTTGGGTGCGGGATACCTCCGGCCATGGTGGCACCTTAGAAAAGGTTCTTGATAGTGTTCAAGAGCTTGTCGCCGAGGTCCATTCCTGTGCCACTTTCCGTAGAAGCCGTAGGCGCAGCAATGGGTGGGTAGCCCGCCAGATAATCACTGACGCCAATAACATTGCTGCCGCCACTGATGGTAGGTCCGGTCACGGAAGGCGGTCGGAAGAAACCGGTAGCGGGGCTGCCTGCCATGGCGGTCCGCATGAAATGAATCCAGATGGGTAATGCCTCACGGGCCCCGGCCGCCCAGCGGCCCATGCTGCGGTTGTCATCATAACCCACCCAGACACTGGTGGTGATATGCGGACTAAATCCATTAAACCAGGCATTATTTTCGTGGTTGGTCGTGCCAGTTTTGCCCGCAATGTCGTTGCGCCCCAAGCTCTGGGCCGCGACGCCGGTCCCGATCTTGATAACCTGCTGCATCATCTCGGTCAACAAATAAGCCACCCCCGGCGGGATGGCGGTCTCTTGCGCGGGCGGCGTATAACCCATGGGACAATTGAGCAGGGAGATTTGTGTGCCGCGGTTATTCACAATTTTGGTGATGAGGTAGGGATTAGGCAGAAAACCGCCGCTGGAGAAGACCGCATAGGCGCGGGCCAACTGTAAGGGGCTGTAATCTCCCGCGCCGAGCACCATGGAGGGTACTTGCGGTACCTGCTTGGCCGGAAAGCCGAAGCGTTGCACATACTGCGCTGCGTAGGGGATGCCGATGTCCATGAGGATGCGAACACTGGGTACGTTATGGGAGTAAGCCAGGTTTGACCATACCGGGATCGGAGTATTGGAGAACTTATTGCTATAATTGGTCGGCGTATAGACCTGTCCTGTCGGCAAGGCAATGGACAGGGGAGTGTCTGGAATCGGCGTTTGTGGCGTCATATAGCTGCTTTTTCCTGAAGCAAGCAACGCCGGCGCATCCATAGCCGCGGCATAGACAAAGGGCTTGAAGCCGGAGCCCGGTTGCCGATAGGCGAAAACGGCGCGATCGAAATGGCTGAGCTCATAACTGAAGCCGCCGACCAGGGCGTGGATTGCTCCGGTGTGGCTGTCCAGGCTCACCAGAGCACCTTGTACCCGAGGAATCTGTGAGAGTTGCCAACCGCTATCCCTGCCAGCGGAGGACCAGACATTAACCCCCCATTCCTGGCCTGCCCCTGCCGTAACGGAATGTACATAAGGGCGCAGCCAGACCAGATCACCGCTGTGCAGCACCGCATTGACGAGGCGTGGTTTGGGCGCGCCAGGGTGGGGGCGTGCCCAGCTCACATCACGCAAGGTCAGTGTGATATTTTTCTTGCCTTCCAGAGCAACAGTAGCGCTTTTGGCATCGGCACCGACCACGACGCCCCATTTGAGATTGGCCGGGTTGTGGGGGGGTAATACATCAGGCCGCTTACCGGCGAGCGCTGTCTGCAAGGCGTTCCCGCTGAGGCGCGCGATGGGGCCGCGATAGCTTTTGAGGTCCATACTGGATAAGCCCATATCGTAATTTTCCAGTCCTATGGCAACGGCTTTGTTCGCTGCTTCCTGATCCTTTGGCAGGATGGTGGTATACACCTTGAGCCCGGAACGGTAGGTGAAATCGCTGCCAAATTGCTGAGTAAGCCAGTTGGCGATCCAGTCGGTGACGTAGGGGGCAACATTGCTGGCCGCCGCATGATAACGCGACAATATAGGTTCGGCATTGGCCTTTGCCTCTTCATCCTTGGAAATATAACCACGGTTTTCCAGGCGCTTGAGCACATAAGCCCGGCGTTTTGTGGCGAGGTCAGGGTTGGCCACGGGGTTCAACACGGAGGGTGCCGGGGGGAGCCCTGCGATGGTGGCCATCTCTCCCAGAGTCAGATGGCTGACGCTTTTCCCGAAGTAGGTCCGCGCGGCCGCCTGCACACCGTAGGCACCCTGTCCGAGGTAAATCTTATTTAGATAAAGCTCAAGAATCTGCTGATGGGTAAAGTGGTGGGCGAGCTTGTACGCCAGAAGGATTTCCGCGATTTTACGGGAGATGGTTTTTTGCGGGGTCAGGTAAAAGTTGCGGGCCACCTGCTCGGGGATGGTGCTGGCACCCTGCACCGGCGCCATATGAATAAGATCCACTAACGCGGCACGGAGAATCCCCGGATAGCTGACCGGATAATACAACGGGTTGTTGCTGAAGAAACGCGCGTTTTCTGCGGAGATGAAAGCCTCCTGCAATTTGGTCGGAATCTGATCAAGGGGCAGGGCGTAGCGCATTTGTGGACCCACCTCTTGCAGCAGCGCGCCATTGGCGGCGTAAATCCGCAGGGGTTCGTCGGGATGCCATTCACTGAGTTCGTGAACGGGGGGCAGAGTTTGCCAGATGCGGTAGATGTAAATGCCGATGCCGATCCCGATATTAATCAGGATCAACAGGGTGATCAGTACAATCCAGCGACCATAGTGGTGGCGCTTAGGCTGCTTGGCGCGCGCACCCGGGGTCTTCGCTTGAGCCATGCCGTTTCTTCCCGTGTGGTTGAGTACTTAGCAAAGTCCATGCTGGCCTGTCTGCACTTTGCGAAATAGCCTGCCCACGTTTTTACATTGCGACGCAGCCGATGGCGCAATACTATACCACCATGAATCTCAAGAGTCGCTTCGCGCCCAGCCCCACCGGTTACCTCCACCTCGGTAATGCCCGCACCGCCCTTTTTGCCTGGCTGGCGGCGCGTAGCATGAATGGTACATTTATTTTGCGCCTGGAAGATACGGATCAGCAGCGTTCCCCCGATATCTATGAAAAGGCCTTGCTGGAAGATTTGCAGTGGTTCGGCATCGACTGGGACGAAGGCCCGGACCGTGGTGGCGATCACGGCCCCTACCGGCAGATGGAACGTCTGGCCCTCTATGATGCGTACTATGCCCAGTTGCAGACGGCCGGACAGGCTTACCCCTGCTATTGCAGTGCCGATGATCTGGCCGCCGAGCGCGCCGTGCAGCGCTCGGCGGGGAAAGCACCACGTTATGGAGGACGCTGTCGGTATCTCAGCGCCGAGGCGCGGGCCGCGCGGGAGGCGGCGGGTATGCGACCCACGCTGCGCTTCCATATTCCCGACCAAGGCACCCTCAGCGTGCCCGATCTGGTTTGGGGCGAGCGTCATTATGCATTGGCTGATCTGGGGGACTTTGTCATCCGCCGCAGTGACGGCAGCCCGGCATTTTTCTTTGCCAACGCGATCGACGATGCGTTGATGGGGGTGAATCTGGTCTTGCGCGGTGAGGACCACCTCACCAATACTCCCCGGCAAATTCTGATCTTGCAGGCGCTGGGGTTACCGGTTCCCGGTTATGGCCATCTGCCTTTGTTACTCGGTGCCGACGGTCAGCCTCTGTCCAAGCGATACGGGGCGGTCAGCTTGCGCGGCCTGCGCGAGGCTGGCTATCTGGCCCCGGCGGTGCTTAACTACCTCGCCCGTCTGGGGCATCACTACAGCGCGACAGGCTTTCTGGATAGCGTCGCCCTGGCGCAGGGCTTTGCGCTGACCCAGATCAGTCGGGCGCCCAGCCATTTTGATATGGTGCAGTTGCAGCATTGGCAGCACGAAGCGGTACAGTCGCTGGACGATGCCGCCGTCTGGAACTGGTTGGCGCCCCATCTGCAGGACAAAGTGCCGACGGGGCGGGAAATGTCTTTTGTCGCCGCGGCGCGCGCCAATATTGTGCTGCCCGCCGATGCGCTGGATTGGGCTGAGCGCTGCTTTGCCACCCCCGTAATGGCCGCTGAGGCCGCTGAGGCTATCATCGGTGTGAGTCCTGGATTCTGGTCCGCTGCCCAGACGACGCTGCAGGCCGCAGGTGGCGACTACCGGCTCTGGACCAAAGCCTTGCAGCAAGCCAGCGGGCAGCGCGGTAAGGCGCTGTTCATGCCCCTGCGCGCCGCGCTTACCGGGCTCACCCACGGACCGGAACTGGCGGCGCTCCTTCCCCTCATCGGTGAAGCGCGCGCGTTGACGCGTCTTCATGCCGCTGCCCAACGCTCCTGAACGCTTGTCGAGGCCGAAAATATGACCACCCTGCCGGTACTGACCCTCTATGACACCCTGCGCCGCCGTAAAACGCCACTGGAAGTGCTGCGTCCCAATCATGTGGGACTCTACGTCTGCGGGATGACCGTATACGACTTCTGTCATCTCGGCCATGCCCGGGTCATGGTCACCTTTGATACGGTGGTGCGCTATCTGCGTGAGCGCGGCTACGAGGTGACTTACGTCCGCAATATCACCGATATCGACGATAAAATCATTCGTCGGGCGTTGGAGTGTGGCGAATCGATCCAGTCTCTCACGGCACGCTTCATCGACGCCATGCACGAAGATGAGGCGGCGTTGCTCTGCCGGCGCCCTGATCTGGAACCGCGGGCGACGGAGCACGTGGGTGCCATGCAAACCCTGATCGGCGAACTCATCAACAGCGGGCATGCCTATGCGGCGGCCAATGGCGATGTGTACTACGCGGTGCGCAGCTTCCCGGAATACGGGCGTTTGTCCGGCAAATCCATTGACGAGTTGACGTCGGGCGCGCGGGTGGATATTGGTGAAGACAAGCGTGATCCTCTGGACTTTGCCCTGTGGAAGGCGGCCAAGCCCGGCGAGCCGTCCTGGGCCTCCCCCTGGGGAGAAGGGCGGCCCGGTTGGCATATCGAATGTTCCGCCATGTCTGCCGATGCCCTGGGTTGTGCCTTTGATATTCACGGTGGTGGTGCGGATCTGCAATTCCCGCATCATGAGAATGAAATCGCTCAGTCACAGGGCGCAGGCTGCGCTTTTGCCCATTACTGGATGCACAACGGTTTTGTCCGCATCAACGACGAGAAAATGTCCAAGTCCCTGAATAATTTCTTCACGGTACGGGAACTCTTGCCCCGTTATTCGGGCGAGGTGCTGCGCTTTTTCATCCTGTCCAGCCATTACCGCAGCCCGCTGAACTATGGGGAAGAGGCGCTGGAGCAGGCCAAGGCCGGCCTCACCCGGCTCTACACCGTCCTGCGCGGGATGCCCGGGCGCAAGATCGTGGCGGAGCTGGGTAGCGAGTGGCGGGAGCGTTTTCATACGGCCATGAGTGATGACTTCCATACACCAGCGGCTCTGGCGGTGCTCTTTGACTTGACCCGCGAGATTAATCGCCTGCGGGATGAGGGCAGTGAAGTTGCTGCACCGCTGGCTACCTTATTACGGGAACTGGCGGGAGTGCTGGGCTTGCTGCAACAAGACGCAGAGGATTTTCTCCGCGGCGATGAGACGAATACCCACTGGATTGAGGAGCGTATCGCCGCGCGCGCCGCGGCGCGGCTGGCCCGCGATTTCGCCGGTGCCGATGGGATCCGGCAGGAATTGACAGCCGCTGGGGTCATTCTCGAAGATGGCCCCGGAGGCACGACATGGCGGCAGGAATAAGACACTGCCACTCGCTCAACCCGGGCACTTAAGTTAGGCTCCTCAGCCTTCGTCCAGTGGGAAAGACTGCTGCTCACCTTCGCTGGGAACGGCAACCGATACGGGCTCCTGTTGCATTGCGGGCAGTATGGATTCTTCCGGAATTGCCGCGTTGATGGATTCCTGAACGATTTCAGGCACGGGCTCCGCTGTCGTTGGCTGCCCGGTGGGGTAGAGGTGCTCTTCTAGCGAATCCCTTTCGATGGTCGCAGCGGCGACTGGAATCGGCGCCGTGGCGGGAACCAGCATCTGGTGCCAGTCGGCGGCGGCAGGTACCGTGCCGGGATAGACGAGCTCTTCCGGAACATGGGCGTCATCCGCTGGGCCCGCCAGCTGATCCTTATCCTGGAAGCCCTCTGTCGTGTAGGTGCCTTCGGTATTTTCCCCGCCCTGAGTGGAGCGCCTGGCGCGCGCGCGGCGTCCACCACGCCGCCGCCGCCGGCTGTTGCGGTCTTCGCTGCTGGTTTCCTGGGCACCGGTGCCCATCTCGCTGGCCTGCTCCGTGCTCGTCGGCGGTTCAGCGCCACCGGTCTCCGCCAGGAAGGTCGCTGCGTCAACCGGCACATAGCGGGATACCAGTGCCCGCACCAGGCGGGCCAGAATACCCTCTTCCGGCGGAACGATCTTGACGGGCGCTTTCGCCTTCGGGCCGCTGGGTGCCGGTGGTGTGCGCAGTGGCGGCAGCACCGTGGGCGGCGGCGGCGCGGTTAACGGACTCAGTGCCGCTGATTCGTTCGGCGGACGGCTGGGGCGTGCAGGCAGAGTGCTGTTGTCGCTGCCGGCGACTGTCGCCGCTCGACTGCTGTCGCCTTCCACACGCGTCCGCTGAATCTGATAATGGGGCGTGACCATGTCCGGCGAGGGAATGATCAGGATGCGGGTGTCGGTCTTTGCTTCCAGTTCCAGAATCGGGCGGCGTTTCTCGTTGAGCAGATACACGGCCACATCCACCGGCACCCGACACTCTATCTCTGCGGCACCGGCTTTCATGCACTCCTCATACAGCAGGCGCAGGACGTGCATACTGGTGGCTTCGCAGCCCCGTATCTGACCGGTACCGTTACAGCGTGGGCAGGGTTCGGAAGAAGCTTCTTCCAGGCTGGCGCCGAGACGTTGTCGGGACATTTCCATGAGACCAAAGCGGGAGATGCGCCCCAACTGTACCCGGGCCCGGTCCAGCTTGAGGGCGTCCTTGAGCTTGCTCTCCACTTCGCGCTGGTGCTTGGGGGATTCCATGTCGATGAAGTCGACCACGATGAGCCCACCCAGATCGCGCAGGCGAATCTGCCTGGCGATCTCCTCGGCGGCTTCCAGATTGGTCTGGAAGGCGGTCTCCGCGATATCCTGGCCCTTGGTTGCGCGGCCCGAGTTTACATCCACGGCCACCAGCGCCTCGGTATGGTCGATGACGATGGCGCCCCCTGACTCCAGGCGCACTTCGCGACTGAAGGCGGATTCAATCTGCTGCTCAATTTGATAGCGGGAGAAGAGGGGTACGTCATTGTCGTAATACTTCAGGCGATGCACCATTTTTGGCATCATGGAGCCCATGAATTGTACCGCGGCGTGGTAGGCTCCCTCCTCGTCGATCAGCACCTCCCCGAAATCTTCGGAGAAGTGATCGCGCAGGGCGCGTACCACGACGTTACCCTCCTGATAAATCAGGAGGGGGGCGGCACGCGGTGCCGCTGTATCGAGGATGGCCTGCCAGATCTGTTTGAGATACTCCAGATCGCGCTGCAAGGCCTCCAGTTCCTGACCAATCCCCGCGGTGCGGGCGATGACGCCCATGTTTTCGGGGATGTCCAGGAGTTGCAGGTGCTGGCGGATCTGGGTGCGATCCTCGCCTTCGATGCGCCGGGAGACGCCACCGGCACGGGGGTTATTCGGCATCAACACCAGATAGCGTCCGGCCAGACTGACGAAGGTGGTGAGTGCCGCACCTTTGCTGGAGCGCTCTTCCTTGTCCACCTGAACGATGATTTCCTGACCTTCCCGCACCAGATCCTGAATGCGTTTGCGGCCCTGTTCCTGTTGCAGGAAGTATTCCCGGGCGATTTCCTTGAGGGGCAGAAAACCGTGCCGCTCGGCGCCGTAATCGACGAAGGCGGCTTCGAGGCTGGGCTCCACACGGGTAATTCTACCCTTGTATATATTGCTTTTTTTCTGTTCCCGGTAAGCGCGTTCAATGTCCAGATCGAGGAGTTTTTGACCATCTACCAAAGCCACCCGCAACTCCTCTGCGTGGGTAGCGTTAATCAACATCCGTTTCATAAGTTCTTCTTTCTCCGGCGCTCAACCCGCAAGCCCGGAAGGACCCGTCAGGGAGCGCAGCGTTTGTAATTGGGACCGGCGGGGGTTGCCCGGCGCTGCTGAAATTGGGGTTGCGCTCCGGAAAGCGCAGCACCCCAAGTCGAAATATAAGCTATAAAAGAATAGAATCGCAAATTAAAAGCGCAGAGACAGGGTAAACATGGCAGAAAATGTGGTGCGGCAATGGCTGGTAAGTGATGCGGAAGCGGGGCAAAGGCTGGATAACTTTCTCTTGCGGGTGATGAAAGGCGTGCCGCGTTCCCACATCTACAAAATCCTGCGCAGCGGTGAAGTGCGGGTGAATAAGGGACGGGCGCGACCGTACTACCATCTGGCTGAGGGGGACGTACTGCGTTTGCCACCGGTGCGGGTGGCGGAGCCTGGCGATCCTGCCCTGCTGCCTGCCTACCTGCAGAGCCAGCTGGAAGCCGCTGTCCTTTATGAAGATACTCATCTGCTGGTGTTGGACAAACCCAGCGGGCTGGCCGTGCATGGTGGTTCGGGTCTGAGTTGGGGCATCATCGAAGCGCTGCGCCAGTTGCGGCCTGATGCCCGTGAACTGGAGCTGGTACACCGCCTGGACCGCGACACCTCTGGCTGTCTGATACTGAGTAAAAAACGCTCGGCGCTGCGTGCGCTCCATGAAGCCCTGCGGGAAGGCCTCATGGAGAAGCGCTATCTGGCGCTGGCGGCGGGTGACTGGCAGGGGAAGGCGCGTGCCGTGCATCTGGCCCTGCGCAAGAACACCCTGCAGTCCGGCGAGCGCATGGTGCGGGTGGACCCGGTGGAGGGTAAGGCCGCACATACGCGTTTTCTGCCACTGGAACATTTCCCCGGCGCGGTGCTGCTGCAGGCTGATCTCGATACCGGGCGTACACACCAGATTCGGGTTCACCTGCAAGCGATTGGGCATCCGGTGGCAGGCGATGAGAAATACGGCGATGCGGTCTTCAACCAGCATCTGCGCACCCTGGGTCTGCGGCGACTTTTTTTGCATGCGGCCCTGGTGGCCTTCCGTCACCCGCAGGACGGCCGACCCATGCGCATCGAGGCTCCGCTGCCGGCTGATCTGCGAAGCATTCTAACGCGGTTGCGTAAGCCGTCCGCCGGGTGATTTTGCCCCCTGATTATTTTCGTATGTATACATAAAAGGGAGTGATAGATTGTGGACGTGCAGGTGATTTCTCATAGGCCAAAATATCGGGGAAACTGCCATGATTGCAGATCTCAGCCATGATGCCATCCGACTGACTTTCCAGGAGTTGTTCCCGCTCAGTCCGTAACGAACCGAGCCATCGTCCTGTGCGAAGTAACCGAGGTGAATTTTGTCATCCACCGAATATCCAGTCCCTTCCGTCGATCTTCTTGCCAGCTATTATGAGTTTCTGGCGGCAGGGGTCGAAGCCTTCATTGTGGCCTTTTATCGGACGCTGGAGGCTATTCCCGAGCGTGCGCAGGTATTGAACCGGCTTTCCTCGGAACGTTACCAACACCTGCGCACGGCGCAGGCACGCCATCTGCGTTTACTCCTGAGCCCGGAAATGGAGACATCCTGGCGCGCGGACGCCCATCTGGCAGGCCGGACTCACTATCGTCATGGTGTGCTGCCGTCCTGGGTGGCCGACAGCTACGCCTTGTACTGGCGCCATCTTCTGGCACAAATAGAGCAGCCGGAAATTGCCGCGAGAGATCGTCACCTTCTGCGCTCTTTGCTGGTGGCGCGTCTGTTGCAGGATCTGGCCTGGCAGCTTGAAGGCTATGCCGAGGGCTCCGGTGATGTTCGAAACCTACTCCTGCACCTGGATCAGCTGATGGTCGGCGCGGATTCCGAAGCAGCGATGATCCAACAGATCATGGATTTCCTCATCCGGGAAGGCGGTGTCGACGGCGCCTGGTTCGGGTATCCGGACAGTGCTGGCAAGATGGTCATTATGGCGACCGCCGGAGCAGGTATGGCCGAGTATCTCTCGACCGTCACAGTCAGCATCGACGATACGCCGCAAGGCCAGGGACCGGCCGGGCGCGCATGGCGGACCGAGAAGGTGCAGGTCACACCGGACTGGGACAGCGACGCTTCCATGCGGCCGTGGCAGGAGCAGGCCCGACCTTTTGGCTGGAATTCCAACGCCGCTATCCCCATGGTCGATTCCAGCGGACGGAGTCGGAGCGTCCTTGCGCTGCTGAGTCGGGAGCGGGGCTTTTTTGGACACCCCGATCAGCAGATGATTCTCGCGCATCTCGCCGTGGTTCTGGGGCTCGCGTTGGAACGCTTGCATCTGATTGCGGAAGAGACCGTCCATCGGGAGACCCTGGAGCGGCTCAACACCCTGTATCACGCACTCATGGCCGAGGGGGATATCCTTCTGCGCGCGCGCAACGAGCGGGATCTTTTCAGGGAAACCTGTCGACGTCTTGCCATCAGCGATCTCTTCAGCGCGGCCTGGGTCGGCCATCCCAATGAAGAAGGCGTTATAAAATGTCTCGTTACGGCGGGGCGCGGTGCCCAAGCCTTCGACTCCATCCATCTGAGCGTGGCGGATACCCCGGAGGGTCAGAGCCTTGCCGCCCGGGCCTGGCGGAGCGGACGCCTGCACTTTAGCAATGATTATCTGGCGGATCCTTCCCTGGCGTCGTTGAACGATCTATTTCTGCGGCACCGCTGGCGTGCTTCCGCGGCCATTCCAATCTATCGACAAGGGGTGATCTGGGGCATCCTCGTTGTCGTTACCGATCGCACCGGGGTTTTTGACGAGGCGATACTGGGGTTGTTGGCGCGGATCGCCCGCCTCCTCAGCCACGGCCTCGATGAGATCGATCTTCGGGCGCGCCTCGACGCTGTCCATGGCCAACAGGCTTGGCTCGCCGACCACGATCCCCTGACCGGACTGCCCAACCGCGCTGTCCTATCTCCGCGACTGCTGGACGCCATGGCGCGCACCCTTCGTCATGAACGGATAATGGCGATAGGCATGTTGGACCTTGACAACTTCAAACCCATCAATGACCAATACGGTCATGCCGCTGGCGACGTCCTGCTGACCACCTTTGCTGATCGTCTCCAGGGAGCGCTGCGGCAGACCGATTTCGTGGCCCGCCTCGGCGGTGACGAATTCGTCCTCGTCTTTGAAGACCTGAAAAACATGGATGACCTGGAGTCGGTCCTCGCCCGGATCCAGGAGGCCATCGAGGCACCTTTTATGCTTCCCGGCGGGGACAGTGTGATCGTGGGGGGGAGTCTGGGGCTGACCTTCTACCCTTTCGACGACGGCGATCCTGATCAGTTGCTACGTCATGCGGACCAGGCCCTCTACACCATCAAGGAAGCAAAGAGAAATCGGGAGCGATTCTGGACCTATTATCACGCCAATACGGACACGGACGTGACCGCCCTTCGGCAAAGCATGAGCACCCTATTCGCTGCGGGAGGCTTGCGCGTCCATTATCAACCCGTCATCGATCTCGAAAATGGTCAAGTGGTAGGTATGGAGGCGTTGGTGCGTTTGCTGGACGGCGCCGGTGAAATCCTCGCTCCTGTCCGTTTTCTATCGTTTCTTTCGGTAGACGAGCGCCGCGCCCTTACCCGGGCAGTCCTCGCTCAAGCGGTTCAGGATGTGGCTACCTGGGAAGCAGCGGGATTTCCACTCAGCGTATCCGTCAATGTGGAACCGGAACTCCTCACCCATGACGCCTGCTTGCATTGCCTGACGGAAATCATCGGGCCGTCCGGGATCGATCCCGGACGCATCACCCTGGAGATACTGGAGAATGGCGATTTTTTATCTATCGCCAGCGCTCGACAAAGGCTCCTGGAAATAAAGGCGACCGGCGTGTGTCTCGCCCTCGACGACGTTGGTAGTGCCTATTCCTCCCTGCTGCGGCTCAAGGAGCTGCCAATCGACAAGATCAAACTGGACCAAAGTTTCGTGCGGGAGTTGGCGCGACGGCCGGACAATCTGCATTTTGTGCATAGCCTCCTGGGCCTCGCTCAGGGTTTGGGGGTGGGTTTCGTGGCGGAAGGTGCGGAAACACCGGAAATTCTGGATGCCCTGAGTGCCCTCGGCGTATCACAGGCGCAGGGGTACGCCATCGCGCGCCCCATGCCTGCCGTGGAAATGTTGTCCTGGCTCCGGGCGTACACCCCGGCTCCCTATCATGGGCCGAAATCGCTGCTCGGATTATACGCCTGTCATTTACGCTTCAGCGACACCATGAAAACGCTTCTGATGCAGGTTCCGATGGTTTCCGCAGCCATTCTTGCAGAGCTTGCCGCCGTTAGCCCGGTAAGCAGCCATGTTGCCAGTTTGGGTTTGGGCACCCCCCCCATAGCGCAAGCATATTTTCGCTATCAGGAGGCGATGGCGGCTATTTCCGTCGATATGGCCGCGAAAAAACCCAACCTGACTACGATCGATGAGGCATCGGCGCTGTTTCTGGAGTGCATCAGGGAGGCCCTTGGGGGATGACCAGGAGTACGGGGCTTTTGCGTCCAGATGCCGGGCAACCCCGGATCAGGAAGCCGCTTTGTTAATCTCCTGACTGATGATGTGCAGCATCTGGGCGTGAACCCGCAAATTACCGGCGACGATGTTGCCGTTTTGGAGATAGCCCTGATCACCCTTGAAGTCGGTGGCGACGCCGCCGGCCTCCTGCACCAGTAGCACACCGGCAGCGATGTCCCAGGGCTTGAGATTGAATTCCCAGAAGCCGTCATAACGTCCGGCCGCGACATAGGCGAGGTCCAGGGCCGCCGAACCGGGTCGGCGAATCCCCGCTGTCTTCAACATCAAAGCCTTGAAGGTGGCGAGATAGGTGTCCAGGTAAGAAAAGTCGCGGAAGGGGAAACCGGTGCCGAGCAGGGCACCGTCCAGATCCTTGCGTTGGGCAATGCGCAGGCGGCGATCATTGAGGTGGGCACCACTGCCGCGGCTGGCGGTAAACAGTTCGTTATGCACCGGGTTGTAGATGACGGCGTGCTCAAGACGGTCGAAGTGGCGGACGGCAATGGAGACGCAGATCTGCGGCATGCCGTGGATGAAGTTGGTGGTGCCGTCCAGTGGATCGATGATCCACTCGAAGTCTTTATCGGAGATGCGCCCCCCTTCTTCGGCGAGAATCCCATGATCGGGATAGGCGCGACGCACGATTTCAACGATGGCGGCCTCGGCGCGCTGATCAACGTCAGTGACAAAGTCATTGTGCGCCTTAGTGGTGATGCTGATTTCATTGACCCGGTCGAAGCTGCGGTTGATGATATCGCCAGCTTTGCGGGCCGCGCGAATGGCGGTAACGAGAATAGGATGCTGCATGGGAACCTTGTGCGAGGATGAGTCGGAGTTGAATCAGTATAAAGGAGAATGGCGATGGCCGCACGGACGCGGGCGGCGGACATGATCGGGACGTCTTTGCAAGGTTTGCGTATCGTCCTCGTTGAACCCAGTCATCCCGGCAATATCGGCGCGGCGGCACGAGCGATGAAGGTGATGGGGTTGCGCCACCTGGTGCTGATCAATCCGCGTTTCTTCCCCGACCCAGAGGCCACGGCCCTTGCTTCCGGGGCCGAAGATATTCTGGATACTGCCCGGGTCTGCGCCGATCTGGATACGGCCTTGCAGGGTTGCCACAAAGTCTATGGCACCAGCGCCCGAGATCGTCGTATCCAATGGCCCAGCAGCAACGCACGGGAGGCCGCGGGGGAAATTCTAGCTGATTTGGGCAATGGGGACTGTGCCTTGCTCTTCGGTCGGGAACGGACGGGTCTGACGAATGCCGAATTGGATCGTTGTCAAGTGCTGGTGCATATCCCGACGGCGGAAGAATATCATTCCCTGAATCTGGGGCAGGCGGTGCAGGTGTTGGCCTATGAGCTCCATATCGCCGCTCGGACGACCCCGCCACAACCGGCAGCGCCGCCGGAGGAGCAGCCCGCCCCCGTCGAGGATATGGAAGGCTTTTACGGACACCTGCAGCATGTGCTGCGCCGCAGCGGTTTTCTTCAGGATTTGCGCGCAACCCGCATGATGCGTCGCCTGCGTCGTCTTTTTGATCGTGCCCGACCCAGTCGGAACGAGGTGAATATTTTGCGCGGCATCCTCACCGAAATCGAGCGCTGGGCTGCTAAAGTAGACAGAAAGGATCAGGATAGTCTTTAATGCGGGGCTGGGGGACGGCTCGGGTTAAGGTGGGAGGTGTAACGATGGGTGGGCACTGGCGGGGTGACCTCGACGCAGTCTTTGCGCGCGATCCGGCGGCGCGAACCCGTCTGGAAGTGTTGCTTACCTATCCCGGCGTCCATGCCCTGTTCCTGCATCGCGTGGCCCATGGCCTCTGGTGCCACCGTTGGCGTCTTCTGGCCCGCAGTCTGGCGGCTTTTTCCCGATTCTGGACCGGTATCGAGATTCATCCGGGAGCGCAGATCGGTGAACGCTTCTTTATTGATCATGGTATGGGGGTCGTAATCGGTGAAACGGCGGAAATCGGTGATGATTGCACCCTCTATCACGGTGTGACCCTGGGTGGTACCTCCTGGCAACCGGGCAAGCGCCATCCGACCTTGGGGCATGGTGTCATTGTCGGCGCCGGCGCCAAGGTGCTGGGGCCTATTACGGTTGGGGATAATGCGCGGATTGGCTCGAACGCGGTGGTCGTTAAATCGGTGCCAAAGGGGGCTACGGTGGTGGGTATCCCTGGGCGGGTCGTTAGTAAGGGTGAGCATACGGATAACTTCGAAGCCTACGGTTTGACCGGGCCGATGCCGGACCCGGTGGCGCGGGCCGTGGAGTGTATGCTGGAACACATGCATCGCCAGGATGCGGAGATTGCGCAACTGCGGGAGGGTGTGCAGCGTTTGCAACCGCAAGAGGCGATGATGCCCGTGGAGGAAATCGTCTGCAGGCTGGAGAATGATATTCCAGAAAAGAAAGAAACGCGGACGGGTAATACTTGACTAATTTAGTATAGATAGTAGGATGTCGTGCAAAGGAGCACCGAATATGAAACTGACGACGAAAGGGCGTTACGCAGTGACCGCCATGCTGGATCTGGCGCTCAATCAGCGTGGTGGTGTGGTGACGGTAGCCGATATCGCGCAGCGTCAGCAGATCTCTGTGGCCTATTTGGAGCAACTCTTTGGACGCTTGCGTCGTTATGGCTTGGTGGAAAGCGTACGTGGGCCGGGCGGTGGTTATCGCTTGGCCATGCCGGATTCGGAGATCCCGCTGACGCACATTGTCGAGGCGGTCAATGAGTCGATCAGCACGACCCAATGTGGGGGTGACCCGCAGCAGTGTTGCAAAGGGGATGGGCAGCAGTGTCTTACCCATGACCTGTGGGAGGAGTTGGGAGGCCGTATTGCTCAATTTCTCGGTGGGATCACTCTCGGACAACTGGTGGAGCAGCAACTGAGTAAGGAATCGGCACAGGTTGTACCGATTCGAATGATGGACAAAACATCTGTGCATTCGACGCATAAAACCGCTTGAGACCGTGAGGTGCAAGAAATGAATCAACCCAAGATCATTGAACTGAACAGCGAGCAATCCTTGCTGATCAATCCGGATCGTCCCATTTATCTGGATTATCAGGCGACGACGCCGGTGGATCCGCTGGTTCTGGAACAGATGCTGCCTTTTCTGACCCATGATTTCGGTAATGCGGCCAGTCGTTCCCATCCCTACGGCTGGACGGCGGAAAAAGCGGTGGAAAAGGCGCGCCAGCAGGTGGCCGATGCCATTCATGCCGATCCCCGTGAAATTGTTTGGACTTCAGGCGCGACGGAAGCAACCAATCTGGCTCTCAAGGGCGCGGCGCATTTCTATTCCGGTAAAGGCAAACATCTCATCACCTTGCGTACGGAGCACAAGGCGACTCTGGACACCTGCCGCCAGTTGGAGCGTGAAGGTTTTGAAATCACTTATCTGGAGGTGCAGGAAGATGGTCTGGTCGACCTTCAGGCTTTTGCGGCGGCGATTCGTCCGGATACCATCATTGCCTCCGTGCTGTATGTGAACAACGAAATCGGCGTCATCCAGCCCATGGAAGCGATCGGCAAGATGCTGCGCGCGCACAAGGTATTGTTCCATGTGGATGCCGTACAGGCCCTGGGCAAGATTCCGGTCGATGTGGAAGCCATCCAGGCAGACATGATGAGCCTGTCGGGGCATAAGATTTATGGTCCCAAGGGCATCGGTGCTCTCTATGTACGGCGCAAGCCCCGGGTGCGGGTCGAGGCACAGGTGCACGGTGGCGGCCACGAGCGCGGCATGCGTTCCGGGACTTTGCCTACCCACCAGATTGTCGGCATGGGTGCGGCAGCCGAACTGGCCGTACAATCGATGGAGAGCGATGCCAAACGTATCCGCCAGTTGCGCGACCGGTTGCTCAAGGGTATTCAGGAACGGGTGGAAGAAACTTATATTAATGGCAATATGGAACATCGGGTGCCGCACAACCTCAATATCAGTTTTGCCTTTGTGGAGGGCGAGTCGCTGATCATGGCATTGAAGGAAATTGCCGTATCCAGCGGGTCGGCTTGCACCTCGGCCAGTCTGGAGCCCTCTTATGTGCTCCGTGCGTTGGGCAAGTCCGATGAATTGGCGCACAGCTCCATTCGCTTCGGCATCGGTCGTTATACGACGGAAGAGGAAATCGACGCTACCATTGGACTCATCGCCGCGAAAGTGGACAAGTTACGGGAGTTGTCTCCCCTCTGGGAGATGCATCAGGAAGGTATTGATCTCAACAGCATTCAGTGGGCTGCGCATTGAGGCGCTTACAAAAGGAGAATAGTCATGGCATACAGTGAAAAAGTGATTGATCATTATGAAAATCCCCGCAATGTAGGGGCGATGGACAAGGACGACAGCGGTGTCGGTACCGGCATGGTGGGTGCACCGGCCTGCGGCGATGTGATGCGTTTGCAGATCAAGGTGAACGGGCAGGGCATTATTGAAGATGCCAAGTTCAAGACCTACGGTTGCGGTTCGGCCATCGCGTCCAGTTCTCTGGTGACGGAGTGGGTCAAGGGCAAAACCCTCGACGAAGCCATGACCATCAGGAACAGTCAGATTGCCGAAGAGTTGGAATTGCCTCCGGTCAAGATTCACTGCTCCGTGCTGGCCGAAGACGCCATCAAAGCGGCGATCGAGGATTACCGCAACAAGCAGGGCGGCGCGCAAGTGGTCGCACCTGCGGAAATGGCCAGTGCCCAGGCGGCACACTAGGATACCGTCATGGCTCTGACCTTGTCGGAAAGTGCGACTCAGCAGGTGCGCAAAAGTATTGCCAAGCGTGGCAAGGGTCTGGGTATTCGCGTCGGTGTTAAAACCAGTGGCTGCTCCGGCCTGTCCTATGTCATGGAGTTTGTGGACGTCCCCAACCCGGAGGATCTGGTGTTTTCCCATGAAGATGTGAGTCTTTTTGTAGATCCCAAAAGCCTCATTTATCTGGATGGCACCGAACTGGATTTTACCCGTGAAGGCCTGAACGAGGGATTCCGTTTTAATAATCCCAATGTGAAAGATGCCTGTGGCTGTGGCGAGAGCTTCACGACCTGATGGTTGATTCCTGCTTTCAGTGCGGGGCAGAGCTGGTCGCTCCCCCCGCACTTTGTGCTTCCTGCGGGGCCGTGCAGCCTTTTCGTGCTGACCTGTCGCTTTTCACGGTGGCAGGCCTGTCAGAAATTTATGATCTGGATGTGCAGACGCTGCGTACGCAGGTGTTTGCGTTGCAAAAAGGCCTGCATCCCGATCGCTTCGCCCATGCGGAACCGACGGCGAGACGTTATTCCCTGGAATGGAGCACTCGCCTCAACGAGGCTTTGGCCACATTGCGGGATCCACTCAAGCGCGCGGATTATCTGTTGCGATGTCAGGGTGTGGATGCGCTGGGCGAGCAGGTGAAAGTGGCCGATCCTGAGTTGCTGATGACGCAAATGATCTACCGTGAACGCCTGGAAAATATTATGGCGGCAAGGGATTTGCCTGGCATGGAGGCTTTGCGTCAGGAAGTGGATAAGGCCGTGACCAAGGTGGTGCAGCGTCTCAAAGAGTTGCTGGCCATCTTGCCTTGCACAGAATTGGAAGCCGCGGGATCGGCGGTGCGCGAACTGCAATTTCTCGATAAACTCGTCGGCGAAATAGACCGCAGCGAAGAGTCGTTACAGAATGTCTGAGTGGCAGAACTGCTCGACCCTAAACCGGCAAGCAGCTTTAAATTGAGTCTGCTTCTACAGATAGATCAAGGTGGTACAGCATGGCGTTAATGCAAATTGCAGAACCTGGCGTAGCGGCTGATCCTCATCAACGGCGGCTGGCGATTGGCATTGACCTGGGGACCACCCACTCACTGGTGGCCACCGTATTATCCGCGGTGCCCACCGTCATGCGCGATCATGAGGGTAAATATCTGCTGCCCTCGGTGGTGCGCTATCTCGGTGGCGGTGAGGTCAGTGTCGGCTATCCGGCGGTCGCCGCGGCCGGGCAGGATCCGCACAATACCATTGCTTCGGTGAAGCGCTTTATGGGACGTGGTCACAGCGATGTGCAGACCCTCGCCGGACACCTGCCTTACGACCTTGTTTCTGGAGAAGGCATGGTGCGCCTGCGCACGATAGCCGGTGAAAAATCACCCGTGGAAGTGTCTGCTGAAATATTGCGCGTGCTCAAGGAACGGGCAGTGGAAACCCTCGGTGGCGAGCCGGAGGGCGCGGTGATTACGGTGCCCGCTTATTTTGACGAAGCCCAGCGTCAGGCGACTAAAGATGCCGCCCGTCTGGCAGGACTGAATGTATTGCGCCTGCTGGCGGAGCCAACGGCTGCCGCGGTCGCCTACGGGCTGGACAAAGGCAGCGAAGGCGTCTTTGCCATTTACGATCTGGGCGGCGGAACCTTCGACATCTCCATATTGCGCCTGCAAGCGGGGGTTTTTGAGGTGCTCGCGACTGCCGGTGACTCCGCTCTTGGCGGCGATGACATGGATCATGCGCTGGCCGAATGGCTGCTGCGGGAGGGAGGAGGTGACAGCGCCGACCCACTCTGGCGGCGACAGATCCTCCAGCAGGCGCGCTCCGCCAAAGAGGCGCTGAGCAGCGCTGACGAAACAATGGTTGCGCTGCCGCCGTCGCCTGGTTGCGCGGCGCTCACGGTGAAACTGACGCGCCGCCAGTTGGAGTCACTGATTCTGCCCGTTATCCAGCGTACCCTCCCGGCCTGTCGGCGGGCGCTGCGGGACGCCGCTTTGAAGCTGGATGAGATTGACGGCGTAGTACTGGTCGGGGGCGCCACCCGTGTTCCCGCCGTGCGCGCGTTGGTGGAGGGGTTCTTTCATCAGATGCCGCTGACGGACATGGATCCCGACCAGGTGGTGGCACTGGGTGCCGCCATTCAGGCGGATGCCCTGGTGGGCAACCAGCGCGAAGATCTGCTGTTGATGGACGTGTTACCTTTGTCCCTCGGTCTGGAGACCATGGGCGGGCTGGTGGAAAAAATCATTCCCCGCAATACTCCTATACCGGTGGCGCGGGCGCAGGAGTTCACCACCTTCAAGGATGGTCAGACGGCCATGAGTATTCACGTCTTGCAGGGTGAGCGCGATCTGGTGCAGGACTGCCGTTCGCTGGCGCGCTTCAGTCTGCGCGGCATTCCATCCATGGTTGCCGGTGCGGCAAGGATTCGCGTCACTTTTCAGGTGGATGCCGATGGCCTGTTGGCGGTGAGCGCGGAAGAAGCGAGTACTGGTGTGCGCGCTGAAGTCGTCGTCAAGCCGTCTTACGGTCTGAATGATGAAGAAATCGCTAACATGTTGCAGGATTCTTTCAGGCATGGCGCAGAAGATGTCGTCAAGCGACGCCTGTCAGAGGCCAAAGTGGACGGCGCGCGCGTGCGTGAAGCCCTTGCGACCGCGCTGGCTGCTGATGCGGACCTGCTGGAGCCGACAGAGCGCGTGGCTGTGGACAAGGCCAATGCGGCGCTGGCTGTTGCCTTGTCCGGCAATGATGCGGATGCCATCACAGCCGCTGCCGAAGCCGTCGAGGCGGCCGCCGGACCGCTAGTACAGAGGCGTATGGATAACGCCTTGCGCCGTGCCATCGCTGGCCGTTCCATTGACGATCTGGGAGATTGAATGACTAAAATACGCGTCCTCCCTAACCCGGAAAGCTGTCCCGAAGGGGCGGAGTTCGAGGCTGAAGCAGGGGAAACCATCATTGCCGCAGCCCTGCGCAACCATGTTCATATTGAACATGCCTGCGAGATGTCCTGCGCATGCACAACTTGCCATGTGGTTTTGCGTGCGGGCTTCGATAGCCTGGAAGCGGCGGAAGAGAAGGAAGAAGATCTCCTCGACAAGGCTTGGGGCCTGGAGCCCACCTCCCGCCTCAGTTGCCAGGCGAAGGTGACCGATACCGAACTGGTCATCGAAATCCCCAAATATACCATCAATCTGGAAAAGGAGCGGCACTGATGCGCTGGACCGACACCATGGAACTGGCTATCGCCCTGGATGAAGCTCACCCGGACGCCGATGTGGCCCATCTGCGTTTCACCGATCTGCATCGTTGGATATTAGAACTCCCCGATTTTGAAGGCGAAGCAGAAAAGTCCAGCGAGGGCATCCTCGAAGCCATCCAGATGGCCTGGCTGGCGGAGAAGGACTGAGTCAGGCGGCGCTATGGCGGATTCAAAAGCCCTTATTGCGCTCTCCGGTGGCGTCGATTCCGCCGTTGCGGCCGTTCTTATGCGGGAGCAGGGCTACGAACTCACCGGCGTGACTATGCGCCTGTGGCCGAAAAGCCGCTGCTGCGATGAAAAAGATATCGAAGACGCCGCCGATGTCTGTGCCCGTCTGGATATTCCCTACACGGTGCTGGATTACCGTGAAGCCTTCCGGCGTCAGGTGGTCGATGTGTTTGTCGCCGAATATCAGGCCGGACGTACACCCAACCCCTGCGCACGTTGCAACCAATTTCTCAAATTTGATGCCCTGTTGACGGAAGGCGAGAAGCTGGGCGCCTCGGTGCTGGCGACAGGCCATTACGCGCGTTTGGCGGAAATTCCCTCGGGTGCCGCCCTGCTGCGTGGTCGCGACGATGCCAAAGATCAATCCTATTTTCTTTTCGCCATCGGCGCGACGCTTTTGCCCCGCCTGCGCTTTCCAGTGGGTGGCATGAACAAGGACGAGGTGCGCGCCATGGCCCGCAAGCACGGCCTGCCCGTGGCCGCCAAGCAGGATTCTCAGGACATTTGCTTTGTACCGGACGGCGACTACCGCCGCTTTCTGGAGGATTACGCCGGATTGGACATGGCGCAGGAAGGGGAGATGGTCGACAGCCGCGGGCAGCTTATCGGCCATCACCCGGGTACCTTGCACTTTACCGTCGGCCAACGGCGAGGCCTGGGCGGTGGCGGTGGTCAGCCGCGCTATGTCCTCGCGCTGGACCCTGCGCAGAACCGGGTGATTGTCGGCGGCGAGGATGAACTCTACCGCCGTGCGGCCAGTCTGGATGAGTGCAACTGGCTGGTGGATTTGCCGCCCGGCGAAAGCCATGCCGTGACCGTGAAATTGCGTTACCGCTCCCGCGCCGAGCCGGCCATACTGCACCTGCTCCCCGATGCCCGGGCCGAACTCCGCTTTCCCGAGCCGCAACGCGCCGTCACCCCCGGTCAGGCCGCCGTCTGTTACCAGGGTGAGCGCCTGCTGGGTGGGGGCTGGATTCGCAACGCGGAATAGTCCGCGCACGCGTTCGTTAAGGCATACCCAGTATATGTTGTATTGCCGGCAACATCCTCTGCACGCATTTCTCCCCCTCCGTTATGGCTTCGCCGGCACGATAAAACTCCAGTAAGCCAATATGAGACAGTTTTGGAGAAAGCAGGATATCCGGAGGATCTCCGGCCATGCGACTCCGGGTGATCCTGTCCTGCATAATATTGACCGAACCGGCGATGGCCTCAAACAGGCTGGGTGCTTGTTCCTTATTGCCTGTCGCCGGGAATACCGAGGCGGTGTACGCCGTGACCAAGTCTGATATTTTTCCGGTAACGCCGACATCCTGTGTTTCTATGGCCAGGTTATTTTGAGGACGTTTGCCAACGATATCGTCGTTCAATGTTACTGCGATAACAACATCGGCGCCAAGCGCGCGGCAGACAGATACAGGGACGGGGTTCACCACTCCGCCATCTATAAGCCATTTACCATCGTTTTTTACCGCCGGAAAAAGGCCGGGCAGGGAAATGGACGCAAATACGGCCTCCAGGATTGAACCCGTCATCAGCCAGATCTCGCTGCCGGTTTGCAGATCGGTTGCTACCGAGGCATATTTTTTCGCAACGATATCTTCTATTGCCGAGGCATCATCCGCCACATATTTTTTGAGAAAATAATGCAGCCGTTCTTTGTTGACAAAACCGTTCAGTGACATGTTGAAGGCAAAAAATTTGGCGATTTCAAGCTTTGTCAGTGAGCGCACCCACTCTTCCAGTTTCTCAAGATTATTGGAAACATAGGAAGCGCCGACCAGGGCGCCTATGGATGTGCCACAAACGATATCCGGTACGATTCCATGATCATTCAGCGCGCTTATCACCCCTATATGTGCCCACCCGCGGGCGGCGCCACTGCCAAGAGCCAGGCCAATAGTCATGGTGATCCTCACCCTCCATGCGTTTTTGATGTCACAAGACCCAGATTGTACTGTAGCGCGCCGGCGCAGTGCGCGATAGGGAAGGAGCGGATATCGCTCGCAGGCCTTTTCCCGATCGCGTCAACGCCAACTTCACATGGTCCAACTCCGGCATCGAGCCGCGACGACTTCGAGTACGCGGAGTTTTATGATATTGACGGCGCCAACGATACGCAATTAAACTGGTCTAAGGCTGGTTGAAAGAGGGGGGTGTCGGATATGTCCGAGATTGGCGCCTATGAGGCGAAGACGCATTTGTCCGAGATTTTGGAGCGGGTGCGCAAAGGGGAATGTTTCACTATCACCAAACATGGGCAGGCGGTCGCTGAGTTGCGCCCGCCCGTGGGTCAAGGGCTGGAGGAAAGGCAAGCCGCTGTGGCGCGCATGAAGGCGTTCCAGGCCAGTCATGACTTGGGCGGTGTTTCGTTGCGCGAGTTGATCGACGCGGGACGCAAATACTGATGTCTTTTGTCGCCGACGCCTCCATGACCCTGGCTTGGTATCTTCGGGATGAGGATGCCGAATCCGCCAACCGGGTGCGGGAGCGATTGCTGGGGGAGGGCATTTGCGTTCCCGCGCATTGGGCGTTGGAGGTGTGCAATGCGCTGCTGGCTGCCGCGCGGTGCGGTCGTATCACCATGCTGGAATTGCGCGAACTGGTGCCCGACCTGCGCCTGCTACCGGAGACGATAGATCATCAGACGGATGCCGCAGCGTGGTCCGCTACTCTGGGTATTGCCGAGGAACACCGTTTGACGATCTACGATGCCGCCTATCTGGAATTGGCTTTGCGGCGGAAACTGCGACTTGCGACGCTGGATAAGCGGCTCCACGAGGCGGCTCTCGCCCTGGGCGTTGCGCTCGTGCCTGAGCTCAAAGATGACGACCACTAGACCGGAGAAACCATGAACATCGCCAGCATCGTCCAAAAACGCTGGAACCACTGTAACGTCCTGCGCGACGACGACATGCGTTACGGCGACTACGTCGAGCAGTTGACGTATCTGCAGTCTATTCGTCGTGGGGTGGCGTGATGGCCCTGTTAGAAACGCGGGAGGAGCATGGCTGTTTTGCTGGACGCATGGGTTATTACATTCATGCGTCCAGCGCCACGGGGGTACCCATGAATTTCGCGGTGTACCAGCCGCCCCAGGCGTTGGATGGCGCCCGGGTCCCAGCCCTGTATTATCTGGCGGGGTTAACCTGCACCGAAGAGACGTTCATGATAAAGGCTGGCGCACAGCGTCTGGCCGCCGAACTGGGGCTGATGCTGGTCGCCTGTGATACCAGTCCCCGCGGACTGAACATCCCCGGTGATTCCGACCATTGGGACTTCGGCGTGGGGGCAGGGTTTTATCTCAACGCAAGCATGCTGCCCTGGACCCGGAATTACCGCATGGCCCGTTATGTGGACCATGAGCTGCCAACCTTCATTGAAGAACATTTTCCCGCATCTGCTGAACGCCGTGGTATTTTCGGGCACTCCATGGGCGGTCATGGAGCGCTGGTGCTGGCGTTGCGCAACCCGGAATACTGGCACTCGGTATCGGCATTTGCGCCGATCTGCAACCCCGGTGCGGTGCCCTGGGGGGAAAAGGCTTTCGGGAATTATCTGGGGCCTGACCGCGAGCAATGGCGGGAATGGGATGCCAGCATGCTGATGCGTAAACACCCCTATCCTGGAGAGATACTGGTGGATCAGGGCGACGCGGATCCTTTTCTGACTACGCAACTGAAACCTGAGGCTCTGCAGGCGGCAGCAGAGATTTCCGGACAACAACTCCGTTTGCGGCGGCAACCGGGCTATGATCACTCCTACTGGTTTATTCAGACCTTTATGGCCGACCATTTGCGGCATCACGCCCGGAAACTGGGTTGCGCCGGCTGAATCGTTTGCCTTGCGGATTGATGTGTCCGGAGTGTAAGAACGGCATTTGCTTGACGCTCCCCCAGTGAGGTTCTAGCATCGCTACCATGCAAATTCTGGTAAATGGTGTGGCCCGCGAGGTGCCGGAGCAGATGACGGTATGGGCGTTGCTGGCGGAGCTCGGCTGGGCGGAGCGTCGAGTGGCCGTTGAATGCAATGGCGAAATTGTGCCGCGCAGCACGCACGCCACTGTGACTTTGGCGGCCGGTGACCGTCTGGAGATCATTCAGGCGGTGGGCGGCGGCTGAATTTCCGCGCTAATCCCTTTTTTGAGGTGAAAGATAAACACAATGCGTAAGGATCCTTTGGTGATTGCGGGGCGGGAGTACCAGTCCCGCCTGCTGGTGGGTACGGGGAAATATAAGGATTTTGCCGAGACGCGGGCAGCCATAGATGCGGCCGGCGCGGAGATTGTGACGGTGGCACTGCGCCGGGTGAATCTGGGGCAAAATAAAGACGAGCCCAATCTGCTGGAGTTCTTGCCGACAGACCGCTTTACCATTCTACCGAACACGGCGGGTTGCTATACGGCAGAGGACGCGGTGCGCACCTGCCGTCTGGCCCGGGAACTGGGCGACTGGAAGCTGGTCAAGCTGGAAGTGATCGGTGATCCCCAAACGCTGTACCCGGACATGCGGCAAACCTATGAGGCCGCCAATATCCTTATCTCTGAAGGCTTCGAGGTGATGGTGTACAGCGTGGATGATCCGGTGGCCTGCAAGGCCTTTGCGGAAATGGGCTGTGTGGCGGTGATGCCGCTGGCAGCGCCGATCGGTTCCGGTCTGGGTATTCGCAATCCTTACAATCTGCGCATCATTCTGGAGCAGGCGACCGTACCGATTCTGGTGGACGCGGGGGTGGGTACCGCCTCTGATGTGGCGGTGGCCCTGGAGCTGGGTTGTGATGGCGTTCTTTTGAATACAGCCATTGCCGCGGCTAAGGACCCCGTTCTCATGGCGGAAGCCATGCGCCTGGGCGTGGAAGCGGGGCGGAAAGCCTTCCGCGCCGGGCGCATGACGCGCAAACTTTACGCCAGTGCCAGCAGTCCGGTGGATGGTCTGTTCTTTGAGTAGCAACGATGCCTTGGAATACGCGCGCACAGCACCTCTTGACGAGGAATTTATCGAGACAGTGGAGCGCTTGGTCATGGGTGCAGTGCCCGGCGGTGTGCTGCCCGACTATGCGGGAGATTGGGACGAAGCGGAGCGCCTGATTGCTCGGCTTGGCGATCAGGGCGTGGGAGTGCGTCTGGAGTTCGTGGTGGATGAGAACGGCCAGCGCTGGCACGTCTATATGGACTGGCAAGAGCCGGTCAGCCACGAATGGCAGTTGACCGAGGCAGAAGAGACGACGGCGGCGCAGGCGGTGACGCGGGCGGCGCTGATCTGGTACTGCCAACAGGAGATCGCGGCGGCCAGCGCCCAGCCGCCAGACGGCTGGGCCTATTTTGAGGTGGTGGAACGTCTGAGTATGGCCCGCGATATGCTGGCACGCTCTCTGGACGATCACCCGGTGCTGGCCGGGGAGACGGAGATGATGAGCCGTTATCAGGAGCTCCTGGAAAAATTCAACGCACTCTACGAGTTGGCCAACCAGGCGCTGGATCAGCGTCTCGGCGCGCCGGCGCGCAGCACCATGCACTAGGCCTGCCGCTCCATGCATATTCACGTTCTCGGTATCTGCGGGACCTTTATGGGGGGCATCGCGCTGCTGGCGCGGGCGGCTGGGCACCAGGTAACGGGTTCGGATATCCGTACCTATCCGCCCATGAACAACCTGCTGGCACGGGAAGGGATTACAGTCCATGAGGGTTATGATCCCGCCCAGCTGAGTCCTGCCCCCGACCTGGTACTCATCGGCAACGCTCTGTCGCGGGGCAATCCCTGCGTGGAGGCCGTGCTGGACCGACAGATTCCCTATGACTCCGCTCCGGCCTGGTTGTCGCGGGAGATTCTGCAAAACCGCTGGGTACTGGCAGTGGCAGGCACTCACGGCAAGACCACGACGACCTCCATCCTGACCTGGATATTGCAGGAGGCGGGGCTCAATCCGAGTTTCCTCATCGGTGGTGAAGCGCGTAATTTTGGGGTGTCGGCGCGGCTGACGAACAGTTCTTTTTTTGTGATCGAGGCGGATGAGTATGATACGGCCTTTTTCGATAAGCGCTCTAAATTCGTGCATTATCGCCCGCGATCGCTGATTCTCAATAATCTGGAATACGATCATGCCGATATATTCCCGGATCTGGAGGCGATCATCACCCAGTTCCACCATCTGCTGCGCACCGTGCCGGGTACGGGCGCGATCATCATGAACGATGCGGCGCCGGCACTGAAACAGGTGCTGGAGCGCGGTTGTTGGACGCCCCTGCAACGCTTTGCCGGAGAAGGCGAGTGGCAGGTACGGCTCGATACCGCGGATGGCGGTCGTTTTACCGTGCTGGAGCAGGGCGTGGAGCGCGGACGGGTCAGTTGGGGGATGGTCGGGACCTTCAATGCCGAGAATGCGTTGGCGGCCTTGCTGGCCGCCCGTCATGCCGGGGTGCCGCTGGCGGTTGGTTGCGCAGCCTTGCAAAGCTTTCAGGGGGTGCGGCGGCGGCTGGAACTGCGCGGTGAAGCAGCCGGCGTGGCGGTGTATGACGACTTTGCCCATCATCCCACGGCCATCGCTGTTACCATTGCCGCCCTGCGTGGGCGAATGGCGGGGGAGGGCCGCCTGGTAGCCGTGTTGGAGCCACGCTCCAATACCATGAAGATGGGGGTCTACCGACAGACGCTGGGGCATAGCCTACAGGGCGCGGATCGGGTGTTTGCCTATGCCCCCGCAGATATCGGTTGGGATGTGGCGACCGCACTGGGCTCTGCCGCGCAGCTTTACGCGGATATGGATGCACTCTTGCGGGCGCTGGATGCAGAGTTGCACGCGGGGGATCAGGTGCTCATTATGAGTAACGGCGCTTTCGGTGGGATTCACGAACGCTTGTTGGAACGTCTCGCCCGCCGAAATTCATCGGCAAAATCGTAACCCGGTTCAATAGGAGCGGCAATGGAAGATTGGCGACATCAGGAGCGGATTTGTGTGGCCATTACCGGTGCTTCCGGGGCGGCCTATGGGATGCGACTGGTGGAGGTGTTGCTGACCGCCGGGACGCGGGTCTATCTGCTGATATCGGATGCGGCGCGGATTGTTTGCCGCGAAGAACTGGATCTGGAACTCCCGTCTACGGCGGAGACCGTAACCCGTTTTCTCACTGAACGGTTCGGCGCCGAGCCGGACTTGCTGTCCGTTTATGCCCAGGACGACTGGTTCTCCCCGGTGGCCTCCGGCTCTAACGCGGCGCAGGCCATGGTGGTCTGTCCCTGTTCCGGAGGGACGCTGGCGGCCATCGCCCACGGGCTGTCCAGGAATCTGATTGAGCGCGCCGCGGATGTGATGCTGAAGGAAGGCCTGAAACTCATTCTGGTGCCCCGTGAAAGCCCCATCTCCACGATTCATCTGGAAAATATGCTGACGCTGGCGCGGATGGGGGTGCGGATTTTGCCAGCGAGCCCCGGTTTTTACCATCGCCCGCAAAAAATCGAAGATCTGGTGGACTTCATTGTGGCGAGGATTCTGGATCAGTTGGGCCTGCCGAACCGGATCGGACGGCGCTGGGGAGACGAGGAGGTCGTTCCGGCAGCGGATTGAAATCAGGGCTTGGCACTTAACATTCGCCGGTGGCGCGGAGACTGGTCAGCAGACGTTCGCCGCGCTCCCCGTGGAAGAACTCACGGATGTAAGGATGATCCACCTGCTGGATCTCGGTGAGCGGCCCAACCGTCAGCACCTTGCCATCGGCGAGCACTGCGACGCGATCCGCTGTGGCGGCAAGGCTGTCGAGGTCATGACTGATCATGACAACGGTGAAACCGATGTCGCGGTGGACTTGGCGGAGCAGGGCGTCAAATTCGGCAGCGGCGATGGGGTCGAGTCCGGAGGTGGGCTCATCGAGAAAGAGAATCTCCGCCTCCATCGCCAGCGCACGGGCGAGGGCGACCCGCTTGACCATTCCGCCCGATAATTCCGCAGGTAATTTCCAGGCGTCATTGGGCTGCAGACCTACCATTTGCAGCTTCAGGGCTACCAGATCGCTGATTTCGGAGCGGGTCAAATGGCCCCACTCGCGCAGAGGAAAGGCGATATTTTCAAAAACCGTCAGGGCGCTGAACAGGGCACCCTGTTGAAAAAGCACTCCCCAGCGCTGGCGTAGAGCAATCTGTTCACGCAGATTGAGCGCTTGTGGATTTTTGCCAAGAATGATCATTTGCCCTTCAGCGATGGGAACGAGGCCCATCATGGCGCGCAGCAGCGTGGTTTTGCCGGTACCGCTGCCGCCGACGATGGCCAGTATCTCGCCGCAATGTATGGTCAGATCAAGATGCCGCTGGATCCAGTGGGTTCCGAACCGAGTGGCGATATCGGTCAGGATAATGGCGTTGGGGCGGGCCATCAGCCGCCACCTCCCGTATTGGCAAAAACCAGGGCAAGGGCTGCGTCGATGAGGATCACCAGGGTGATGGACATGACTACCGAGCTGGTCGTTTCCCGGCTCAGGCTGGTGGTGTTGGGTTTCACCTTGAGGCCATGAAAACCCGCGATCCACGCAATCAAAATACCGAAGATCGCGCCTTTGGCAATGCCCAGCCACAGGTTGAAACTGGGGACCACGATAGGCATTTGTTCGATAAAGAAACCAGTACTGATGCCGAGCTCCATTTTGGCCACGAGCATGGCCCCGAAAAGTCCCACCATGTCGGTCCAGAGGACGAGCAGCGGCATGACCAGCGCCAGGGCGATGGCCTTGGGCAGAATCAGGCGGCGGATCGGGGGGGTGCCGAAAGTGCGCAGAGCGTCCAGTTCTTCGGTGACGCACATGCCGCCGATTTGCGCGGTGAAGGCGGAGCCGGAACGCCCTGAAAGAATGATCGCGGTAATCAACGGCCCGAACTCGCGCAGAATGCTCAGGCCGGCAATATTGACGATATAAATATTGGCACCGTATTGGGCAAGGGTCGAGGCCGACTGAAAAGAAATCACCACGCCGATGAGGAAGCCGATCAGGGTGAGGATGGGCAGCGAGTTCGGACCGGTATGGACGATGGTGGCGGAGATTTCGCGCCACGGAAAGCTGCGCGGGTGGCGCAGTCCGCGCCCGAACTCCAGCAAAAGAGCGCCCATGAGCAGAAAAAGTCCCCAGAGGTCGTGTCCCGTTTCGATCAGGAATGCACCAAGCTGATCAAGAAACTGCCAGGAGCGCCGGGGTGGGGCGGTAACCGGCGGAACCTGCGCCAGACGGGCGAAGATACTACGATGCCGGTCCTCCATCCGGATGTTTCCCGGCAACTGGCCGCCCCAGGCCTGCCAGAGCAGGATGGCCCCGGCGCTGTCGAGGGCCTCAATGGCGGAGAGATCCCACACTATTTCCGGGTTTATGTTCCGCAGCGCCGCTTCTTGCGCCGCGAAATTGCCGCCGAGACGCCGCAGAGTCCAGCGCCCGCTGAGGCGCAGCGTCTGACCGTCGCGTTCCCAGTGGGGTTGTTGTGCGTTACTTTCCGTCATGGCGGGTCTGGGCTTTTCTCGGTCATTCCTTGGGTTATACTCGGCGACTGACGTTCGCAGGAGTACACGGATGACTATTGTTGCACGAAGCTTCGGCTTCACCCAATGGTTTCGGCGCTGGTCCATGCTGCTGCTGGTCGCGCTGCCGCTCAGCGCCTGCAGCGCGTTTCCTATGCACCATCCGGAGCTGCAGTTGCTGAGTATCCAGCCGGAGTCGGTGAGGTTGGTGGCGCAGACGTTTTTGCTGTCGCTCAAGGTCAGCAACCCCAATGACAGTGCGCTCCATGCCAAGGCGGGGGAGGCGCGTCTGTATGTGCAGGATCGGCAGGTGGCTTACGGTTTGCTGAATAAGCCGGTCGATGTGCCCGCCTACGGCAGTGCCACGGTGAGCATACCGGTCACGGGCAATTTTCTGCCATTGCTGGGGGATCTCGGCAGTGTCAGCGCTGGGGCCGGGCTCCCCTATACCGTCAAAGGTTATCTGGTGACCGGCATGCTCGATATGCGGATACCTTTTACCGTCACTGGGGCTTTGCATCTGCCGCTGCCACCGGACTCCAGCGCAGTTTCGCCTTGAGCGCGAGATGATCGGAGAGCGGTTCGGTGACGGTTGCAATCGCCGTAAATTCCAGGTCAGGGCTGCAGAGGATGTGATCGAAGGAAAAGCGCGGTGACCAACTGGGAAAAGTGGGCGGGCTCCAGGGTGGCGCCTGCAGGCCACTTTCATTGAGGAGCAGGCGTATTTCCGGGGAACGTGCCGTGCAGTTCAGGTCGCCCATGAGAATGAGGTTCGGGCGTCCGCGCAGGCGTTGGGCGAGATCGCGTATCTGACCGAGGCGTGCGTGACGGCTGAGACCGAGGTGGGTGATGATCACGGTCAGTGCTCTTCCACCAACATTGAGCCGGTTTTCCAGCATGCCGCGCCCTTTCATAAAGCTCGGCAGGGAATGCGCTATGGTCTCTTCAATGGGCCAGCGGGAGAGAATGCCGTTGCTGTGCTGGGCGAAGTCGCCAAAGTCACGGGTACGTTGTTGCGCCCAGTAAGGGAAATGGGCGCGGTCGGCGAGAAAACCCGCCTGATTGACATACTGGCTGCGAAAAGATCCGGCATCGACCTCGTTGAGTCCGGCGATGTCGGTTTCCTCCAAAATCAGGGCGATCCGCTCCAGGTTGCGCAGACTCTGGCCGTGCGGCATCACATATTTCCAGCCGTGCAGGAACATGTGCCGGGCGCGGTGGGAGCCGATGCCCACCTGGATGTTGAAAGACGTCACGGAAAACTCTGAGGTGTCAGTCATGGTCGAGCCCAATGTCGAGTTCCTGCCAGCGCGCGCCATCATCCGCGCGGGTGAAGGCGCGGAGGAGGATCACCCCTTTGATGTCCGCAGCCAGTAATATCTGATAGGACGTGCCGGTGGGGACGCTGTCCGCGATGGGCGCGGCGGCGTGAGCGTAACGTGCGAAAGATGTTTCGCCACGGGACCGGATCAACGCGAGCGCTGCAGCAAAGTGCGCTGGCGGACACGGATAGACGGAGACGGGCACGTCGGCGATAGCGCCGATAAGTCCTTCGCCAACACCGGATTGCAGGTCTGCAAGCAGGGTGTTGGCGAGGGTGCGTGGCAGTTTCAGGCGCTTCACCCGCAGACGCCGCAGGCCGGGTCGCGGCGCAGGGCGATCTGCCGCCACTGCCAGCTTTGCGCATCCACCAGCAGGAGCTGCCCGGCCAGCGGGGAATGGCCCATGCAGAGCAGACGGATGGCTTCTGCCGCCTGCATACCGCCGAGTACGCCGAGGAGCGGGCCAAGGACGCCGCTACGTGAGCAGGTATCTTCGGTGTCCTCCATGCCGTCCGGGTAGAGACAGGCATAGCAGGCGCATTCCGGCACACGAAAATCAAAGACGGCGAGTTGACCTTCCCAGCGGATGGCCGCAGCACTGACCAGAGGCTTGCCAGCGTTACGGCAGGCGCGGTTGATGGCGTGGCGGCTGCTGAAGTTGTCGGTGCAGTCCAGCACCAGATCGTGGGTGTCCAGCGCCGCCGCAAGAGACTCGGGTTGCGCTGATTCCGTCCAGGCGCTGACCCGGATCTGCTGGTTCATGGCACGTAGCCGATCGCGTGCGGCCCGCGCTTTGGGGCGTCCCAGGTCGGCTTCGCTATAGAGAATCTGGCGTTGCAGATTGCTGAGTTCGACCTGATCCCCATCGCAGACGGTCAGGTTGCCGACGCCCGCGGCCGCGAGATACTGGGCGGCTGGGCAGCCCAGGCCACCCATGCCGATGATCAGCACCCGGCTGGCGGCCAGCGCCTGCTGTCCGGCGATATCGATTTCCGGCAAGAGAATCTGACGCGCGTAACGCAGCAGTGCAGCGTCGTCGAGAGTGTCAGTCATTGTTGAAGCCATAGTCGATATCGTTGTCTTGCACGGCCATGCCCATGCTGACGGCGTAGCGGCCTTGCTGGCGATCAAGTCGAGCGTGATGGCGTTCGCGGATGGTGTCCAGCATCCAGAGGATTTCGCTGGGGTGACCAACAATATTGTCATGCATCAGGTGACGCAGATAGAGTGCGTCAGCATCGACCCGGATGAGCAGTGGCAGGGGTAGGGAGAGCGGTAACACGAAGCGATGCACCACCCATTCGATAGGTGTTGGCGGCGTGCTCTCGGGAATACGGACATCCACTCGGAAATGTCCGCCACCGCCGGCTTGCTCAAGCAGTTCGCGGAGGAACTGTTCCGGGAACCCACGATGCACAATGATCGTGCGTCCGCTGAAGCGTTCCAGAAATTGTTGTTGCAGCAACAGACGGGAGCTTTCATTGAGCATGCCCTCAGTGTAGCAACGCGGAGGGGATTGCTCCAGTTACGGAGTGCTTTGCCGATGGCCTATTGGTCCAGGGCCAGACGACCGCCATAGCCGGTGAGTTCCAGATAGCCTTTCCCTACGATCTGCCGGCCCATCATGGCACGCACCGCGCCTTCCCAGTAGACGGTGCCGCTGCTGCGGCTGGCGTCGAATTCCTGATTGTCCATGAGTGGAACGATAGCGAAATGCAGGTTTCCCACCTGTATCTGCCAGCGCACGGGGTAACGTGTGCCGGTTTGCGGCGACCGCCACCAGTCAGTGGATTGCATGCGGATGTCTTTGGCCGGAATGTCGTGCACCTGGCCCTGCGCATTACGCTCTGTGGCAGCCAGCCAGAAGGGTGCGCCATCGGCGCGGCGCATCATGAAGACCATGAGGGCACCACCATCCTGCAGATTGATCCCCAGCCAATCCCAGCCGACGGCCTTTTTGGGCAGATACGCCGCCGACCATTCGTGATCCAGCCATGCCTCCCCACGGACCTGCTCCTGCTGTCCTTTGATGGCCACCGTCCCGCTGACCTTCAGATGCGGAAGACTGTAGTAGTAGCTGGCGTTCTTCGGGTCCGGACCCTTCTGGCTGATGCCCTGGGGACCTTCGGGTAACGCGGGTTGGGTAGGCGTGAATTGCAGTCGATAACGGATTTTATTGCCGTTGATGCGCGCCTCGTAATCTCGCCCCCGCTGGCGCAGGTACCAGTGACGAATCCAGACATTGGTATGGTCTTGATCCGCCCCTGCTAATCCGAGGCCGGCGCGTGCGGCCCGCTGCGCGGTAAGCAGATGCCCGATGCGGGGGTCACTCAGCGCCGCTTCGGCAAAAAGCAGTTCGCGGGGATTGAAGGCGCTGGGGTTTGCCCAGACCTTAGGGGGCCGGACCCGGAAAAAGGTGATCTGAAATCCCAGCGGTTTTTCCGATGCGCTCTGTAGCCAACCCGTTACATACCACCATTCAATGGGGAAATCCGGGTGACTGCCCAGGGCGTTGGGGAATTGCATGGGGTATTGCGGGGTGACTTTCACATCCGGCGTGGGCTGCAAAGGCAAGGGCGTCCCCGGCAGACTGGATGCGGCCTGCGCTGGCCCACAGAGCCCGCAGCACAGCACCAGAAGACCAGAGCATATCCTTTTACGCGGTAATGCCGACCGTAAATGACTAATCATCGCGCAGCACCGCGGAGGTATGCCGGACCGCCCGCCGTCCGGCCAGCACCATGGTGGCCGTGCTCGCCAGCCAGAGGATGGCACTCAGGGTCAGCAACAGCGGCCAGGACGGACGAAAGCCCATGTGCCAATGGAAAGACTGGGGATTGACCACTTCGACCAGGATGACGCTGATGGCCATTCCCAGCGCGCCGCCGATGAATATCCCGAGAAGCGAAAGGACGCTGCCCTCGGCAAAGAGCAAGATGAGCAGATCACGCCGCCGCAGACCCAGATGCCGCAGCATGGCGTATTCGTTGCGGCGCATCAGCGTCTGCGCTCCGAAGCCGCTGCTCACCCCCAGCAGTCCGATCACCATGGCGACAGCCTCCAGCGCATAAGTGGCGGCAAAGCTCTGGTTGAATATTTGCAGGCTCTTACTGCGAATTTCTTTGGGGGTCGCGACCAATAATCGACTACCATCGGGCAATTTCTGCCGCAAGGTGCGGATGGCAGCCGGTATCGCGGCGCCAGGACGCAGCCAGAGCGCGACGCCGTTGACCGTATCGTCTCCGGACCATGTGCGGTATTGCTGAATGGGTATGGACACTGAACCCTCCTGATAGGCGTAATCCCGATAAATACCGGCGATGGTCACCGCCCGCTCTTGGCCGCCCAGCGGCAGATGGATCACCTGCCCGGCCTGCCAGCCACTGATGCTCGCCAGAATCTCCGAAATCCACACGGGCGGCGGCTGTTGTGGCCCGACCCTGACCGCATGGAGTATCTGCAATTCCCGCTCTGGATCGCTGATGTTCATGCCCCGCGCGAGAAGCATCACGGGTGGATGTCCCGGCAACAAATTCAGGGTGACTCGCCGCAGGGGTGAACAGGCGCGGACATTAGGCAGTGCGCAAAGCTGCTGCGCTGCGCCATGGGGGAGGAATGCGTCCCTATTCATCCCTGCCTGTACATAGAGGTCCGCGCGTAAGATCTCGGTCAGCCAGTTGGCGACCGAGTCGCGGAATGAACCCACCATCACGGCCATGGCCACGACCAGACTAAAGGCCACCACCACTGCAGCCAGGCTTTGCGCCGCCCGGCCAGGTGCGCCCCGCAGTTGTTCCAAGGCCAGACGCCAGACGGGTGCATGGGGCAGGGGAAAGAGCCGGGTCAGTCCGCGCAGGAGCGGTGCCAACAAAAAGAGCAGGGCGAAGAGCAGGCAGGCTACCGCGCCGTAGGCCAGATAGGGGATGCCGTGGATGGCCGGAGCTAAAGACCCTGCCAAGGCTAGTCCCAAGAGCAGCAGACCTATCCAGGGATGTTGACGCTGCTGATGGCCTTGTTCTTCGGCACCGGCACGCAATGCCAGGGCAGGGATCGCCCGGCTGGTTTCCCAAGCCGGTAAAAAGGCGCCGGTCAGCGCCGCACCCAGGCCCGCCACGAAAAAGATCAGCATGAGTCCCGGATGCCATTGCAGACGCAAAGCCGTGGCACTGAAATACCCCGCCCCGAGGTCGCCACCCATGCGTGCCAAGGCCAGTCGGGCCGCCAGCACACCCAGCGACAGACCCAGCAGCGCACCCGGCAGACCCAAGACCATCCCCTGCAACAATACGGCCAATACGACTTCGCGGCGGCGCAGGCCCAGGACCCGCAACAACGCCAGTTGCTGCCGCTGCCGCACCACCCCCATGGCCAGGGTGGAATAGACGAGAAAGGCCCCGGTAAACAGCGCCACCAGCGACAGCACCAGCAGATTCACCCGATAGGCGCGCGATGCATCCGCCGCTACCCGCCCTTGCTGGGCAGGACTTTGCAACACGGCGCCGACCGGCAGATGGTCGCGCCACTGCGCCAGGAAGTCGGCGGTGCTCGTTCCGGGACGCAGGCGCAGGTCCACCTGATTCACGGCGCCCACCTGTCCCCACAACCATTGCACCGCCGCAATATCCATGACGCCGAATGCTCCGCTATCGCCCACACCGGGTAGTTCCCCGATGATCCGTAGCGTGCGTGGCTGCCCAGCCGCATCGAGCGTCAGCGTATCACCTACCCGCAGGCCGAGATGCGCCAGCGCCGCCGGGCTCAGGGTAATGTGGTCAGGGGCCAGCACGGCAAGCGGGCTATACCGGTCGAAAGGCAGCAGCGGTTGCCCCATGCGCGCCGCCTGAAAGGCGTCAATACCCAGAATACGGAGCATCCCTTTGTGGGCAGGATGCAGTACCGGCGCCAGCAAGCGGATTTCCGGAGCGGCCACGGCCACGCCCCTGGACATACTCAGACGCACATACCATTGTTCGGAAAAGCCTCGTCCCGGCGCCGTCAGCGCCAGGTCGGCCTGCCCCGACAGGCGTCGCAGTCCGGTAGAAAAATCACTCACGGCCTGAATGTTGATGAGGGCGATGGCCAGTCCCAGCGCGACTCCCAGTGCAATGCCGATGATGGCCAGCGCGCTCGCACCCGACCTTTGGCGCAGCGGGCGCCACACGGCCGCTTGCCACGGAATCCGGGTGATCACAGGGAACGGAAGCCCTGTGCGCTGAAACGCAGACGCCGCTGCGCCCAGCCTGCCGCTGTTGCCGAGTGGGTCACCAGTAAAACAGCCGCGCCTTCTGCTTCTCCCGCTTCACGCAGGAGGCTGAGCACAGTTTCCGCAGATTCGGCGTCGAGACTGCCTGTCGGTTCGTCAGCAAGGATCAGTGACGGGCGATGTATCACCGCCCGCGCCACCGCAACCCGCTGCATCTCGCCGCCGGACAATTCCCGTGGCCAGGCCGCCAAGCGTCCGCTGACCCCAAGACGCTTGGCCAGTAGGTTAACCCGCTGATGCATCTCACGCCGGGGGAGGGCGTTCAGTCGCCAGGGCAGGGCGATATTTTCCTCTACGGTCAATTGTGGGATCAGATGAAAGGCCTGAAACACAAAACCCATGTGCCGCCGCCGCAACAGCGTGCGCGCGTCGTCATCCAGGGTATCGAGCGGTTGACCCTGGAAAGTCATGTGCCCCGCATCGGGGCGATCCAGACCGGCAATGATGTTCAGCAGGGTGCTTTTGCCAACGCCGCTTTCTCCCATGATGGCCACGAAGTCGGCTGGTACTATGTTGAGGCTCGCGTCGCGGAATAACCAACGCTGCGGGTCTCCGGGAAGCCGTTTTGCCAGATTGTTCAGAACCAGAAGTGCAGTCACGCCATTCTCCCTCCTGTAACTTGGTCGGTGCATCAGGTTTTGACCTCAGCCCCCGCACGGGTTAGAATCGCGCTACCGGAGAGATGGCCGAGCGGCTGAAGGCGCTCCCCTGCTAAGGGAGTATGGGGCTAAACACTCCATCGAGGGTTCGAATCCCTCTCTCTCCGCCACTCTTACTGGCTTGAAATCCTAACTTTAAAGTGACCGCTCATCGCCCTTGCATCCCAGTTTTATCGTGCTATCCTTCAACCACCTTATGGACTGAAAGAAGTGCTTATCTATGGGCGCCATCCGGCGCATGTGGTCCCGGCTTAAACCCCTCGAAATGATAAAAATCTCAATGAATGTCCACCAAAGCGTTGTACCCAACTGACTGAGGAGCCCTCTCCAATGAGTGACGCTATTCTTTATGTATCGGATGACAGTTTTGAAACGGATGTATTGAAGTCCTCTAAACCGGTTCTGGTCGATTTCTGGGCCGAATGGTGCGGACCTTGCAAGATGATCGCCCCCATTCTGGAAGAGGTCGCTGGCGAGTATGCCGACCGTTTGCAGGTTGCCAAATTTAACATTGATGAAAACCCCGCCACTCCCCCTCAGTACGGCATTCGCGGTATTCCCACGCTGCTCCTCTTCAAGGCGGGCAAGCTTGAAGCTACCAAGGTGGGTGCTCTGAGTAAAGCCCAGCTGACCACATTCCTGGATAGCCAACTTTGAATACACCACGTCCTCGCCGTAAATCTCCCCGGATACCCAAGTCCTTCCCCAATGAAGACATTCTGCTAGACGACGAAGACGATAATACGCTTTGTCCGGCACCTGGCGCTTCGGCGATGAATCTGACCGATCTTAAGCGCAAAACGGCTGCCGAGTTGGCCGTGATCTGTCAGGAAATGGGATTAGAGGGCACCGCCCGCCAGAAGAAGCAGGAAATCATCTTCAATATTCTCAAGGCGCACGCGCGCAACGGGGATGCCATTTACGGCGAGGGCGTGCTGGAAATTTTGCAGGATGGTTTTGGTTTTCTGCGCGCAGCCTCCGGGTCCTACATGGCAGGACCGGATGACATCTATGTCTCGCCTTCGCAGGTGCGGCGCTTTCATCTGCAGACCGGGGACACGGTTTCCGGGCAGATTCGCCCTCCCAAAGAGGGGGAGCGCTATTTCGCGCTGCTCAAGGTGGAGAGCATCAATTTCGAAGCGCCGGAAGCGACCCGCAACAAGGTGAACTTCGACGATTTGACGCCACTGTTCCCCGAAGAGCGACTGCGTCTGGAATCCGACAATATCCCCTACGGCGAAATGGCGCCGCGGATCATTGACTTGGTGTCACCCATCGGTAAGGGCCAGCGTGGTCTGATCGTCGCCCCGCCTAAAACGGGGAAGACGGTGTTGCTGCAGCAGATCGCCCACGCCATCACCGCCAATCATCCTGAATGCTATCTGATCGTGCTGCTCATTGATGAGCGTCCGGAAGAAGTGACGGAAATGCAGCGCTCCGTGAAGGGCGAGGTGGTCTCCTCCACCTTTGACGAACCGGCGACGCGCCACACCCAGGTTGCAGAGATCGTCCTGGAAAAGGCCAAGCGCCTGGTCGAGCACAAACACGACGTGGTCATTCTGCTCGACTCCATTACCCGTCTGGCGCGTGCCTTCAACACGGTGGTGCCATCCTCCGGCAAGGTGCTGACTGGCGGCGTGGACGCCAACGCGCTGCAGAAGCCCAAGCGGTTCTTCGGCGCTGCACGTAATATCGAAGAGGGCGGCAGTCTGACCATTATTGCCACGGCCCTGGTGGAAACCGGTTCCAAGATGGATGAAGTCATCTTCGAGGAATTCAAGGGTACCGGTAATATGGAAGTCCACCTCGACCGCCGTCTTGCTGAGAAACGCACTTATCCGGCCATCAATCTCAATAAATCCGGTACGCGTCGGGAGGAACTGCTGGTCCAGACCGACATGCTCAGCAAAATGTGGGTGTTGCGCAAGCTGCTGGCGCCTATGGATCCGGTGGAGTCCATGGAGTTCCTGCTCGACAAGGTGCGTGGTACCAAAACAAACGCGGAGTTTTTTGACTCCATGAACCGTTAAGCGGGTCCGCTGGACGCCCGCCCTGTCCATCCCTATAATTCGCCTCTTTGTATCGAGGCCCCGAGAGTAGCTACCATGAAAACCGATATTCATCCCAAGTACGCAGAAATTACCGTCACCTGCAGTTGCGGCAACGTCTTCAAGACGCGCTCGACCGCGGGTCGCGACCTGCACATTGACCTCTGCTCCGAATGCCATCCCTTTTACACCGGTAAGCAGCGCGCCGTTTCTGCCGCTGGTCAGGTAGAGAAATTCCGCAAGCGTTACGGCGGTCAGTAACTCGCCATGACGGAGACCGATGCCCAGGCAGACCTGGGGCGACGGGCGCTGGAGTATCACGCCCGCGCGCCAACGGGTAAGCTTTCGGTCATACCGAGTAAGCCCTGCGGCAGCCAGGAAGATCTGTCTCTCGCCTACACGCCAGGCGTCGCGGCTCCGGTGCGGGAGATTGTCGCCGATCCGGACAAGGCTTACGACTATACCGCGAAGGGTAACCTCGTCGCCATAGTCAGTAATGGTACGGCGGTGCTTGGTCTGGGCAACGTCGGACCGCTGGCGGGCAAGCCGGTCATGGAAGGCAAGGCACTGCTCTTCAAGCGCTTCGCGGATATCGATGCTTTTGATATCGAAGTGCAGGCGCGCGATGCCGGACATCTCATCGACGTGGTGGCGGCCATCGCCCCCGGTTTTGGCGGCATCAATCTGGAAGACATCGCCGCTCCGACCTGTTTTGAGGTCGAAGAAACCTTGCAGGCCATGCTGGACATCCCCGTATTCCACGATGATCAGCATGGCACGGCCGTGATTGTGGCCGCTGCATTGCAGAATGCACTGGAATTGCAGGGTAAGGAATTAGGTCGCGTCAAGGTCGCTATTGTGGGTGCGGGTGCCGCCGGGATTGCCATTGCGCGGATGTTGCGGGCGCTGGGCGTGGCGGATATCTTCCTGAGCGATTTGCACGGCGTGCTGCACAGCGGACGCAGAGATCTTACCCAATGGCATCAGCCCTTTGCGATGGCGCCCCAGGACTGGGACCTGGCGGCGATGTTGCGCGGTGCCGATGTGGTCATCGGCGTCTCTGTGCGCGGTGCTATCCCGGAAGCGGCGTTACCGATGCTGGCGCCCAAGCCAGTGATTTTTGCACTCGCCAATCCCGATCCTGAGATAGACCCTGCCATAGCGCGGCGCCTGCGTCCTGACGCCATTGTCGCCACGGGTCGCTCGGATATGCCCAATCAGGTCAACAATGTGCTGGGTTTTCCCTTCCTCTTCCGCGGCGCGCTGGATTGCCGGGCCCGGCAGATCAACCAGCCCATGCTGCTGGCGGCCGTGGATGCTTTGGCGAAGCTGGCGCGGGAGCATGTGCCGGATGAGGTGCAGGCCGCTTACGGGCTGACTGCGCCGCAAGGTCTGGCTTTTGGTCCCGAGTACATTATCCCCAAACCGCTGGACCCGCGCCTACGATCGCGGGTCTCTGGCGCGGTGACCGTTGCCGCGCGAGAAAGCGGCGTCGCGCGGCGTTAGAGCACGATGCGCCTCGCGGATCTGACGGTTCGCGATCTGCGCTTCGCCTCCGGCCAATTGCTCGCCGCCGTTCTCTTTTTTGCTCTGATCTGGAAAATCCTTTCTCCCTTTTTGCCGGCCCTTGGTTGGGCGGCCATTCTCGTTTACGCGACCTGGCCGTTGGCTGGTCCTATGCGCCGACATTGGCCGCCCGTGCTGGCAGCAGCGGGCGCTACGCTCATGCTGGCGCTGATCGCTATTCTTCCCGTACTTTTTCTGAGTATCACTCTGGGGACGGAGTTGCACCATCTACTGACCGACCTCGCCAACCAGGATGCACACACGACCCTGGAAGCAAGGCTGAATCAAATACCTTGGGTGCATGATCTGCTCGCCCAGATTCCCGCCTCCTGGAAGGCGAAACTGATGCCCGGCGCGTTGTCTCCCGACCTCTCCGCCTGGGCGGGGCGGCTGGGCAGTATTGCGGGCGGGATCGGGCGTTTCGGCGCTTTGCTTATGCTCGTTCTCATCACCGCCTTTTTCTTCTACCGACATGGTGAACTACTGTTGGATCAGTTGCGCCGTTTTGTCGGTCAGGTGCTGGGACAGCGGGGCGACGCTTATCTGCGCACGGTGGCCAGCACCATCCGTGCGGTGATTTACGGCATTCTGGCGACTGCGGTGGCGCAGGGAGTCCTTGCGGGAGTGGGTTATGCGGTGGCAGGATTGTCGGCGCCGGTATTGCTGGCCATCATCACCCTGCTGTTTTCCTTTATTCCTTTCGGTACGCCCCTGGTTTGGGGCGCCGCAAGCCTCTGGCTGCTCTTTCAGGGTGATATCTGGGCGGGATTAGGGCTGGCTCTGTGGGGTGCGCTGGTGGTGACTGGATTGATAACCTGATTCGCCCGCTGGTGATTTCCAGCGCGGTACGGATTCCATTTCTGCTGGTGCTCTTCGGGGTGCTGGGCGGCATTCTCGCCTTCGGTGTCCTGGGGTTGTTCCTGGGGCCGGTGCTGCTGGCCGTATTGCTGGCGATATGGGATGCGTGGTTGCGGCCAGCGCCTGCTGCGCCGCAAGGTTGAATGTCCGCTTCTTGGCCTGTCTCCCACTTGGCCCTATACTCTAGGCACTAACCAGACGGTCAGTGTGCTTTTACTCTGCACCCTGTCGCGCCGCTATCCGGGTGTTATCCACGCGATGCATCCCCCGCTGAACTTGCCACGAGGATTTCATGCGCTCCGATATGATCAAAAAAGGCTTTGAACGCACCCCCCACCGCGCCCTGCTCAAGGCCTGCGGTGTCACCGATCAGGATATGGATAAACCTTTCATCGGGGTGGCGAATTCTTATATTGATATCATTCCCGGTCATGTGCATTTGCAGGAGTTCGGCCGCATCGTCAAGGAGAATATCCGCGCGGCGGGGGGGGTGCCCTTCGAGTTCAATACCATCGGTGTGGACGATGGCATCGTCATGGGCCACGATGGTATGCGTTACTCGTTGCCGAGCCGTGAGCTGATTGCGGACTCCATCGAGACGGTGGTGCAGGCCCATCATCTGGACGCGCTCATCTGTATCCCCAACTGCGACAAGATCGTGCCCGGGATGATCATGGGCGCGCTGCGTTGTGACGTGCCCACGGTATTTGTCTCCGGCGGCCCCATGGAAGCCGGACACCTGTCTGATGGAACGGCCATCGATCTGGTGACCGCCTTTGAGGCGGTCGGGCAGTTCAAGCGCGGGCAAATCACGCAAATTCGTCTCAAGGAAATTGAAGATAAAGCCTGTCCGACTTGTGGTTCCTGCTCCGGCATGTTCACGGCCAACAGCATGAACTGCCTGATGGAAGTCCTCGGGATTGCGTTGCCCGGCAACGGCACCATTCTGGCGACCGCGGCGGCGCGCCGCGACCTGGTGCGTCAGGCGGCGGATCGAGTGGTGGCGCTGGCCATGGCGGGTGGCCCGACCATGCGGCAACTGGTGGATTTCGATGCGATCGACAATGCGTTCATACTGGATATGGCCATGGGCGGTTCCACCAACACGGTATTGCATACCCTGGCTATCGCCCGGGAGGCCGGTCTGCATTATCCGCTGGCGCGGCTGAACGATCTGGCGCAGCAGGTGGCCTATCTCGCCAAGGTGTCGCCGGCCTTGTCTACAGTGCATATCGAGGACATCGGCCGCGCTGGCGGCATCCCCGCTATTCTGCATGAGGTGCACAAGCGCAACCCCGACGTACTGCATCTGGACAAGCCGACGGTCAGTGGCCAGAGTTTGCGGGAGATTGTGACAGCGGCGGCGGTGAAGGACAGCAAGATTATCCATTTGGCCAACGACCCCATTTCGCCCACCGGCGGCCTGCGGGTGGTCTTCGGCAATCTCGCGCCGGAAGGAGGCGTTGTCAAAATCGGTGCGGTGCTGCCGGCCATGCGGAAATTCTCGGGACCGGCGAAGATTTTTGAGAGTATGGAAACTGCGGCTGATGGCATTCTTGCCGGCGAGGTCAAGGCTGGTAATGTGGTGGTGATCCGTTACGAAGGTCCGAAGGGCGGCCCCGGTATGCCGGAAATGCTGACACCTACCGCCAATATCATGGGCATGGGGCTGGGCGAAAGTGTGGCATTGATTACCGATGGCCGTTTCAGTGGGGCGACCCGCGGGGCCTGTATCGGCCATATCTCCCCGGAGGCCGCGGAGGGCGGTCCTATCGGTCTGCTGCAAGATGGTGACATTATTTCTCTTGACCTCGATAACGGCAAAATCCACGTCGACTTGAGTGATGCGGTATTGGCCGAACGCCGCAAGCATTGGGTGCCGATCGAAAAACCACTGAAGTCATCGTGGTTGCGTCGCTATCGTAAGTTGGTAACCAACGCCGCCAACGGCGCAATCCTGGAATCCTGAGCATTTATGAGTAATGGTGAGCTACATATTGGCGTCTATGTGGATGCCGAAAATATCCGCTACAACGGCGGCTATTCCATGCGTTATGACATACTGCGGCGCTTTGCCGGACGGGAAGGCGAGGCGCGGCTGCTGCGCCTGAATACCTACATGGCGGTGGATGATGAGCGCATGAAGCGCGACCGTGAATACCGGGAGCGGATTCGCGGTTATCAGCAGGCGGTGCGCGATCTGGGCTGGAAAATCATCGAAAAGCCGGTCCGTTGGTTCGTGGACGAAGAAGGCAACAGCATGTCCAAGGCCAATGCTGATCTCGATCTGGCCGTGGACGTGATGCTGCAGTCGGAGCGGCTGGATCAGGTGCTGTTGGTCACCGGCGACGGAGACTTTCTGCAGGTCGTGCGCGCCCTGCAGAACAAGGGGTGCCGGGTCGAAGTGCTGGCCTTCCGTAATGTTTCCCGGGAATTGCAGCACGAGGCCGACGCCTTCTATTCGGGTTATCTGGTGCCGGGTCTGATTCCCTCGCGCGGTGATGCGCGGGTGCCGTGGGGGGAGCTGGGTTCACGCATCCGCGGTATTTGCATCCGCTGGGAGGCCGATCGTGGTTTCGGCTTCATCCGTTTTCTGACCGCCATTTCCGCCCGTTTGTGGGTGACGGATACTCGTCAGGAGGATTCTCCTTACGAGTCGGCCTTTGTCCACATTTCCGATTTGCCGCGCGAATTGGACACGGATGACCTCCCGAGCCGGGATATTATTCTGGAGTTTGATCTTGAGTCCAGTGAGACGGAAAAGGGTGGTTTCATCGCCCGCCGCTGCACCGTGGTCAATCGTTATGATGGACGCACTGGAGGTCTGGCTAAGCTGCCCGACCGCGCCGTCGCTATGGAACGGGAAGAGGAGGAGGGGCCGTCTTCGAAAGGCGAAGCAAAGGAGATTGCGGCAGTCGCCGACCCTTCCTGACCCCGCTTCAGGCCTTCACGCTGCGAAAAAATACCTGACTGCGGCGTTGGAAGTTGTAGAGGTGCTGCCGTGGCACCGGTAAATCTTCCAAGGCGCCGTTGTGAAAGTTGCGCTCCAGAAACCAGTGGGTCGTCTGGGTGCTGAGCACAAAGATCCGTTCCAGCTTCTGTTCACGCGCCCGTTCCTGACAGTAATCGAGCAGCCGCTCACCGCGCCCCTGGCGACGATAGTGGTTGTCTACCGCGAGGCAGGCGACTTCGGCCATTCCCTGATCAGGGTAGGGATACATGGCCGCGCAGCCAATGATCTTGCCGTCCCGCTCCATGACCACAAAGTGGTCCGCTTCCATTTCGAGGCGTTCCCGGCTGCGTCGCACCAGCACGCCGCGCTCTTCCATGGGGCCGATCAGGTCAAGGATGCCGGGGATGTCGGCGACGGTGGCGGTTCGCAGATGTTCAAAAGGGTCTTGCGAGATGAGGGTACCGAGACCGTCGCGCGTAAAAAGTTCGCGCAGCAACGCACCATCCACATGCCGGGATATGAGATGGACACGATCCACCGTTCCGGCGCAGGCGATCGCGGCGCTGTGCAGATGCTCGCGCAGGTCGCCTTGAATATCGTCCCGGGTGAGCAATCCCGGCAGTTCAGACAGGGTAATCTGGCGCAGGAGTTGGCCCTGGGCATCGGTCACGCCGTCTTCATCCATAAAAAAAACCAGCTTGGCGGCGTGCAGGGCCAGGGCCGCCGCTACGGCCACTTCTTCCGCGCGGATGTTGAACAGGGTGCCTGTCGGTGAGACGCCGATGGGGGAGAGCAGGACGATTTCATCGGCGGCAAGATGGCGTTGGATGGCCTCCGTCGCCACCCTTCGTACTTGCCCGGTATACTGGTAATCCACCCCCTCCAGCACCCCAATGGGCTGGGCGATGATGAAGTTGCCGCTGACCACCTGCAACCCGGCATGGGCCATGGGCGAGCCCATTTGTCCCTCGGACAACGCCGCCTCCACCACCAGACGGGCGCCGCCTACCGCCTCGCGGAGTACCTGCATGGCCGCCAGGTCGGTGATGCGTTTGCCGTTGACCCGCTCGGTGCACAGTTGATGGGCCCGCAGTGCCGCGTCGATCTGCGGCCCGGCCCCGTGCACCAGGACGACATTGATGCCCAGGCTGTTGAGCAGGGCGATGTCATGGGCGAGGCTGCGAATGCTGCCGTCCGCCAGGGCGTCGCCACCGAAATTGATGACGAAGGTCTGCCCGCGAAAGCGATGAATGTAGGGCGAAGACTCGCGGAAGCCGCGGACAAAGCCACTGGCTGTCATTATCCCAGTCCTAAAGGACGTTCAGGGCGATGGTCGGGCGCGGTGTTTTGGGCGGGTTCTGGGCGGCGAACTCCTCCGGGCTATAGGCCTTGATCGATAGCGCGTGTATCTCCTGACGTACCGGGTCGGTGACCGTATTGACCAGGCGGTGCCGTGCCAATGGGGCCAAGCCCGCGAACCGGCTGCTGACAATGCGCACCTCGTAGTGCCCGCCATCGCCGGACGACGCATGACCACTGTGGGCTTCCGTCCGGTCATCGATTTCCAGGAATTCCGGATTCAGGGCATCACGCAATAAATTACCAAGGATTTCCTTGTTCATGGCAAAAATACTCCTTTATAAGGGCGAACGCTGACATCCGCGTAAACGCCGGCACTGAGATAAGGTTCGGCGGCAGCCCAGGTATGGGCATCCTCCAGCGAGTCAAAGCGGGCGATGATCAGGCTGCCGGTAAAGCCCGCCTCGCCCGGTTCTTCACAGTCTATGGCGGGGAATGGCCCCGCCGTCAGTAAACGCCCCTCGGATTGCAACTGATGCAGGCGCGCCAGATGATCACCCCGTGCGGTCTGGCGTATGCTCAGGGAATCGGGATTGTCAGTGCCAATAATGCAGTAATACATGGGTCATTGGATCCTGTCGGTGAGGGGTATGCTCCTAAAATTGCCCCATTTGCGGCAACTTGGCAACTGTCCCTGCTAATCAGCGACTAGCCGATGAATCGCTATCCTTAGCCTCTTGCGGCAAGGCACGCGAGATCACCACCGCTTGAAAGAGCACGAAAATGACCGTGAGGGCGAGCATGCCGAAAAGCTTGAAATCCACCCAGATACCTGTCGAAAACGCATAGGCCACGATCAGATTCAGGACTGCACCGAAGAGAAAGAAGGCAATCCAGTAGCTATTGAGGCGCCGCCAGAAAGACAAGGGCAGGGCGGCCGGCAGTTGTCCGCCCATCAGGCGTTGCAGGAGAGGTTCCTCGCGCCAGTGGGTAAAGAGCAGAGCGGCCGCGAACAGCACATAGAGAATGCTGGGCTTGATCTTGATGAAGGTGTCGTTATGAAAATACAGGGTCAGGCCGCCGAAGGTCAGGATCAGCAGGGTGGAGACCCAGGTCATGGTCTCCACCCGGCCCCGCCGCCACCACTGCCAGGCCATCAACAGGATGGCGGCAACGATGAGCACCTCGGTGGCCGTGTAGATCCCGTGGATCTTGTAGGCCACGAAAAAGAGGATGATGGGGAGGAAGTCGGTAAGCAGTTTCATGACGCGCCACGGTAAATGGGGTTAAGCTAGTGGTATCTAATCACAGAAAGGAGTCCGTGGACAATGGAACGTCAACAGATGATTCAGGGCTTGGCCGCCCTTTTGGGGGACAGCAGCAATCATCCTCTGCCCGATTTTGCCAGGGTAAAGGCCGCCCGCTGGCGCCATCTGCCCCTCGGTGGTCGTCTGGAAGGGGTGGCGCGCGTGGACTTGCCGGAGATGGACGAGCTGCTCGGTATCGAAGACAGCAAGGCCGCACTGGATTTGAACACCCGCCAGTTTGTCGCCGGTTTCCCCGCCAATGATGCCTTACTCTGGGGTGGGCGGGGCACGGGCAAGTCTTCGCTGGTCAAGGCGCTCCTGCGTCGCTATGCGGATCAGGGGCTGCGGGTGATTGAAATCGACCCGGACGGCATCCTCGACCTGCCGGAGATTCTCGCCGCGTTGCAGGCGGCCGATCCCCAGCAGGCCTATTACTTTGTGCTCTTCTGCGATGACCTGTCTTTCGGCGCCGATGACCCCGGCTACAAGGCCCTTAAATCCCTGCTGGACGGCGGTGTGGAGGCGCGTCCGGACAACGTGCTGCTCTACGCCACCAGCAACCGGCGGCATCTGATGCCGCGCCACTTTGCCGACAATGAGGAATATCATCGCCACGGTGAGGAAATCATCCCCGGCGAGACAGCGGAAGAAAAAATCAGTCTTTCCGAGCGCTTCGGCTTATGGCTGGGCTTTTATCCCTTTGATCAGGCCATGTATCTGGATATTTGCGCCATCCATCTGCAGCGCCTGGAAGTGCGGACGCCGCCGGCGGAATGGCGGGAGGAAGCCCTGCGCTGGGCCTTGCAGCGCGGCTCGCGCAGTGGCCGGGTGGCGCGGCAGTTCGCCCGCCACTGGGTCGGATCCAGGGCCTTGGCAGTCGCCGCGCAGACGATCTAATTCCACACACCGTTTATGTGGATCAGCGCGTACACCTGGTCAGGACGGCAGTTTCCTGCCAAATGACCATTTACACAAAAATTCTTGCACCCCCATGATGGCCGTAGCCCTTCTCGAAGAAGTCGACTGGACGGCCTCGTGGCGCCAGTTCAGGCGGCGACATTGATATGCCGTAAGGCATCCGCGCCGCCTTTTTTCGAGGCATCCAGTATCTCTATGCCGACGAGGTTGCCGTCTTTGTCGTAATCCAGGACAACCCCATCGGCCACTTCTTGCCGATGGGGTTCGCTTTGACCGTACGGATTCGGTATAGCTCAACCTGGCCGCTTTTTTCAGGCTGGAGACCTCTCGACCATACCGATCCAGAGCTTCGGTAAGGGGCGTTTGCTCCGATTCGCTTCGGTCCTGCCAGACGCCGCGCTCCAATTTCTACTTCAAGCTGTTTGGTCCAGGCTTGTGCCTGTACCTTCCGGTCAAAGGTCTTCACTTGGAGTGAGTAGCTTTTCTTGCGTACGCGGGCTTGCCAGCCGATGAGGTTGCCGTCTCTGTCTTCGCGGGGGAGAATGGATGCCATGGATTTGCTCCTGCTTAACTTGCAAGCAAGTGGAGCGAAAAAGCAAGTGAGGCGAGAGAATATTCTGTAAGTTATTGGTGCGAAAGGCGAGACTCGAACTCGCACGGCCTAAACCGCTGGAACCTAAATCCAGTGCGTCTACCAATTCCGCCACTCTCGCAATTGCGCTATCTTATGCGGAATACCGTTTGCAGACAATGACCGCGGGGTGTAATGATGGCCAGGTTACAGCAACAATCCCGTTTGCGGCGCTTGCTGGCGGTGGAGTCGGCGCGGATTATGGCCGACGAGGGGGTGTCCGACTTTCGGGCAGCCAAGGAAAAAGCGGCGCGTCGCCTGGGCGCCGGCGGCGACGCCCAGCAGGGTTGGCCAAGTAATGCGGAGATCGAAGCAGAACTCCAGTCTCGTCTACAGCTTTTTCATGGCGCGGCGCATAGTGCGGAGTTGCGTCGGCTCCGCGAGCAGGCGGCGCAATCCATGCACTGGCTTGCGGAGTTCCAGCCGCGTTTGATCGGACCGGTATTGAGCGGAACCGCGACGCGCCACGCGGCCATTACGCTCCATCTTTTTGTCGATACGCCGGAGAGTGTGATTTTTTTTCTGATGGATCAGCAGGTCGCCTATGAAGAGACCTGGCAGCGACTTCATTATGGGGATGCGCCGGCTCGCGACTATCCTTCCTTAAAGTTGAATTACGCTGGTGCAGACTTACGTCTGATCCTCTTTGAGCTGGACGAAGATCGGCGTAGCCCTGCATCACCCGTGGATGGTAGGCCTTTGCGGCGGGCGACGCTGGCACAGTTGCAGAAACTGTTGGAGGAGGAGGGCTCACCGCCCTGATTGATCTCAGCGTGTTAAGGGTGTGGCTTGGCGCGATCGTACTGTACGGGCCAGGTGAGGTCTACGCCCAGTTCCTGTGCGGCATGCAGGGGCCAGTAGGGATTGCGCAGAAGCTCCCGGGCCAAAGCCACCGCATCAGCCTGTTCGGTAAGCAGAATGTGTTCCGCCTGCATGGCCTCGGTGATGAGGCCGACGGCGACGGTGGGGATGCCCACCTTCCGCCGGATGGCGCTGGCGAAGGGTGTCTGGAAGCCGGGACCGGCGGGAATGACCGCATCCGGCGTCATGCCACCGCTGCTGCAGTCGATGACGTCCACGCCGCGCACCTTTAATGCGTTGCTGAGGGAGATGGACTGCTCCAGATCCCAGCCGCCGCGTACCCAGTCGGTGGCCGAAATACGTACCCAGAGGGGCAGGTGTTCGGGCCAGACGGCGCGCACGGCAGCGGTGATTTCCAGCGGCAGGCGCATGCGGTTTTCCAGACTGCCACCGTATTGATCGCTGCGCTGGTTGCTGATGGGGGAAAGAAAGCTGTGCAGCAGGTAGCCGTGGGCCATGTGCAGTTCCAGAACCTCGAATCCCGCTGCCAGTGCGCGCCGGGCTGCGGCTACGAAGTCCTGGCGCGCTTTCTCCAGGTCTTGATCGTCCATGGCGTGGGGCAGGGTGTGGCTGGGGCTGAAGGACAGGGCGCTGGGCCCCAGAGGCTCCCAGCCGCCCTCGGCATCGGGCGCAATGGGGTTGCCACCGAGGAAGGGCGGTTGGGTGGACGCCTTGCGTCCCGCATGGGCGATCTGGATGGCGGTGACCGCCCCCTGCGCCTTCATGAAGGCGACGATGGGGGCCAGTGCCTGCGCCTGTCCATCCGTCCAGATACCGAGGTCGCGGGGAGAAATGCGGCCTTCCGGACTGATGGACGCCGCTTCGACCATGACCAGGCCAGCGCCACCTACAGCGCGGCTGCCAAGGTGCACCATGTGCCAGTCGCGTGCTACCCCGTCGGGGGTGGAGTACTGGCACATGGGTGCCACGCAGATGCGGTTACGCAGGGTGATGCTGCGCAAGGCCCAGGGAGAAAATAGCCGCTGACTCACGCAGACGCTCCGAGATAATGCGTGAAGTGGTCCAGGGTCAGGCGCCAGCCTTCCTGCGCGGCTTCCGGACGGAAACTGTCCCGGGGATCCGCAAAGAAGCCGTGTGGTGCATCCGGGAATACGGTCAGGGTATAACGCTTATGGGCGGTGCTGAGCGCACTGGCAATACGACCATGTTCTTCGGGCGTGATGGATTGGTCCTCAGCGCCATAGAGCAGCAGCAGCGGTGCACGCATTTGATGCACCAGATGCAGCAGTGGCTTGCGCCCGACCGGGTCCAGATCGGGTGCGATACCGGCGCCATAAAAGGCGACGGCGGCACTGAGTCGATCGGCATGGATGGCATTGGCCATGAAGGTGAGGCGCCCACCCATGCAGAAGCCGAGTGCGCCGATCGCGTCCTTGCGCACTTCGCTACGCTGATGTAGTGCCTGAATAGCGAGGCCGGCTTCCGCCATGGCGAGCTCATCATTGAGCGTTTTGAGATGGCCGATGGCCCTGTCGAAATCGGAATATTCATAAGTTTTACCATGATAAAGGTCGGGCACGATGGCACAAAACCCCGCCCGGGCAAGACGCTCAGCGACATCCTGAAAGTGCTGGTTGACGCCAAAGGCTTCGATGAACACGACTATGGCCGGGTGTGGACCCGCAGTGCCGGGGCGGGCATACCAGGCCCGTGGGCCGTTTTCCAGTTGAATCCATTCAGAGCTAATCTGCGACATGATATTTATATTTCCTCTTTAAAATGGCGTGTATCCGCGGCCTGATACTGGGCAGCGGTCAGGCGGCCAGTGATTTGACATAAAGTTGTAGCTGGCGCAGGCATCGCTGATAGGCTTCGACAGATTGGGCATTCTTACCCAGGCCGACGCAGCCTTCAATCGCGGCAACAATGAAGAGCGCCACTTCTTCCGGTTCGACATCGGCCCGCACCTTGCGGGCAAGTTGCCCATCGGCCAGGGCTGAGGCCATGACCTCGACCCAGCGATCCAGAATCTGTTGCAGGCCGTGGCGGAATCCTTCATCGAGAGGACTCATCTCCTGAATCAGATTGTTGAGGGGACAGCCATAGCGGATCACTGATTCGTCAGCCATCTTGATTTTTTCTTCGAGAATACGCTGGAGGCTGGCTAAGGGGTCATCGTGCTCGGTAAAAGGCGCGAACCAGCGCGTCGCCAGTTGTGGCGCGATAACTTCTTCGATCACGGCAAGACCGAGGTCGCGCTTGGTGCTGAAGTGATGGTAAAGAGCGCCTTTGCTTACCGAGGTGTTGGCAAGGATGCGTTCCAGGCTGGCGGCCTGAAAGCCGGATTCCAGAATCTCGGTGTAGGCGGCCCTCAGCAGATCGCTGCGCGTCTGCTCCGGGTTACGGGTTTTTCGTATGGATTGTGTCATCATGTGAAAAAAATACCGACCAATCGGTATCTTGTCAAGAAATTCGGTTTTTCATCTTGGCAAGCCGGATCCGCAGCCAGAACCGGGAAGTGCCGACGGAGGCGGAGCGGATGAGATGCTGCGCGGCCTGGATGCGGTGGCAAGGGCTTGAATGGAAAAACGTTCAGAGATAGCGCAGCGACAAATCCAGGCTGCGCAGATTCCGGGTGAGACTACCGACGGAAATGAAATCCACCCCGGTGGCCGCCACCGCAGCGATATTATGCACGCCTATATTCCCGGAAGCCTCCAGGGGCAGGCGCCCGGCGACCCGCTGCACGGCATGGCGCAGATCTTCCAGGGGGAAGTTGTCGAGCAGCACCATATCGGTGCCAGCCGTTAGCGCTTCTTCCAACTGCAGCAGATTTTCCACTTCGACCTCTATGCGGGTTAGCGCCGGGGCAATCTGCCGCGCCGCCTGGAGTGCCGCAGTGATGCTCCCGCAGGCGGCGATATGATTTTCCTTGATGAGAATGCCGTCGTAGAGCCCTAGACGGTGATTGTGACCGCCACCGATCCGGACCGCGTACTTCTGGGCTTGGCGCAGGCCGGGGATGGTCTTGCGGGTATCCAGGAGGCGCGTTTTATGGCCGCTCAGGGCATCGACATAGGCACGGACCTGGGTCGCGGTGCCGGACAGAGTCTGTAGAAAATTCAGCGCCGTGCGCTCGCCGGAAAGCAGTGCGCGCGCCGGACCCTCCAGAATGCAGAGGATTTGATCGGGGGCAACGCTGGCACCCTCGGCGATTTGCCAGTGCATTTGGATAGTCGACGAAAGTGCCGCAAAGGTGGTTTCGGCATAGCCCTGTCCGCAGAGGATACCCGCCTCACGGCTGAGGATCTGGGCGCGAAGTTGGGTGGCGGCGGGGATCAGCGCCGCCGTCAGGTCACCGCTGCCGATGTCTTCGGCGAGGGCCTGTTGTACCGAAAGTGATAAGTCAGCAGGAATCATGCAGGAACCTCGTTGCGGTCGACCCAGAAGAGCCAGGTCAGACCGATAATGGCGGCGATCAGGGAAGCGAGGAGAATGCCCAGCTTGGCTTCCTCTTGCAGATTAGGGGCGGTAAAGGCCAGTTGGCTGATGAATAAGGACATGGTGAAGCCGACGCCGCCCAGCCAGGCGGCGCCGAGCAGGTGCCGCCATTGTACGCCGTGGGGCAGACGCGCGATTTTGAGGCGCACCGCAATCCAGCTACCGAGACTGATCCCGATAAATTTGCCCAGCACCAGGCCCAGACAGGTACCCAGGGTGACCGTACTGAACAGCATTCCGGTGGATACCTGCGCGAAGTTGATGCCCGCGTTGGCCAGGGCAAAAATGGGGATAACCCCGAAGGTGACCCAGGGCTGAACCACGTGTTCGAGACGCTGTTGCGGCGCGATGGCTGCGGAACTGCTGTGTTGCAAGCTCTGGATGATGCCGGCGAGCTGGCCATTCACCAGAGGGTCAAGGCGCTTGCTGTGGATGATGGCATCACGCAGATTTTGCCCGCGGGCACTCAGGACGTCGGCCAGTTCGTCAGGCCGGATGTGGCCGCGGGCCGGTATGGTGAAGGCCAGCAATATCCCGGCGACCGTGGCATGCACCCCCGACAGCATGACGAAATACCAAAAGGGCAGTCCTACCAGCAGATAAGGCAGGGGATTACGGATGCCGCCCTGATTGAGAAGAATCAGTATGAGGAATAAAATTCCGGCGACGATCAAGGCGGCCACGTTGAGTGCCGGTGTGTAATAAATGGCAATGACGAGCACTGCGCCGAGATCGTCGGCAATGGCCAGCGCGGTGAGGAAAATAATCAGGTTACGGGGAATGCGCCAGGCCAGCAGTACCAGGATACCGATGGCGAAGGCAATATCCGTCGCCATCGGAATACCCCAGCCTCCCGCAGCGGGGCCACCGGGATTGAACTGGTGATAGATAAGCGCCGGGGCAATCATGCCCCCCAGGGCCGCAATGATGGGCAGGGCGGCATCGGCCAGGGAGGAGAGTTCCCCCACCAGAAATTCCCGTTTCAGCTCCAGCCCGACGACAAAAAAGAATACCGCCATCAGGCCATCATTGATCCAGTGATGGAGGCTTTGATCCAGCGTCCAGCCACCCCAATGCAGTCCCAAGTGCTCTTCCCAAAAGGCGTGGTATGGCACATGCCAGACGGAGTTGCTGATCGCCAGGGTCAGGATCGTGGCGGCGATGAGGACGATGCCGCCCGCCGTCGCCCGCCGCAGAAACTGCTCGAAGGGTGACAGGATACGCCCGAATAAAGGCTCCAGCGGATAAAGCCGACGTTTAGCCATGCCGGTCCCGGCACCCGGTCACAAATGCTCCAATCGCTGTGCCTGTTCACCGAGTTGCAGCAGGGCGGCATCTATTTCGTGCAGGCGCTCCTCCTCCATGGCGACGATTTCGGCGGGCGCGCGGCTGCGGAAGCTTTCCTGGGCCAGCTTGGCCGTGGCCTTGGCATGATCCTGTTCCAGACGCTGCCGCTCTTTGGCCAGACGCGCACGTTCGGCAGCCACGTCAATGACCCCCGCGAGGGGGACGAGGACGCGTAGATCGCCGACCAGTTGCAGGGCGGCGGGTGGTGCTTCTGCTTCGCTGCCCAGCCATTCCAGGCTGGCGAGGCGACCGAGAGCGAAGAGCCAGGGCGCATATTGTTCGGCACGCTGGCGGTCGCCGGCATCGCCTCCCTGCAGCAGCAGCGGCAGCGCCTTGCTGGGCGCGATATCCATCTCGCCACGCACCGAGCGGATGGCGCGGATGACGGCAATCAGCCATTCCGTATCGCCATCCGCCTGGGCGTCGATACGGGAGAGGTCGGCCACCGGATAGGGGGCGAGGGCAATGCTGTCGCCCGCCTTGCCGATCATCGGGGCTATCCGTTGCCAGAGTTCCTCGGTGAGGAAGGGCATCACCGGGTGCATCAGACGCAGGCCAGCCTCCAGCACCCGCAGCAGGGTATTGCGGGTGCCGCACTGCTGCGCCAGGGTAAACGGGCTGCCTTCACGCAGGATCGGTTTGGTCAGCTCGATATACCAGTCGCAGTAGTCATTCCAGAAAAACTGGTATAGCGTATGGGCGGCATCAGCGAAGCGATACTGGTCGATGGCGCTGTTAACCGCCGCTTCGCAGTGCTGCAGGCGGCCGATAATCCAGCGTTCCGGTGCCAATAATTCGCGCTCGCCTTCCAGATCAGTCTGATTTTGTATCTGCATCAGGGCAAAACGCGAGGCGTTCCAGAGCTTGTTGCAGAAGTTGCGATTCCCTTCCACCCGTTTCAGGTCAAACCTGATGTCACGCCCCTGGGTGGCCAAGGCCGCAAAGGTGAAGCGCAGAGCGTCGGTGCCAAAGGCCGGAATGCCATCGGCGAACTCCTTGCGGGTCGCCTTTTCGATCTTGGCCGCCATCTGCGGTTGCATGAGGCCACGCGTGCGCTTGACGACGAGATCCTCCAGGCCGATGCCGTCGATGAGGTCGATGGGATCGAGGACGTTACCTTTGGACTTGCTCATCTTCTGGCCCTCGGCATCGCGCACCAGGCCGTGAACATAGACTTCATGGAAGGGCACGTCGTCCATAAAGCACAGGCCCAGCATGATCATCCGCGCCACCCAGAAGAAAATGATGTCGAAGCCGGTGACCAGTACACTGGTGGGGTAGAACAGGGCAAGGTCCGGTGTTTTTTCCGGCCAGCCAAGGGTGGTGAAGGGCCACAGCGCCGAACTGAACCAGGTGTCGAGCACGTCTGGATCGCGTTCCAGGACCACCGGCATGCCGTAATGGCGCGCGGCTTCCATTTGCGCTTCTTCTTCATGGCGGGCGACGAAGATTTTGCCGTCGGGACCGTACCAGGCGGGAATCTGGTGTCCCCACCAGAGTTGGCGGGAGATGCACCAGTCTTCAATGCGATGCATCCAGTCGAAGTAAGTTTTGTTCCAGTTTTCGGGCACGAAGCGGATGCGACCTTCTTCCACCGCGCGGATGGCCGGTTCGGCCAGTGGCGCGACCTTCACATACCATTGATCCGTCAGGTAAGGCTCGATGACGGCCTGGGAGCGGTCGCCGCGCGGTACCATGAGCTTGTGCTCATCCGTGCGTTCCAGCAGATTTTCCGCCTCCAGCAGGGCGAGAATCTGCTTGCGGGCCGCGTAGCGGTCCAGGCCGCGTAAGGCTTCGGGGATGTTTCCGGCAACGATGTTGTCGCCAAAGACCTCCAGTGAGTCGCGAATACGGGCATCGGGGGTAAAGACATTGAGCAGGGCCAGGCCGTGTCGCTGTCCCACCTGATAATCGTTGAAGTCGTGGGCCGGGGTGATTTTCACGCAGCCGGAACCGAATTCCGGATCGACATAAGCATCGCCGATGATGGGAATTTCGCGGTCCATGACCGGCAGGCGCAACGTCTTGCCAATGAGAGCGGCATAGCGCGGATCTTCGGGATGTACCGCCACCGCCACGTCGCCCAGCAGCGTTTCCGGACGGGTGGTGGCCACCACGAGGGAACCACTGCCGTCGCTGAGGGGATAACGGATGTGCCAAAGGAAGCCTTGTTCTTCTTCACTGATGACTTCCAGATCAGAGACTGCGGTGCGCAGGACCGGGTCCCAGTTCACCAGTCGCTTGCCGCGGTAAATCAGGCCCTTGTCATGCAGGCGGACAAAGGCCTCGGTGACGGCATGGGAGAGGCCGCTATCCAGCGTAAAACGCTCCCGCGACCAGTCGCAGGAGGTGCCCAGCCGCCGCATCTGCCGGGTGATATGTCCGCCCGATTCGTGCCGCCATTGCCAGACCCGCTCCAGAAAGGCACTGCGGCCCATCTGCTGGCGGTCACCGCCTTCCTGTACCAGTTGTCGTTCCACCAACATTTGGGTGGCGATACCCGCATGGTCGGTACCCGGCTGCCAGAGGGTGCGCTCGCCGCGCATCCGGTGGACGCGGGTGAGGATATCCATGAGCGTATCCTGGAAAGCGTGCCCCATGTGCAGGGTGCCGGTGACGTTGGGCGGTGGCAGCATGATGCAGTAGGGTGTGCCGTCGCCTTCCGGCTGGAACAGACCATGGGCTTCCCAGCGCGTGTAGCACTGGGTTTCGATTTCGGCGGGGGCGAAGGGGCGATCCAGAGTGTCAGTCATGATAGGGCGTTATTACTCAATTTCCGAGGCGTTGATCTGGTCCAGACCTTCGTGCAGGACACGCCGCAGTATTTCCGGAAGCGATTTGCGAATGTCTCCAGCCAGGCTTTCGCGCAACTTGATGCCCTCCAGCGCAAGGGCTCGCATGATAGTCAGGTTGACCTGCTCTTTCCAGGCGGTTTGCAGATGCTGTGTCACCAGGTTTTCTACCTCATTGATAATGCGTCGTTCAATTTCCTGGAAAAGCAACGACTCGAAATTTTTGAGAAAGTCGAGATCTGCGGGCGGTGTCGGAATCGCTGGCGCGACCGTATCCGTGGCGCGCGCTTGTATTGCTGCCACCTCAGGTATGGGCGTATGTTCTTCAACATCTTCGTTGACCGTGGGGCTTGGCGCTACCGTTGCGGTAGCCAGCCTGCTCGGGTCTGTCTGTGCGTAGTCAACGCGCGCCGTCGGTGTTTCATCGTCCAGATACCGCCAAAGTTGTGGCGGCAGCCCCTCACGCAAAAGATGGGTGAGCAATAAAGGCGCTTCATCACCGGCATCCAATTGCTCTTCAAGGACGGGTTCTTTACGTCTCGGTATGTTTGCCATGGGTGTGCCTCCAGTCAGACTTCCAGGGGATGCACCTGCATGGTGAATCCCGCGTTCTTTAATCGTTTGTAGCGTTCTCTGGCAAGGTCGCGAGTCTGCTCGGCGACAGGGATGAAGTCGATAAGCCGCTCGCATGCGGGGACCGGTGTCGGCAATTCGTCCAGTCCGCAGAGCACTAACGCCTTGCTCTGCAGGGGCCAGACGCCGCTATCATGGATGCGTATCGATTCTCCCGCACCCCGGACATGGGGCACAAAGGCGCCAGCCTGGAAGGTCCAGAGAAGATCATCCATGATCTGCCCCGTCTCCCTATCCGGGCACAGGATATCTGCTTCTCCCATGACCTGCCAGACTTTTGCAATCACCCGGCACATACCGCGTTGCTGCTCGTGCGGGGTGAGCAGCGTCGGCGGCAACGTATAAAACGAGGCGATGGGCAAACGGTGCTCCTCTCAGGCCACCTGCCGCGCTCGTCGCAGCAAATACTCTACCAACAATGGCACCGGACGGCCCGTCGCCCCTTTATTCTCACCGCTCTTCCACGCCACCCCGGCGATATCGAGATGCGCCCAATGATAGTTTTCGGTGAAGCGCGAGAGAAAGCAGGCGGCAGTGATGGTTCCTGCGGGTCGACCGCCGACATTGGAGAGGTCCGCAAAAGGGCTCTTCAACTGCTCCTGGTATTCATCGAAAAGTGGTAGCTCCCAGGCTCTATCCATACTTTCTTTGCCGGCAGCGATTAGCGCATGGACGAGTCCTTCGTGATTGCCGAGCACGGCCGCGGTTTGATGCCCCAGAGCGATGATGCAGGCACCGGTAAGGGTGGCCATGTCGATCACCACGTCCGGTTTGAAACGCTCAACATAGGTTAAGGCATCGGCGAGGATCAGCCGTCCCTCGGCATCGGTGTTGATAATTTCCACGCTCAGGCCTTTCATGCTCTTATGGATGTCACCGGGCTTGGTCGCCTGTCCGTCGGGCAGATTCTCCGAAGCGGGTACCACGGTAATGACGTTCAGCGGGAGTTTGAGTTCCGCCGCCGCCTGAATAGCCGCCAGGGCTGAGGCTCCGCCGCACATGTCATATTTCATCTCATCCATTTTATCGGCGGGCTTCAGGGAGATGCCGCCCGCGTCAAAGGTGAGACCCTTGCCGACCAGGACGATAGGCGCCTGATCCTTGGCGCCGCCGTAATATTCAAGAATGATCAGCCGGGGGGGCTGCCGGGATCCGTGGGCGACGCCGAGGAGCAAATGCATTCCCAGATCTTCCATGGCGTCCGGACCGAGGATGGTGCTTTTGATGCCCAGGCTCTGGGCCATGGCCTCCGCTTGCTCGGCGAGCCAGGCAGGGGTACAAACATTTCCCGGCTCGTTGGCTAGATCCTTGGCCCACGCGACGGCCCGTGCCGTCGCGTGGGCTTGCGCCGCGGCGCTTTGAACTTCCGCCAGTTCGGTAACGTTGTCTTCGGGAACGATGAGTTGCAGGGTGTCAAAGGCTCGTTGTGGCTTGTCTGCGGGCTTTTTATGCTGGTCAAAGTGGTAATCGGCCTCGGCCATCGCCTGCACCAGAATTTTAGCGAGTGTCGATGCGGAGCGATGGACCACAGGGGTATCCAGCAGATGTAAGCTGACGCGGCTGATGCGGGCAGTTTGCAAAGCGCTTGCGGCAGCGAGTGCGGCTTTGCGAAATTGACTATCCTTGATTTTGCCGTGGGTACCGAGGCCGAGGACAAGCACCCGTGCAGTGGCAATTTTCGGAACCTGATAGAGCATCTGTGTTTCGCCACAGGCCCCGCTGAAATCGCCGGTATCGAGGAGGGCCTGGAGGGCGCCGCCACTGGTCAGATCAATCAGCATGGCAGCGGGGTTCAGTATGCCGCCTTCATACACCCCGACGACCACACAATCGTTGTTGTCGGTGACTGGGTTCCGGCACTGTACGGCTATCTCCACGGCGGTTCTCCTGATAATCTGTAGGCGAGGAATTCAAGATGACGTTAAGAGATGGAAAATAAGCCCCAATGGCACCGGGAATCAAGTCTTGCGAGTAATCCTCAGGGATTGTCCGCTTGACGCGCATCCATATGCAGCTCGTGCGGAATATCACGACCTCTTTTCTGCTGACCTGCCTGGTGGTGCTTGCCATCCTGGCTATCGGCCAGGTGACCCAGTTGTTGAAGCAAGTCGCTTCTGGCCAGTTGCCGTTATCGATTGTGCTGCAATTACTGGGGTTGGCGGTGCCTACGCTGTTGGTCATGGTATTGCCGCTGGCCTTTTTCTTCGCGGTTTATCTGGTGTTCAGCAACCTCTATCGTTCCAATGAGATGGTGGCCATTCGCAGTACCGGCACCGGATTGTCGGGACTGTTGCCGTCCGTTGCGGTAGTGGCGGCAGGCGTCTTTTGCCTGGAACTGATGTTGTCTCTTTCCTGGGCACCCGGTGCGCAGCGTCAGTTACAATCCGACTCCGCGCGCCTGGCCAATGCCGCGGCCGAGGCCATGCTGCAGCCCGGCAGTTTCACGAATTTACCCGGCGACCGGGTTATTTATGTGGGGCAAGCCGTGGGTAAAAACAGCCACCGCTTCCGTGAGATATTTTTGTCTATTGTCCAGGGTAATCAACTGGACCTGGCGACGGCGGCTTATGGGGAGATCAAACCCGGTCGGGATGGCGTTCTGACCCTGGTGCTGGTGGATGGCCAACGCTATCTGGGACGGCCGGGGCAAAACGGGTTCAAGGTTCTTTCCTTCGCGCACTATCGGGTGTTGCTGGGCAGCCCGGTCACGAGTGCCGCCCAGCCGGGTGGTGTCAGCTGGGGGAGCGCGTCTCTCTCTCAGCTTGGACGTCACCTGCGGGGTCCCGAGATGCGCTTCGCGGTAACCGAGTTGGAGTGGCGCCTGCTCTGGCCGCTGGCGCTGCCGCTATTGGCTTTGCTGGCTATCCCGCTGGCCTATAGCGAGCCACGTGGCGGTGGGCGGGCGGCGGGCATGCTGGTAGGCATACTGTTTTTGTTGGCCATCAATAACATCGTGATTTATCTCAAAGAGCACATGATGAGTGGCGAGATGCCAATTTTCCCCGGATTATTTTGGGTGCCCCTGCTGATTTTGGTGGTGGCCATGTACACCTTTCTCAGACGCAGTCGTGATCTGCCGATTTTACCCGCCTGGCCGGGGGCGCGCGCGTCATGAAGCGTGCCGACCGGTTGCTGTTTCGTGGCATGCTGCTGTATAGCAGCCTCGTGCTGATTATGCTTCTGGCGCTGGTTTACATCGCTCAACTGGTTGCCAAATCCTCTGGACCGGGGCACGGAGTCTGGTCTATGACGCGGCTGCTTTCCTACACCGCTTTGCAGTTGCCAGACGTGGCTTATGATTTGATTCCCCTGGCGTTACTGCTCGGTGCGCTGGTCTGGATGAGTATCCTGAGCGGACATTCCGAGGTGATCGCCTTACGCATGTTGGGGTGGTCGGTCTGGCGTCTGGAGCAGCCGCTGTTACTGGTCGGAGTGTTGGGTGCTGGCCTTATGTTCGCTCTGGGGGAATGGGTAATACCAGTTACCTCACCGGCTGCCGAGGCCATGTGGGCCAATGCCGATGAGCCAGGTGCGGGATTCCACAATATGGGGACGCAGGGGCTCTGGTTGCGCTATGGTGCACAGATCATCCAGATTGGTGCCGTGGGTGATGGCGGGAAGATTTTGCAGAATCTGCATATCGCCTGGGTACACCAGGGCATGGTGGGGGTGGATGCCATGACAACGGCCAGCGCGGCGGTATTCAAAGCGGGGCACTGGAGCTTGCGCAATGTCCAGATTTTCGCCATTACGCCTGATCAGATACGGGTGACCCGCGTTGCGGAGATGCCCTGGTCAGTACCACTTCTTCCGGACACCTTGCGTAGCTTTGCGCATCCGACGCGAACCATGACGTTGCTGACCCTGTGGCAAAGTTATCGGGATTTGCAGAGCGGCGCGCTGAATATGAACCGCGTTGCCCTCGCCTTCTGGCGCAGGGTGAGTTATCCATGGGTGGGCCTGGTGATGATTTTGTTGGCGGTACCTTTTGTGACACGTAATCCGCGTGGCGGCGGGCTGGCCGCGCGGATTATGGCGGGGCTGGTGTTGGGGCTGGGATTTCATTTCCTTACGGAGATGTCGGGATATATCAGTGTCTCAGGCGGAATACCCCCTTTAGCCGCTACTGTCTTACCTATCGTGTTCTTTGCGGTGGTCGCCGGGCTTTTGCATCGTTTCACTTGAATGCGGCGTTGCGCTGGCGAATCAGTTCCTGATCAAATGCATTGTCGAGTTCCTGTGAGAGTTTGAGCACTTTGCGGAAGAGGAGCGGATCCGCGTCATCCGCTTGGGTACGCAGACGTAAGCGGGCAAGACCATCAAAACTGTGGGCGCGATCCACCGGGTCGTTGGCCGATTGGCACTGGTTGCCCTGATAGAGGGCGTTGAGCACTTCAGCGGTCAGCGCGTCGTCGAGTTTGTCTTCCTGTGCCGCACGGAGTGCGGCTTCCGGGGTCATATCTTCGAGGAAGGGATATCCCAGATGCTGATTGAGAAATTGTACAAGTTCTTGATAGGTCATGGTGGACTCCGGGCTTAGAGAGAGTGGGGTATGCCGTCGTTGAGGGAGACACCACACGCTTCGGCGACACGTTGAAAATAATATTGCAAATCGATGGGTATGGTCACGCCGTCGAGTAGGCGCAACAGGTGAAAGTCGGCCGTTAGGACGATATCGATCAGCGACAGGGTGCCGGTGTAATAGCGCTGTTTGGCGAGCACTTTGCCGAGTTCACGTAGACGTCCACGGTTTTCCAGTTGCTGATAGGCGCCATAGCGATCATTGGCGAGGGATTCCATGGACTGCTGAAAACGGCGTTCGCATTCCTGCCGGTAAAACGCCATATCTTCGGGATCGCTGCGGATTTCTTCATAGGCGGGCAGGACCGAGGCAATAAGACGATCACCGAGTGCGGTCAGCCCCGCACGCCACCGCACAAAAGCCTCCCATTCGGATGCTGGAATGCTGGTGTGCAGCGTCGGGGTGTTCGGATAGCGTGCATCCAGGGCGGCCAGTTCAGCGAGTTTCCCCTGCTGGGCCTGACCATCTGCATGAACCAGCACCGGCAGATCGGCAAAACCCAGATCAAAAGCGGTTTCCTGATCGCGCAGGGCGCAGGGATGATCGTTCCAGTGCAGGCCTTTGGCGCCAAGGGCCATGCGCAGCATCTGACCCTCCACGGAGGACCAGCGGTGGTAGAGCGTCGGTCCGGTCGTGTTTTCAGGCACGCGTCGGTTTATCCGGCCCACTGCAGGACGTGATGCCACTGGTCGACCGTGATCGGCAAGATAGACAGGCGATTACCTTTGCGGATGAGTGGGCTGTCTGAAAACTCCGGCATGGTACGCAGGCGGTCCAGCGTAACGTGATGCGCAAAAGTCTGGCGGTAAGCCACATCTACCAGGTCCCAGCGCGGTTGGTGGGGGCTGGACGCCGGGTCGTAATGGTTGCTCTGCGGATCGAACTGGGTGGGGTCAGGATGCGCGGTGCTGACCACTTCAGCGGTTCCGACGATGCCGGGGACGGGCACGCGCGAGTGATAAATGAAGACTCCGTCACCTATCTGCATGCTGCGCAGGAAATTACGGGCCTGATAATTGCGGATGCCGTCCCAGGGTTCTTGCCCGCGCTGCTGTAGGTCCTGCAAGGAGAAGGCGTCCGGTTCGGTCTTCATTAACCAGTAGGCCATGCTGTCAATCCAATGCTACGGGATGGTCGAGACGTAGGCTCAGCAGGCGGCTGACGGCGTCCTCCAGGGACTCTCCAGTCTGGCTATTCCGCCATCTGCCATCTTGCCGCGCGAAACGCGCCGGACCATCGCTGCAAGCCAGCCAGACTTGTTGCACCGCTTCCTGGCGATTGATGATGATCTGACTATCATCGGGCAGGAGTAAAGTGAGTACGCTGTCCACGAGATCGCTCTCTACCTCGGGGGCGCTCACTTCTATCCGATTCTGCAGATCATTGAGTGTATTTTCGACGGTGACAGCGAAGCTCTGTGCGTTCATGGGATGACCCTTGGCTAGCGCTCTATGATGAGACTTGCCGGGCTGGAGGGCAAGCTGTCGTCTGTATGCAGGTCCTGCGGGGGGCGATTCATGGACGCGTACCGCGATGCAGTATCTTCAGGAAGGACTCCCCGTAAGCCGCCAATTTGCGCTCGCCGATGCCGGGGATGGTGGCCAGCCCCCCCAGGTCGCGGGGACGCCGTTGCAGCATTTCCATGAGGGTCGCGTCGTGGAAAATGACGTAAGGAGGCACGCCCTGTGCCAGGGCCAGTTCGCGGCGATGCTGGCGCAGGGCTTCCCAAAGATCGGCATCCTGGAGTGCGACTTCCGGGCGCTTGTCGCGCTGCTTGGGTGTTGTGCTTTCATGCTGACGCAGCGTCAGCTTTTCCTCACCGCGCAGGAGCGGGCGACTGCTCGGGCTGAGGCGCAGGCCACCGTGACCTTCGGCATCGACTTCCACCAGTCCACGCAGTAAGAGATGGCGAAAAAGGGCTCGCCAGGCGTTGGCGGAGAGTTCTTTGCCAATGCCGTAGACGGTCAACTGGTGATGGCCCCATTGCTGGATGCGCGGGTTTTCGCGAGCCAGAAGCACGTCGACCAGATATTGCACCCCGAAGCGCTGACCGGTCCGATGGACGGCAGAAAGGGCTTTCTGGGCGGCGACGGTGGCGTCCCAGGTGGCAGGGGGTTGCAGACAATTATCGCAATTGCCACAGGGCAGGGCGAGGTGCTCGCTAAAGTAGCCGAGCAGGGTCTGACGTCGGCAGTCGGTGGTTTCGCAAAGGGCGAGCATGGCGTCCAGTTTGTGCCCTTCCATCTGCTTGCGTGGCAGGTCGGCTTCCGATTGCTGAATCATTTGCCGTAACTGCACCACATCCTGCAGGCCATAGTGCATCCAGGCCTCGGCGGGCAGTCCGTCGCGTCCGGCGCGGCCTGTTTCCTGATAATAGGCCTCAATGCTCTTGGGCAGATTCAGATGGGCGACGAACCGGACGTTGGGTTTGTCGATACCCATACCGAAGGCGATGGTGGCCACCATGATTACCCCTTCATCCCGCTGAAAATGTTGCTGGTTGCGGCGCCGCTCGTCGGCGCTCAGGCCGGCGTGGTAAGGCAGGGCGCCGAGTCCCTCGCCTTGCAGCCATTCGGCCACTTCTTCGACGCGTTTGCGGGACAAGCAGTAAACGATGCCAGCCTCTCCCGCGTGGCGGTCGCGGATGAAGCGCAGCAAGGCGTTGCGTGCGCCCTGACTGCCGCTGTGGATGTGGTAACGGATATTGGGGCGATCGAAGGAGCGGATAAAGACGGCGGCCTTCTGCAACGCCAGTCGCTCGATGATTTCCTGGCGGGTTTTCGAGTCGGCGGTAGCGGTAAGGGCGATCCGCGGCACCAGGGGAAAGCGCTCATGCAGCACCCGAAGCTGCAGGTATTCCGGGCGAAAGTCGTGGCCCCATTGGGAGACGCAGTGGGCTTCATCGATGGCGAAAAGATTGACGGTACTTCTTTGCAGCAGGGCGAGGGTGCGCTCCTGTAGTAAGCGCTCCGGGGCGATATAAAGCAGATCAATGGCCCCTTGCAGCAGTGCTTCTTCGGTGGCGCGCGCTTCTGCGGGGCTGGCGCTGGAGTTCAGGGCGGCAGCCGCTACACCTGCCTGACGCAGGGCATCGACCTGATCTTCCATGAGCGCTATTAACGGAGAAACCACCACGCCGACCCCTGCCCGGGCGATGGCGGGAATCTGATAGCATAAGGATTTGCCGCCTCCGGTGGGCATGAGCACCAGCGCATCTTTGGCCGCCATCAGGGTCTGGATCACCTCTTCCTGTGGTGCCCGGAAGGCATCATAGCCGAAGGTATGGCGGAGTATTTCTAGGATGGATACCAATTTTATCCGTTACCGGGTTGCGCAAACATCGGGCAGGATGTCTGATAAATCACGGGTTCTGTACCATCGATGCGTGCGACACTGAGTTGGCGGCCCCAGACGCAGCCGCTGTCCAACGCCAACAGGCGTGGCTGCACCAGCAGACCTTGGGTGGCCCAGTGACCGCAGATGATGGCGCCAGAAGTCTGCTTTTCAAAAAACCACTGGTGCCAGGGCGCAAACTCATGGGCAACGTCCTTGGGCGGCGTGTTGGGCCAGCTAAAAAAGCCTTTGGCGGTCACGTAGCGGGCTCGGGTGAATACGGCGACCCGGAAACGCTGTGCCTCATCCTCGTTACGGCAATCCTGCCAGCGGTTGGGTGCCGGCGCCGCCCAAAGGGAGCGCATGAAGCGCCGCCAGTGAAGACCATGCAGGGCATTTTCGACGGCATCGGCATGGCCTCGCGCTGTTGCCATGTCCCAGTCGGGATGAATGGCGGCGTGGACCATGGTCCACCCCAGTTGCGGATCGGTATGCAGCAACGGGCTGCTGCGTAACCATTCCATCCGTTCGTCTACCTGGGGGTCGGCTAGCAAGAGGGCGAGGGTGTCACTTTTTTTTGCCGGAGTGATGCCCGCCCAACGCGCGAGTGCGTAGAAATCATGATTGCCGAGGACGATCCGCACGCGGTCGCGCCAGGTGTAAAGTCGCTTGATGACGGCGTGGCTGTCCGGCCCCCGATTGACGAGGTCGCCCGCCAGCCAGAGCTGGTCTGTTTGCGGTGTAAAGCCAATTTGCTCCAGCAGAGCGCTAAAGGGTGCATAGCAACCCTGCAGGTCGCCCATGGCGTATATGGCGGCCATATTTTAGAGCGTGATGACCTGATCAGAGAGTTTCATCTGGCGAACGAGGGTTTTCATGCTCGCCACTTTAATACCGGGAATCAAGACCCGATTTTCAACCGTGTGCAGCCATTCGAGGCCGATCACGTGAATTTCGGCTCCTAATTCTTGAACCTCCGCGATGAGGTCGTGGTGGACACGTCGCCGCGCTCCCAGATCTTCCGAATGGAGTGCGAGTGATGCGGCCCCTTCAGCCAGAAATACACTGACCACGATCTCATCGGCGACGGCTGCCGCCGCCATGCGCAGGCCTTGGAGAACGGGATTGCCGCCGGCGTCCGGATGGGATCTGATGAGAATGGTCCAGTGCATGGTCTTTACGCTCTTTGTCATCTGTAACTCTTCAAAAGCTTGCGGGTCGGCGTCCCGCTTTGATGTATGACGTTACAAGCTTAGCATAAAAATGCCCCAAGGGAGATTTTGTCTGGCACGATGCCTGAGTTCGCTTGACCCTTTTCGTAGTCACCGATATAAATCGATCTTGGCAATATCCAATGGAGAACAACGATGGGACTATGGATGCGGAGCGTGTTGTTTATGGCACCGTGTATGGTCCCGGTGTTCGCCAGGCTGCCCATGGCGGGCCAAATGGGAACGCCATTTGAGTGATGCGGCGACTCTGGCCATTGTCGCGTCACGCCAGCCACCCGCACGCTGGCTGGCGACGCTTACGGCGGCCGCTGTTCTGGTTTTTTTGCTGGCGCCTTTTGCGGCACTGGTTTTTGCCACGGACTGGCATGATTTTCAGTTTGCTCCCGGTGATCTCGGTGCTATCCGGGTTTCCCTGTTTTATAGCGGTCTGGCGCTTATGCTGGTGGTGCTGGCGGGGACGCCACTCGCCTGGTGGCTGGCGCATTGTCATTATCGCGGCAAATGGCTGGTGGATGCCTTGCTGTTGCTGCCGCTGCTGACTCCGCCTCTGGCTATGGGTATTTTGCTGAGCTCCTTTTACGGGCCTTATGCGCCGGTGGGTGGTTTGTTCCGTCAGGCGGGGCTCTATCTGACCAATACCGCACCAGCCTTTGTGCTGGCACAGATCTACGGGGCCATGCCCTACTATGTGCTGGCAGCGCGGGCGGCCTTCGAGGGGGTGTCTGAAGAGCTGGAGCAGATCAGCCGTACCCTGGGGCGCAACCGCTGGCAGACTTTCTGGCTGGTGACGTTGCCTCTGGCACGTCTGGGGCTGACGGCCGGGGTGGCGCTGGCCTGGGTGCGCGCTATGGGAGAGTTTGGTATCGTGCTCATTGTGGCGTATTTCCCGCAGGGAATTCCGGTGAAGCTTTGGGTCAATCTGCAGGATATCGGATTGAGTGCGGTTTACCCTCTGCTCTGGGTTTTCTTTTTGGTCGCGGTGCCTTTACCGTTGTGGCTGGGGCTGCGCTCGCGTCGGCAGGGGATGTTTTGATGGTGCCGTGCTAAGCCCATGGACATTCGCTATCAGTTAGAAAAGCCGGTCGTGCTGGACGTTCAGATGCAAGTGCGGGATTTCACCGTTCTCCTCGGCCTTTCCGGAGAGGGCAAGACTTTGCTGTTGAAGGCCATCGCTGGCCTGATTCCAGCGCGTGGGCATCCTTTCGCCGGGCTTGCTGCCGAGCGGCGGCCCATCGGCTATTTGCCGCAAGGCTATGCGCTTTTCCCGCACCTGCGGGCTTGGGAAAATGTCGCCTTTCCGCTGCCCAGGGGCGCAGGTCGCCGCGCGCAGGCGATGAATTTGCTAACGCGCGTGGGGCTTGCCGATTTGGCGGAGCGCTATCCGGCGGCGCTTTCCGGCGGGCAACGCCAGCGGGTGGCGCTCGCCCGCGCTTTGGCCCGGCGTCCTGAATTGCTGCTGCTGGATGAGCCCACCTCGGCGCTGGACATGGCCACCCGCGATGAAATTCTGGACGAACTCATCCGTGAGGTCCACGACTTTGGGGTGCCGGTGCTGGCCGTGAGTCATGATCCACACCTGGCGATGCTTGCCGATCATATGGCCGTATTGCTGGATGGGCGCGTTGTGCAGGAGGGGCCTCCCCGTGCAGTGTTTGCGCGGCCCGCCACTATGAGGGCGGCACGTTTGCTGGGGTTTCGTAATTTCCTGACGGGACGCGTTGCGGAAATAGAGCGATCCGGAATGGTGGTGGCGGGAGCCGACTGGCGTTTGCGTGCCGACTTGCAGCACGGCATGCGTCCGGGTATGGCGGTGACCGTGGCCATTCGTTCCGAGGACCTCGTGCCGGGCGAAGCTCTGGGTGGCGCGGCGCCGAATGTCCTGAAATTGCAGGTCGCGGCACTGCGCGAGGAGGGGGTTGCCTTGCGCGTCAGAATGGGGGGCACTGTGTGTCTCGATATGCTGTTACCGCGCATGCAGTGCGCAGGCAGGTCGCTGGTGCTGGGCGCCGAGCTGTGGGTGCAGGTGGCACCAGAGCATGTGCACGTAATGGCGGAGTAAATCAGGGCATTCAGCACCGCTGTTGCCGTGCCGGGCGGTTTTTCGCATGTGTATTGATGTTGACAGGGTTGGGCGATGGCGCCAGAATATGCCACTTAATTTCCCGCAGTCGCGGGATTGTGGATATGGAGAGTACTAAAGTTGGCCAATACAGCTCAGGCGCGCAAGCGCGTATTACAAAATGAAAAACGGCGCTTGCACAATGCCAGTCTGCGCTCGCGCCTGCGCACTTATGTGAAGGGTGTGCTGAAGGCCGTACATATCGGCAATCAGGAGCAGGCACGCATCGCGTTGCGCGCTGCGGAGTCGGTCATCGACAAGACGGTGGGCAAGGGTGTGACACACCGCAATATGGCGGCGCGCACCAAAAGCCGGCTCTCGGCTCGCGTCAAAGCCATGGGTAACGTCGCTGGGTAAAGGCGGCAGGTAAGCTCCCGCAACCCGTGCGGGATACAGAGCGGGGGGCGATCCGGTGGTGTGGATCGCCCCCCGCTTTTGTGCGTGGCAAACTATTTATCAGGTTTTGCCGAGCATCCCCCGCAGTCGGGCGAAGGCGGCAGCCGGATCCATTTCTTCTTCGGGGTCCCGATCACCCTGCCAGTCCAGGTGCTCTTTAGGGATTTCCTGGAGGAAGCGGGACGGCTTCGGATGGACGTCCTGGCCGTAGCGGCGGCGTTTGCGACAGAGACTCAGAGTCAGTCGGAAGCGGGCGCGCGTCATGCCCACATAGAAGAGGCGGCGTTCTTCTGCAATCTGCTCCGGGGTTTCGCTGTTGCGGTGCGGCAGCAGTTCTTCCTCGGCACCCGCCAGAAACACCTGGGGAAATTCCAGCCCTTTAGCGGCGTGCAGGGTGGACAGGCGCAGCACATCGCGGTCGTCGTCTTCCGCGCGCTCCAGTACGTTGAAGAGCATCAGGCGATTGAGTATTTCCGCGAGGGTTTGCGGGCCCTCGTCCTGTTCTTGCAAGCGCTGCATCCAGCTCAGAAGTTCCTGAATATTCTCCCAACGGCGTCCTACCTCTTTTTCGTCACCTTCATTCTGTAAATACTGCAGATAGCCGATTTCTTCGGGTAGGCTCTGCAAGGCCGGGATAATTTCGGCTTTGTCCACTTCGTCGGCCTTAAGATTCACCCAGCCGGCGAAGCTGTGCAGGGCAGTACGCGCCTTTTCAGGCAACTCCAACGCGTCTTCCCAAAGCGCGGCGAACAGCGAGAGATTGCGTTCCTTGGCGAAAGCGCCCAGGCGCTCCAGTGTGCCGCTGCCGATGCCCCGCCGTGGGGTGTTGACCGCACGCAGAAAAGCGGGATCATCGTCGGGGTTGACCAATAGCCGCAGGTAGGACAAAAAGTCCTTGATTTCACTGCGTTCAAAGAAAGAGAGGCCGCCGGATATCTGGTAAGGAATGCGGGCATTGCGCAGCGCCGCTTCAAAAGGGCGGGCCTGATGGTTGCTACGATACAAAATGGCGTAGTCGCGGTATTCCCCCTGCCGTTGGAAGCGATCGCGGAGTATGGCGTTGACTACTTGCTCCGCCTCGTCAATCTCATTGGCGCAGCGCAGAGCGCGGATACTGTGGCCATCGCCCAGCGTGCTCCACAGGCGTTTTTCAAAGAGGTGAGGATTTTGCGCAATGACCGCATTGGCGGCTTGGAGAATGCGGCCGGTGGAGCGGTAGTTCTGCTCCAGTTTGACGACTTTGAGGTTGGGGAAATCCTGCGCCAGTCGATGCAGGTTGTCGGCAGCCGCACCCCGCCAGGAGTAGATGCTCTGGTCATCATCTCCCACCGCCGTCAGGTTGTGACGGGTGCCCAGCAGCGTTTGCACCAGGCGGTACTGCGCCCCATTGCTGTCCTGATATTCATCCACCAGCAGGTAGCGGATGCGATCCTGCCAGTCGTGGCGGGCTTCTGCGTGGTCTTGCAGCAGGCGGGTGGGCAGGAGGATGAGATCATCCAGATCCACCGCGTTGCAGGCACTGAGGGAGCGCTGATATGGCGCGTATATGTTGGCGGCCTCCTGACCGAGACGGTCATCCGCATGCGCTTCCTCGGGGAAGAAACCGTCATTCTTGAAGCGGGAGATACGTGCCTGAATGGCTTCGGCGAGATCGCTGGGGCCGCTCGCCTCGCGCAGCAGGTTGCGCACCATGCCTAAGCTGTCGCCAGGGTCAATGACGCTGAAGTTGCCGCGATAACCCAGGCGCTCGATGTCTTTGCGCAGGATTTGCAGGCCGAGATGATGAAAGGTGGAGACCATCAGACCCCGGCTGTTATGGCCCTGCAAAGCCTCCGCGACGCGGTTTTTCATCTCGCGGGCGGCCTTGTTGGTGAAGGTCACGGCGCAGATGTGACGGGGGGCTATCTGTTGCTCGCGGATGAGATGGACGATTTTCTGCGTGATGACCCGTGTCTTGCCCGAGCCGGCCCCGGCCAGCACCAGCAAGGGGCCGTGAATGTGTTTTACCGCTTCCTGCTGTGGCGGGTTGAGCTCAGCCATGGGCATTATGCAGAGGTGATCTGCGGCAGCTAATTATCGGCTGCCAGTGTGGTTTTGGGTGATTCGGCAAACCCGCCCTTATAGGCCCACCAGATTACCAGCGGACCGAGAATAATCATGGGTACGGATAAGACCTGACCCATGGTGTAGGGACCGAAGACAAAGCCCAACTGAATATCCGGCTGCCGCGTATACTCCACGAGGAAACGGAAGATGCCATAAAAGAGGACAAACATGCCACCGACGGCACCGGCAGGACGCGCTTTACGGCTGTAGACAGCCAGAATCAGCAGGAGCAGGACGCCTTCCAGCAGAAATTCATAGAGTTGCGAGGGCTGCCGGGGTTGCGGACCACCGGCGGGGAAAACCATGGCCCAGGGGAGATCGCTGACACGACCGAAAAGTTGATCGTTGATGAAATTGGCGAGACGTCCCAGACCCAACCCGATAGGTACGGCCGGCGCGATGAAGTCCAGCGTAGGCAGAAAGGCATGTTGTTGATGGAGTCGCGCAAATGCCCAGCAGGCGATGACGACGCCCAGGAGGCCGCCGTGAAAGGACATGCCGCCATCCCAGATGGCCAGCATTTTCACGGGATTGGTGAGGTAATAGGGGAGGTTGTACCAGAGCACATAGCCCACCCTGCCACCCAGAATAGCGCCGACGGCCACATAAAATTCCAGGTCGACGACCTGCTCTTTGCGCCAGTTCCAGTGCGCCATGCGGCCGCGCCGGATGAGCCAGACGGTGGCTATGACAAAACTGATGATTTCCAGCAGTCCGTACCAATGAATGGTGATGGGGCCGAGCTGGAAGCCAACGGTATTGATATCCGGAAAGTGGAGCATGGGATCCTCGCAATTTTAGGCCACGATGGCGGAGCGATGCGCTTCTGTCAAGGTATGGCACAGTATGGGCTTTAACGCGGCAACTGCATGGTGACGCAGTGCAGACTGCCGTGCTGACGGGCCAACTCGCCGCAGGGGACCGGGATCACTTCCCGGTCAGGGAAGATGTGTTGCAGACGTTCTTGTGCAATGTGGTCGGCGGGGTCGTCATAGGTGGGCAACAGGACGGCGGCGTTGAGGATGAGAAAGTTGGCATAGGTCAGGGGGAGACGGTTGCCCTCTTCGTCAAACTGCGCTTGCGCCCAGGGCAGAGGGATCAGGTGGTAGTTCTCGCCGTTACGGTTGCGGCAGGCGCTGAGCTCCGCAGCCATCTGCTGGAGTGGGGCGAAATGACTGTCGTCGGGGTCATCGCAACTCTGGTAGGCGATGGTGTGCGGGTTGCAGAAGCGGGCGAGAGTGTCGATATGGGCATCCGTGTCATCGCCTTCCAGATGGCCGCTGTGCAGCCAGAGAATGCGTTCTACGCCGAGCTGGGCGCGGAGGGCGTCCTCGATCTGCGCCGCTGACCATTGCGGGTTGCGGTTGGGCGAGAGCAGGCAGGCGCTGGTGGTCAGCAGGGTGCCCGCGCCGTCCACTTCAATACTGCCGCCCTCCAGAACCATCCCGGAAATCTCCAGTGCCGCGTTTCCGTAAGCGCCTTGGGCATGCAGGTGGCGGGTAATCTGGTTATCCAGGTCGGCGCGGAATTTGAGGCCCCAGGCATTGAAGGCGAAGTCCATCAGTTTACGCTGACCGGCAGGGTTCTGCAGGATGAGGGGACCGTGATCGCGGGTCCAGGAATCATTGCTGGGAACGGTGTGGAGATGGCAGCGCGCGAGATCGGCACCGGCGTGCCGCAGATATGTCTTGCAGACCTTGATGCTGGTCGTGTCATGGCAGGCAATGAGTACCTCTTCGCGGAAGCTGATTTCACGGGCAATCCTGGCGAATACTGGCAGCACCGCCTCCAGGCGCGGCGCCCAGTCGCTATCGGGGTGCGGCCAGGTAAGTTGTACCGCGTGTTGCGGGGCCCATTCCGGGGGTAGGGTATATTCGGTCGTCATGATGCATTCCGCTCCACATGATTATGACGTGATCATAGTGGTTTAAAGGCTTTTCGTCAGCCTGTCCCACAGGCTAAACTACGCCCTATGCAAAAATCCGCCGAACGCATTGATCATTTACTGTCTCGCCTGGGATATTGCAGCCGTTCCGAAGTGCGTGATCTATTGCGCGAGGGGCGGGTGCGCGTGGCCGGAGAATTGTTGCGCAAAGCCTCTGCCAAAGTGGACGCGGCGCTGGTCTGGGTGGATGAGGAGCCTATTGATCACCCCCATGCCCTCTATCTGCTCTATCACAAACCTTTGGGCAAGGTTTGTGCTCACGATGATCCGCGCGCCATCTATCAGGATTTTCCCTTGCGCTGGCGCTACCGGCGACCGTCGCTGAGCAGTGTCGGGCGTCTGGACCGCGAGACTAGCGGTGTCTTGCTGCTCACCGATGATGGGGATTGGCTGCACCACTGGACGAGCCCGCGCCGCGCCATTCCCCGGGTGTATCGGGTGACTCTGCAGGAGCCGTTGCGGGGCGATGCGGCGGATATCCTGGCTGCGGGAACTCTGATGCTGGAAGGTGAAGAGACTCCGTGTCGTCCCGCAGCAATGCAGCGCCTGACAGATCAGGAGATCTTGCTGACCCTGACGGAGGGGCGATACCATGAGGTTCGGCGGATGTTTGCCGCTCTGGATAATCTGGTGCTGACCCTGCAGCGAGAGGCCTTCGGCCCTTTTGTGCTGGGCGATCTGCCTCCCGGGCAATGGCGTGCACTCACGGAACCAGAGCGTACGATGGAGAAAGTCCCATGATCTGGGCGCCGCATGTGACGGTAGCCGCTGTTGTAGAGGAGAACGGCCGTTTTCTGCTCGTGGAAGAGATGGTGGGGGGGCGGCGCTGCTTCAATCAGCCTGCCGGCCACTGGGACCCCGGTGAAACGCTGTTGGATGCAGTGGTCCGCGAGACCCTGGAGGAAACGGGCTACACCTTCCAGCCGGAATATCTGACGGGCGTTTATCACTGGGAATTTCCTGAGAAAAACCTGACTTACCTGCGCTTTGCTTTCGGGGGGCGCCTTGGCCCCCGAGACATGAGCCGTGCCCTGGATGCGGGCATTATCGGTCCAGCCTGGTTGACTCCGGGGGAAGTGGTGGCGCGCCGAGGGGAGATGCGCAGCGTCATGGTGCAGCGCTGTATGGCCGATTATCAGGCGGGCAAACGCTATCCACTGGATCTGCTGCACGCGGGAGTGGACTGACGCGGACCCGTCTGCGTGCTATATTGCGACATAAACGCATCGGCAGAGACGATGAACATGATAGACGCGGACGGCTATCGCCCCAATGTGGGCATGATTATTTGTAACGAACACAATCAGGTGTTGTGGGCCAAACGCCGGGGTGAAAATGCCTGGCAGTTCCCCCAGGGCGGCATTGATTATGCGGAAACGCCGGAACAGGCGATGTTTCGTGAGCTGGAAGAAGAAGTGGGGACCGCCAAGGTCTGTATTCTTGGCCGGACGCGGGGCTGGTTGCGCTACGAAGTGCCCTGTGCCCGTCACCGCACCTCGCGGCGCCGTTATCGTGGGCAGAAGCAGATATGGTTTTTACTTCGTTTTGAAGGCGAAGAAGCGGAAATTAACCTGCGCACCCAGCAGCCGGAGTTTGAGGACTGGCGCTGGGTGGATTACTGGATGCCGGTGAATGAAATCATTGCCTTCAAGCGCCGCGTGTACTGGCAGGCTTTGCAGGAATTGGCGCCGTTGATCAACATGGACCCGCCGCCCATGACGAATCCCTGCGGCCCCGCGGGCTGACACCCGGTCGGTGGGGCCAGCCCCGACTTCGACGGGAGTCCTGCCGTAGTATAGACATTACGGGGGTTCCACAGCATCCATCCGTCCGATCCGAAAGTCTGCGCCGCATCGATCTGCGCCGCGATCTCCTCGCCCCCGAAGGGTTTCCCGCCAAAGGCGTAATCACGAAATGCCTGCAGCCAGGGGCGGAAGCGCACGGCCGGCAACCCCGTTCTTTCCTCGGCCTTGCGCAGCGAGCGGTAAACTATTTGGTGCGGATGGAGAACGGGGTTGGGGTAGCCGGGGATACCGTACTGAAAACCCGATGGATAGAGCATGGGAGAGATATAATCGACCTGCTGCGCCATCTCCTCCAGGTTTTGGCCGATCCCGGTGTCGTTGCGGTTCCAGATCACATAACCAAAAATATCCGCAGAAAGAAAGACATTGTATGGGATCAATCGCTTGCGGGCCTCCGCGAGAAATCCGGAAATTGCCGAGACTCGGCTTTCCTGGGTACTCGACCGGGAAAACGCCAGGCCCTTGGCGTCGGGAAAGCGGACGTAGTCGAACTGGATTTCGTCGAAGCCGTCCTTGGCGGCCTCGACGGCGACGTCGATGTTGTAATCCCATACCTGCTTGCTGAAAGGATCGGTCCAGGCGAGGCCCTCCCGATCCCTCCAGATGGCACCGCCCGCGGTCCTGACGGCCAGATCCGGTCGCGCCAATGCGAGGACGTTGTCCTTGAAAACCACGATCCTGGCAATGGTGTAGATGCCTTCTTTGTGCAAATCGTCCATTAGTCGCTTGATATGTTTGATGGTGATAATTTTTTGGGCGCCTATCTCCGTGGCCAGAGGAATGTCGGTCTTGTACGCAATCATTCCCCGGTCGTTTTTCACATCGATCACTACGGCGTTGAGGTCTGTCTTGCCGATGATATCAAGAGCGGATTCCCGCAGACGCGTGTTGGCCGCTCCGTAGGAAGACAAATAAAGGGCCTTGGGTTTGAAAGGCGCGAGGGATAGGGTTTCATCCTCCTTGAGATCTCCGACGGGGACCTCGCGGCGACTGTAGCCGTAGGCCCTGAGGCCAAGCACGGTCCCTTGCCCGCTGATCTGAAAATGGCCATCCTGGACCGTGCGTACGACCGAATCACCCAAGGTTACAAATGCCCCTGGGATCGGTTTGCACGTCAAGGCGTCCACGACCATCCCGCTGTAGGCGGCAGCGCTCCCCGAGACGAGCAACAAGACTGCAAGTAACGAAGCGCATATGTTTTTTATGTTTTTATAACCCTTCACAACTCACCTCGTTTATCTGGTGTCCGTGGTCAACAGTCTTCCCAATGTCTTGCCCGTATCCTGGTCCGTGACCAGATAGCGCGGGATGGTCATCACGTTATCCGATGGCCCGGCAGGCGACCTTACCATGGTGAAGGCGGCGATATATCCCGCCGTCGCGGCACTCTTGATCAGATCCTCATCATAGATCCCGAAGGGCCAGGCGAGCATGTCCACCTTGATCCCCAGTTCCTGATCGAGCTTCGCCCTGGATTTTTCCAACTGCATGGCCACGAACTTCTCGTATGCCTGGGGGGCAAGATGTTTCTTTTCTATCTTGAAGTTCGAAAGACACCATTTGCCAAACAATACGCATGCCTGGTTTTTCGGTCCGCTGCGCCCTGTCGACCTGGAGAAACAACCCCGACTTCCCAAGTTCCATGCGCTCGCCTTCAAAAATCGTCCGGGGCCGCTGCTGGATAGATACTATCAGTTCTCCAGCCTGTCCGAGCCTTCGGCTCGCCGGATCGACCCCCTTCGGGGACTACGTCCCCCCATGCCTGCGGCATCGGTTCCCCCTTTATTGTTATTCAACGGAGCAAGGGCGTCGAGAAATGCCCCAGAATCTGTTTTGATGCCTTGAGGTGGTTTTTTGCCAGCGTCCTTTGCGTGCGCTGTAGGGCAAATTTGAGGCCTTTACGGTGGCTTCTGCGTGGGAATTCATATCGTACATCATATTGCCGGAGTGATGGATCTGCCTTATGCTTTGTCACAGATGGCTTGATGATCAAAAAGCCGCGATGATGTGCAATCGACTGTGGCCATGATGGATTTTTCGCATGCCTACCATTAGCATGTTTTACGGTGTCTTGATTCAGATGTTCTGGCAGGATCATGCACCGCCACACTTTCATGCCCTGTACGGGGAATATGAGGTGCTCATAAACATCCGTACGTTGGAGGTTATCCAGGGCGATATGCCCAGACGGGCGCTGGCTTTAGTGTTGGAATGGGCACAGGAGCATCGGGCTGAACTTATGGAGAATTGGGAGCTATGCACACACAACCAGTCACTCAAAAAAATTCATCCGCTACCTTAGTACCGCCCATCATCCCGAAAGCACCATGGCGCGTGGCTTCCGTGCGCGCGCTCGACGGATACCGGCTGCATGTCCGCTTTGTGGATGGTACAGAGGGCGAGGTCTGGATGGATGCCCTGATTCATAGCCCAGGTGCGGGCGTTTTTGGATGCCTCTCAGAGCCCAAGGTGTTCAGCGCCGTAGGTCTGGAACATGGGGTGGTGACCTGGCCAGAGGAACTAGACCTGGCACCAGACGCTATGTATGACGCCATTAAAGCGCATGGAAAGTGGGTGTTGGGTGGCTGACATTATCTTTTTGTCGCAAGAAAGCACTATGTAGTGCCGGATCGGGTATGGCCCAGGCCACGACGCCCACGAATCCGCCTATTGTCTTCGGTTATCCTCGTTCCCGAGATGGGAGCAATGTGAAGCGGCATGCGCGTCATTTTGTTACGGGCCTTGCGGGAATTCTGGGAGATTCACCCCTCTGCCGGGGAACCTTTACGTGCCTGGTATGCCATCGCCAGTCGTGCCCATTGGACAAATCCCGCAGACATCAAAGCGGCTTACCGGAGCGCGAGCTTTTTGCCGGGGAATCGAGTGGTATTCAACATCAAGGGTGATAGTTATCGGCTGATCGTCGCTATCCATTACGACCGTTTATTGTATATCCGTTTCGTCAGCACCCATGCGGAATATGACCGCTTCGACGCCCGCACTATCTGAGGAGTCAATCCATGGAAATCAAAGCCATTCATGATGAGTGCGACTATACGGCGGCTCTGACCCTGATAGATCGCCTGTGGGATGCCCCAGCGGGCAGCCCGGAAAGTGACCAGTTGGAAGTGATCGCCATACTCATTGCAGACTATGAGCGGCGGCAGCACCCCATTGATGATCCCGATCCTGTTGCCCTGCTGGAGCATGTCATGGAGGCCCGCAGTCTCTCCCGTAAAGATCTCGAACCCTGCATTGGCTCTCGGGCACGGGTTTCTGAAGTGCTGAACCGACGGCGGCCACTCACCCTGGAAATGATTCGCCGCCTGTCAGAGCAACTGGATTTACCCGCCGAAATACTGGTGCGCCCCTATCCGACCCGATCCCACGCTGCTTAGCCCACGACCAGAATAAGTGATACTCCCCGACAACCTCCCCGCAGACCAGACAGATGCCTTCATTGCGCGTTGGGTTTCGGCGACCTCAACCGCGGTCAGGCAATTTTGGAGACACAAGGCCTGACCGTCGATCTTCTTTTGGCGACCAGGATGAAAGACCGTATCCGTTGCACAGAAAATGATTGAGGTGTATGGGTATCGTGTCATAAGGTAATGCTGATATAATGGTGCGCAGTATTGCGTTAGTTGCTGCCACTACAGGAAAGCACCATGAGCATGCATCTCACCTTTCGCCAGTTACAGGTGTTTACCGCCGTGGCGAAGCATCAGAGCTTTACCCGCGCGGCGCAGTCGCTTCATCTCAGCCAACCCGCCGTATCTATGCAGGTCCGCCAGATGGAAGAGCAAGTCGGACTGCCGCTCTTTGAACAACTGGGACGGCAGATTTATCTCACTGAAGCGGGGCGGGAAATGGCGCGCTACAGTGCCGCCATCACCCAGCAGTTGGATGAGGCGGTACAGGTGATCAATGACCTCAAGGGGCTGTCCGGGGGGCATATTCATATCAGCGTGGCGACCACTGGAGCGTATGTCGCGCCTTATCTGCTGGCGGCTTTCAGTAAATTGCATCCGCAGGTGACGGTCAGTATGGATGTTACGAACCGGGAGAGCCTGCTCCATCAGTTGGCGGAGAATGAAGTGGATGTTGCCATCATGGGGCGGCCACCAGCGGGTTTGTCGCTGGAAGCGACGGCTTTTCTGGATAATCCGCTGGTGATCATCGCCGCGCCCGATCATCCCCTGGCTCAGGTCAGGGCGATTACACTGGAGGCGGTGGCGGCTTATCCCTTCATTATGCGGGAGTCTGGTTCGGGGACGCGAATCGCGGTGGAACAATTTTTCGAAAAGGCCGGCATCGTTCTGCATGCGAGCATTGAAGTCAGCAGCCACGAAGCGATCAAACATGCGGTGCGCGCAGGTATGGGGCTGGGCATCGCTTCTCTGCATACGGTGCGGGAAGAGTTGCTGGCGGGGCGCCTGGCGGTGCTGGATGTGCAGGGGTTACCCATTGAACGCCACTGGTATCTGGTGCATCGTCAGGGTAAGCGTCTTTCGGCGGCCACCCAGGCCTTCCGGGATTTTTTGCTGGATCAGGAAGCGGCGCGTTTGTTGCCGGAGTAGGGAACCGTTATCTGGTCAGGGCGATAAATAGTTCCGGTAGTTTTTCCGGCAGCTTGGCAATATGGTCGATGACCGTGTACTGACGGCCGAAAATGTCGGCAACATAGGCATCGGCTTGGGGATCAAGGCAGAAATCCGCCAATAGCGTTGCCGTTCGGCGAACGTTGCATGTGCTGCACCATCTGCATGACCGGCTCCAGAGCAGAATCGCCCAGCACCGCGCCGCATCGATATACGCGCTTATCCCCGCGGGGCTGAGGCTGGCGGTGGCTTTGGCGATGCAATCGGGAAACACCTCGCCGACACGGGGAAAGCGGCAGTCGAGCTGGTTCCGGTAGGCCGCTGCTATTTGTGGCGGCGGAGAGATGTTGTGCAGCTATGGTTTAAGAAAAATTAATTTTGTCGCCCACTACACAACTGATCCGGCTAACGAATATTTACAAGGTGAACCTTTGAGCGTCAGGAGAATACCTCGTATCAGTTCTCTATCCGTTCCCCTGACACCTGCAAAAGTCCCCGCAGCAGGGCGTCAGGATCGGGCGGGCAACCTGGTATCTGCAAATCCACCGGCAAGACCTTCGCGACGCCGCCCATGACCGCATAACTGCCCTGGAACACGCCGCCGCAACAGGCGCAGTCGCCAACGGCGATGACCTTCCGGGGTTCAGGCATGGCGTTGTGACAGTCTTGTAAGGCGGCGACCATATGGCGGGTCACCGGCCCGCTCACGGTGAGCACGTCGGCATGCCGGGGCGAGGCGGTAAAGCGAAAGCCCGCCTGCTCCAAGCCATAATGGGGGCCGTTCAGGGCATTGAGCTCCAACTCGCAGCCATTGCAGGAGCCCGCATCCACATGACGGATACCGAGACTGTGGTGAAAACCGGTGGGGCTGGCGGAGGACGGGTCACGCCTTGTCCGCGGTGGTGTCTTTCCCACCCTTCCCAGCCGCAGGGCCGCGCGCAATATCCGGTACATTACTGCCTCCTTCCGGGAGTCGCCCGGGTGTCGCGCTTAAAGATCATGGCCGCTGTAACTCAGATTGAAGGATTTATTGATGAGCGGAAAATCCGCGACGATATCGCGCAGAACGGCCTCTTCCAGTGCCGGCCAGAGCGTCCACGACGGGTCCTGGGGATGACAGCGGCAAATATGCCCCTGTTCCATGCGCAGCCAGAAAAATACCTCCCCCCGCCAGCCCTCCACCCAACCAATGCCTTCCCCCAATGTATCCCGGAGATCCAGCGGCTGGTACACGTTTCCGCAAGGCAGTCGACGGAGGATTTCCTCCTGTAGACGCAGCGACTCGAAAACTTCCTGAAAACGTACAGTCATACGCGCCGCGACATCGCCTTCTGCGGCGGTGGCCATCCGCACCTGGAGCTGGTCATAAGGGCTGTTGGGGAACTGCACCCGCAGGTCCCAGGCTTGGCCGCTGGCCCGTCCGGCGACCCCCATGAGTCCCAGCTGCGCCGCCCGTTTAGGGGAGATTATGCCGAGTTGCACCACCCGATCGCGCAGGCCGCCGTGCTCGGCAAGAATTTCCTGCAGACGCCCGACGGCGGTTTTAAGTGTCTGTCCGGTACGCTGCAGGGTTGCGGCGGCCGCCACCGTGAGATCGCTGTCCACCCCGCCCGGCAAGACTCGGTCCATGAGATGGCGATGCCCGAAATAGTGCTGATTCTCGCGCAGCAGGTCCTCTTTGAGGGCCTGAAACTGAGTCAGGGCGAAGGCTAGTCCGGCGTCGTTGCCGATGGCACCGAGATCACCGAGATGATTGGCCAGTCGCTCCCGTTCCAGGCAGAGGGCGCGCAGCCATTGGGCACGTTCTGGCACCTGCGCGTTGGTAATCTGCTCAACCGCCTGAGCATAACTCCAGGCATAAGCCACCGTACTGTCGCCGCTGATCCGTCCGGCCAGATGTGCGCCCGCGGCCACATCCAAGCCCTGAAAGAGGCGCTCGACGCCCTTGTGCGTGTAGCCGAAGCGTTCCTCCAGGCGCAGGATTTCTTCCCCCAGGACCTGAAAATGGAAATGCCCCGGCTCGATAATGCCGGCGTGTATAGGCCCGACCGGAATCTCATGGATGTCCGGGCTGCTCGCGGGTAGGAAGGTGTAGTCGCGATCTGCGGCGATATCCAGATCTTCTCCAGAAAAATCGGTGCGCAGGGGAAATTGATCGGCTGGCCAGGCTGCATGCCGCAGCCAAGGACGGCTATCGTTTGTCCCCGTCGCGCGGATGCCCAGCAGATCATACAGGGTACGTTCCATGCGCAGAGCGCCTGGGAAAACGGTGGCCAGACTCGGATAGGCTGCAATGGCGGGGTCCACGATCATTTCCGTGCTGATGATGCCGGTTTCGGACAGAAACGCCGCATGGACGAGATAGCCTGCCGCTTCCGTGGTGCGGCGGTCCTCGCCCCAGAGCGCCAGCAGGCGTCCGCCTTGCGCACGGATGTTCTGGGCGGCGAGCGGCCAATACTCGTTGTCGAGGCGACCGGACCACACTGGTAACGGCGTGCCCCACCGCTTGAAATCAGTCAGTAGGCGCAGTGCAGGGTTGGGCATGATGGCGTCCTTATCCGTGGAGGAGCAGGGCGGCATGCTGCATCCACTGGACCAGTGTCCAGGGGATGAACACCCCGAGCACGATGACGAGGGTCAGTTGGATGAAGACCGGGATGATGCCGGCGACGGGCTGGCGGGCGATGCCTTCGGGGGCGGGTCCGAAGACCATTCCCTGCAGGCGCGGGAAAATCCCGGCAAAGGCTATACCCAAGCCCAGCAGGAGCACCGGCGTGAGCCAGGGCTGGTCCTGCAAGGTGCTGGTGATGATGAGAAATTCACTCAGGAAGAGGCCGCTGGGTGGCATCCCCAGGATAAAGAGCACCGCCAGCATGAGTGCCCAGCCCAGGACGGGGCTGAATGCCAGCAGGCCGCGGATGCGCTGTATTTCCCGGCTGCCGACACTCTGTACCGCTTGTCCGACCGAGAAAAACACGGAGGACTTGGTCAGGCTATGGCTGATCATGTGCAGTAAGCCCGCAAAACTCGCCAGTGGTGCGCCGATCCCGAAGGCGAAGGTGGCCAACCCCATGTGTTCAATGGAGGAATAGGCGAAAAGCCGCTTCACATCCCGCTGCCGCAACATGGAAAAGGCCGCCACCAGCAGGGAGAGCAAACCGAAGCCCATCAGCAGCCGTCCGGCGAAGTCCGGACCGAGGGCACCGTCCACCAGCACTTTGGCGCGCAGCACGGCGTAGAGGGCCACATTGAGCAACAGTCCGGAAAGTACCGCCGAAACCGAGCTGGGGCCGCTGGCGTGGGCATCCGGCAGCCAGTTGTTGAGCGGGCTCAAGCCGATTTTGGTCCCGTAGCCCACCAGTATAAAAATGAAGGCGATGGCCATGACCTGCGGTTGCAATTGACGGCGCACGGCTTCCAGATGCGTCCACAGCAACGCGTCCGCACCGTGCCCCAGCACTTTCTGGGCGGCGAAATACAGCAGGATCGTACCGAATAGCGCCATCGCCAGACCGACACCGCAGAGGATAAAATATTTCCAGGCGGCCTCCAGGCCTTCCGCCGTGCGGAAGAGGCTCACCAGCAAGACCGTGGACAGGGTGGCGCCTTCCATGGCCACCCAGAGGATGCCCATATTGTTGGTCAGCAAGGCCAGCAGCATTGTCGTAAGGAAGGTCTGGAACATGGCGTGATAGAGGCGGACACGCCGACGGGAGAGCGACCAGTGGACGATTTCCTGCCGCATATAGCTGCGGGAGAACCATGCCGTACTGAATCCCACCACGCCATCCACCAGTATCAGCAGGATACTGAGATCGTCCACCATGAATTGTCCGCTGCCCGCGGTAAATGCGCCGTCGCGCAACACCCGCGCCGACAGCGCCAGTATAGCCAGTAGGGTTAGCGTATTGATGCCGATAAACAGGGCCGCACCCCGGCGCCCGTCACCCCAGAGGGCGAGCAAGGGGATGCCTGTCGCCGCGCATATCAGCACCAGTAGAATCGGCATCATTCCTCCCGGATCTGTTCCAGATGCTGGAGATCCATGCTGTCGAAGGTCTCCCGTATCTGAAAGAAGAACACGCCGAGAATAACGAAACCGATCAGGGCGTCCAGGGCTACGCCCAGTTCCACGATCATCGGCATCCCCAGGGTGGCGCTGGTGGCGGCGAAGAAGAGGCCGTTATCGATAGCCAGGAAGCCGACCACCTGGGAAATGGCCTGGTGCCGGGTGATCATCATCAGGAAAGCGAGCAGTACGGCGGCGAGGGCAATGCCGACCATGCCGCGGGTCACCGCGCTGGTCAGGGCGGTAATAGGTGCAGCGAGGGAGAAAGCGAAGATGACCAGAGCGATGCCCGCGAGCAAGGTCAGGGGGATGTTGAGCACCGTCTCGACATCGCCACGCACCTGAAGACGCCGCAATAGACGATGCAGGGCCGTCGGGATCAGGATAGCCTTCAGGCTCAGGGTCAGGGCTGCGGAAAGCCATAACTCCGTTTGTCCGGTCAGCAGCGCCACCAGCGCTGTACCGGCGGCCAGGACTACACCTTGCCAGGCGAGAAGATGAATCAGAGTGAGTAAGCGCCGTTGCGCCAGCATGGCGAAAGCCAGCAGCAGGAGGAGGGCGGCGAGGAGCCTCAGCAGGGGGATGCCCCAGGCGAGTCCCTGTGTGGTGATCATCATGTCATGCCCCCAGCATGAAGAAACTCAGGAGTCCTACGACTCCGAGCAGAAAGGCGGTTGCCATGAACTCCGGCGCACGAAAGAGGCGCATCTTGGCGAGCAGGGTTTCGACCAGCGCCAGGATAAGAGCGGCGGCCGCGAATTTCAGCAGCAGGATCGGCAGGGTCAGGGGCAGTACCGCAATTTCTGCGGCGGGCACGATACCCCAAGGCAGGAACAGGGCGATGCCGATGGACACATAGAGCACCAGCTTGATCTGTGCGCCCCATTCCATCAGCGCCAGGTGCCGTCCCGAGTATTCCAGGAGCATGGCTTCGTGGATCATGGTCAGCTCCAGATGGGTGGCGGGATTGTCCACGGGAATCCGCGCGTTTTCTGCCAGCAGCACCATGAAAAAGGCGGCAGCGGCGAAAACCATGCTGGGGTGCAGAGCAAAGCGCAGTTGCTCCAGATGGGCGACGATCACGCTGAGCGAGGTGGACTGGGAGAGCAGGGATGCTGTGAAGAGTGTGGCCAGCAGGGCGGGTTCCGCAAGCCCCGCGATCAGCATTTCCCGATGGGCGCCCAGGGTGGCGAAGGGCGTCCCCGTATCCATGGCCGCCAGCACCTGAAAAACCCGCGCCAGGGCGAACAAACCCACCAGGGCGATGACATCGGCAGCCGGTGCCAGGGGCAGACCGGTGGCGAGAATGGGGATGATTCCGGCCGCCAGACAGAACGCTCCGAAAATCCCGTAGGGTGCAAAGCGGAAGAGCCAGGACGTTCCTTCCGCCTGCAGGGATTCTTTATGGAACAGGCGATAGAGATCGCGGTAGTTCTGCCAGCAGCCAGCTGGTCGCCGGTTCTGCAGAATCGCCCGCAATGCCCGCAGTAGCCCGGCAAAGAGTGGCGCGAGAAACGCCGCCAGCAACACCTGCGCCAGTTCCAGCAGTATGGCGGTCATCGCCAGATCGCCAGCAGGATCAGCAGGGTCAGGAAACTGTAAAGCAGATACAGGGTGATGCGACCCTGCTGCAGGCGCAGCACCTGAGCCGAGAGCCAGAAGACGATGCGGTTCAGGGGCTGGTAGATGCCGCGGTACACCGGTTCGCCGATCCGTACCTGCCAGCGGCCGGCATCGTCAGCCTGCCGCTCCGCCTGATAGAGTGGGGCGAAGATGCGCAGGAGGGGTTGCGCAAAGCCCAGTGGGCTATCCTGCATGGCCGACGTCCGGACGGGAAAACCGCAGGCCCAGACCGGCACGCGCCGCAAGGGCCGGCCAAAGAGGCTCCAGATCAGGAGAAAACCCAGACCCAGGGCGGTCGCCATGCCGAGGAAGAAAATCACCGGACTGTAACTGGCGCGTTGTGCGGAGACCGGGGTCAGCCACAACCCTTGCTGGACGGCGAAGCCCTGGCCGAGCATCTCCAGCAACACCGGATGCAGCAGATTCAGCAGAACACCCGGAAAGAGTCCGAGAAAAATACAGGCGAGACTGAGCAGGGCCATGGCCGACCGTTCCCAGCGTCCGGCCTCGTGGACATGCCGGGTGCCACGCGCCTGGCCGAGAAAGGCGATGCCGTAAAACTTGACCATGGCATAGGCCGCCAGAGCGACCGCCAGCACCACGCCGGAGGCTGCCAACGGTAAGACCGCACTGAGGGTGCTTTGCGGCAGGGCGGGGGATAGCAGAAAGGCTTGCAGGAGCAGCCATTCGGAGGCAAAGCCGTTAAGCGGAGGTAACCCGGCGATGGCGAGGGTGCCCAGGAGCATAAAAAACGCGGTCTGGGGCATCCGCCGGATCAGGCCGCCCAGGTGATCCATGGCCACGCTGCCGGCTCCGTGCAACACGCTGCCACTGCCGAGAAAAAGCAGTCCCTTGAAGAAAGCATGATTCAGGGCGTGATACAGGGCGGCGGCCAGGGCCAGGGCCGCCAGGGCATTGAGCCCATGTGCGCGGAAGATCAGGGCGAGGCCGAAAGCCACCATGATCAGCCCCATATTTTCCATGGAGGAATAGGCCAGCAGGCGCTTCATGTCGGTTTGGACGGCGGCGAAAAGCACCCCGAAGAGCGCCGTCGCCAGGCCCACCACCAAGACAAAAGGACCCCACCACATGGCCAGCTTGCCGAGGAAGAGAAAGTCCACCCGCAACATGCCATAGAAGGCCATCTGCAGCATCGCCCCACTCATCAGCGCGGAGACCGGGGCGGGTGCGGCGGGGTGGGCATCCGGTAGCCAGATATGCAGGGGGAGCAGCCCCGCCTTGGCACTGAAACCGAAAAAGGTCAGGAGAAAGGCGGCCGATGCCCAGAACGGAGCGAGGGGGGCGTGCAGCATGGCGCTGAATGGCCCGCCCTGGATTATGGTCGCCCCGGCGAGGAGGACGAAGCCCAGCAAAATGGCCAGCGCGCCCAGGTGGGCGATGAGCAGATAGAGGAAACCGGCGCGTTGGCTGCCGGCCTCTTCATGCTCCGTCACTACCAGGAAATACGAGGCCAGCGCCATGATTTCCCAAGCGACCAGAAAGGTGAAGGCGTTGGCCGCCAGCAGAACCAGCCCCATCCCCAGCAGAAAACTGTGGTACTGGAGCAGTAAACGGCGCAAGTCGGGTCCCGGTAAGGAGCGGAAATAACCGGTGGCAAACAGCGCTACCGCGAAGGCCAGCAGTCCCAGCAGGATCAGGAAAAATCCCGAGAGGGGATCGATCTGGAAAGACCAGGGCAGAGCGGGGAGGGAGCCGCGCAGTTGCAGGTCGTCCGGGGTGGCCGTCAGCGCGGTGAATCCGGCGGTGGTCAGTAACAGGGCGACCACGCTGCTCAGGGGAAAGACCAGCCGACAGGCGAGGGCCGGCCAGCCGCCCAGCAGAAAGCCCAATAGCCCCAGACCCAGCCAGAGCAATAATGCCCCGGTGGCCAGATCCAGCGGCAGGCAGGAGGTCACTGGGCTACCACCACCAGCAGGGTCGTTGCGGAGTGGCCGCGGTTGTGCCAGTTGTGGGGCAGACGCGGATCATAGTAAATGGCGTCGCCTTCCCCCAGTTCCGTGGTCACCCCGGATTGCTCAAAAGCGGCTGTCCCGCGGATGACGATGGTGAATTCTTCTCCCTCGGCACTGGTATAGGGATGCTCCCCACACTCCCCGCCCGGTTCGAGTACCATCAGCAGCGGTTGCATTTTCTTTTGCGGCAGGCCGCGGGCCAGCGGTTCCAGTGAAGCGTGGGAACCGGCACTGTAAAACTTGCGGCGGTCACCGACGCGCATGATCAATGGCAAACCCGCCGTTTCTCCGTCATCGAAAATCGCGACGATGGGAATCTGCAGCGCCCCGCAGATTTTTTCCAGCGTGGCGATGGAGGGGGAGTTCTGCCCCGCCTCAATCTGCGAGAGGGCGCTGGGTGAAATCTCGGCACGGGCCGCCAGTCCGCGCACGGACCAGCCCTTATCCTCGCGGAGTTGCCGAATTTTTTTGCAGACCTGTTCCATGAGAGGAAGTGTACGTTAAAACACGCATCATGCAATCTATTTTGAACGGTTTTCCGCTACACGTTGAACAAGAAGTTCAGTACATCTCCATCCTGCACCACATATTCCTTTCCTTCCGCCCGCATCTTGCCCGCTTCCTTGGCCCCGTGTTCGCCCTTGTACTGAATGAAATCGTCATAGGCGATGGTCTGGGCGCGGATGAAGCCGCGTTCGAAATCACTGTGAATAACCCCCGCCGCCTGTGGCGCCGTGGCGCCCACCGGGATGGTCCAGGCACGGACCTCCTTGACGCCGGCAGTGAAGTAGGTCTGCAGACCCAGTAAACGGTACGCCGCACGGATGATGCGGTTGAGGCCGGGCTCCTCCAGCCCCAGGTCCTGCAGGAAAGCGCTTTGCTCCTCCGGTTCCAGTTCTGCCAACTCTGCTTCGATGGCGGCGCAGACGGGCACCACACTCGCATGCCGTTCGGCCGCCCAGGCTTCCAGGGGTGCACGCCAGGGGCCACCCTGCAACTCGTCCTCAGCGACATTGGCAATAACCATGAGGGGTTTCATGGTCAGCAGACAGAGGCTGCGCAGATGCTCTTGCTCCTCGCTGTTCAGGTTCAGGCTGGCGGCCGGCTTGCCTTCATTGAGGTGGGGCAGGAGGCGGGTCATGGCGGCGACTTCGGCCAGCGCGTCCTTGTTGCCTCCCTTGGCTTGCCGCGCCACCCGCGCCTGGGCCTTTTCCACAGTGCTGAGATCGGCCAGAATCAGCTCCGTCAGCACCACCTCCAGATCTGCCACCGGGTCCACATGGCCACTCACATGGACCACGTTGGGATCCTCAAAGCAGCGGGTGACCAAGGCAATGGCGTCTGTCTCGCGGATATGGGCGAGAAACTGGTTGCCCAGACCCTCACCCTGCGCTGCACCGGCCACCAGCCCGGCGATGTCCACGAACTCCATGGTGGCGTGCTGTACCTTCTGTGGTTTGACGATCTCTGAGAGGGCCTCAAGACGGGGATCCGGCACGGCAACCAGGCCGACGTTCGGCTCGATCGTGCAGAAAGGATAGTTCTCCGCCGCGATACCTGCCCTGGTGATGGCGTTGAAAAGGGTGGATTTGCCGACATTGGGTAAGCCGACGATGCCGCAGGCCAAAGCCATAAGAAACTCCTAATCGCTATGCAGGGTTTTTTGTGCCGCATCCGTGCGGCCGCTGAGAAAATCGGGAAGTACGCCGAGACTGCGTTCAATCGCCTCGTCAATCAGGGTCTTGTCCGCCGCCGTCGGAGCGCCAAGCACATAACCGATGACCGCATCTTTATGCCCTGGATGGCCGATACCGATGCGCAGCCGCCAGTAATCGCGGGTGCCCAGGGCATGGTCGAGATCGCGTAGGCCGTTGTGCCCGCCATGACCACCACCGCGTTTCAGTCGTGCGCTGCCTGGGGGGAGGTCCAGTTCATCATGAATCACCAGAATCCGTTCTGCGGGCACTTTATAAAAGGCCGCCATAGCCTGTACCGGGCCACCGCTGCGGTTCATGAAATCTTGCGGCATACACAGCCCCAGTTCCAGTCCGGAAGCGCGTGCCGTAGCGGCCAGACAATGCCAGCGCCGCTCCATACGTAAAGACGCTCCGACCCGGTCTGCAAAGGTCTGGAGCGTCCAAAAGCCGGCATTATGGCGGGTTCGGGCGTATTCCGCACCGGGGTTGCCCAAGCCCGCCAACAACCAGTCCATAAGGCCTCAGGCGGTGGTCTCCGGGGCTTCTTCCGCCTCGGCACCGGTACGCGGATTGTGGATGGAGACGATTTCCTTGTCATCCTCATGCTGCAGGGGCAGGAGGACGACGCCTTCGGGCACCGTGATCTGGGACAGGTGCAGACTTTCCCCCACCAGCAGCTTGCCAATGTCGATTTCAATGGCCTCAGGCAGACGGCCCACCGGGGCTTCCACTTCCACTTCCACCAGAGCACGGTGCAGTACACCGCCGGCCTTGATACCAGCACAGGTCGTCTCGTTCAGGAAGTGGATAGGTACGTGCAAATGCACCCGCTCACCGGCATGAACACGCAAAAAATCCATATGCAGGACCTCTTCCTTGTAGGGATGCATCTGAATGTCGCGGATCAGCGCGGTTTCTTTCCCTTTGGGGAATTCCAGCGTGATGACGTTGGTATAAGCGCGCTCATCGGGCAGCAGTTTGCGGAGCAGGCGGGCTTCAATGCTGAGCCCCAGCGCTGGCTTGCCGTCTCCGTACAGCACGGCGGGCACCATACCGGTACGGCGCAGGCGGCGGCTGGCCCGGCGGCCATTTTCTTCACGCGGCTCGGCCGCAATCGCAAAATCTGTCATTTTCTGGACTCCTTATGGTGTCATGGAATGAGCGGGGCGAGGGTTGACAGAACCTTTCTCCCCAATAGCAAGGGGCGCATCATAATGCGCTGCGGGTTTTTCGGCAACCTTTTCTGTTGTTTTTTCATTGGGCTGCAAATAGGCTTTGATCACCGCGCGAGCCACCGGCAGAGCTTGCCAGGCGTTGTGCCCGCCATATTCCACTACCACGGCGACGGCGATTTTGGGGTGATGTACCGGTGCCCAGCCGATAAAAAGAGAGTCGTTGTTATAGATAGTGTGGCCATTTTTATAGCCCACCGGTACTTGTGCCGTGCCTGTTTTCCCGGCAATGGTAATGCCGGGAATGCTGATGGTATGGCAGGTGCCGATGGTGACACAGGCCTCCATACCCTTATGGACGGCATGCATGGCTGTTGCCGAAATATGCAGATTAACGGGTTGCGCATGAGGAATGGCTTTTGTCTGACCAGTGCTCTGGTTGATGAGCGCTTTGGCGACCTGGGGCTGAACCAGATAGCCGCCGTTGGCGAGGGCGGCGACCGCGCGGGCTAATTGTAATGGCGTTTCCAGCAAATAACCCTGACCAATTCCGAGAATGACGGAGTCTCCCGTGTACCAGTGCGCATGCAGGTGCTTACGTTTCCAGGCGGGGGTCGGCACCAGGCCATCGGCGCCGCCCGGCAGGTCGATGGGAGGAGTTTTGCCGAAGCCGAATCGCCACAGGGTCTTGTCCTGCAGGGCGATGCCCATTTTCACCGCGAGCTTGTAGTAAAAAACATCTACCGACCAGGCCAATGCCTTGGTCAGGCCGGTGTTGCCGAATCCCGCCCGATTCCAGTCCCAATAGGTGTGCCCGCCGAGCTGATAATTGCCCGCGCAGAAGGTATGGAAGTCGGGAGTGATGATGCCTTCCTGGATCGCCTCTATGGAATAGAAAGGTTTGGCGCAGGATCCCGGCGGGTAGAGACCATTGTCCGCACGGTTCATCAGCGGTCGTTCCGGGTTGTCCAGAAGGCTCTGCCAGTGGGTCTTGCTGATGCCGTCCACGAACCAGTTGGCATTGAAGCTGGGGCTGGTGACCATGGCCAGTACGGCGCCGTTGTCAGGGTCCAAAGCGACGACGGCGCCGCGATAGCCCTTGTCTTTTTGTAAGGCCTCAGCCCCCGCCTGTTGCACGCGTAGGCGCAGATGGGTGAGCAAATTATCTCCGGGCTGCGCCGGCACCTCGCGCAGTGTGCCCACTTGTAGTCCGCGCGCGTCGATATCCTTGATTCTATAGCCCATGGTGCCGCGGATCTGGCGTTCATAATAGCGCTCCAGGCCGCTCTTGCCGATATAGTTGCGTCCGACATAATTGCGGGCGTGAAAGTTCTTCAGGTCGGCGGCGGTAACAGGGCCGACATAGCCGACGACGTGAGAGAAAAGTGCATCATAGGGGTAATAGCGATGCAGCAAGGCGACCACCCGCACGCCGGGTAGATCCAGTGCGCGCACGGCTACAGTGGCGATCTGCGTCGAGGTCAGGTTGGCCTTGAGGACTACTGGATCGAAACCCGGCTTCCCCTGGCGCAGGTCCTGGAAGCGGCGCATATCGTCCGCACTCAGATCGAGCATCTGCTGCAGGCGCTGCAAGATCCTCTGCAAATGGGGCACCTGGTCGGGGGTGATTTCCAGGGCATAGGTGGGCTGGTTTTCCGCCAGCACCTCACCATGTTCGGCAAGCACCAGGCCGCGGGGCGGGGCAACGGGGACGAGAGCTACGTGATTATCGTAAGCCAGTGTGCGGAATTTGGAATAATGCAGTATCTCAAGGTCCATAATACGTAACACCACAGCGAGAATCGCCAACAGCATCAGTACTGTCGCGACGCCAAGCCGGAAGCGGAAGTTGCGATTACGTTGGTCAGAGTTGGAAAGAGGCATAATCGGGAACGACCTGGTTCAGTTTGCAAATGGCTGGGGCGCTTCGTACACTCGGAAGCAAAATCTTTGGTGAAATGGGGTGGCGCTGTGTTGGAGTCCCGTTTTGAATCTCTGTTCGCAGAGCTGGAAAGCATTATAACGGATTATCGTGGATTGCGCCGTCATCTGGAAGGAAACGGGCGTGATAAGCGTTCCCTGCAGAGCCTGCAAAAACAAATCCAGATGCTCAATGCCGAAAATGTCCTGTTGCGGGAGCGTCAGGAAATCGTATGCCTGCGCTTGAGTGAACTCCTCGCGCAGGTGAGCCAGTGGGAAAACGAAGCATAAAACCTACCGATGGAGATGACCGTGCCAGAAATAATCCGCAGTCCCATCACCCATCACGTCAATATCACTTTGCTGGGGCAAAGTTATCAGGTGCCCTGTCAGCCCGAGGAGCAGGTACTTTTGATGGAGGCGGTCGCATTGCTGAATCAGCAGCTCGAAGCCACCCGGGCCGGGGGCCTCACGATGGGTAAAGAGCGCGCGGCGTTGATGGTGGCGATTAATCTGGCCGCAGATCTGCAGCGCGCGCGCCAGGAATTGCAGGCGCGCGATGATCAGCTCAATGCAGTGGCGGCCCGCTTGCGCCGGTTGGTTGACATGGGTAAGGGGGCGGAGTAGCTTGGGCCTTGCTCCCTGCGGGGCGCGAGTAGCCGAGATGATTCCTGAACCAACATTGTCTATCCAGGGAGTTCTCAGTCATCATCGTGGTGTGCAGCTCCCTTGTGGAGTAGCCTGAAGCGATGTGTGGATTCCCACCTGTACATCAGGTTCTGGGGGTAGCGGGCTGCACGACCCAGGCGGGGGGTTCTTTTGTTTTCAGGGCTGGATGATATACCCGCGAAAAGCTCGTTACGCCGACGCATGCGTCAGCAGCGACGTAACCTTTCCGCCGAGGCATTATATTCCGCAGCCGTGGCCTTGTCCGACCAACTGGTGCGCCTCAACCACTTTCAGCGGGCTCGTCATATCGGCCTCTACTGGCCCATGCAGGGTGAAATCAGTCCCTTGCCGATCATGCAGTATCCCATTGCGGCCAATAAGCATTTTTACCTGCCTGTGCTCGCCGGTCGTTTTGCGCGCAGCCTGCGCTTTGCACCCTTTCACCCTAATGCTAATGCCGTCCTGCGCCATAATCGCTTTCGCATTCCCGAGCCGCAGGTATCTCCCCGCCAGTACCGTTCTGTGCGTGAGCTGGATTTATTGATCCTGCCGCTGGTGGCTTTCGACGCCGAAGGTTATCGCCTGGGGATGGGCGGGGGCTTTTATGATCGCAGTCTGGCGCATTTGCCCCACCGCCGCAGTTGGCGGCGACCGCGGCTGATTGGGGTAGGTCATGCTTTTCAGGAGGTGCCTCATGTGCCCAGAGAGCCTTGGGATATCCCCCTGGGCATTGTCTGCACAGAAAAAGCCTGTTACAGGATCAGCTCATGATGGCACAGATACTTTTTGCAGGAGATGTCATGAGTGCCGCCGGAAGACGGGCTTTGCGCCTGGCCCTGGCCCGCTTGCGGCAGGACGGGCGCCCAGCGGCACGGCTTACCAGAGCGATGCAGGCATGTGCGGCTGTTACGACTGGGAACTATGCTTCCAGCCATGCACGGCGGCGGGCAAGGACGACTTCATCCGCATCCTCCAGTAATTCCAGCCAAGCCGTATCCGGTGGCGGCGGAGCCGGGGTCAGTTGAGTTTCCATAAGGATGTCATCGCGGAAAAAGTGGATACGTAGCGCTGCACCCGCGGAAAGCGCATCCAGTTGTGTCGGCATATGTTCCGCTGTGGTCCGGACGCCGTCGAGGGCGACGAGAATGTCGTCCGGCGACAACCCCGCCTGCTCGGCAGGGCCGCCACTCTGTACATGGTGCAATTGGGCACCCAGCGCGTGCGGACGCCAGTGCGCACCCAGCCAGACCGGTGGGGTTTTTTCGCAGGCCTGTCCGCCCTCATCCTGCGGGCCACAGGCCGCGCGCAGATGGAGCGCAATGCCCATTTCCGCCAACAGTGCGCGCAGCGGTAAGTCGGTTTTCTCCGTGAGCCAGGACTCCAAACGCGCAGCGAGCGTCGGCCCGGCGAGCGCCTCGACCAGATGGATGCATTGGCCTTCCGGCAGTGCTTTGCCGGTGCGGCCGTAATCTTGCCACAACCGGGTGAGCAAGGTGTCGAGGCTCCGACCGTCGTCACTTTCCAGACGCAGGCTGAGGTCCAGACAGAGGGCCAGCAGGGCGCCTTTGTTATAATAACTGACCTCAAAGTTGGCGCTGTTGGCATGGGGATGATAGAGCTTGATCCAGGCATCTTCACTGGACTCCGCGAGACTTTGCAGGAAACGTCCGGGGCGACGCAGCAGACGGGTCAGTTCCTTTCCGACTCCGCGTAGGTATTCCGCGGGCGTGGTCAGACCGGCGCGGCGCAGGCAGAGATCATCATAGTAGGAGGTGATGCCCTCGAAGATCCAGAGATCGCGGGTGAGCGCCTCCCGATCCAGGGCGCTGGCGCTGAGCACAGCGGGACGAATGGCCTGCACCAGCCAGCCATGGAAATACTCGTGACTGACCAGACCCAGGAAACGCTGATAATGGTCTTCGTTGCGGCCACTCAGGTCATCCCGGGCGCAGAGGAGGGCGCTGGAAGCGCGATGCTCCAATCCCCCATAGCCATCAGCACTGGTCATGCACAGAAAGTGGTACTCGGCAAAGGCGGCATCGCCCCAGAAACGCTGTTGCCAGTCACAGATGCGTGCCAGATCTGGACCCAACCGCTGCAAGTCTGCCTGATGGATGCCTTGAATGAGCAGGTGATGGGGCCGCTCTCCTGCCGAAAAGTCCAGCAGCGTGAGCGTGCCCATGAGCAGCGGATGATCAATGAGGGCGCGATACTCAGCGGCAATAAAGCTGCCCCAGCCCCAGGTCGCACCGCTTTGCCGGGGGAGGGCGGTGGCCACCTGCCAGTCTTCCGGACCTTCCAGGAGGACTGCGTGCGCTTGATCTTCCTGTCCCAGGACCCGCAAGTAGATGGCCGGGCCGTTGAAAAAGCCCCCCTGATCATCCAGATATGCTGTGCGTACCGAGCGGTCGAAAGCGTACACGGCGTAACGGACGACGACCGGACCATGGCCCGCCGCGAGACGCCAGCGGTCCTTACCGATTTTGTGCAGGGCGACATCCTGCCCATTACGTTCTGCGTGGATTTGTGTCACATGGCGGGCGAGGTCGCGGATAGTATAGCTGCCGGGCGCCCACGCGGGCAGGGCGAGAATCTGTCCCTCCGGGTCCGGCTCGGAAATATTCAGAGACACCTGAAAAAGATGCGCTTGCGGCGCGACGCTGATCTGGTAACTCAGTGGGACAGAACTCAAGGCAGCACTCCTAACGCCAGGCGGGGGGGAGGGTGCCGAGCAGGCGATCCTGCAGATCCAATGGCGAGGATGATGCTCTTTGCCCGGCCTGAATACGCATGATCGCTCAGAATACGAAGCGGGCCGGCAGCGGCTTGTGACGCAAGGGCGGAATTTCTGTCTCGAAGAGTTCCGAGTATTCGAAGATGCCTGGCTGGGAATGGAAAATCCGCCGCACCCGCATGGCGGGGCCGGTGCCGAGGATAGCTATTAATCGTCCGCCAACGGACAGTTGCTCTTTGAAGACCTCCGGCAGCACCGGCAAGGATCCGGTGATACAGATGGCATCATAGGGTGCGTTATCCGCCCAGCCAGTGGAGCCGTCGCCAACGTGCAGGTGGGCATTATGCACGCCCTGCACCCGCAAACGGCCTTCCGCCGTTCGGGAGAGTTCGGCGCGATCTTCGACGCTGTGTACCATCCCCGCGAGTTGTGCCATCAGTGCCGTCAGATAGCCGCTTCCGGTGCCGATCTCCAGCACCCGATCCTGTTCATGCAGATCCAGCTCTTGCAAGACCCGCGCCTCCATCTTCGGCGTCCACATGATCTCGCTGTGCCCCAGCGGTAAAGTAAAATCAGCAAAAGCCAGATGCCGATAGGGGGTCGGCACGAAAAATTCACGCTTTACTTGCGCAACAGTGGCCAGCACACGAGGGTCGAGCACATCCCAGGTGCGGATCTGGGTGTCAATCATGGTACGGCGGAGGGCTTCAAAGTCCATAGAGAATCAGGGTTCCAGTAGTTTTCCACCATTTAGGCATGGGTCCGGTGGCAAGTCAATCCACGCGTACATCGCGCACCCGTAAGATGGTGATTGGCTTGGCGTCCGTCCTGTGCTCCAATAGCCACTGATATTGCAAAGGAGTTCCTCTTGGAGAGCCGTGCGCACGCGCTGATAGCACTCATTTTTTTGGCCGTACTGGGTGTCGGAGTGGCGGTAGTCGGGTTGTGGATGCATCGTGGTGCGCGGCCGGGTGTCGCCTTCGACGTGATTTCTCCCTACAGCGTTGCGGGCCTCACCCTTCAGGCGCCGGTGCGCTTCAAAGGTGTGCGGGTGGGAGAAGTGACCGCGATTGGCCTGGACCCGACGAATCCGCGCATGATCAGGGTGCGGATCAAGGTGGACAAGGCGACGCCCATTACTCGCGCGACCTTCGCCGAACTGGCGCCGCAAGGGGTGACCGGGCTAAGTTATTTGTCCCTGACCGATCACGGCACCGACTTCGCACCTTTGCCGAGGGTGCCCGGTCGACTGGCTGAAATCCCTATGCATCCCAGCTTTTTTGAAGTGTTGTCCCGGAATGGCGAATCGCTGGTGAATCGCAGCAACGAGTTGGCTAATCGCCTGAACGCGCTTTTAACGGACGAGAATCGCACAAGTTTTGCGCAGACGCTTACCCACATGGACCAGGCCACAGACCAGCTGGTGCAAATGGAGACGGCATTATTGCCGACCATTAAAGCCCTGCCTGCCATGGTCGCTGCCACCCGGTCCACCATGGTGGCGAGCCATCTGCTCATTGCCCATCTTGATGCGCTGACCGTGGCGGCGCAAGCGCCGCTGGCGGATACGGCGGAGGCCGCCAAGTCACTGCGTGGACTCAGCGTTGCAGGAGAGCGGGCGGCGAACACCCTCAATTACGATACCTTGCCGCGGGTGAATCACCTCACCCAAAGCCTGATGGCCAGCAGCGCGGCGTTGGCAGCTCTCAGCCATTCGCTGCAGCGCTCCCCGCAATCGTTGCTCTATGGTGATCGTGGCCCGCCGCCGGGACCGGGTGAGCCGGGTTTTTCCACGGGAGGAAACTGAGCGCATGCGACACCCTCTTTCTGAATATTCACCCGCGGGGAAGCGCATGATGCTGGCAGGCATGGTTCTGCTTGCCGCTGGTTGTGCCAGCAGTGTCCCTTGGCAGGCACCCTACGATATTATGCCGTCGCATCCCGTCCCTCTGGCCAGCACCAAAGGCACCACGACGGCGCTGCCCGTGCTGCGCTTGGCTCGCGTCAGCGCCGCGCATTGGCTGAAAACGGACGCCTACCAGTATCATTTGCTCTATCAGGAGCCACAGCGCCTGCTGGCCTACCGGGACGCCCGCTGGGTTGGCACCCCGCCGCAGATGATTGCCAGCCGCTTGCAGCATCAATTGGCGTACTCCGGCCAGTGGCGGGCTGTTTTGGCGGGGCAGTCCAGCGGTACCGCGACTTGGCTATTGCAGGTCCGACTGACGGATTTCGTGGTGAATTTCAGCGGGCCGGAGACAGGCAAGGCACTGGTCGCCGGTACCGCGACGCTGGTGAATGCTACAGATTATAGGGTGGTTGCCCAGCACAGTTTTCGTTTCACTGAGATACTTCCCGGTGCGAGTGCGCAGGGTGGTGCCGTGGCCATGGCCGGGGCAAGTGAACGTTTTGTCGCAGCGGTGAGTGGCTGGACCGCGCAGATGGCGAGCACCGGGAAGTCTACGCCCCGGCCTTAGGATTTCACTTCAGTCCTCGTGGTGCTTGACCACCAGCACCGGACAACTGGCGTAATGGACGATATCATTGGCGACAGAACCCAGCAGCAACCGGCCAATGGCGCCGTGGCCATGACTGCCCACTACCAGCATGTCCACTGCATGGGCCTTGCCGAAGTCAATCACCGCCTTCCCGATATTCTCACCGCTTTCCTCCAGTTCCATCCGTGGTGGGATGCCGTCTTCGGCTATGGATTGGCGCAGTTTTTCCATCTCGGCATGCGCCAGTTGGAGCAGCTTTTCGCGCAGATCCAGGGTGGGCGGCAGAATTTCTTCCGGTATCTGCAGATTGAGCATTTGCGGGTTGAAAATGTGGAGCAGGGTGAGGCGGGCGTCGTGCAACTGGGCTTCTTGCGCCGCCATCCGGGCGGTGTACAGGGCCATCGGTGAAAAATCGACGGCCGCCAAAATATGCTTTATGGGAGTCTTTACGGGTGATTTATCCACGAGGATGCTCCTTGCGCAGGTGGTTCATGAGTTGCGTTTCATCCAGAAGCACGTTTTCGGTGGCGCGACGCGCCCGATATTCCCAAACGCCCTGCGCCAGCACCTTGTCACTGACCACAATGCGATGGGGCAGGCCGATCAGATCCATGGTGGCAAACTGCACTCCCGGACGCTCATCGCGATCATCGAGCAGTACGCTGTAGCCCTGCGCCTCCAGGCGATCATGTAGAGCTTGAGCGGCGGCGGCCACTTCCGGCGACTTGCGCGCATTGATGGCGACGATGCCGACTTCAAAGGGTGCCAGGGCTGCTGGCCAGACGATGCCACGATCATCAAAATGCTGCTCCACCGCCGCCGCCACCACCCGCGACACACCGATACCATAGCAACCCATGGTCACTGTGGCATCGCGGCCTGTCTCGTCCAGCACGGTAATACCCATACTCTTGCTGTAGCGTTCCCCGAGCTGAAAGACGTGCCCCACCTCAATGCCCCGACGGATGCTTAGAGTGCCCTCCCGGCAATGAGGGCAGGCATCCCCGGCACGGACATTGCGCAGATCCGCCGCCGCCGGACGTGGCAAATCGCGATCCCAGTTCAGGTTGATCCAGTGCAGATCCGCCGCATTGGCACCCGTGCTGAAATTAGCCACGCCAAAGGCGCGGTGATCCGCCATTATGGAGATAGGCAGCAACGGATCCTTGGGGCCAATGAAGCCCAGGGGGGCGCCCGTGGCGGATACGGCTTCATCCGGGCTGGCCAAGCGCAGCTCCTGCGCATTCAGGGCATGTCCGGTTTTGACCAGATTCAGCTCATCATCGCCGCGCAGCAACAGCATGACTATCTTACCGTCGGCAAGCACCAACACGCTCTTGACGATTTTTGCGGTGCTGATGCCCAGATGCTCAGCTTGCGCCGCTACGCTGCGGATACCCGGCGTCCGCACTTGTGCGGCGGCCAGCGGCATTTCCATCTCCGCAGGCTCGGGGCGACTCTGGGCCTTTTCCATATTCGCGGCATAGTCGCAGTGGTGACAGGAGACGATGGCGTCTTCGCCCGAATCCGCCAGCACATGAAACTCATGGGAGCGTTTACCCCCAATGGCCCCGTTATCTGCTTCCACCGCACGGAAGTTCAGCCCGAGGCGGGTGAAAGTCCGCTGGTAGGCCTCGTACATCGCCTGATAGGTGATTTCTAATGAGGCATGATCCATGTGGAAGGAGTAAGCATCTTTCATGACGAACTCACGCCCGCGCATCAGCCCGAAGCGGGGGCGGATTTCATCGCGAAACTTGGTCTGAATCTGGTAGAAATTGACGGGAAGCTGTCGGTAAGAGTGAATCTCCCGCCGCACCAGATCGCTGATGACTTCCTCATGGGTGGGTCCCAGGCAAAAATCGCGGTCGTGACGATCCCGCAAGCGCAGCAGCTCCGGGCCGTACTGCTCCCAGCGCCCAGACTCCTGCCACAGCTCGGCGGGCTGCACCAGCGGCATCAGCAGTTCCTGCGCGCCGCTGCGGTCCATCTCCTCGCGTACCACCCGCTCCACCTTGCGCAATACCCGCAAGCCCAAGGGCATCCAGGTGTACAAGCCGGAAGCCAGGCGGCGGATAAAGCCCCCGCGCAGCAATAGCTGGTGACTGATGAGTTCCGCCTCGGCGGGTGTCTCCTTGAGGGTGGGTATGAAAATCTGACTGGCGCGCATAAAAATCCCTGTTGAACGATAGCGTACAGTGTAAGAAAGGGTGGGAGACAAAGAAAGGGGCAAAACGCGGTCCGGGATCTGGGCGCATTTCTTCCTGTGGTTACAAAAAGTCCGGCGTAGGCCGTGAAGCTCACAGAATGATGCTCGACCATTATCAGCAAACCAAAAACCTGTTGGTCAGCTACGACATCAACCCGTTGGGCTTTTTCTAGGTTTCGTTTCCTTACCAGAGGCAGGTGGCAAGTATTTTCGGGTAATCCTGTTAGAGGATGGAGAAACCGGGCACTCCAGCGCCCGCGCTGATGTGCCGCTTTTTTCGTTTGAACAGGTCGGTAGTGAGCGCAGGGTCACGGTGGGGTAATACACGAGCGTCATAAAACTGGATTTGCCCCGTCATCTATTCACTGACAGATGATTCCCATCTGTCAGCCATGAGCGTTGCAATGTCCGCGCCTTATGCTATATTCCCACCAAAATAAGCCGGAATAACCACAGGCAGGAAGAAACGATGCGAGCCACATGGACGACCAGTATACTTTTTGCTTTGTTGATCGGGCAGGGTTCAGTATTTGCGGATGACCTTTCCTGGCTGGCGAGTTATCCCTAATTATGGGCAGCCTGCATCCTCCAAGCTGGTTGCAGTAGGCTTGGCGCCGGGCACACAGGAGAAGATGGCGGCCATTCAGCTGAGTCAGCCCTCCGGCGACTCGGTCGTAACTTCGTCGCAGCCCCTCGGTTCCCGGTCGACTATCACCGAGAGCCACTTCATAGGGGCGCAGAACGGACAGGCCCAGATGCCCGCATGGTGGAACGGGCCGCTGCAATCTCAGGAACAGCAGCCCAATCCTGGCCTGCTGCTGTACCAGGCCGTCCTCCAGCGTTGCTCTGACTGCCGCGGTCGCTACCACTTTTTTATTCAACAACAACGGTCCGGCGACCGCTTCTTTTCCTTAGTTCGGTGAATCCTGAGCCTTTTGGTCGGGTGATTGTCGAGGGTATGCCGGCCCGGCGTCCAGTGGTGGCGAGCGCGGCGGGCGGAGTGTTGGAAATCATTGAGGACGGTGATACCGGCCTGCTTTATCCGCCGGGAGATGGCTCAGCCCTTCGGGCACAGATTGATCGGCTACAAAATGATCCGGCGTTGTGTGAAAGACTGGGTGTTTCAGAGTGTAAAAAATCGCTGGAGTATTTTTCAATGCCTGCGATGATTAATGACGTCAATAGCGTCATCACCGAGGTTTGTCCACCAAGACGACGAGCTGTAACGGAAGACTGATGCGCATCGCCATAGTGCATGACTGGCTGGTGGTTTACGCCGGAGCGGAGCGGGTGCTGGAGCAGATGCTCGCGTGTTATCCCGACGCCGATCTCTTCAGCTTGGTGGATTTTTTGCCGGCCGGTCAGCGCGCATTCATCCGCAACAAGCCGGTCATCACGTCGTTTATCCAGCGCCTGCCCAGAGCGCGCAAGAAATACCGGGGCTATCTGCCCCTCATGCCCCTGGCCGTGGAGCAGTTCGATCTTTCGGCGTATGACCTCGTGATCAGCAGCAGCCATGCGGTGGCCAAGGGGGTGCTCACCGGGCCGGGTCAACTGCATCTGTGCATGTGCTATTCCCCCATCCGCTACGCCTGGGACCTGCAGCATCAGTATCTACGTGAGGCGGGACTGGAGCGGGGCATCAAGGGCTGGGTGGCTAAGGCGATTCTGCATTATATCCGTCTCTGGGATACCCGCACGGGCAACGGCGTGGACGCATTCATCGCCATTTCCCGCCATATCGCCCGGCGCATCCGCAAGGTGTATGGGCGAGATTCCACCGTCATCTATCCGCCGGTGGATGTGGCGGATTTCCCCCTGCGCGCGGACAAAGAGGATTTCTACGTCACCGCCTCGCGCATGGTCCCTTATAAGAAAGTGGATCTGATCGTCGAGGCCTTCAGCGCCATGCCGGACAAGCGTCTGGTGGTGATCGGGGATGGGCCGGATTTCGCCAAGGTCCAAGCCAAGGCGGGGCCGAATGTGCAATTGCTGGGCTTTGCGGGCGCGGAGGTCCTGCGCGACCACCTGCAACGGGCGCGGGCCTTCGTGTTCGCGGCGGAGGAAGACTTCGGCATCGCCCCCCTGGAGGCCCAGGCCTGCGGCACACCCGTCATCGCCTTTGGCAAGGGTGGGGCGCTGGAGACCATCATTCCCCTGCCGGAGGCGGAGAGTGCGGCGTCGTCCCCCGCGCCCACCGGCGTATTCTTTTACGAACAATCTGTCGCCGCCATCATCGCCGCCGTGGAGCGCTTCGAGGGGGCGGGCGCGGCCATCACCCCGCAAGTCTGTCGCGAAAACGCCCTGCGCTTCGCCCCGGAGCGTTTCCGCGCGGAGTTCACGGCCTTCGTGGAGCGGGCAGAACCGGACGACACGGCCAGTAGCCACGTTGCGGCCCGGCAAGCGTTCGGCCAGCAGAAAAAATGACAAAGAAGCACGGCAACTCAAGGTTTTCCTGGCCCTCCCTGCTGCTTTTCGGCGGCGATGCCCTGGCGCTGGCGGCCGCTTTTTATTTCGGCCGTATCGCCCATGCCCTGTATTACGGACAGGATGTGGTTTGGGTCCTGTTGCATTGGTGGGGGGAGGCGTATTCCGCCAACTTGCTCCTCTTCCCGCTCATGAGCTGCACCGCCTTGCTCTGGTTTTATTACCGGGGGCATTACGCGCGCCAGAAGGCTTTTTGGGACGAACTGGGGGAGGTCATCCAGGTAATCTCCGTCCTGGCTGTCCTCAATGCGGCTTTCGCCTTTTCCGGCAGACTGCCCTTGTCGCGGCTGTGGCTGTTCAGCACCTGGGTGCTGGCGCTGATCCTGCTGCCCCTGTTGCGGATGGCCATGCACCGGCTCATCTCCCGTCGCCGCGGCTGGCAGCGCCCTTATGTGCTGCTGGGTTGCGGCGCTAATGCCGCAGAGGCGGCGCGGGCCTTTGCCAGCGAGCCACTCCTCGGCTACCGGTTGCAGGCGGTGTTGGTGCCCTCGGAATTGGAGGCCGTACACTGCGCCATTCCTGCGGATGTGCCCCGCGTTCCGCTGGGGGCGGACCCACTGCAGACCATGGCGGAGCTGGGCAACCCCCACGTGGTGCTGGCGCTGGAAATGGATCAGTGGCAGACCATGGAAAACCTGGTGTGGAATCTCGGCATGCGCTATCCCGACCTGACCATCGCGCCCCCTTTGCGGGGCCTGCCCATCTTCGGGCTGGAAACTTTGCACTTTTTCAGCCATGAGATTTTCATGCTGCGCTCGCGGGACAACCTCGCCCGCCCCGGGCCGCGGATCATCAAACGGGCCTTTGATCTGGTGGCGGCCAGCATCCTGGTGCTGTTCCTGTCGCCCCTGCTGCTCTTTCTGGCGTGGCGGATTCGCCGGAACGATGGTGGGCCGGTGTTTTTTGTGCAGGAACGGGTGGGGCGGGGCGGGCAACCCTTTCCCTGTTACAAGTTCCGCAGCATGGTCATCGATGCCGAAAGCCGTCTGCGGCAATATCTTACCAGCCACCCCGAGTTGCACGCCGAGTATCAGCGCAATTTCAAGTTGCGTGATGACCCTCGCGTGACACGCATCGGGCACCTCCTGCGCCGCACCAGCCTGGATGAACTGCCTCAATTGTTCAACGTGCTCCGGGGCGAAATGAGCTTGGTGGGTCCGCGCCCTCTGCTGGACCGGGAGCTGGAGTGCTACGGCAACGGTTTAGCCCTCTATCGCCAGGTGCATCCCGGAATCACCGGCCTGTGGCAGACCAGCGGTCGCTCCGAGACCACCTTCGCCGAACGCGCCTCTCTGGACGCGTGGTACGTGAAGAACTGGTCCCTGTGGTATGACATCGTCATCCTGCTGCGTACCGTAAAAGTGGTGTTGCTCCGGAACGGGGCGTATTGATATCCCTTTCGCCATCATGCCACCCAGTTCTCGACGACCAGTCCTGCACCGGCATAGAGATCAAAATCGGCCGTGTTGCTGGTGTCACCAGCGTGACTCCCAGCGATAAGGCATGTGCGGCAATCATGCGGTCAAAGCTGCTCTTTCTGGCTGGGGGCTAGGGATGCGGACGGCAGATGAATTGCCCGCCATGAATTGGCTGGTATGAAAGACTTTACGCATGACTATCTCCAGGGGTTATAACGTCACGTTCGGAGTCGGCTTGCAGGAGCAGACTTCAAACCGCTCAGTGCTGCTCAGGAGACGGCGGTCTGCCCCACAGGTGGTGAACCTGCAATCACGCGGATATGGCCTCATCCTTCCGTAGCCCCTCGCTCACATACGCCTTGAGCAACAGCTGATGGCCAGAGAATCCGCGCTGTGGTGCGATCTCTTTCAGGGATTCCACCACGTCTACCGGTATTCGCAGCGTGACCGTGGTCGGAGCGCCCCTTGTTCAGACGGGTTTTGATACGTTCAGGAATACTTATAATCTTTCCTCTCATCATTGGTCAGTTTGCGGGCCGAAATAATGCGGATGGATTCGCCCTCGATCTCAACGGGTTACCTTGGCACGGCGATCTGTTGACCGTCGATGCCGAAAACAATCTTAAGACGAGTGTTCCGATATCGCGAGATTTGTCTGGAACCGATGGAGGCCAGGGATTGCTTTGCCAAGCTGGTAGCCAGCAGGATGTGGATATGGGAGGTTTCTTGCGTTGCGTTGCGCTTAGTGCGGAAGGTTTTCGTCTGGGAGGAGAACCCGCGTTTACGAATGATGGCTTGCCAGCCGATCACGTTATTATCTGGAGTTAACTGTCGCCATGCTGCCCTATGGTTCGTAGCTAAGTGCAGCATTTAATAATCAATGATAGCCATACTGAATTGGCTATCCTGTTGTTTTTATTGGCGTCCCCATGGGGGTTCGAACCCCAGTTACCGCCGTGAAAGGGCGGTGTCCTAGGCCACTAGACGATGGGGACCTGGACAGCGCTAGGAATCCTACACAGAACAGGCGCACAGGGCAAGTGTTGTTTTTTGGAAATTGCGGATGCACACGCGTAGCCCAGGGGGTATCTCTTCAGGTAGACTAGGCCTCTCGCAATTCAAAAATCCAGGATAAAAGGACTTATGGACGAACAAGAAGCAATTTTTATGATCGAGCGCATTTACGTGAAGGACATCTCTTTTGAGTCGCCCAATGCGCCACTGAGTTTTGTGCAGACTGAAGCGCCGACCGTGGATGTGGGACTGAATACCACCAGCAACGGAGTGGAAGGGATGGACGACCTTACCGAAGTGACGCTGACCGTCACTGTCAAGGCTAAGGCGGGCGAAAGCACTTACTTTGCGGTGGAGGTTCAGCAGTCCGGTTTGTTTCGCATTCAGAACATTCCGGAGGAGCACATGCCCGCCCTGATAGCCGTGCACTGTCCGACGATACTGTTTCCTTACGCGCGGGAAGTGGTGGCAGATATGGTAGGCCGTGGTGGTTTCCAGCCTTTGCATCTGCACCCGGTCAACTTCGAGGCCCTGTATCAGCAGGCACAGGTCCAGCAACAGAACTACACGACGCAATAAGGCATGCGTTGGGCGGTGCTGGGGGGCGGTCACTGGGGGACCGCCCTGGCGGTTTATCTGCTCCGGCAGGGGCATACAGTGCAACTCTGGGGGCGCTGTGCCAAGCGTTTGCCCTGCCAGCCCGACCGTGTCGATCTTTTCCCCATATTCCCGCAGTGCGCGCGACCTGAAAACCTCTGCTGCACAGTGGATCTCGGCGTTGCTGTACGAAACAGTGAGGGTATCGTACTCGCCATACCCAGCCATGCCTTGCGCGCTTTGACGACGACTTTGCGCGCTTACCTGCCACCCGCTGCGCTGCTGGTCCTCGCCAGTAAAGGGTTGGAAATGCAGACTACCTTGCGCCTTGATCAGGTCTTGCGGGAGACCGTGCCGAATGTGCCGCTGGTGGTGCTTTCCGGGCCCAGTTTTGCTCATGACCTGATCCTGGGTAAACCACTGGCGATGACGGCGGCGTCCACCAGCCCGGCCTACGCCCAGCGGGTCGCCGCAGCCTTTGGCAGTGCGCAGATGCGGGTCTACACCAGTGATGATGTGGCGGGCGTCTGTCTGGGTGGGGCGATCAAAAATGTGCTGGCGATTGCCGCCGGCATTTCTGATGGATTGGGAAATGGCGATAGTGCGCGTGCCGCGCTCATCACTCGCGGGATGGCAGAATTACATCGTCTGGGAACGGCGCTGGGGGGGCGAACAGAAAGCTTCATGGGCCTGGCCGGTGCCGGCGACTTGATCCTCACGGCCAGCAGCGACCTCTCGCGGAACCGGCGGGTGGGTGTAGGCCTAGGCCGCGGCCTGAGCCTGGAAGCGGTGCTGCGCGAGATCGGTGAAGAAGCCGAGGGTGTGTGCACGGCGCAAGCACTGTTTCAGCTTGCACAGCGTCTGGGCGTGGATATGCCCATCACCGAGCAGGTGTATCGCGTGCTTTTTGAGGGTACGGCGCCGCGCGTTGCGAGCGATGTGCTGATGCATCGCGCCCGGCGTTCCGAATTGCGCATGCCGCCCGATGTCACGCTTTCCTCTGGCGAGTCGTGATGAGTCTGCCCAAGATGGGGCCGTGGGCCTGCAAGACTTGCAGAATGGGCCTGGGATCGTTACATTGCCGCCAGATGACAGGGTGTTTTGCACACCCGGATAAATAGAACAAGGAGTTTGGATGTCACCAGACAGAACCGCATGTTGACGGCAGCGCTGGCGCAGGCTTTGGCGTACCAGGCGCAAAGTCTTCAGGCCGTTTCGCGGACCTTTGCCTTGACGATTCCTCAGTTGCCGGAAACCTTGCGAGACGCGGTCGGTAATGGCTACCTTTTATGCCGGATTGCCGACACTATCGAAGATGATCCGGATTTGCCCTGGGAAAAAAAGGCCTACTGGCAGGCGGAGTTTCTCAAGGTGGTGGAGGGTGCGGGTGATGCCACCGCTTTCGCCGCGGCTTTTGGGGCGGACCTGTCGGCAGCGATGCCGGAAGCCGAGCATGATCTGATTCGTCATACCCCTGAGGTCGTTGCCATTACCCATAGCTTCACCCCGGCGCAGCGGTCTGCGCTGTCTCGCTGCGTGCGGATCATGGGGATGGGGATGGCGGAGTTCCAGCAGCACGCTTCGTTGCAAGGGCTTGCGGACATGGCGGAGATGGATCGCTACTGCTATGTAGTAGCGGGCGTCGTCGGCGAAATGCTCACCAGCCTTTTTGTGGAGTATGAACCGCGACTGGCACCGCATGATGCGGAGATGCAGCAGCTTGCGGTATCTTTCGGGCAAGGTTTGCAGATGACCAATATCCTCAAGGATGTCTGGGATGATTGGCAGCGCGGTGTGAGTTGGATGCCACGCGCAGTGTTCCAGCGTCATGGTTGCGATATTACCGCAGTACGGCCCGGTGGCCATGACCCGGCTTTTGCGGCGGGCCTCAATGAATTGCTGGGGATGGCCGCCGGGCATTTGCAGAATGCGCTGCGTTATACGCTGCTGATTCCGGCCGAACAGACGGGGATGCGTGATTTCTGCCTCTGGGCTATTGCCATGGCGGTGTTAACGTTGCGGCGGATCTCCGAAAATCCCGCTTTTGCTTCCGGGAGCGAAGTAAAAATCAGCCGGAGCACTGTGCATCGGGTGGTGTTCCTGTCGCGCCTGCTGCATCGCTCCGACACGCTCTTGCAACTGAGCTTCCGGGTGGGTGTCAAACCACTGGCGCTGTCTCCTGCCGCAGGACGAGCATGAATCGTATCCTGCAACCCATGCGCTATGGCGCGAGTATTTTTCGCGCGCCGCTGGATCGGGTCATTGCCGAGGCGCGTGCCGCCCTTGGCGGTCTGCAGGCGGAAGATGGCCACTGGTGCTTCGAGTTTGAAGCGGATTGCACCATCTCCGCCGAATATATTCTGATGCAGCACTACATGGATGAGCGCGATGGGCCCCTGGAGGCCAAGATTGCCGTCTATCTGCGCAATAAACAAGCGGATCACGGCGGCTGGCCCCTCTATTACGGTGGTCCTTTTGACCTGAGCGCTTCGGTGAAGGCTTATTACGCCCTCAAGCTGGCAGGGGATAATCCGGAATTGCCGCATATGCGGCGCGCCCGTGAAGCAATCCTGGCGCATGGCGGGGCGGAACGCGCCAATGTGTTCACGCGCATTACCCTGGCACTGTTCGCCCAGGTGCCGTGGCGGGCGGTACCCTTTATTCCGGTGGAAATCATGCTGTTGCCGCGCTGGTTTCCCTTTCAAATTTATAAAGTGGCGTCATGGTCGCGCACGGTGATGGTGCCACTGTTTATCTTGTGCAGCCTCAAGGCGCGTGCCAAAAATCCATTGCAGGTGCATATCCGCGAACTGTTCCGGCGGCCGCCGGAACAGATTGCGGACTATTTCAGCCATGCCCGGCAAGGGATTGTGGCGAATCTCTTTTTGTCTCTGGATCGATTTTGGCGGTTGATGGAGGACTGGATACCCCAGCGTATCCGGTGCCGGGCCGTGAAGAAGGCGGAGGCGTGGTTTACAGCGCGGATCAACGGGGAGGATGGCCTGAATGGCATTTTCCCGGCCATGGTGAACGCCCACGAGGCTTTGGAGTTGCTCGGTTATTCGTCCGACCATGTCTATCGCCAGCAAACGGGGGCAGCCTTGCGCAAATTGGTGGTGGAGCGGGCGACCGACGCCTACTGTCAGCCCTGTGTGTCACCCGTCTGGGACACCTGTCTCGCGCTCCATGCGCTGCTGGAGCAGGATGGCGAGGTGTCTCCGGCGGTACAAAGCGGTATCCAGTGGCTCAAGGACCGGCAGATTGGTGCCGAACCCGGCGACTGGCGGGAGCAGCGGCCCAATTTGGCGGGCGGCGGTTGGGCCTTTCAATACGCTAATCCTTATTATCCGGATCTGGATGACACGGCAGCGGTGGGCTGGGCACTGGCGCGGGCCGGGCGTGCAGAAGATCGCGACAGTATCGAAAGGGCGGCGGACTGGTTGGCCGGCATGCAATCCAGCAATGGCGGATTTGCGGCTTATGATGTGGATAATACCCACTATTACCTCAACGAGATTCCCTTTGCCGATCACAAAGCCCTGCTGGACCCGCCGACGGCCGATGTCACCGGGCGCGTCGTGGCCTTTCTGGCGTATCTGGCGCGGCCACGGGATCGCGACATTTTGCGGCGTGCCGTGGCATACCTGTTGCGTGAGCAGGAGTCGTCGGGGGCATGGTTTGGGCGCTGGGGGACCAATTACATCTACGGAACCTGGTCCGTGCTTATGGCCCTGGCTGAGCTGGATGATCCTTCTCTGAAGCCCGCTATGGAACGTGCGGCGCATTGGTTGCGCGCGGTACAACAGAGCGACGGCGGCTGGGGTGAAAACAATGACTCCTACGGTGACCCCGGGCTTGCCGGCATGGGCCAGGCTTCTACCGCAGCGCAGACGGCCTGGGCCTGCCTCGGTCTGATGGCGGCGGGAGATCAGGATAGCCCCGCCTTGCATCGTGGTATAGCCTGGTTGCAGATGTATCAGGAAGAGGACGGTCGCTGGCCGGACATCTTCTTCAACGCGCCCGGGTTCCCGAAAGTTTTTTACCTTATTTATCATGGTTATAGCCTGTATTTTCCGCTCTGGGCGCTGGCCCGTTACCGGAATTTGGGATGCATTGCCGGCGATTAGGGGTGGTGGTGGCCTTGGACGCGGAGGCGCAGGCCCTCCATGCCGGCGCCCTGCGCCATGATGTGGTGGTAGAAGTGAACGCGCAGCTCTTGCTGGTGGTCTCGGGCATGGGACCGGAGCGGGCGATGGCGGCGGCGCGTACGCTGCTTGCCGCGGGCGTCGATGGATTGGTCTCCTGGGGTACGGCGGGTGCCTTGCAGCCGGCACGGAAGCCGGGAGATTTGCTGTTGCCGGAAGTTGTGTTTGGGGCCAGCAGCCAGACCTGGTCGGTGGATTTGGCATGGCGCGAGATTCTGGCGCAATCCCTGTCCCTTCCCGCTTATGCTGGAGGCCTACTCTCGGTGGCCACTCCCTGCGGCTCGGTGGCTGCTAAGTCAGCCTGCTTGTTGGATTTTCCATTAGCGCAAGGGGTGGATATGGAAAGTGGCGCCATTGCGGCGATTGCCGATGCTGCGGGCAAGCCATTTGTGGTGATCCGCAGTATTGTGGACCCTGCGGATCAATCTCTACCAGACGCCGCCACGGGGAGCGTTGATGCATACGGTGGCCTGCAGGTGCTCAAACTCATGCGTGGGTTATTGCGCCACCCTGCTGTGTGCGTTGATTTAATGCGTTTGGGCGCGCAGATGCAGAAGGCGTTGAACACGTTACGCGCGGTTGCGCCGAGCCTGCAGGCGGGGAGGGTGGCATGAAGGCCTTGCTGACCGGCGCATCGGGTTTTGTGGGTGGTGCAGTATTGCGCCGACTGTTGGCCGAGGGGCTGGAAGTGCGGGTTTTGCATCGTGCTGGTGCCGATCCGAGCAACTGGCAGGGACTGAACGTGGAGTTGGTGGTCGGTGACTTGACGGATGGCCTCGCTCTGGATAACGCGGTCGCCGGTTGCCAGGCGGTCTTCCATGTGGCAGCGGATTACCGGATATGGGTACCTGAGCCGCATGCTATGTACGCCGCCAATGTAGGGGGTAGCGAACGCCTGGTGCGCGCGGCGCTCAACGCGGGTGTCGAACGGATCGTCTATACCAGCAGTGTTGCCGTACTGGGCCATTACGCCGATGGCCGGGAGGCGGATGAAGAGGTGCCATCTGATCTGAGCGCGATGATCGGTCATTATAAACGCTCCAAGTTTCTGGCGGAGGAGGCCCTGCGTACACTGTGCCGGAACGAAGGTGCCCCCATCGTCATCGTCAACCCCTCGATGCCCATAGGCCCGGCGGATCGCAAGCCGACCCCCACCGGGCGGATGGTGCGCGATGCCGCGGCAGGCCGTATGCCGGCCTATGTGGATACCGGTCTGAATGTGGTGCATGTCGATGATGTGGCCATGGGCCATTGGCAGGCGTTTACCGATGGTCGGGCGGGGGAGCGCTACATTCTCGGTGGCGATAACCTCCCGCTGGCGGCGATCCTCACCCGCATTGCCGGTCTCACCGGGCATCACTCGCCGTGGCTGCGCATTCCGCGGCGCCTGCTTTATCCCCTGGCCTGGGGCGCGGAGAGCGTGGTACGGCTGCGCGGTAAGGGGACGCCGTTGGTGACTGTCGACGAACTGCGTATGGCAGCGCACAAAATGTATTTTTCATCGGCCAAGGCGGAGCAGGCCCTGCGTTATACCCATCGTCCTGCAGAGGAAGCATTGCGAGATGCGGTACAATGGTTTGCCGATAACCACTATTTATAGCATGTCTGTCCATTTGCCCAGCGCAATTTTGGGGAACTCGTGTTCTGGTGGCTAGAGGCTATGGCGGCGTTGTTTTCTTTGGCTGCCATGGCCTATTTGTCGCTGGCGTTCTGGACGATGGGGCGCTGGCATCCGCTGTTGCCGGAGCGCGATGCCGGCGCCCCAGAAGAGGCCGTGTGCGACTGGCCCGGCATCAGTGTGCTCAAGCCTCTGTATGGCGATGGGGATTATCTTTACCCCGCGCTACGCAGTTTTTGCAAGCAGGACTACCCAATCTTCGAAATTGTTTTTGGCGTGCAGCGCCCGACCGATCCTGCTATCGCTGTGGTGCAACGTCTGCAGGTCGAATTTCCGGACTTGTCCCTGCGCTGGGTATGTACAGAAACGCGTATCGGCAGTAATCCCAAGGTCAATAATCTGGCGGGTATCCTCGCCGCTTGTCGTTATGATAGCCTGGTGATCAGTGACGCGGACATTACTGTTGGCCCCCATTATCTGCGCCGGATTTGCGCACCTCTGCAAAATAGGGAGGTGGGGGTGGTCACCTGCCTCTACCGGGCGTGTCCGGTGGCGACATTCTGGTCGCGGGTGCTGGCCAGTCAGGTGAACAGTCTGTTTCTGCCTTCGGTGCTGGTGGCGGCGCGCCTGGGTCCCAATATCTTCTGTGGCGGGGCGACCATGGCCTTGCGTCGCGCCACTCTGGAGGCTTTTGGTGGACTGCCTCGGCTGGCGAATCAGTTGGCGGATGATTACTGGCTCGGCGCCTATAGCCGCGAGTTGGGGCAACGTACCTGGCTGGTGAATTATGTGGTCGATACGGTAGTACAAGAAACCGGTTTCCGCGTGTTTTATCAGCATGCGTTGCGCTGGTCGCGTACCACACGAGCGGTACAGCCGCTAGGGTACAGCTTCTCTTTTTTGAGCTATCCGCTTCCCCTGGTGCTAGTGCTGTCTCCCTGGATGGGCTTCTGGGGCGGGCTGCCGTTAGGTGTGGTTCTCGTCTTGCGCCTCGTGTACCATAAAAGAGTTGAGCACAAACTCAGTGCAGAAAGTTCTTTCGGAGTGGCCCTGCTGGGAGATTTCCTGGGTCTGTGGATTTGGTTTCATGCCCTTTTCGTACGGCACGTCGCTTGGCGCGGGTCGCAATTTGCCATCGACGCCGACGGGCGGATGGATGGCCATGACGGAGCAACATAATGACGATGAAAACACTTTTCTTGCAAGCCCCTTCTTTTGAGGGATTCGACGGCGGTGCCGGTTCGCGCTATCAGGCCAAGCGGGAAATTCGCTCTTTCTGGTTTCCCACCTGGTTGGCGCAGCCCGCCGCCATGATCCCCGGCAGTCGTTTGCTGGATGCCCCGCCGGGGGACATCAGTGTCGAAGAGACCTTGCAAGTGGCGGCGGCGTATGAGTTGTGCATTATTCACACCAGCACCCCGTCTTTCCCGTCGGATGTACGCATGGCCGAGTTGCTCAAGGAGCACTACCCCAGGATGCTGATCGGTATGGTTGGCGCCAAGGTGGCGGTAGAGCCGGAAGAATCCCTCCAAAAGGCTTCCACAGCCGTCGATTTTGTGGCCCGCGAAGAGTTCGATTATACCGTCAAGGAAATAGCGGAAGGGCGGCCCCTCAGTGAAGTGGACGGCATCACCTATCGCTCCGGCAATGGTCAGATCGTCCATAATCCCGATCGCGCCATGATTGAAGACATGGATGCTTTGCCCTTCGTCTCCGAAGTGTACAAACGCGATTTGCACATTGAAGACTATTTCATTGGCTATCTGAAGCACCCCTATATTTCTTTTTACACCGGGCGCGGTTGCCGTTCACAGTGCACCTTCTGCCTCTGGCCGCAGACTGTCGGCGGACATCGCTATCGCACGCGCAGCGCCGCCAGCGTCATTGACGAGGTGCGTTACATCCAGAAGAACTTTCCGCAGGTCAAGGAAATCTTCTTCGACGACGACACGTTTACGGATGATCGTCCCCGTGCCGAAGAGATTGCCCGCGGTCTCGGTAAGCTCGGTGTGACTTGGTCCTGCAATGCCAAGGCTAATGTGCCTTATGAAACCCTCAAGGTACTGCGTGAGAATGGCCTGCGCCTGTTGCTGGTGGGTTATGAGTCCGGCGACCAGCAGATCCTCAACAACATCAAGAAGGGCCTCAAGGTCGAGGCGGCGCGTAAATTTACCGCCGACTGCCACAAATTGGGGATCGTGATTCACGGCACCTTCATCCTCGGTTTGCCAGGCGAGACCAAGGAGACCATTCAAAAGACCATCGACTTCGCCAAAGAAATCAATCCCCATACCATTCAGGTATCCCTGGCGGCGCCCTATCCGGGTACTTTCCTGTACAACCAGGCCAAGCAGGAAGGCTGGCTGACGGACGAAGACGAAGCCCATCTGGTCAACGACCGTGGCGTGCAGATCAGCCCCATGAGTTACCCGCACCTCAACCACACGGAAATTTTCGACTCCGTAGAGGTGATGTACAAGCGTTTCTACTTCCGTGCCGGCAAGATTGCCGAAATCACGGGGGAGATGCTCAAGAGCACGCAAATGATGAAACGTCGTCTGCGCGAGGGTGTCGAATTCGTCCGCTTCCTGCGACAGCGCCACGGCTGAGGTGGGGCAGGTCGGCGGTCGGCGGGTCATCTTCAACGCCGACGACTTTGGCTTGGATGTGGCGGTGAATGAGGCGGTGGAGTCAGCGCATCGTGATGGTGTGCTGACTACCGCCAGTCTCATGGTGGCTGCGCCAGCGGCTGAGGATGCCGTCGTCCGTGCCAGAGCACTGCCACGCCTGGGCGTAGGCCTGCATCTCACTCTGGTTGATGGCGCACCCTTGCTACCTGCGGAGCAAGTGCCCGATCTGGTGGATGGGCAGGGACGCTTTGCGGCTGATCTCTGGCGGCGCGGGGTGCGTTATTTTTTTCTGCCCAGGGTGAGAAAACAACTGGCAGCCGAGATTCGCGCCCAATTTGTGGCTTTTGCGGCCACTGGTTTGGCACTGGATCATGCCAACGCCCACAAGCATCTGCATTTGCATCCCACGGTACTGACGCTGATGCTGGATGTTGGGGCGGAGTTTGGCTTGCGGGCGGTGCGCTTGCCGTGGGAGCCTCTGCAGGCAGCGCGCTGCGGCGGTGCAAGGGGTTTAGCACCGGCACTATGGTCTTTTTTTCTACGCCCCTGGTTGGCGCGGATGCGCCGCCAACTGAACCGTCGTCAGATTATGCACAATGACCTGCTCTACGGTCTGGATGCCACGGGTCATATGAATGAAGCGCGCCTGCTCCAGATGCTCCACTGCCTGCCTGTGGAGGGGATTACCGAAATCTATTTCCATCCGGCAACCCTACAGACCGCTGCGCTGCATGCCCTGATGCCGAAGTATGAGCCGCACGCCGAGTGGGCGGCATTAATGAGTCCTCGGGTAAAAGATTATTTACGCGATCAAGACATCGCGAAGGGTACTTTTGGTGATTTTGCCGTCCGTTGATCGTTTTCTGCAGCGCGCCGGGGCGCGCATTTCCCGGAGCTTGGTGGCTTTGGTCGACCTTGCGGTGCGGCGCGCTGTCTGGATGCTGGTGACCATTGCCCTGGCTACCTTGCTCGCCTTGCTTTATGCGGTGGGCCATTTTTCCGTCGATACCGATACCAGCCATGCCTTGTCTCGCGACCTGCCCTTTCAGAAGCGGGAAATCGCTTATCAGAAGGCTTTTCCGCAGGATAAGAATACTATTGTGGTCGTCTTGCAGGGCGATAACCGGAATCGCACGGATGCGGCAGTTGATCGTCTGAGCACCTGGCTGCGTGCCCGGCCACAGTCTTTCCATGATGTGTATGTGCCCGGTGGCGGATCTTTTTTTCAGCGTAACGGCCTCCTGTATCTCTCCCCCCAAAAACTACAGGATTTTGCCAACCGCATTACCGATGCTCAGCCCCTCATTGCCAGGCTCTCTGCCGATCCCAGCCTGAATGGCCTCAGTGGCCTGTTAAGCATGGCGATCGGTCAACGCTTGACGAATGGCGTGCATCTGCCTGGATTAACGGGCATTTTTTCCGCTATGGATCAAGCGCTCACGGCGCAGATGCAGGGTAAGCCTTATGAGGTTCCGTGGAATGAACTCATGGGGGGCGATCTGGCCCAAATGGGGCCGGCGCAACGTTTCATCGTTATTCAGCCCGCCCTGAATTACCAGTCTCTGGAACCCGCCGCCGCAGCTATACGTACTTTGCGTACTGGCCTCAGCGCACTCAATTTGAATGCCGCGCATGGGGTGAATGTTGGGGTGACCGGTGGCGCTGTACTGGATGCGGAACAACTGAAAACGGTAAGTCAGGGTGCGGCTGTTTCCATGGCACTGACGCTCAGTCTTGAAATTATTTTGCTGATTATTGCATTGCGCTCATTACGTCTGGTTTCCGGGGTGTTGATCGGACTAATCGCGGGCATGATTTTAACCACCGCCTGGGCGCTATTTTTTATTGGTCCCTTCAATCTTATCTCCGTAGCCTTTGCCATTCTTTTCATCGGGCTGGGCGTTGATTTTGGCATTCAGTTCTGTCTGCGCTACCGGGAAGAAGTTTTTAACGGTGCGCCCCACCAGCAGGCCATGCAGAGGGTGACGCATGGTTTGGGCGGTGCCTTAAGTCTCGCTGCTGTTTCGGCTGCCTTCAGTTTTTATGCATTTGTACCTACCAGCTATGCGGGCATCGTTGATCTTGGCCTGATTTCCGGCACCAGTATGCTTATCGCCCTCTTCATGACACTCACCTTCCTGCCCGCTTTTTTGACCCTTTGGCCTATGGTGAGCACCAGTACAAAAGCGACGTACTATCCACACATGCGTCATATTCCTACTTTGGTGCGTCACCCCATCCACCGTTATGCCTACTATATACTGGGCGCGGTGACCCTGCTGACGCTGGCATCGGTGCCGCTGGCATTGCGCACGTCCTTTGATTTTAATCCGCTGCATATGATCGACAGCCATGCCGAGGGGGTGCGCGTTTTTGAGAAACTACTCGCTGATCCACAGACGGCCCCGTATCGCATTGATGTACTCACACCTAATATTGCCGCAGCCCAGGCCCTTGCCACGCGTGCAGAACAACTGCCCACGGTGGCTCAGGCTCTGACGGTCTCCAGCTATATCCCGAAACATCAAGCGGAGAAGTTGGCCATTGTGCAGAATCTGCAGATTCTGGTGCCCCCCTTTTCGCTGTTGATGCCCAGCAGTTTGCAGCCGCCGACATCGGATACCAGCACAAATCTTGCGGATCTGGTAACAAAATTGAGGGATCTCGCGCAAAAAGAGGGTGAGAGCACAGCGGATGGGCGGGGAGCCGCGACGCTGGCTGGTCATCTGGAGCAATTTTTAGCGAAGGACGGCGCTGACCGTAAGGCGATCGAAGATCTGCAAACGCGGGTGATGGGGACTTTACCCGGTGAGTTGAAACGACTCGGTATGGCCTTGTCGGCAGCCCCAGTGACCTTGCAGACTTTGCCGAAGTCCCTGCGGGACCGCTATGTGGCAGCCTCGGGTCAGGCGCGGGTGGAGATTGTCCCTAAAATCAACCTCAGTAAGAATCGGGAGATGGTAACTTTTGTGCAGAGCGTACTGAAGGTGGAGCCGAACGCCGTGGGGACACCGGTGATGCTGGTTCAGGGTGGGGAAGCGGTGCTCGGTGCTTTTCAGGAGGCGACCTTTATTGCGTTGATAAGCATCAGCTTACTGCTCCTCCTGGCTTTGCGCAGTTACCGGGATGTTCTTCTGATCATGATCCCGCTGCTGCTGGCGGCATTGTTTACCGTGGCGGCCATGCGTTTGTTTGGCTTGAGTTTCAACCTGGGCAATATTATCGTTCTACCGCTGCTCATCGGTCTCGGCGTGGCCTTTGCCATTTACATTGTGGTGCGCTGGCGCAACGGGGTGGATGTGGCGCATTTGCTCGGCACGTCTACCCCCATGGCGGTCTTTTTTAGTGGGCTCACGACCCTCAGTGCCTTTGGTAGTATGGCGGTTTCCCGCGATCCCGGTATGGCCAGCCTGGGTGAAGCGCTGAGTCTCGCGCTGGCCATTGTGTTGCTGTGTATTCTGATTGTACTTCCGGCTCTGCTGCTGCTCTTCACCCAGTCACCCCGCGAAGAGGGTATCGCACAGGATGAAGGCAGCTGATTTGTTGAAACGGAAAGGCAACCTCCTGTTTCTGGCGGCTGGTCTGCTCGGTCTGAGCTTATCTGTCTTCCTGATCGTGCAGGCCGGTATTTCCGGCATTGTAAAGCTGTTGGTGGTAGCCGGCTGGGGCTTGCTGTGGCTTCTCCCCTTTCACCTGCTGCCGCAATCTCTGGATGTGCTGAGCTGGAGGTGGCTGCTGCGCGGTGAAGCGCGCGCCCACTATTGGTTTTTACTATGGGTCGCGTTGGTCCGCGAGGCGGTCAACGGTCTCTTGCCGGTGGCGCGGGTGGGCGGTGATTTGCTCGGCGTACGCCTCTTGACTCGCCATGGCGTACCCGGCTATATCGCCGGGGCGAGTGTTATGGTCGAAGTCACTTTGACCTTGTTGAGCCAGTTTGCTTTCACGCTTGCGGGGCTCATGGTGCTCAGTTACGAGGTGAGTGATCACCATCTGCAACTGGATGTGGTGTTTCTTTTGGCGTCGGTATTGCCGCTGCTGGTGGTTTTTATCTGGATGCAGCGGCACTGGGGTTTATTCACTATTTTACAGATGCTGATGAAAAAACTCCTGGGCGGCAAGGACCTGCTTGCGCTCATGGGCGATCCGCAATGTCTGGATACCGAAATTCGCAGACTCTACGCCCGCCGCTGGGGTCTGCTTCCGGTCAATTTCTGGCAACTGGCGAGTCTATTGGCAGGCACCGCGGAGGTCTGGTTTACCTTCTGGCTGCTTGGGCATCCTATTCCCTTCTGGGCGGCGCTGCTCATGGAAAGCCTGGGGCAGGCCCTGCGCAGCATGGCCTTTCTGGTGCCTGGGGGGCTGGGGGTACAGGAGGGTGGCTTTATCCTTTTCGGCAGCGCTATCGGTGTAGGTCCCGATCTGGCGTTGGCCTTTTCGCTGGCGCGGCGTTTCCGTGAAATCGTGCTAGGCATTCCGGTACTCTTGTCTTGGCAAGTATTAGAGGGTCACCATATACACCTTCAGTGGCGGCAGAGAGCCGGCAATGAGGAGAGCGTTTCATGATCGCCATGTCTTTGGCTATGGGTCCCGACACACATATTCATTACTAAACGCTTGTGACCTTGTCCCGCATACGCTTTGGTATGTTATACTGGCCACAGACTGTTGTTCATTACTTACATGCTGCGTTGCAGCGATGCGGGGGTATTTTATCATGGGCGTTCCTTTAATTCAGAGCTATCGGGTAGGCCGCTACATCCTTGCGCAGAAATTGCGGGGGCGCAGGCGCTATCCATTAGTGCTGATGCTGGAACCATTATTCCGCTGCAATCTTGCCTGCGCGGGGTGCGGAAAAATTGATTATCCCGATGAAACCCTCGACCGACGCCTTTCTGTAGATGAGTGTATTGGCGCCGCCGAAGAATGCGGCGCGCCGATTGTTTCCATCGCCGGTGGCGAGCCGCTTATTCACAAGGATATGCCCGCCGTCGTGGCTGGCCTCGTCAAGCGTAAGCGCTTTGTTTATCTTTGTACTAACGCGTTACTCCTCAAGAAACGTATGGAGGATTATCAGCCGTCCCCATACCTGACCTTCTCTGTGCACCTGGATGGCAACGAGCATCGTCATGACGAGTCCGTGTGTCAGCCCGGCACCTATCAGCGTGCGGCAGAGGCGATCCGCGAAGCCGTGGCGAAGGGCTTCCGGGTCACGGTCAACTGCACTCTTTTCCAGGGCGAGGGCGCCGAAGAAGTAGCAAGCTTCCTGGATGATTGCAAGGCTTTGGATGTCGAGGGTGTGACCATCTCGCCGGGGTTCAATTACGAGCGGGCACCGCAGCAGGAGGTATTTATCCAGCGGCGTGCCTCGCGCCAGCTTTTTCGCGATATTTTCCGGATTGGTAAGGAGCGCAAGGCAAAGTGGACGTTTAATCAATCCAGCCTGTTTTTAGATTTTCTGGCAGGTAACCAGAATTATCAGTGCACCCCCTGGGGCAACCCCACCCGCAACATTTTTGGTTGGCAGAAACCATGTTATCTGCTGGTCAGTGAGGGTTATGCGCAAAGCTTCAACGAGTTGATGGAAACAACGCCGTGGGATAAATATGGCGTGGGCGTGAATGGGAAATGTGATCAATGTCAGGTGCACTCTGGTTTTGAGCCGACGGCCGTCAATGATACCTTCATCCATCCGCTGCGGGCCTTGAAAGTAGCGCTGCTCGGTCCACGTACGGAGGGGCCGATGGCGCCGGATATGCCGGTGTCGCCGCCCCCTCAGGGTCCCAGTCACCCAGTCTTTCCGTTGCGCGTCGAACGTTGAGATTCATTCCGAGCCCACATGAAATTCGGGATAAATCCGGAGGAGCTATGCTGAAAAAGTCGGCAACAATGTTATTGGTCTGTGCGCTAATGGGCATCACCCCGGTGCTCTCCGCAGCGGGGGTGACCGCGTCAGCGGCATCCATGTCTGCAACGCCGGCGGATAAGACGATCCTTGCGAATACGCCGGAAGCAACCATCAATGCATTGGATGCTGCCCTCATCAAATCCATGCAGGGTGGTAGCCGGCTGGGTTACCGTGGTCGTTATCGTATTGTCGCCCCAGTGGTACAGGCTGTTTTTGATTATCCGCGAATCGCTAGCCTGACGCTGGGCGCCTATTGGAATAAGCTCAGTCCGGAACAGCAGAAAGAGTTTGTCGGGGTGCTTGCCGATTACACCGCAGCCACTTATGCAGCACGGTTCAACAGTTTTAATGGGGAGCATTTTGCTATTGTGAGCAGTGAAACCTTACAGTCCGGTACAGAAGGGATATTCAGTACCTTTACACAGCGCAATGGTAAGGTGCATCGCTTTGATTATATTCTGCAGAAGCAGGGGGAGCAGTGGCGCATCGTTAATGTTTTCGCCGACGGGGTCAGCGATCTTGCCCTGAAGCGGGCGGAATATACCGAAACCGTGCAGAAAAAGGGTTTTGCCGCACTGGTTGCGCATCTGAAAGCACAAATTGCCGGGTACGCCAAAGGATCTCAATGATGCGATCAGGTGCGTATTTATCAGGAGTGATACTGTCCCTTGGTATATTGACCTTGTCTGGCTGTGCCACGGCAAATGGGCCTCAGGGCGCTGTGAAATCTCCCGCGGACCCGCTGGCGGCCATCAACAGGCCGATCTTTCATCTGAATATGGGTCTTTATGATTATGTGCTGGAGCCGGTAACCACTGGATATAAGGCAGTGACCCCGGATTTCGTCCGCGAGGGAGTCAGTAATGTATTCGCCAATGTGGATATGCCCTATATTTTTATCAACGATTTCCTGCAGGGGCGTGGTCAGCAGGGAATGGAAGATCTGAGCCGATTCCTCGTCAATTCGGTGTTTGGCCTGGGTGGACTCTTCAACGTGGCGAGCAAGTTGGATTTGCCCAGGCATGACAATAGCTTGGGGGTCACGCTGGGCGTTTGGGGCGTGCCGCAAGGACCTTATCTGGTGCTGCCATTTTACGGACCCAGCTCGCTACGCAGTTTGCCCGGCTTAGCGATGACGATTTTTGTCGGACCGGCGTATTACCTGACCAGTGCTCCGGCTCAGTACGCCCTGACTGGTATGGGAATTATCAATACGGGCTATATCGATGAACCTAAAATTCGTATGGTCCAGGATGCCGTTAATCCCTATGTGTTTATGCGTAATGCCTGGGAACAGCATGAGCAGTATCTGATTTCCGGTGGCACCGTCAGTAAAAATCAGTTGCTGGAGGGTCTGCAACTGCCGCCACCGGCGACCAGTACACCAGATCAAGTCACCCAGAGTCACGAGAGTAAAAAAGGAAACCCATGATCATGGCCTTCGATCAGGATACCGTGCGGCGTACGGCACATCTGGCCCGCATTGCGCTGCCGCAGACAGAAATACCCGCGGTGGCGGAGCAGTTAGAGCGTATCATGGGGCTGGTGGAAGAACTGCGTGCGATTGACACGACGGGTGTCCCGACCATGGCCCACCCACTGGATCTGGATCAGCCCTTGCGTCCGGACACGGTTGGCAATCATGCTCAGCGCGAGCTGCTTATGGCCAGTGCTCCGGCGGCTGAACACGGGCTTTTTCTCGTCCCCAAAGTTATCGAGTAGGAGCTACACTTGGAACTCCACGAATTCTCCCTGCGGGAACTCCGCCGGGGCCTGCAGGAGCGGGACTTTTCTTCCGTAGAATTGACCACGACGCTGCTGAAGCGGATCTCCGCCCTCAATCCGGCACTGAATGCTTTCGTCACGGTTACCGAGAGCAAGGCCCTCGCCGCCGCCGCGGCGGCGGATGCGCGGCGTGCGGCTGGTGAGGATGGTCCCTTACTCGGCATTCCCATGGCCCATAAGGACATCTTCTGCACTGCGGGGGTGCGCACCACGTGTGCTTCAAAAATGCTGGAACATTTTGTCGCACCCTACAACGCCACCGTGGTCGAGCGGCTGGCGGCAGAGGGTATGGTCACGCTGGGTAAGCTGAATATGGATGAATTCGCCATGGGTTCTTCCAACGAGACCAGTTATTTCGGTCCGGTGCGCAATCCCTGGCATACCGATATGGTGCCCGGTGGCTCTTCCGGGGGCTCTGCCGCTGCGGTGGCGGCGGGTCTGGTCCCCGTGGCGACGGGTACGGATACCGGGGGTTCTATCCGCCAGCCAGCCGCCCTTTGTGGCATCACGGGTATCAAGCCGACGTATGGCCGGGTCTCCCGTTACGGCATGATCGCCTTTGCCTCCAGTCTGGATCAGGGGGGTCCCATGGCACGTAACGCCGAGGATTGTGCGCTGATGCTGAACGTGATGGCCGCGCATGACCCGCGCGATTCAACCAGTCACCCGGCCGCCGCCAGCGATTTTTTACGCGGCCTGGATCGTCCCTTGCAGGGTTTGCGGGTGGGGGTTCCGGAGGAGTTTTTCGGCGCCGGCCTCGACCCCGAGGTGGCGGCCGCCGTGCAGACGGGTATTGCGGAACTCGTCCGGCAGGGCGCCACGGTGCAGTCCATTCGCTTGCCGAACAATCCCCATGCGGTGAGCACGTACTATGTTCTGGCGCCGGCGGAGGCCTCCAGCAACCTGGCCCGTTTTGACGGTGTGCGCTACACCCACCGGGCGGCGAACCCTGCCGATTTGACCGATTTGTATCAGCAGAGCCGGTATGAGGGCTTTGGTGCGGAGGTGCGGCGACGGATTTTGGTGGGCACCTACGTGCTCTCTGCGGGTTACTATGATGCCTATTATCGCAAGGCCCAGCAGGTGCGCAGTCTGATTCGCGAGGATTTCCGGCGGGCTTTTGCGGAAGTGGACGTGATCGTCGGGCCGACCACCCCGACCCCGGCCTTTCCGCTGGGGGCCAAAAATGCGGATCCGGTAGCCATGTATCTGGCGGATATTTATACCATCGCGGTGAATCTGGCGGGCATTCCTGCACTCAGCCTTCCCTGTGGCTTCACTGCGGCCGGGTTGCCCATCGGCATGCAGTTGATGGGAGACTACTTCGCCGACGATCTATTGCTCAATGTGGCCCATCGCTATCAGCAGGAAACCCAATGGCATCGTGCGCGTCCGTCCTTGCAGGCGGGGGGGGCTTGAGTATGGACTGGGAAGTTGTCATCGGCCTGGAAGTCCATGCCCAGCTCAATACCGCCACCAAAATATTCTGCGGCTGTCCGACCGCTTTCGGGGCGGAGCCTAACAGTCATACCTGCCCGGTCTGCCTGGCTATGCCCGGTGCTCTGCCGGCCCTCAATGCGGCGGCAGTGGATAAGGCTATCGCCTTAGGGCTGGCGATTGGCGCTGAACTGAATCGCCACAGTGTTTTTGCCCGCAAGAACTACTTTTACCCCGATCTGCCCAAGGGCTATCAGATCAGCCAATACGAACTGCCCGTCGTCGGCAAGGGGACGCTGACGGTGCAACTGGCTGACGGTGTGGAAAAGGTAGTGGGTGTAACCCGTGCACACCTTGAAGAAGATGCCGGTAAATCACTGCACGAGGCCTTTATCGGTCAGTCTGGCATCGACCTGAATCGCGCGGGTACGCCGCTGTTGGAAATCGTGTCGGAGCCGGATATGCGGTCGCCGGCTGAGGCGGTGGCGTATCTCAAGAAACTGCATGCCCTGGTGCGTTATCTGGATATTTGTGATGGTAACATGCAGGAAGGCTCCTTCCGTTGTGACGCCAACGTCTCCCTGCGGCGGCCGGGCGCGGCATACGGGACCCGGGCAGAGATCAAGAATCTCAACTCTTTCCGTTTTCTGGAAAAGGCGATTGAATACGAGATCATTCGCCAGCGCGATATTCTGGAGAGCGGTGGTCAGATTGTGCAGGAAACACGTCTCTATGATGCCAATCGCGACGAAACCCGTTCCATGCGCAGCAAGGAGGAAGCCAACGACTACCGCTACTTTCCTGACCCCGACCTGCTGCCATTGGTGCTGGACGAGTCGCGTATTGAGCGGATACGAGACATCCTTCCGGAGTTGCCCGATGCCAAGCGTACCCGCTTTATGAGCCAGTACGCCCTGACGGTCTATGACGCGGGAGTGCTCACCGCAGGCCGTTTCTTGGCGGATTACTACGAGCAGGTGGCCGCCGGTGTGGATGGTAAGCTGGCGGCGAACTGGGTCATGGGCGATCTGCTCGGCGCCCTCAACAAGGCGGGCATCGAGATTGAGGACTGCCCGGTCTCTGCAGAAAAATTGCGTCTGCTGGTTCAGCGTATTGCGGATCAGACGATCTCAGGCAAGATCGCCAAAGAAATCTTCGAAGAGATTTTTTATCGCGGGGGCGAGGTGGACGCCATCATTGATGGTCGGGGTCTGCGGCAGATCACCGATGTGGCGGCTATTGCCGCAATGGTGGATGCCATTGTCACGGCCAATCCGCAACAGGTGGCCGATTTCCGCGCCGGAAAGGACAAACTGCTCGGCTTCTTCGTGGGGCAGGTGATGAAGGCCAGTCAGGGGAAAGCCAATCCTGATCAGGTAAACGCCATTTTGCTGGAGCGTTTGCAGAAGAGTTAGCAGGCGGGGAGCCTGGCCCAGGCAAAAGGGGCACTTCCAGTGGTTCCGGGGTGCCCTTTTGTTGTTGCGGAGACGACCGATCAGGAGGCTGGAACTGTTGCAGGCACGTCCTTGATGAGTTTCAGGAAAGCAGCGAATGGACCCATGTTTTCCATGGCTTCCATTTTCGGACCCTTGAACTTCAAGTCACCCCACATCATGGCCATCATGGGCGAGCCCATGTGGTGCCAGTTATGGGTGGTAGCCCACATCTTGTAGTCGTAATTGTAGTTAAGTTTGGTGACTTTGATGGGGCCGCCGTAGATGCACTCGGCTTTGCCTCCCTTCAGCGCGATTTCGAGCTGTACAGGCGGAGTGGTCTTCATGTCGGAGTCGGAGAGTTCCATCACTTTGTAGCCTTTGCCACCATTGTTTTTGGCCCAGGAATTGGCCAGTTTTTGGGTCAATGTCGAGTTATTGTTCCAGGCGGTGCAGAGATTTTGCGCCCAGGCGGAGGACATGAAATCCGGAGCAGCGGCGGGAGACTGGGCGGTGCTGGTTGCCGCCGCAGTCGGGGCGTCCGCCGCCGCCGCCATCGTCGACCCCGCCAAAGCAAGCCCCAAGATGGCAGCCATTGTCATTTTTTTGAACATCGACCTTTCCTCCATATCGCTATCGCCGCGCTCCAGATGAGCGTAGGGCCAGTATAGCCTCTGGAGGTTGTTGCCAGCACCAAGGTATTTTTAATTGCTCGATAAATAAGAAGAAAATCATTATATAAGATTTTAGTGGAGAGTGGTGTCGCGTCCATTCCCATCGGGTAGCACTTTCGTTAAACTAGCGGACCACGGAGGTGTGGCAGAGCGGTTGATTGCACCGGTCTTGTCCCCAAATCGAGCCCCTGCCCGGAAACAGGCGGGGTGGCAGGAATCAAATTCGGCGAATCCCCTGGTTTATCCGAGGTAACGCCGAGCCAAGCCGGAAAGGTTCCGGAAGGTGTAGAGATCAGACGGTTCCCACCTACAGCCTCACGGCCAGGGTGAAGGCATGATCCAGACTCCAAAAGGGTCCTCGTGGCCCTGTGGCGAAAGCCATAGCGGGTAAGGAAAACCGGCAGGGGTTAACGCCCCTCGTGAGTTCGAATCTCACCGCCTCCGCCACACAAAAGAAGTAAGTTAATGATATTTAAGTGATTTATTTTTATATGGCAGGCAACGTCTGCCCTATCGTCTGCCCCGCTGATTTTGTGATGTACTGAAAGCTGGATGGGCATCCTCTGCCCTGTGGTAGCACCTAGCCCTAGTTCTTTGTGTTTGCGGGTTGGGTCTAGACGCTATTCAGTCTCGTGGATTTTGCGACGTATGGTTTGGGGGTAAGCGCATTTTCAGCTCCCGACAGTCTTTTGGATATCGTCTGGACCAATCGGAGCGATAGCGTCACCCTTTAAGGTATAGGCCTTCCCGAATCCGGCGATATAACGACCGGATATCGGCCGGAGGCAAAATGCATGAAAATCCGGTAACTCAAATAATACTTCCATGATACCGCCAAACTTGATCATAAACTGCTCGTACAACAAATGGTAATTTTCGGACCCTCTGGAGATTTCATGGACATCACACGTATAGCTCACGCGCCTTCTGCCCAACACCTGAGGGGCACTCTGTTCATCCTCAATGATCATTATCCCCGTGGATTTTTTGGCAGCGAGGTGAGCGGTATGCGGAGAAAGCATGCTCACCACAGTATAAAACTGATGACTTGTTGTTTCGTAAATAAAGGGTGCCATGGATACTTCCGGGACGCCTGCTGAATTTAGCGTTGCCAGGGTCATGGTCTGCGTATTGACTATCAGATTGCTTATTTCTACGGCAACGGCCTCTGTTCTTTCCATCATAGTCTCACCTCATTCAACGGATTTTCGGTTAAGCGCCAGTACTGCTGTCCATCACGTCCCCAAAGATCATCGCATGATTATCCTTTATGGATATACACCCTGCCATAACCCACACACAGGACCTTCCCACCCAGCTGAAATGGATCACCATCAGTAGAATCATTCTGCTGTTATGGGGGTATCTTTCGAATGGTTCACTCTTGGGCATCAATGGAAATTTTCATTATTATTTACAAATACTTATTATCGTCGCCAGAAACCGACAAGGTAATTACCCGCTGGTTCAGCCTACCCCCGATTCCATGTCTGGGAAAGACGACAGATGCGTGTGGATAGAAGCGTGCAACAGTCTGTTTTAGTTGGATGGCATGATCCATGCTATAGCTCTGCCGCAATACGGCCATTTCTATTTATCGAGGAGAACATCATGAAACACATTTCTGCTATTGTTGCTGCTATTGTCGTGAGCTCTTTTTCACTGTCTGCTTTCGCTGTCACCGATGCCCCGGTTAAACATGCTGTTACCAAGCATGCCGTAGCCAAGCATGCCGTAGCCAAGCATGCCGTAGCCAAGCATGCCCCGGTGAAGCATGTGGTGGCCAAGAAGAAGTTCATGAAGCACAGCATGGTCAAGAAGGCCCCAGAGAAAAAGGCCAAGTAAGTAGCACGGTTGCTGTAACCCAAACCCCGCCAAGAATATCTTGGCGGGGTTTTTATTGGCCCACTCCCGTTCCCCATTGCATTCTTTATTGATGGCGAGAATGACCACGGCGGCAATGCCCCACTTTTGATGGAGCGGCTGCCCACCTCATAGCCTTCGGCGTGTCTTCCAGGGAAATTTTGGCCGAGGCGGCGGTTGCCTTGGCGGTGCGCAATTGGGCCACACGCTCCTTTTGATCGTCATCAGATGGTTATGTCATCAGTTAAGCCTTATAAAAAAAATAATTAATGCTGATTAGTATTTATGGTTTTCCCGCACTATAGTCCGTCAATCGCTGCAGACGCAGCGATTGACGCCGGTGCCTCCGGCGTCGGGCAACTGCATGGAGGTGGCATATGGCCGTCAAGACCTATAACGCGGGTGTGAAGGATTACCGGAACACCTATTGGGAACCGGATTATAGCGTCAAGGATACGGATATCCTTGCCGTATTCAAGATTACTCCCCAGGCGGGCGTGGATCGTGAGGAAGCCGCTGCTGCGGTTGCCGCCGAATCCTCCACCGGCACCTGGACCACGGTGTGGACCGATCTCCTCACCGATCTCGATTACTACAAGGGCCGTGCGTATAAGATCGAAGACGTTCCTGGCGATGATACCTGCTTTTATGCGTTCATCGCCTACCCCATCGATCTGTTCGAAGAAGGTTCCGTGGTTAACGTCTTCACCTCGTTGGTCGGTAATGTGTTTGGCTTCAAGGCTGTCCGTGCCCTGCGTCTGGAAGATGTGCGTTTCCCAATCGCGTACGTCAAGACCTGCGGTGGCCCCCCCCACGGCATCCAGGTCGAGCGCGACATCATGAACAAGTATGGTCGTCCGCTGCTGGGCTGCACCATCAAACCCAAGCTGGGGTTGTCGGCCAAAAATTATGGCCGCGCCTGCTATGAGGGTTTGCGTGGTGGTCTGGATTTCACCAAGGACGACGAAAACGTCAACAGCCAGCCCTTCATGCGCTGGAAGCAGCGTTTCGACTTCGTCATGGAAGCGATCGAGAAGGCAGAGCGGGAGACTGGTGAGCGCAAGGGACACTACCTGAACGTCACCGCGCCAACCCCGGAAGAGATGTACAAGCGCGCGGAATACGCCAAGGAAATCGGCGCGCCCATCATCATGCATGACTACATCACCGGCGGTTTCTGTGCCAACACAGGTCTGGCCAACTGGTGTCGCGATAACGGTTTGCTCCTGCACATCCACCGCGCCATGCACGCTGTGCTCGACCGTAACCCGCACCACGGCATTCATTTCCGCGTGCTGACCAAGATTCTCCGTCTATCCGGCGGCGATCATCTGCACTCCGGTACGGTGGTAGGTAAGCTCGAAGGCGACCGCGAGGCGACCTTGGGCTGGATCGACATTATGCGTGATAAGTTCATTAAGGAAGACCGCAACCGCGGTATCTTCTTTGATCAGGACTGGGGTTCCATGCCGGGCGTGATGCCGGTCGCTTCCGGTGGTATCCATGTTTGGCACATGCCGGCGCTGGTCACCATCTTTGGTGACGACTCGGTGTTACAGTTCGGCGGCGGCACCCTGGGCCACCCCTGGGGCAATGCCGCTGGCGCCGCTGCCAACCGTGTTGCGCTGGAAGCCTGTGTGGAGGCTCGCAATCGCGGTGTGCCCATCGAGAAAGAAGGCAAGGCCGTCCTCACTGACGCTGCCAAGCATTCTCCCGAACTCAAGGTGGCCATGGAAACGTGGAAAGAGATCAAGTTCGAGTTCGATACCGTCGACAAGTTGGACGTCGCCCACAAGTAAGCACGTTTATCGTGTACCCCGGCGCGGATACTTTGTTTCGCGCTCCGGTGGGCACGTCTTGATGCCTAGGAGCTTTTTATGAGTGAAGTGCAGGATTACAAATCCCGTCTCTCCGACCCGGCGAGCCGGAAGTTCGAAACCTTGTCTTATTTGCCCGCTTTAACTCCGGCGCAGATTCGTAACCAGGTCGAGTATATCGTATCCAGGGGCTGGAACCCGGCTATTGAGCACACCGAGCCGGAGAATGCCTTTGATCACTACTGGTATATGTGGAAGCTGCCCATGTTCGGTGAAACCGACGTGGATCACATCTTGAAAGAGGCGGAGGCCTGTCACAAGGCCAATCCCCATAACCACGTCCGTCTGGTCGGTTATGACAACTTCAAGCAATCCCAGGGCGCCGCCCTGGTGATTTATCGGGGTAAGACCGTATAAGTAAGCAGTCCCGTGCCGTATCTGTAAGGGCTTCGTGCCAAGCAGATACGGCGCTTGTCGAGAGTATTCCGTAGCCTGTCTTCGCGCTTGTTGTGAATATTCTCGTCAAGTGCCGTGTTTCCCTGTCCGATATTGTCCGAGGAGAATCATCTCATGCGCGATCAACTGGCCGAATACCATATTAAAGAAGCACCCTACTACCGGGCTACCGGTGATGAAATAGAGCTGTATGAAGCCGCTTACGGCGTTCGCATGCCAATGATGCTCAAGGGCCCGACGGGTTGCGGCAAGACCCGTTTCGTGGAATACATGGCCTATAAGCTGGGTAAGCCGTTGATCACCGTGGCGTGTAATGAAGATATGACGGCCTCCGATCTGGTCGGACGTTTCCTGCTCGATCCGCAAGGCACCCGCTGGCAGGATGGTCCGTTGACCATGGCGGCGCGTTTGGGCGCCATCTGCTATCTGGACGAAGTCGTGGAGGCTCGTCAGGATACCACCGTGGTCATTCATCCGCTGACCGATAACCGCCGGATTTTGCCGCTGGAAAAGAAGGGGGAGTTGGTCCATGCACACCCCGATTTTCAGTTGGTGATCTCTTACAATCCGGGCTATCAGAGCCTCATGAAGGATCTGAAACAGTCGACTAAGCAGCGTTTTGGTGCTCTGGATTTTAATTACCCAGAGCATGAGGTTGAGACGGAAATTGTTTCCCATGAGACGGGTGTCGGCAAGGACGTCGCCGGTAAGCTGGTGTCCATCGCCGAACGCGCCCGCAACCTGAAGGGCCATGGTCTTGATGAGGGTATCTCCACCCGTATGCTGGTCTACGCTGGTTCGCTGATCAGCAAGGGCGTCGAAGCAAAAGCCGCTTGCCGGGTGACGCTGGTGCGTCCGATTACCGATGACCCGGATATGCGCGATGCCCTGGATGCGGCGGTGACCACTTACTTCTGATGAGTTCTCACGTTCGCCTTGCAGTAAACAGGGTCGCAACGATCACGGAGGACGCATGAAACGTCTCGAAGATTATGCAGAACTGCTGGAGGTTTTCGGCGAGGAAAGCCAAGCCGTTCTGCAGAGTAATTGGCAGGAGGCCGCCCGGATTTTCAGTCCGGCCGGCCTGGATCAATACCTGGATGGCGCCATGGGTATGCGCTCGCTGGGCAAGGGCGATGGCTTGGTGAGCTGTTATCTGGATGCCGTCCCCCACGTCGCCCGCGAAGTGGGGGAAGATGCCGTCTGGGAACTGGTGGGCGCCGTTATGAAGATGGCGTCCAAAACCAGCGGTGCGGTGCTGGAGGCGGTGGTATCCACCAGTCCGACAGCCGCCAACCGTCTGGCCGATCTGGAGCTTTTCAAAAGTTATCTCGGCATGCTGGACCGCCTGCTTGCACAAGTGCCGAGAGCCGTGCGGCCGATGCTGGAAAATATCGACCAGCTTTTCGGTTATTTGACGCTGGGTGGTTTGCGCCGCTGGGCATTGTGGGGCGCGCACGCCCATCGCACCGATTTTGTGGCGCAAATTGCGTATTTCTCCCTGAAAAGTCCGGAAGCCTTGGCTATGCTCCAGCAGGAGCGCAAAGGCACGCTATTTGTGGATATCCAGCGCCGCCTGCGTATGTATCTGCGCGCGTTGTGGGGACGGGATTTTTTTCTGCGTCCTACCAGTGGTGACTTTGAGGAACGCGAAGGGTACCGGCCCTTCATCGAGGGGGTTTTTATCCACATTCCAGACGCTTACGACGACTGGGAAGGCATCGATGGGATGACTCGTTATCGCGCCGTGGCGGCCCATGCCGCGGCGCATATGGTTTATATGTCAAAGGCCATCTCGGCCGAGGCGCTCAATCCGGAACAGATGGCGGTCATTGGTCTGTTTGAAGATGCCCGGGTGGAAGCGCTGGCCATGCGCGCTTTCCCCGGAATCCGGGCCATCTGGTTGCCTTTCCATACGGCGGTGGCGGGGCCGGTCGCCAGTATGGGAGAGCTGTTTTCCCGGCTGGCGCGGGCCATTATCGATCCTGTCTACGAAGATGATAACGCCTGGGTGCGGGAAGGTCGGCAGGCCTTTATGGAGGCCGAGGCGCGTTGGGACGATCCACAGCTCTCCTGGGATTTGGGGGTGCGACTGGCGGACAAGCTGCGTAAAGAGAAGGTGACTTACCACGCCCGAACCGATATTCCCGATGTCCTTTACCGCGATGACAACCGCTATATCTGGGAGTTTGAAGAAATCGACTGGGAGCACGAGGTGACCCTCTTGCCGGGCGCGCAAGTCCGAAAGTATGTCAGCGTCATGGAGATGATCAACGAAATTGATACGGAACTTGCTGGCGATGATGCGCAGGAAGTCTGGGTGCTGCAATCGGAGCTCTTTCCCTATGAGGATATGGGGGTAAGCTACAACCAGATGGAGGGTAAGGAACCGCTTTCCGATCCTTTTCATTACGCGGAGTGGGATTATCAAATACAGGCCAGTCGTCCCCACTGGGCGACGGTGTTGGAACGGCGCCCCCGCATGGGCGATCTAAACGTCGTGCGTGAAGTGCTGGAAAAGTATAAGCCCGTTTCCAGCCGCCTCAGGTATCTGATCGAAGCCTTGCAGCCCCAGGGCGTGCAGCGTTTGCGCAAGCAGGAAGACGGTGACGAGATCGATATGGAAGCGGCGCTGCGCGCCCTCGTCGATATCCGCATGGGCTTGGCCCCGGATACCCGCATTCACATGCGCACACTGCGCAAGGTGCGCGATTTGGGCGTGCTGGTGCTGATGGATTTATCGGAGTCTACCAACGATAAGGTCTATGGTTCGGAGGATACGATCCTTCAGCTCACCCGTGATGCGACCGCTTTACTCGCCGATGCCATGAACCGTATTGGCGATCCTTTCGCTATTCACGGATTTCATTCCGACGGACGGCATGATGTGGCATATTACCGCTTTAAGGACTTTGATGAGGCATATGGCGACGAGGCCATGGGGCGCATTGCGGGCATGACGGGTAAGTTCTCGACCCGTATGGGAGCGGCGTTGCGGCATGCCGGGCACTATCTCCGTCAGCAGCGGCAGAGTAAAAAGCTGCTGCTGGTCATCACCGACGGTGAACCGGCGGACATCGATGTGCGCGATCCGCAATATCTGCGCTACGACGCCAAGCGTGCGGTGGAGGAGTTGCAGCGGGACGGGGTGATTACCTATTGCCTCAGTCTGGATCCTCACGCCGACGAATATGTGTCGCGGATTTTCGGGGCGCGCAACTATCAGGTAATTGACCATGTCGAGCGTCTGCCGGAACGTTTGCCCATGCTTTACGCCGGCCTGACCCAATAGCTTTTTGCTCAGGATGGAGCTGTAGATTTCAGGGCCTGCTCTCTTCGGGCTTCCGGGTGCGCGCCAGCATTGAGGCAGCGGCTCGCACCATAGTCTTATTGCTGCGATGTTGGCTCGCCTCCACCGGGCAAGCGGGCCTGCGATGATGGCGCGCATACAGCAGTTCCCAATCACGGCGGGCTTCGGCAGGCTTGGCGCGTGCCAAGGCCAGCATGCCAAATCCATCGTCATCCCAGCCACAATCGCTCAGCACGGCTTCGGGCCAGCGCTGCATATAGGCATCGCGCATAACTTTTTTGCCCAATTCGGCCAGATCCTCCGTAATGCCCAGCGCCCGTGCCCGTGTCTTCCATGCATCCCATTCGAACAGCATTTCTTCCGTGGCAACCATTTGACACCCTCCCGCAGTTGTCATGATGATCGGCGTCCCTGTTTTTTATGGGTACAGTTTTTTAGGTGTAGTTCGGGATCATGATGGTGTCAAGGATGTTTCTCGATATTCTGCGCTTTGCAGGCTTATGCCGGGGGTCGCCGGACTGACGGTCATATGCTAGTTTATATAGGCAATGTCTGTAGTTCTGTGAACTGGATTGTGCCGAGGGGTCAAGAAAATGATACGCAGTATGACCGGGTTTTCCCGCTGTGAATGTCATGGGGCCTGGGGCACGCTTGCCTGGGAGCTGCGCTCCGTAAATCATCGTTTTCTTGATATTGGTCTGCGTCTGCCCGAGGGCTTGAGCGCCCTCGAAACAGCGGTGCGGGCACGCTTGCAAAAAACGCTGGTGCGTGGCCGGGTGGATGCCTGGTTGCGTTTCCAGCCTGTGGCGGGCGGATCGTTGCGCCTTAATACGGCACTGGCGACGGAACTGCACGGGCTCCATGCGGAACTGACTGACATTTGGGAACTAGGTGAGACCGCGTTTAATCCATGGGATGCGCTGCGCTGGCCGGGTCTGGTGCAGGCATCTGGCACAGATACGGAGATGCTGGAGGCAGAAGTGTTGGTTCTGCTGGATCGGGCGTTGACCGAGTTGCAGGAAGCCCGCGAGCGGGAGGGCGCGGCCTTGGCACAGCTGTTGCTGAACCGTGTGGATGCGCTTGCCGAACAGACCGCAGCTTTGCGCAAGCATTTGCCTGAGCTGGAAAAGGCGCTGCGCGAACGTTTGCAGGCGCGTCTGCGGGAACTGGCGCAGCAGGTGGACGCGGGGCGTTGGGAGCAGGAGTTGCTCTTTTATCTGCAACGTCAGGACGTAGCGGAAGAGCTGGACCGGCTGGATACCCATCTGACCGAATTGCGGCGCATCTTGCAGCGGCGTGAGGCAGTGGGCAGGCGTCTGGATTTCCTCATGCAGGAACTCAATCGGGAGGCCAATACCCTCGCTTCCAAGGCCGGAGACAGCCAGGTGACTTTTGCCTCGGTAGAGCTGAAAGTGCTTATCGAACAGATGCGGGAACAGGTACAGAATGTGGAGTGAAAGCCAATGACGGGTGGAGCAGAACGCGGTATCCTATGGATTATTTCCGCACCCAGCGGGGCGGGAAAGACCAGTCTGGCGCGGGCGCTGGTAGCAGCGACTCCGCAATTGCGGACTTCCGTCTCTTACACCACCCGGTCCCCGCGGCCAGGTGAGGTAGAGGGAACGGACTATCACTTCGTTCCCACGGAAGCCTTCACGGCCATGGCGGAACGCGGTGAGTTTCTGGAGTTCGCCAAGGTGCATGGCAATGGTTATGGCACCAGTGAACCTTGGGTGAAGAGCCAGTTGTTCGCTGGGACGGACTGTCTGCTGGAGATCGACTGGCAAGGTGCGCGGCAGGTGCGGGAAAGATTGCCGGGGCAGGCGGTCAGTATTTTTATCCTGCCGCCTTCTGTCGCCGCCTTGGCGGAGCGTTTGCGCGACCGTGGCCAGGATTCAGAGGCGGTCATTGCGCGCAGGTTGGCGGCGGCACGTGAAGAGTTGTTGCATTACGACGAGTTTGATTACCTGGTGGTGAACGACCACTTCCAAGATGCGTTGGCCGACTTGCAGAGCATTGTCCATGCCGAGCATTTGCGGCGGGGTTATCAGCAGTATGCACAGCATCAACGATTAAAGAATCTTCTCGGTATGAGTGGTTAATTTTACTAAAAAGGTGAATAGACGATGGCACGAGTAACAGTAGAGGATTGTCTGGATCATGTGGATAATCGTTTCGAGTTAACGTTGGTAGCCGCCCGCCGCGCGCGGCAATTGGCTTCCGGCGCGATTCCGGCGGTGGAAGCAGGGCGTGACAAGAATACGGTCGTTGCCTTGCGCGAAGTGGCTGCCGGCAAGGTGAGCCGGGCGATTCTGGACGAGCAGATGCCGCCACCGTTACCCAACTTCCCCGGTGCAGTGAACCGCGAAGCGGCTGGAGCTGAGGATGCCGCTGGCGAGTGAAAACGAGCTAGGCGCAATGGTGCCGAGACTGCCTCTGGCGACAGCGGTGGGCGAGGTGCTGCGTCTGCCGCCGGTTTCTCCGGCTCTGGAAGATCCTTGCGCGCCGCTGCGCGCGTTGCTCCAGCAATACATGACGCCGGAAGAGGTGACGCGCGCGCGCGAAGCCTACGAGTTGGCGGCCACCGCACACGGCGCACAGACCCGGCGTAGTGGTGAGCCCTATATTCATCACCCGGTAGCGGTCGCCTGCATTCTTGCCGAGTTGCAGCTGGATATTTTCACCATCCAAGCCGCCTTGCTCCATGACGTGATTGAAGATTGCAACGTCAGCAAGGAAAGCATCGTCGAGCGCTTCGGGCCAGAAGTGGCAGAGATGGTGGATGGCGTCAGCAAGCTCGGGCAGGTGCGTTTCGAAACCCGTGAAGAGGCGCAGGCGGAAAACTTCCGCAAGATGTTTCTGGCCATGTCCCGGGATATTCGGGTGGTGCTGATCAAACTGGCCGATCGTCTGCATAATATGCGCACCATGGGCGTGATGACGCCGGAGAAGCGGCGGCGTATTTCCCGGGAAACCCTCGATATCTACGCACCCATTGCGCAGCGCCTGGGTATTCACGCCATTCGCATTGAGCTGGAGGAGCTGGCCTTCTCCCATCTCTACCCCAAGCGTTGGCATACCCTTAATGAGGCTGTAAAGGCAGCGCGTGGTAACCGCAAGGAAGCGGTGCAAAAAATTGAACACGCCCTGGAGGACCGCCTCCGGCAGGAAGGGTTGGCGGCACAGGTCAGCGGTCGTGAGAAACATGTCTACAGTATTTATAGCAAGATGCAGAAGAAGGGCATGCCCTTCAGTGCCATCCACGATCTCCATGCCTTCCGGGTTATTGTCGCCGATGTGGATGCCTGCTATCGCGTTTTGGGCATTGTTCATAGTCTGTATCGGCCGATCCCCGGGCGTTTCAAAGACTATATCGCCATTCCTAAATCCAACGGATATCAGTCCCTGCACACCGTGCTGCTAGGCCCCTTCGGGCATCCGGTAGAGGTCCAGATCCGCACCGAGGATATGCACCGGGTTGCCGAGGCGGGGGTGGCGGCGCACTGGCTGTACAAGACGGGCTCGAATAATGCGCATGCCGAAACGCAGGCGCGTGCTTGGTTGCAGCGTTTGCTGGAACTACAGATACAGGGAGGAGATTCTCAGGAGTTTTTGGAGAGCGTCAAGCTCGACCTGTTTCCTGATGAGGTCTATGTGTTTACTCCCAAGGGCAAGATTCTCAGCTTGCCCCGCGGCGCGACGGCGGTGGATTTTGCCTACGCCGTGCATACCGATATTGGTGATCGGGCGGTGGCCGCCAAGGTCAATGATATGTACGTGCCTTTGCGCAGCCCTCTGAATAATGGGGATAAAGTGGAGATTATTACCGCCGCCTCGGCGCATCCGCAGCCCGGCTGGCTGGATGTGGTGGTGACCGCTAAAGCGCGCGGCAGCGTGCGTGCCTATCTGAAGACCATTCAGCGCGATGATGCAGAAGTGTTGGGCCGCAATTTGCTGGAAAAGGCGCTGCACAGTCTGGGCGCCAACCTGCAACAGGTTGAAGCGGTTGATTTCCGGCGGGTACTGACGACGTTTAATGTCCAGAATGAGGGAGAACTGCTCGCCGCCATCGGCATGGGTGAGGTTTTCCCGCTGGTCGTGGCACACAAGCTCTTGCCTGGGGAGGAAGATCGTGGGCGTCTGGCGCAGACCGCGCGCCGTCTGGGGCATGCGGTCAGTCAACTACTGCCAAGCCGCCTTAATCGCGAGGAAGCCACGAAAAAGCCCCTGTTGATTCGGGGGACAGAGGGCATGCCGGTGACCTTGGCCCGTTGCTGCCGACCTATTCCCGGCGATCCTATTTTGGGTTTCATCAGTGTCGGCAAAGGCGTGGTGGTGCATACCCACGATTGCCACAATATCCGCGAGTGGCGTAAGCGCCGTGACCGTTGGGTGGATGTGCAGTGGGACCCGGAAGCCCCCCAAGGCGAGTTTTTGGTAACGATCCGGGTGGTGGCGGAGAGTGCGCGTGGCGTACTGGCCCGTATCGCCACCCTGATTTCCGATGAAGATTCCAATATTGATCATGTGGACATCGAGCCCCAGGATGGACTCTACACGGGCATCACCTTTACCATACAGGCGCACCATCGTGATCATCTGGCCAAAATCATGCGGAGTTTGCGTAGCCTGCCGATGGTATCCCGGGTACAGCGGGTCAAAGGCTAACAAGGAGTGCGTCTATGCCAGTTCCAGTTCACAGTAATTCAGCACCCCAGGCCATCGGGGCTTACAGTCAGGGTATGGTGCATAATGGCCTGCTCTACCTTTCGGGTCAGATCCCCTTGGACCCCAGCACCGGGCAGATGGTAGAGGGCGACGTCGCCCTGCAGATCCGGCGGGTGCTGGATAACCTGCAGGCGGTCTGCGCGGCGGCGGGTGGGCGGCTGCAGGATGCCGTTAAGTTGCAGGTCTACTTGACGGATCTCGGCCATTTTGCGGAGGTGAATCAGGCCATGGAGGCGGAGTTTGCGCCTCCTTATCCGGCGCGAGCCGTGGTGCAGGTGGCGGCACTACCGCGCGGCGCGCAAGTAGAAATCGATGGTATCGTCGCCTTGAGTGAGGCGAGCTGATATGGCGCGCGCGGAACTGCTTACCCAGCCCATGCATGTGCTGTTGCAGGCACATCCGGTGTTGGTCGCGCTGCTGGAAGAGCGCGGCATTCACTGCGGGGAATGCTTTGTCGCTGATCGAGAGACCTTGGCGGGGGTGGCCATCATGCATCATATCGATCCGGATGAACTCCTCGCGGAATGGGCACGTCGCGAGGAGGCTCTGTCGCGCACCGACTAGCATGGCGGTAGCGAAGACGGGGCTATATCTGCAGAGCTCCGTCTCGGCGTTGCGCGGGGTCGGCCCAGCGCTGGTCCAGCGCCTGCAGCGCATGGACCTGTGGCGGGTGCAGGATATTCTGTTTCATTTGCCCACTCGTTATCAGGATCGCCGCCTCATATGCCCTATAGCGGCTTTGCAGCCCGGTCAGGAGTGCGCCGTACTGGGTGAAATTGTCAGTATCAATCACCAGCGTGGGCGACGCGAACAATGGCTGGTGACCTTGAGTGATGGCAGCGGGTGTCTGCAAATACGGCTTTTTCACATGGTGGCGGCCTTGCGTGGGCAATGGCAGGTCGGGCGGCGGCTCTGGTGTTTCGGCGATTTGCGGGGTGGCTTTCACGGCCTCGAAATGGTGCATCCGGAATGGCAGATGGCCGATGTCCCGCAATTTCAGGCTCCACGTCATCTCACCCCTTTTTATCCCAGTAGTGAAGGCATTACCCAGGCGCAATGGCGGCGCTGGGTAGCGCAAGCCCTGACTTTGCTTGACCAGCTTCCGGACTACCTTGAAGATCGTTTGCCTCCGCACTGGCCCAGTCTGCGCGAAGGTTTGCGTCTGCTCCATGAAAGTGCGGACGAGATTCCCTCCCCGCAGCATCCCGCCAGTCAGCGGCTGGCGTTGGAGGAGTTGCTGGCAAATCATTTGGCGGTACGCCGAATGCGGCAGCCGGGGGCGATGCAGAATGCCCCTTGTCTGCACAGCGACGGGCAGTTGTGGCAGCGTTTCCTGGCGCAACTGCCATTCGTACTGACGGGAGCGCAGGAGCGGGTGATTGCGGAGATTAATGTCGACTTGGCGCGCCATCGACCCATGCGCCGCTTGTTGCAAGGGGATGTGGGCTCCGGTAAGACCCTGGTCGCGGCGGCGGCAGCGCTGACCGCCCTAGAGGCCGGGTATCAGGTAGTGTTGATGGCGCCGACTGAGATTCTCGCAGAACAGTTGTATACGCGTTTCCAGCAGTGGTTAAAGCCCTTGGACTGGGAGGCGGGCTATTTGGTGGGTAGCCGCCCGCCGCGCGCCCGCCGCGAGACCCTGGAAGCCCTGGCCAGTGGCAGGCTTGGGCTGGTGACCGGAACGCAGGCCCTGTTTCAGGAGGAGGTGGAGTTCTCTCGTCTTGGGCTGGTCATTATTGACGAGCAGCACCGCTTTGGCGTGGAGCAGCGCCGTCAGTTACTGGAGAAGGGCGCCATGCCCCACCTGCTGGTGATGACCGCCACGCCGATTCCGCGGACCCTGGCGATGACGGTGCATGCGGACCTGGAGGTGTCGGTCATTGATGCGCTGCCGCCGGGGCGTACCCCCGTGGAAACTCTGGTGATGCCTGACAGCCGGCGGCCCCAATTGATCGGGCGGATGCAACACATGCTGGAGGAGGGGCGGCAAATCTATTGGGTTTGTCCACTGATTGAGGAATCGGAAATCCTCGAATTACAGGCGGCGGAGGCAAGTTTTGCAGATTTGCAAAGCACCCTGCCCGGTGTGACCATCGGGCTGATCCACGGACGGATGCGTGCCGCAGAAAAGGCGGAGGTGATGGCGGCCTTTCAGTCAGGTGCTGTACGCATTCTGGTGGCGACGACGGTGATAGAGGTGGGGGTGGATGTCCCCAACGCCAGTCTCATGGTCGTCGAGCATGCGGAGCGTCTGGGCTTGGCGCAACTGCACCAGCTCCGCGGGCGAGTGGGGCGGGGAGCGCAACAGAGCAGTTGCATCCTGCTGTATCATCCACCCCTGAGCAGCAAGGCACGGGAGCGTTTACGAGTAATGCGCGAAACCCATGACGGTTTTGTCATTGCGCGCAAGGACCTCGAACTGCGCGGACCGGGCGAGTATCTCGGCACGCGGCAGACGGGCATTCTGCAGATGCGTGTCGCCGACATCCTGCGTGACGAGGCCCTGCTGACCCTCGTGCCAGTCTTGGCGGAGCAGTTGCTGCGGGAAGATCCCGATGCGGCGCAGGCTATCGTGCAACGCTGGTTGGGGAACCGGCTGGATTACGGGCAGGTGGGTTAGCGGGAATCTGTCAGAAGATCATGGACCTCGCGCTCAGACTTCCGGTATATTATGAACTCGTGTGAATGGGGATATTTGGGAGAGTAGGGTGATACGCACATGCAAGGGATGGGGGCTGTTGGGGGTTATACCGGGTGCTCTGGGATTGGCGGGTTGCGCGACGACACATCTGTCCTCTGTGCCAGTACACTCGGTGGCCTACTATGCCGCACAGATTCCCCCACCGGTTGTTCAGCCGGTGGCGCCGGTAGTCTCTCCGGTAATCTCCGAGCCCATCGCTCAATCGGTGCATATCGTCATTTCAACCAGCACACACTCCCTGATGGTCTACAAAGGCGCTACCGTGCTGGCGACCTACCCGGTCGCCATCGGTTTTAATGGCGCTGCCCCCAAACGGATGCGAGGTGATGATATTACGCCGATAGGGCGTTATCACATTGGTTGGGTTAGTCGGGACACACGCTATGGCCCGTTCATGGGTTTAACCTACCCTAACCGGAAAAATGCGGCGTGGGGGTTGCGTGAAGGCATTATCACCAGGACGCAATATCGCGCTATTGTCGCTGCCGTCGATGCCGGGCACACACCGCCGCAAAATACCCCCCTCGGTGGCGAAATAGGCATTCACGGCATGGGCCCGCACTTTGCGGATGGCCCTCAGGGCAAGGTGTTCCCTGGGCGCTGGACGGCTGGCTGCGTGGCCTTGTCCAACTGGGATGCACGGCAAATCGCCGCGATGGTGCAGGTGGGGACGCCCGTGGAGATTGTGGGGGATGTGCGTGGATTTCGCCGCAATTTAGAATCAGTCAGTGCCGATGCCCGGTATAAGTCTGCGACCGTGCTCAATACCAAGGCGACGCCTGGGGCTGTTGCGAAGCCCCAGGATACCGCGATGGATACTCTGGTTGCGGCGCTCGCCCCAACCACAACACACTGATTTTCAGTGTGCTTTCAGCGCTGCCAGTCGGCGTCCTGACTGAATCGGTAAGCTTCTTCCATGCAGTCGCCCAGCGCGACGCCCTCCCGCCAGTTGGCCCGGAAGTATAATCCAGGGTGCCGGGCGCTTAGGGCGTCAATCCGCTTTAGCCGATCCAGGTGCCCGATTTCATATTGCGGAATGGCTTTTGGCCAAGTCTGGCAGCGGCTGAAAACGGGCTTGCCGCTGATACCCAGCAGTGGGCCGATCTCGTGTGATGCAGTCGCCAGCAGGTCATCATCAGTACGTCCGGAAAGGTCATTTTGACTGCCGCCGATAAAGGCGGTCAGTAATACCTGATCTGCAGGCGCGCGCCCGGGAAAGAGGGTGGAGGAGAAGAGCACCCCCAGTGTTTCCAGACCCATGACCCGCGGGATCAGCATGCCGAAACCATCCAACGGATGTTGTACCTGTGCGCGCTGAAAGCCAATGGACAGGCTGCCTACTGCGGGATAAGGGATGGCGTCCAGTTCGTGGGCAAGTGCGGCGTCCGTTGGCGCGAGCAGCCTGGCCGCGGCGCCCGCAGGCAGGGCGAGAATGAGCCGTTTGCTTTGCCAGGTCTGGTTGCTGCTGCTGACCTGCCACATGCCATTGCTATTACCCAATTGATCGACTGAAGTGTCGCAATGCAGCGCATCGCCGAGTGTGCTGGCGACCCTTAGCGGGAGGGTCTGCAGGCCTTCGCGAAAAGAAATAAGACGAGTTTTTGGAGTGCCGGGCGACTTCCTGTTCCGGGCGCGCAATGCGCCGCGGAGGAGTGAGCCACCGTCCTGCTCCAGCGCCACCAGGCGGGGAAGGGTAGCTTGTACCGAAAGGCGTGCGGGATTGCCGGCAAAGACACCGGAGACGAAGGGGTCGACCAGCCAGGTGAGTGCTTCATCCCCGAGCCGCCGCCGCACAAAGTCCGCAACGCTTTCCTTAGCGTCCTGCACCCGACGCGGTGACCGGAAAGGCTCGCCAAGGAGACGCAGGCGGCCGCGCGCACTCAGCAGACCGCCGCCGAAAAGCACGCCCGGTCCCAGTGCGACGGGTTGTCGATGGCGATTAAGGATATAGCGGCGTTTGGCGAGCGGGTTGGCTTCGACGATGTCTTCTTCCAGGTGTAGTTCGCGGAGCCATTCCGGGACAATCTGGCCTTTGAGCAGGAGCGAGTTGGGTCCCATATCCCGCAGATAGCCTTCTTCCCGTCGACTCTGCAGGTTGCCGCCTGGCGTGGCAGCTGCTTCCAGCAGCAAGGGCGACCAACCCCGTTTACGGAGGAAATAGGCGGTGGCCAGGCCGGAAATACCCGCGCCGATAATGATGACTTCTTCCACGGGATTATGACCCCTTACCCAGGTAATAAGGGCTCTGCAGGTACCAGCCATGGGCGTGGCGCAGCAGAGCGATGAGGACGGCGGTGACCGGTAGCGCGAGCAGCAGACCGACGAAACCGAAGAGTTCGCCGCCCGCAAGCACGGCGAAAATAACCGCGACCGGGTGTAGACCGATGCGATCCCCCACCAGATAGGGGGTGAATACCATGCTCTCCAGTATCTGACCGATGCCAAAGACAATCAGTACCCAGAGAATGGGCAAAAAAGCACCGGTCTGCACGTACATGGCGAGGCTGGCCATGGCTATGCCGCTCACGACGCCAAGATAGGGCACAAAACTGAGCAGTCCCGCCACCAGACCGACGAGGATGGCGGTTTGCAGGCCGACAATACTGAGGCCAATCGCGTAACTGGTGCCGAGGGCCAACATCACCAGGAGTTGTCCACGCAAAAAAGCCATGAGCATGGCGTCCGCATCGCCGGCCAGGCGTTGGGAAAGCGGCAGATAGTGCGGCGGGATGAATGCGGCAATACGGGCAATGAGGCGTGGCCAGTCGCGCAGCAGATAAAAACCCAGAACCGGCACTAAAATGACGCTGAGTACACTGCTGATCAGGCCGGAGCCGGAGCTCAGCGCTACCTGGAGGCTGCGCCCCAGCCACCCCGCCAGTTTCTGGGCATTGGCGGTGGCGTAATGAGTGATGCTTTGGCTGTCGAGGGGGATGCCGATTCGCGCGGAGAGTTGCGGGATGATCTGAGTTTGCAGGAGCGTTACATATTTTTGCAGATATTCGATGAATAGCAAGGACTGGTGACGGATGACGGGGAGCAGGGCCATGATGATCCCGGCCAGGATCAGGATGACGAGGACGAAAACCAGTGTGGTGCCCCAGGTTCGACCGATTCGGTGGCGTTGCAGCCGGGTCACCAGCGGATTGCCGAGATAAGCGAGGATGCCCGCAATCAGAAATGGGCTGAGGATGGGGGAGAGGCGATACGTCAGCCAGCCCAGCAGAATAAGGATGGCCAGCACAAAAAATCGTTGCATCGTTCGCGAGGCCCCCTCATCCCGTATTTAATGATTACGGAGGTCAGGATAACCTAGTCCGGTACGGTTTCGCTATGGGGCTGCGGCGGAGTGCCGGTGACCCGGACAAATAAGGTATATCTATGGTTCCATACGTTAAAAGAGGTAAATGCAGCATCGCCGTCTGTGTGCCGCATTACGCGTGCGGGAGCTGGCAGACTCTGCCTGTCATCGCTTTATAGGTATTCTGTTTATTCTACATGGCACTACAGCCAATTATGTTCAATATGTTGTTTAATGAGTAACTTTTAATATTATATGCCGGTTCGGCCTCTTTGGGCGCGACCATCTGATGAAAAGTCTTGCCGTGCGTTTGTCAGAGGTCCGGCGAAGCAACGGCGGATAGATCGGAGATGATTAGATAGTGAACAAATTTGCTGTGATTTACCATGATGACTAGTTTATGGAGAAACTCTGTTGTACCATTATAGCGGGCAGAGGTGCCAGAATCTGGCAAATTTCTGATATGTTTTCAAAAGTAATTATATGGCGTGGCTAAATTCTCCAGCGATACGTATTCTAGATATGGAGCGTGTGAAAAATTATGGACAATCAATCGCGCATGCGGCGTATCCTATGGAGCGCATTCAGCGCCCGCTTTGACCGGGATAAGTCTCTGGCATTGTTGCTTCGGTGGGAAGCCGCGTACATGGGAGGTGCTCTGCGCACACCGACCACGACCAGCATTGAGTTTGTACGCAAAGAAATCGGGTCGAGCCTCTCAGAGAGCGCGCGCAAGGCCTTGATACAGGAAATTTTCTCACTATTGATAGTCGATGAAACTTTTCTCGGCCAGGACCCTATTATTCATCTGCAGAGTCTCCGTGAGGCTCGCGCCAGCCAAGAGGCGGCGGCATTCGTATCTCAGCAACCTGATGTACCACCGCCACCACCGCCGCCACCGCCGCCACCGCCGCCACCGCCGCCACCGCCGCCACCGCCGCCACCGCCCCCCCCACCCCCCCCGCCCCCCCCACCCCCCCCCCCCCCCCCCCCCCCCCACCCCCCCCCCCACCGCCACCGCCACCGCCACCGCCACCGCCACCGCCACCGCCACCACCACCGCCGCCACCGCCACCACCGCCACCACCGACCGCAAAGCGCGGGCACTATGGGCTTGATGAAGACACGTTTTCCCAGATATTTCTTGATCATGATTGAGCATATTTTGGATGGAGAATAAGATGGCGCGCGAAAATACATTGACTCGGGAATTCTTGCGGCACTTCATACCCGCAGTATTGCTTAATGCTGTGTTGGTGCTTGGTATTCTCGCATTGGGACAGTACTTGCTGATTCGTCAGGCGGAAGATCAGGAGCTTTCTGCCATACGCAATGAGTTTCATCAGTTAACAGCGGGTTATGCGCAGCAAGTCCTTGGCGCTGCCAGCGCTCTGGCAGGCAATCCAGGAGTGGTGGCTGCCTTTGCTACCGCACCTTCTGCGAGTCAACGTACTCAACTTGGCGCAGAGTCCGATAGCTTGTATCGCGTGCTCAAGTCACAATACGGCCACGCCGTGGTGGTCTTTATCGCCAACCAGCATGTATTGTATCGCGCTAATAAACCAACATTTTTTGGGGATCATATAATCCCTCGTCCAGATATCTCTCAGGTAATAAAGACCGGCCTGCCAGTGGCCAATCTGGGACTGCTGAAGATTGTTGGCTATTCTGTAAGTGGTGTTGCTCCTGTGCTTTCCAGTGACGGTACTGCGATCGGGGTTGCGCAGGTCAGTTTGCCCATTGCCTCGTTATATGGCCGCATATTGCATGATATTCCAGGGAGCGGTATTGCCGTCCTGATCCATCACAACGCTGCTTCGCCTGATGGTGTTAACGGAAAAATGCTGGGAAATAATTTGGTTAGCTATGTTAGCTCTCCTGATCTGCAGGAATATATTGCCCAACATCCCCATATGCTGCGCGCGAACTACAGTGGCATAGCCAGGCTTAAGGATGGTGAGTTTTACCATCTCTTCGTGATGCCTCTGACGGGATATGATAAGAAACCGCTGGGCCTGGCCGTGTTTGGTTACAACGTAACAAGCACGCTGCGCATCGCGGCGATTACGCTCGGTGCATCTCTGATCTTGAGTGCTTTGGTATTTTTCTTGATCGGACTCAATCTGAAACGCTTTGTCGAGCGACGCATTCTTGCTCCAGTAGTGGAATTGGCGCAGCGGCTGCGGGCAATTTCTCTGGGAGAGCGATTGGAACAATCGCTAGAACAGACGGAAACGAATGAGATCGGCATTCTCCAAACAGCAGCCGAGCGACTGCGCAAGACCTTGCTGAACATGCTGAGCCATATTAAGAAATCTGACTAGCACAATTTTCCTCTGCGTTTGGCACTGTCTGCATTGATGGTGCCACGCCCGCTGTGCAGCAATTTTCGCTGAGATAGGCCACTAAGGTCCAGACTACGGGCATGACCGCGCGATAACGTTGGTGGCGCCCCTCCCGCTGTACCGTGACCAGTCCTGCATGTTGCAGAGACTTGAGATGGAAAGAAATACCATTGTGCGTTTGCCCCAAATGCTCGGCAATTTCGCCAGATACCAAGCCTACAGGCTCCTGCTCCACCAAGAACCGGAAAATATCCAGCCGTACCGGCGACGCGAGTGCCTCCAAGCAAAGTACCATTCGATTCCGTTGTTCTGTGGCATCCATAAATCAACTCACGAACTTTCGTGGAAATATTGACATGAACTGACCGCTCGTCAAGACTACGCGCTGAATCTTCTGCGGAGCGACGGGCCCATGCTGGCGGTACTGATCTTTCTGGCAACGTTGATATTGGTGATCTGGCAACCCAAGGGGCTGAGTATTGGCTGGAGTGCCATGGGCGGAGCGGCGCTGGCGCTGGCGACTGGTGTCATCACCTGGAGTGATATCCCCGTAGTTTGGCACATCATCTGGGACGCCACTTTTACCTTTGTGGCTCTCATCATCATTTCGCTGATTCTGGATGAAGCGGGCTTTTTTCACTGGGCGGCGCTGCACGTGGCGCGTTGGGGTGGTGGGCGGGGGCGGCTCTTATTCCCGCTGATTGTTATCCTCGGCGCGGCCATCGCTGCAGTCTTTGCCAATGATGGCGCCGCCTTGCTCCTGACCCCGATTGTGATGGCCATTTTGCTGCAACTGGAGTTCACCCCGGCCGCCACCTTTGCCTTTGTCATCGCCACGGGTTTTGTCGCCGACACCACCAGCCTGCCGCTGATGATTTCTAATTTGGTTAATATCGTCAGCGCCAACTATTTCAATATTTCGTTTGATCGCTACGCCCTGGTGATGATTCCGGTAGATCTGGTGGCGTTGGCGACGACGCTGCTGGTGCTCTGGATCGCATTTCGGCGGGTGTTGCCACAGCATTACGGCACGGCGCATCTCCCGGAGCCGGCAACGGCGATCAAAGACCATCTGGTGTTCCGTGCCAGCTTTCCGGTGCTGATTTTGTTGCTCATCGCCTATTTTGTGACCGCGCAGTGGCAGATACCCGTCTCTGTGGTCACTGTTACGGGTGCCTTGATTCTGCTTGCCCTGGCTGGCCGCTGGTTTCAGGGTGGGCGCGGCGCGCAGATTCCCATACGCAAGGTTTTGCAGGAGGCGCCCTGGAAAATTGTGGTCTTCAGTTTGGGTATGTACCTAGTGGTGTACGGGTTACGTAACGCCGGATTGACGGGCTATGTGACACAGGCCCTGCTTTGGTTTGGCGCGCATGGGCGGATCGCGGCGGCACTGGGTATGGGTTTCCTGGCGGCACTACTTTCTTCGGCGATGAATAACATGCCAGCGGTATTGGTGGGCGCACTGGCCATTCACCACGCGCCAGCCGCAGCGGATCCCATGATTCACGAGATCATGGTCTATGCCAATATCATCGGCTGTGATCTGGGTCCGAAGTTTACACCCATCGGCAGTCTCGCCACCTTATTGTGGTTGCATGTGCTGGGTCGCAAGGGGGTCACCATCACCTGGGGCCAGTATATGAGGACTGGGCTGCTGATCACACCGCCGGTGCTTTTGGTGACTCTGCTGGCGCTCGCCTGGTGGTTGCCGCTGGCTTGAAAAACAGGGCTTGAAAAAATCCTTTCCCATCCTCATGTAGTGTGATATGGAGATGTTGGCCCTATGCGGCCAAGGGGTATTTCATGAATCTCGTCAGACCGGCAGCGGTGGCCGGCACCTTTTATCCTGCCGAGGCTGCCGTTTTGCGGACCGAGGTAGAGCGTTTGCTGGCCAGGGCTGAACATGCCGGTGAAGTGGCCGCTGTCTCATGGCCCAAGGCCATTATCGTTCCTCATGCGGGCTACATCTACTCGGGAGCGGTAGCCGCTTCCGGTTACGCCCTGTTGGCCAAGGGGCGGGGGCACATCCGCCGGGTGGCGCTTCTGGGGCCGGCGCATCGTGTGCCATTCCGCGGTCTCGCTCTTCCTGGGGTCCAGGCCATGCAAACGCCGCTGGGTAATGTCGCGGTGGATCCGGCGGGGGTGGAGGCACTGGCCGGGTTGCCCCAGGTCCGGGAAATGCCGACCGCGCACGCCCAGGAACATGCCCTGGAAGTGCAATTGCCTTTTATTCAGGAAGTGCTGGATGGCGTCAGCGTCATTCCTCTGGTGGTGGGAGATGCCCGACCAGAGGCGGTGGCGGAGGTTCTGGAGAAGCTCTGGGGTGGCGAGGAGACAGTCATCGTTATCAGCTCCGACCTCTCTCACTACCATCCCTACGCCGAAGCCCGTGCGATAGACCGCCATACGGTGCAGGAAATATTGCACTTCGAGTCCACACCCATAGAGCACGAGCAGGCTTGCGGCGCTACGCCCATCAATGGCTTTCTCCCGGTCGCCCGCAAGCACCACCTGCATCCACGTCTGGTGGGGCTGTGTAACTCGGGTGATACGGCGGGGTCCCGTGATGCGGTGGTGGGCTATGCCGCGGTAGCTTTTTACGGAGAAAGCCGTGACCATGCAGGATGCTGATGAAAAGACCAGTGGGCTTCCACCGGAAGCCGGGAAAGTCCTGTTGCATTTGGCCCGCGCTACGATTGCCGGGGCGTTGGGTTTGCCCGCTGAGTTGGCGGCTGTTCCGAACTGGGCGCAGCGGCCCGGTGCGACCTTTGTGACGCTGACTGGACCTCAGGGCTTGCGAGGCTGCATCGGCAGCCTGCAAGCCTACCGTCCCCTTGGGGTGGACCTGCGCGCCAACGCCCTGGCGGCGGCCTTCGAAGACCCGCGTTTCCCGCCGATGAGCGCGGAGGAGTGGTCACAGGTGGAGGTGGAGGTTTCATTACTTTCTTCGCTGCAACGTATGCATTTTGACAACGAAGAGAGCCTGTTGCAGCAAATACAACCCCATCAGGATGGGTTGGTTTTAAGCCATGGGGTGCATCGCGGCACCTTTCTCCCGCAGGTATGGGACGAACTCCCCCAGCCACGGGAATTTCTGCGTGCGCTGAAGCACAAGGCGGGCCTGCCTGCGGATTTCTGGTCTGTAAACATAGAGGTGTACCGCTATATGGTCGAGAAATGGCGTGAAGGGCCGACCGTAGACAGAAAGAGCGATGGATAAAGAAGCGCTTATAACGCATCCCGGCCGCTACTGGCATAGTCTCGCAGATGGACGCATTCAGTGTGACCTCTGTCCGCGCGATTGCCGCCTGCAGGAAGGGCAACGCGGGGCTTGCTTTGTGCGGATGCGGAATGGCAATACCATGGTCCTCAGCACCTATGGGCGTTCCTCGGGTTTTTGCATGGACCCCATTGAGAAAAAACCCCTGAATCATTTTTACCCCGGCAGCAGTGTGCTCTCTTTCGGTACGGCGGGCTGCAACCTGGCCTGCAAGTTCTGCCAGAACTGGGATATTTCCAAGTCTCGCGAGATGGACCGGCTCCAGGACCAGGCGAGTCCTGCGGGCATCGCGGCAACTGCCCTGTCGCTGGCTGCCAAAAGTGTGGCCTTTACCTATAATGACCCGGTTATTTTTGCCGAATACGCCATGGATACGGCGGATGCCTGCCATGCCGCCGGCATTAAGACCGTGGCCGTTACCGCTGGCTACATCCACGCGCAGCCGCGGGCGGAGTTTTTCGCCAAAATGGACGCAACCAACGTCGATCTCAAGGCCTTTACCGACGAGTTTTACTTCAAACTGACGGGAGCGCATCTGGCTCCCGTGTTAGAAACGCTGGAGTATATTGTCCAGGAAACTCAGACCTGGCTGGAAATAACTACGTTGCTTATTCCGGGTCATAATGACTCCGAGGCGGAAATCCGTGCGGCTGCGGAATGGATTATGGAGCATCTGGGTCCCGACGTACCGCTGCATTTCTCTGCTTTCCATCCAGACTACCGAATGCCAGATGTCCCCGCCACACCGGCAGATACCCTCGTGCAGGCACGCCGCGTGGCCATGGAGGTGGGTTTACATTATGTCTATACCGGAAATGTGCACGATCAGGAGGGCGACACCACTTTTTGTCCCGGATGCGGGGCGGCATTGATCGTCCGCGACTGGTATCAGATATTGTCTTATCACCTGACTCCGAGGAGTCGTTGTCCCCATTGTGGCCATTCTATTGCCGGACATTTCGAGGCCCGGCCGGGGAGTTTCGGACGCAAGCGCATTCCTTTACGCATCGGGGCTTGAGTGGCGGTCCGCCAAATCCATAGCCCAGATCTCAGATCTCAGATCTATTATCCCTGTGGAGAGGGGTCACACAAACGCCGCATATTCTCTGGCAGTTCGGTAGGGCACTCACCGCACTGTCGGTTGGCGGGAACCGCATAATCTATTTTTTTTGGATAGGCCAGATTCAGGTTCGCCATAATGTCCTGGAACTCTTTCACGCTTTTGCCCGCCAGCCGGGGATTCCGCCCTTTTTCCTGTGCCACAGAAGAAACGTGTCGATGCTGATAATCGTGCGCTGGATAGATCAGGGTTTCGTCCGGCAGGCTGAATAACTTATCCCGGATCGACCGATAAAGAGTGGCTGCATCGCCATTCTGAAAGTCGGTGCGTCCGCAGCCATCAATCAGCAGCGCGTCGCCCGTAAATACTCGTTGACTATCGTCCTCACTCAGCAAATAACTATGGTGGGTGTCGGTGTGTCCGGGTGTGAACAGTGGAGAAAAGGTGAGGGTGCCTACTCTGAATGCTTGTCCCTCCATGGTCCCAAAATCTGTGCAGGGAAGCTGATCCATGGCCGGACCGGCAATCCGGCTTCCGGCAACCGATTTGAGCTTGTATGCGCTGGTGACATGATCGGCATGAATGTGGGTCTCCAGGGTGTAGACTAGGTGCAGACCCAGCGCCTGAAGCACTTGCAAATCCCGCTCCATGGTTTCCAGTACGGGATCCAGCAGGATCGCCTGTCCCGTCTGAGTACAACCGAACAGGTAGGTATAAGTAGAGGATTCCGCTTCAAACATCTGTCGAAATATCATCATGTATCTCCTTTCTTTCAGGGCAAGTCAGTGATTCGCCATGTGCTTAGAAACTGGTCATTTCCTCGGCAGTGCCGATCCAAAAGGATAGCCTTCATCGCCGCAGGGGCTCAATCCTCGCTGCCGGATGGATATGTCTTGGAATAAAGGTGATAATTTGGCGGTACGTCAGGCTGTATACGTGAAAACATCCGATGTGGTCGGATGGGTCGCGTAGCTTCGCCTCCACTACGTCATCCTTTGCCAGAGAATACGCTGATTATGAGGTTTCCACGACTATCCACCGGCCATGCGCATGTCCGATAGCGCCATAGTGGCAGCCGTTCCGCGTTCCATACAATCGTTTCTCCTCCTGACCCCGGGAGAATGGCGAGATCTCTTTTCCAGCCGCCACCACCCCCGTCTTTTCCAGCGCGAACGGGCACGTTTCATCCTCTCCCGTGTCCGCATCATTGCCGCCCTGCTGGCTATTCTCGCCCCATTCCGGATCGTTGCGGATGCGCTGCTGCTCCCCCATCCTCTGTTCATCCTTCTCGATAGCGGACGAATCGTCGTGGCCGTGGCGTTTGCCGTATTGGCCTTTTTTTGCAGGTGCCGTCCAACACCGCGGCACGCCCGGTTGGCTATGGTCATGCTCTTTTTGATTCCCGCTTTTTTCTTCCTTTTTTCACACGTGTTACTTGCCCATACCCAACTGAATGGCGGGACGGAATACTTCGAAAAATATAATTTTCTACCCTTTATACTTATGGCAGGTGTAGGCATATTTCCCATGGTTCTGCTGGAAACCCTGGCTTTCACCCTTTCCCTGCTTACGGCTTTTGCGCTGCCCTTATGGTTGCAGGAGGATCCGCGCATTCTACCGGAACTCATCGATCTGGCACTGGTAGCCAGTATTGCCGCCCTGGCCGCCATGAGCCAGCTTCAAAGTATGAAAAGACTCTTCGTGCAATCCTCTACGGATCCCCTGACCGGGTTGCTTAACCGACGTGCCGGTGAAAATCTGTTGACCTTGCTGTTGGCTCAGGCGGAACGCCATCCCCACGCGCTTTCTGTCGTTTTGCTGGATGTGGATAACTTCAAGGGGATTAATGACAATTGGGGACACGAGATGGGGGATCGGGTACTTCAGGAGGTGGCACAACTGCTGCAATCCGGAGTACGGACGGGCGATGCCGTGATACGGTGGGGCGGTGAAGAGTTTGTGATAGTGATGCCCTATGCGAATTCCGGACAGGCCCAGGCGCGCCTGCAGGTCATCCTTGACGGATGCACCGTGCAGAAGCCGGACGGGCAACCCATAGGGATGAGCGGGGGCATTGCCGAATTACAAGCCGAAAACGGCAAAAACTGGAGCGACTTGGTCAAGCTGGCCGACAACCGTATGTACCAGGTCAAACTCAATGGAAAGGGCCGAATTGTCACGGAATAGCGATCTGCATGCGTCAAGCGTGCCGGCCATAATAAGCCATCAGGCGAATCCCGTGGTGACTGAGCCCTATTGCCAATGCCGCGAATCCCAGCAGAGCAAAGGTGAAATCCAGCAAATCGTGCGGATGAATGTAAAAGGAAAATCCAGGTCAATGCGCGGTCCGCAGCGGGCGAGCAGTGTGCTGGTTTATGGACTGTTGCTGGCATCTATCGCCGCCGCAGCACATGCTGACAGTGCCGGTACCTGGCAATCGTTAAAGAGTTGGAGTCAAAATCAGTGGTCAGCGGCCACCGCCACGGTACCGCGCCTGCCCGCGACAGTGTCGGCGCAGGGGACGATTGAGGTGGCTTTCTCGCCGCCGGGCGGGGCGACAGCGGCCATTGTGCAGGCAGTTGGCGAGGCGAAGCAACGGATCTGGGTGCAGGCCTACAGCTTCACCAGCGCGCCGATCGCCAAGGCCGTGCTCAACGCCGCCAAAAGGGGGGTCGAGGTGAAGGTGGTGCTGGATAAAAGCCAGCGTACCCAGAAATATTCGGTGGCCGATTTTTTCGCCAACCAGGGTGTGCCCGTTTACGTTGATGACCAGCACGCTATTGCCCATAACAAGGTGATGGTGATCGATTCGGGGACGCTGATCACGGGCAGCTTTAATTTCAGCAAGGCGGCAGAGCAGGCCAACGCCGAGAATCTCCTGATATTTCGGGGAAATCCCGCACTACAGCAGCTCTACGCTGACAACTTCCGCTTTCATCTCAGCCACTCGACGCCCTACAGGGCGCGTCATGGTCTGGATTAAGCCAGCCTAGACGAGCCCTTCCAGCAACTGTATGTCGACCAGGCTGCCGGCTTTGGCATGCTCCGCTTCGGCCGCGAGAATGATCAGGCAGTCGGCATGGGCCATTCCACTCATGATATGGGAGGCCTGCTGACCAATCCCCGTTACCTGTAGCCCGCTGGGGGTCAGCAGCAGCCGACCGCGCTGGAAATCGGTGCGTCCCCCCTTTTTTTGGAGATCCTCTGCCAAAGGAAGCTGTACCAGCGGGGCGGTCCAGGGTGCCGCTTTGCCCATGCGCTTGAGGATGCTGGGGCGCACAAACTGGTAAAAAGTCACCATGGTGGAAACGGGGTTGCCAGGCAGACCAAAAAATGTGGCATCGCCGAGTTGTCCGAAAGCCAGAGGACGCCCGGGTTTCATGTTTATTTTCCAGAAATTGATGGTGCCGAGGCGACCGAGGAGTTCGGCGATGTAGTCGGCGTCGCCCACGGAGACGCCGCCGGTGCTGATCACCATGTCGGCCATGGTTGCGGCGCTGTGCAGGACCGCTTCGATCTGCTCAGGATCGTCGACGATACGGCCGAGATCGAGGATTTCACAGCCGAGGCGTTGCAGCATGCCGTGCAGGGCGTAACGGTTACTGTCGTAGATTTGTCCTGAACCCAGCGCGCTGCCCAGTGGGCGCAACTCATCGCCGGTAGAGAAAAATGCGACCCGCAGACGGCGATATACGGCGAGTTCAGCAACGCCCAGACTGGCGAGCAGCCCGATTTGGGCGGGACGCAGCCAGGTTCCGGCTTCCAGGGCCAGGGTCCCGGCCTGCAGATCCTCACCGGGTTGGCGGATGTTCGCTCCCGTCTTGCTGACCACCTGCGGAGTGACCTGATCAGCGTGGACTTCTGCCTGCTCCTGAATGAGCACGGCATCCGCGCCTTCCGGGACCATGGCACCGGTCATGATACGTACACACTCACCGGCACCGACATGCCCCTTGAAGGGATGTCCGGCAAAGGACTGGCCGATGATGCGTCGTACGGCATCGCCGTCAATGCTGCGCAGGGCGTAGCCATCCATGGCCGAATTGGACCAGGCGGGCACGTTGGCAGGGGCATGAATGTCCGTGGCCAGTACCCGTCCCAGCGCATTGTCGAGATGGATGCTTTCGGTACCTTGCACCGGCAGGCTGGCCGCGAGGATGGTATCCCGTGCATCGGCGACACTTTTAGCCAGGGAATCATGTTCGTTACCACCACAACAGTGAGCCATGTTTAATCTTCCTTTTTTATCCATTGCCGGATGAATCGCGCGATGGCGGATGGCGTATTCAGGTCCAGTTGAACGCCGGGAATGTCCAGAACGCTATCTGTCGCTACGGCCATGATGCAGGGGTCATCTGCTGCAAGCAGGGGACGCCCGAGACTGGGCCGGTGCACTTCGATTTTCGGCACCGCCAGTGCCTTGTTCCCCTCCATCAGGAGAAGGTCTGGCAGTGGTTGCAGGCTGGCGCTGATGGTCTCCAGGCTGACTTCAGTCGGCGCGGGCCGGCTCATAAACCAGTGTTTCGGACCCTGCAGTAATACGGCATCCGCACCTGCCTCCCGTAAACGGTAACTGTCTTTTCCCGGTACATCCCAGTCCACATCATGATGAGTCGACTTGACGACGGCGACCTTCAGTCCATATCCGCGTAGCAAGGGAATCAGGGCGCAGAGCAGGGTGGTCTTACCGCTACCGCTATATCCTACTACACAGAGCGTTTTCATGTCATATCCTCTGG
>Ga0315298_1000106_pt1 | contig 157754 bp, 153 predicted proteins | sample WHS_1_MG_FD_203077 | JGI IMG/M metagenome (GOLD analysis project Ga0315298, IMG submission 203077) | Extremophilic microbial mat communities from Washburn Hot Springs, YNP, Wyoming, USA - WHS_1_MG | ecosystem: Environmental > Aquatic > Thermal springs > Hot (42-90C) | place: USA: Wyoming...
TTCAATGCGTCGGCGGTTCGCTTTTTCCGACGCTACGCGCTGATCCCAGCGTGGCCAATTTCCATTGGCGTGCTGGGGCGCCTGGCCAAGCGAGTGTTGCGAGGTAACCTGCCCGGTTTTGTCGCGACCCTGCGCGGCACCTATGCTGGCATGAGGAAAATCGGATGAGGGTCGCCGTAGCATATACACAGAGCCGCCAGCAGGTGCGGGAGCAGAGTTGGGGGCTCAGCCATTGGCTGGGATATATCCTGCTTCTGGTGCTCCTGCTTTCCATGATTAATGGAGTGATGCCGCAGATCGAGATGGCTATTTTCTCTGGTCATGTGCAAATTCCAACCGTTGTCCTAAAATTGCTCATGATAGCTATTGCTGTCTTGGGCGTGTTGATCAAACGCAAGCTAGGCACACCTGCGCCGATACTTCTTGCGTGGGCGACCTTATTAACTTATCTGTTTTTTGAAGTCGTATTTTTTACGTTCTTTGCCAACTACTCCTTAATATACATTGTCTATAGCTTTGAGTCAACATTATATTTTCTATTGTTACTTCCGCTCCTGTATGCTTTCAAAGAAACCGTAGACGAGCGGCAGGTTGCCACAATAATCACATGGCTTTTTGTACCCTTGGTTAGCTTGGGAATCTCGCAAAGCGTCACTAACGATCCTATTCTGCCTACTATATCTGTGGATCAATACTTTCAGGTCTATTCCTGGGATTTTTATGGACGGGTGCGTGCCTTCTCTCTCTTTGGCTCGGCCTCCAACTTTGGGCACTACCTCGCTCTGGTAGCGGCTATGAGCGTGGCGGCTCTAGGTCAATGGAATGGACCCCGTAAATCTTTAGCTGCCATTGGCTTCGTTCTAGCGCTTGTGGCTACCTACATGACACTGACAAGAGCCACTTATGTGGAGGTGCTGCTTGCCGTGACCACGGCAGCTTTAATCACATTTTTCAAGTGGCGCGGCATCCGACTGTCCCTGCTTTGGGGCGTCTATGCGGGCATAGGCTTGTTTGTCGCATTCGTAGCGCCTGCGATCATCGCTGGATTACGCGGTACGGATCATCTCTTTGCCGACGCGTCCTTGCTCATACGCTATGAAGAATGGGCGCATTACAGTGGAATATGGTTAAACCACGGCGTGGCTACGATGCTGTTGGGCACGGGGTTAATGCAGAGCAGTCGATTTGCCCTCACCCAGAAAATTGTTATTGACAATGTCTGGTTATCTTTGTTGTTCCAGTTTGGACTGGTTGGATTCCTTATTATTCTGGCATTTATATGGCAGTTGTGGAAAACCCTTATGAAAGGCCTCCAAGCTCATCCACGGAGTATCCTCACCATCGGTGTGGTTAGCTCCTGTTCAACCTTTCCGTTCACCAGCATATTCGGGATCACTACGCTGGATTATTTATTGTTATTTACGGTCTGGCTTATTTCCAGGAAGGCATGACATTTTGTGACTACCAACAGACTGCCAGAGTTCGCGATAAACACGCGCATCCTCTCTCACCCGATAACCGGCGTTCAACGCTACCTGCTGGAGTTACTGCAGCGCATGCCGTCTGATCAACTGCATCAGATCGCTCCCCGGCACTCCATAAGCGGCGCCCGCGCTCACCTCTGGGAGCAAACGATCTTGCCACGGCGGACGCGCGGGCAACTGCTCTGGAGCCCGAGCAACACGGGTCCATTGACGATTTCAAGGCAAGTGGTGACCATCCACGACGTTGTGCCAATTGATCACCCTGAGTGGCTGAACCCGCGCTTTGCGGCTTGGTATCGATTTCTCACGCCCAAGCTGGCGCGACGGGTTGCGCGGGTGATTACCGATTCGGAATTTACAAAGTCACGCCTTCTGGAAACAACGGGCGTCTCTGACGACAAGGTCATTGTCGTCCGCTTGGGGGTGGATACCCGTTTTGTTCCACAGGACAGGGAGCAGGTAGAAAGCGCCATCCACAAACTGCGGTTGCCAACCAGCCGTTACGTGTTGAGCCTCGGCTCCCTGGAGCCTCGCAAGAACCTTGGGCGCCTGCTGCGCGCCTGGGAAGTCATTTATCACCGCTTGCCGGAAGACGTGTGGCTGGTCGTAAGCGGGGCGAAAGGGAAAAGTCTGGTATTTCAGGATGTGCCGGAGTTGAAGGCGCTGCCGCCGCGAGTCTTTCTCACCGGCCATGTCCCCGATGAACTTCTCCCCTCCCTGTACGCCGGGGCGATGGCCTTCGCGTACCTTTCCGTCTACGAAGGCTTCGGACTGCCCCCTCTGGAGGCGATGGCATCAGGCACTCCTACACTGGTGGGTAACCGCGCTTCGTTGCCGGAGGTGGTGGGCGATGCCGCCGTGCAAGTAGACCCCTTTGACGTTGAAGCCATTGCCGACGGTCTTCATAGGCTGATCGAGGACAGTTCCCTGCGCGCGGTGCTACGGGATAAGGGGCTAGAGCGGGCCAGACAATTCAACTGGGATAAAACCGCCGAACAGACCTGGCGGGTGCTTGCGGAGGCTGTGGAAGACTGATGCGCGTCGCCATCGTCCATGACTGGTTGGTGGTTTATGCTGGAGCGGAGCGCGTGCTGGAGCAGATGCTTGCCTGCTATCCCGATGCCGATCTCTTCAGCTTGGTGGATTTTTTGCCTACTGGTCAGCGTGATTTCATTAGCAACAAGCCGGTGACCACGTCCTTCATCCAGCGCCTGCCTCGGGCACGGGAAAAATATCGCGGCTATCTACCCCTCATGCCTCTGGCCATCGAGCAACTGGATCTCTCCGCTTATGACCTGGTTCTTTCCAGCAGCCATGCAGTGGCCAAGGGCGTGCTGACCGGGCCGGATCAGTTGCATCTGTGCATGTGCTATTCCCCCATCCGCTACGCCTGGGACCTGCAGCATCAGTATCTGCGGGAGGCGGGGCTGGAGCGGGGCGTCAAGGGCTGGGTGGCGAAGCTGATCCTGCATTATGTTCGCCTGTGGGATGTCCGTACGGCCAACGGCGTGGACGGCTTCATCGCCATTTCCCACTACATCGCCCGGCGCATCCTTAAGGTGTACCGGCAGGAGTCCACCGTCATCTATCCGCCAGTGGATGTGGCGGATTTTCCTCTGCTCCGGGATAAGGAAGATTTCTACGTCACCGCCTCGCGCATGGTCCCTTACAAGAAGCTGGACCTGATCGTCGAGGCTTTCAGCGCCATGCCGGACAAGCGTCTGGTGGTGATCGGGGATGGGCCGGATTTCGCCAAGGTCCGGGCCAAGGCGGGGCCGAACGTGCAATTGCTGGGCTTTGCCGGCGCTGAGGTCCTGCGCGATCACCTGCAGCGGGCGCGGGCCTTCATCTTCGCGGCGGAGGAGGACTTTGGCATCGCCCCCCTGGAGGCCCAGGCCTGCGGGACGCCCGTCATCGCCTTCGGCAAAGGCGGAGCGCTGGAGACCATTGTCCCCCTGCCCGCGGCGGAGAGTGACGAGCCATCCCTCGCACCCACTGGCGTATTCTTTTACGAACAATCCGTCGCCGCCATCAAGGCCGCCGTGGAGCGTTTCGAGACTGCGGGGGTGGCCATTACCCCGGAGGCCTGCCGCGAAAACGCCCTGCGCTTCGCCCCGGAGCGCTTCCGCGCAGAGTTCACGGCATGCGTGGAACGAGAGTGGGCGGCATTTCGGGGGGGCGCATGAAACTTCTCGTCACTGGCGCCAACGGCTTTGTCGGCCGGTATGTGCAGGCGGCGCTGCCCTGCGTGCCGCTGCCCGATGGGCTGGATCTGCGCGATCGGCAAGCCTTATCGGCATTCGTGGCGGAGCTTCGACCAAACGCCGTCATCCACTTGGCCGCCCAGAGTTTCGTGCCGGCCGCCTTCGAGAACCCACGCGAGACCTTCGATATCAATTTCACGGGCACCCTGAATCTGCTGGAGGCCCTGCAGGCTGCGGAGTTCCGTGGGCGGATGCTCTTCGTCGGCTCGGGCGACACCTACGGACAGGTGCCCGAGACAGACCTGCCGGTGCGCGAGGATCATCCCCTGCGCCCCCGGAACCCCTATGCCGTGAGTAAGGTGGCTGCCGAAGCGCTGTGCTACCAATGGAGCCAGACCTCCGGCTTCGAGATCGTGATGGTGCGGCCCTTCAACCATATTGGCCCCGGCCAGAGCCCGCGCTTTGTCCTTGCCGATTTCGCTCGACAAGTAATGGAGATCCACCTGGGTCGGCGGGTGCCAGTCCTGCAGGTGGGCGATATCGATGTCACCCGCGATTTTACGGACGTGCGCGACGTGGTACGCGCCTATGGCCTGCTGCTGGAGCGGGGGCGCAATGGCGAGGTCTACAATGTCTGCTCGGGACGGGAATACCGGATCCGCGACCTGCTGCAGCAATTGCTCGCCCTCGCCGGTGTCGATGCCAGGATTGAACAGGACCCGGCCCGCCTGCGCCGCGCCGAACAGCGGCGCATGGTCGCCAGTTTCGCGGCCCTACAGCGGGACACCGGCTGGCAGCCGGCGATACCCATGGAACAAAGCCTTCAGGATTTGCTCAACGATTGGGAGAAAAAACTAGGATGACGAAACATGCCCTCATCACCGGCATCACCGGCCAGGATGGCGCCTATCTGGCCAAGCTGCTGCTAGAAAAAGACTATACGGTTTATGGTCTTATCGCCCGTCGCGGGACGGACACCACCGGCCGCTTGCAGGAACTGGGTATCGCTCATCGGGTGCGCCTGCTGGACGGTGATCTGATCGACCTCTCCTCCATGATCCGCGCCATGAAAAAATCCCAGGCAACGGAAGTTTATAACCTGGGCGCCCAGAGCTTTGTGGCCACCTCCTGGGATCAACCGATCCTGACCGCCGAGGTTACGGGGATGTCCGTCGTAAAAATACTGGAGGCTCTGCGCATCGTTAACCCCGAGGCGCGATTCTACCAGGCGTCCACCAGCGAGATGTTTGGACAGATTCAGGAACCGCTCCAGTCCGAGCGCACTCCCTTTCATCCCCGCAGCCCCTATGGCGTCGCCAAGCTTTATGGCCACTGGATCACGGTGAACTATCGCGAGAGCTTCGGTCTGCACGCCTCCAGCGGCATCCTCTTCAACCACGAGTCCCCCCTGCGCGGCACGGAGTTCGTCACCCGCAAGATCACCCTGGCCCTGGCACGCATTCGCCACGGTCTGCAGGAGGTGCTGGAATTGGGCAACCTGGACGCCAAGCGCGATTGGGGCTTCGCCGGCGACTATGTCCGCGCCATGTGGTTGATGCTGCAGCAGGAGCAGCCGGACGATTACGTCATTGCCACCGGCGAGACCTGGGCGGTGCGCACCTTTGTGGAGAAGGCCGCAGCCCACGCGGGCTTTGATCTGGAATGGCAGGGTAAAGACGAAAAGACTCAGGGTATCGATCGCAAGAGCGGGAAGGTCATCGTCCGCGTCAACCCGGCTTTTTACCGCCCGGCCGAGGTGGACATCCTCATCGGTAATCCCAGCAAGGCACGAGAAAAACTGGGCTGGGAGCGCGAGGTGGGCTTCGATGCCCTGGTGCAGATGATGGTGGAGGCGGACCTGCGGCGGGTAGCTGGAGGACTAGCGCAATGAACGCCTTCATCCCGGTGATTCTTTCCGGCGGCACCGGTACCCGTCTCTGGCCCCTGTCGCGCCAAAGCCACCCCAAACCCTTTCTGATCTTGCCCGATGGCGAGAACCTGTTGCAGAAGAGTCTCCGGCGGGCGGCGGCAATACCTGACGTGCAGGAGATCCTTACCGTAACCAATCGCGATTACTACTTTCAGACGCGGGATGCGTATGACGCTGTCGACTCCAGGGAAGGGCATCGGCAGCTGCGCTACCTCTTGGAACCGGTGGGCCGCAATACCGCACCCGCCATAGCGGCAGCGGCATGGGAGCTGCAGGAATCCTTCGGTCCAGATACGATACTGCTGGTCTTACCTGCCGACCACTTGGTTCAGGATCTGCCTTCCTTTCTGGCTGCGGTAGAGAAAGCCCGGGAACTGGCTCAGGCGGGCTATCTGGTCACCTTTGGCATCACTCCCGGCTGGCCGGAGACGGGGTATGGCTATATCGAAGGGGGCGAGGTCTTGACGGCGGAGCGCAGCGTACTTGGCCACCGCGTCCGACGCTTTGTCGAGAAGCCCGATCTGGCGCGGGCCCAGAGCCTCCTGGATGCGGGCGGATATAGCTGGAATAGCGGCATGTTCTGCTTGCGTGCGGGGATCTTCTTGGAGGAACTCGCCAATCATCAACCGGCATTATCCCAAGCGCTGGGGCAAGTCCTTTCCCATGGGCGTCGGCAGGACGACTACCTGGAACTCCCCCAAAGCTTTGCCCAGCTACCCGACATCTCCGTCGACTACGCCGTTATGGAGCCCACCCAACGGGCGGCCGTGGTGGCGGGGGACTTCGGCTGGTCCGATATCGGTTCGTGGTCGGCCTTTGGTGGCTTACTGGAGGCCGATGCGCAGGGCAACCGGGTAGTTGGCGAGGTGGTTCTGGAGGATGCCCATGGCTGCATCGTACACAGCTCGGAGCGACTGGCTGCACTGCTGGGCGTCGAGGATCTGGTCATCATCGATACGCCGGATGCGCTCCTGATCGCCCGCAAGGATCGGGATCAGGAGGTCAAGAAGATCGTTGCCGAACTCAAGCGTCGCGGCCACGAAAGCCACGCCCTGCACCGCACCGTCCACCGGCCCTGGGGCACCTATACCGTTCTGGAAGAGGGATCTCGCTTCAAGATCAAACGTATCCTGGTCAAGCCCGGAGCAGCCTTGTCCCTACAGATGCACCACCACCGCAGCGAGCACTGGATTGTGGTGTCGGGGACGGCCAAGATCGTCAATGGGGATGAAGAGCGCCTGATCCGCACCAACGAATCCACCTACATTCCTGCCGGCACGCCCCATCGCCTCATCAATCCCGGCGTCATCGATCTGGTCATGATCGAGGTGCAAAGCGGCGAATATCTGGGAGAGGACGATATCGTGCGTTTTGAAGATCGCTACGGGCGCACACCGGCTTGATGGCGATGGCCGCAGCCTCTGTGCCCTTGGGCACGCCGCGACGCAGAGATTTCCAGTGACTGCAGGCTCTCTGCTAGACTGCGGCAAATCGTTTACGACATGCCGGCGATGAAAACCAAACCCAAGATCTCTGCCACCCGCGCTCTTTGGCTCAGTTTGCTTCCCCTTCTGAGCTACATCAGCAGCTGGTACTACAACGGCCAGACCATCCCTTTGCTGGCCCTGAGCAGCGTCCTGATGCTGGCCTGGGGTGGTACGGTGCTGTGGCCCCGTCTTCAGGCCGGTCTGCCCTGGTCCCGGGGGTTTCTGCCGGTCTTCATGCTGCTCTGGCTGTTTTGGTATTGGCTAACGCTCTTCTGGAGCCATGTACCGTACAGTAGCTGGTTTTATTTCTGGACTCTGGGGGCGGTGCCACTGGGGTTTTTATTCTGGGTTCTGCAAAGTGAGGGGGATATCCCAGCCGTCTGGCCGTGGTTCTGGCGCGGGATACTCGTCACCACCTGGGTACTCGTCGGCATCGCCTTCTGGGAATATTTCGACGGCGTTGCCACCGGTCAGGCCTTGGGAAACATTCGTGTCCAAGGTCCTCTGCTGGACACCAACAGCTTTGCTGCCTGGATGAACTTGCTTTGGTTCGTGCTGTTGGGGCGCTTTTTTTACCTCGATGGTCAGCGCGACGACGCTCGACAAGCGCTACGGCGCATCGATGGGACCGTTCTTTTCTACCTCGTCACGCTGACGCTCACCACCTTTGCATTCTGGATGACTTATAGCCGCGGCGGTGCTCTGGCCTGGCTCTGCACCTTTCTCGTGGCCTTGATCGCCTTCCGCAAAACGCCGGGTTTCGGGCGCAAGCTTGCTTTGGTGCTGGCCATAGAAGTCGCCGCATACGCCATTTTTGGCTACCTGCACCATTACGATATGCTCGGCCATCTTGCGCCGGGCTACATCAGCAGCAGCATAGAAACGGTCTCACGCGGTCTGATGTGGATCGCCACCTGGCACATTTTCCTGAGTCATCCGTATCTGGGTACGGGCCTTGGCAGTTACTTTCTCTTCTACCCCGCTTACCGCCTGCCCGGGGAGCTGGCTTCGGCGGGGACCTACGCCCACAACGACTATATCGAGTTCCTGGCCGAAGGGGGGCTCATCAACCTGGGCTTTTTGCTGGCCTTTGCCGGGACCTTGTTTTACGCCCTCTATCGCCTGATCGTCCATCCTGCACGGCTGGGCATCTCTGAGGAAAACCGTTACTGGGCGCTGGGGCTGGTGCTGGGGGTTTTTGCCATCACCGGCCACGCCTTGGGCAACTTCATCTTTTATAATCTGCCCTTGAGCATCCTGGCCGGGATCTTTTTGGCCCAGGCCTGGCGCCTGTACCAACAGCCCAAGGATACGGCACCGCTGCTGCCCCGCTTGGGGATCCGGCACCCCGGCGTGATCCAGCTCAGCGTGGCCCTGCTCTTTGTGCTGGCGGGCTGGTTTTTGGCGCTGGACGCGGCGGTCTACGGTCTTTTTAGCGCCAATGCCTGGCTCGACGGTCTCATACCCAACGCCAATGCGCGCGCGGTCTTTCTCATAAAAGCAGCCCGATTCTTGGAGGCGGCGCGCCCGCAGGCGACTCAGCCCTGGGTGTACACCGGCAACGCCTATCTGAACCTCGTGGCGCAGGAGCCCTCCATGCCCACGGTCCAGAAAAAGGTGCTGCTGGAGGCCGCCCTCCACCAGTATCGCCAGTCGCTCGTGGGTATTCCCCGTCAGGCGGGGGTCTACAACGCCATCGGGTCTTTGTATCTCAACTACGGCAGCAGCGTCCTCGGCCTGAGCCCGGCGGTAGCTCGGGACGACGCGGTGCTGGCTTGGCGCAAGGGTCTTGCCCTCACCCCCGAAAGCGTCAACCTGCGCAGCGAGATCGCGACACAAGCCTTTTTCAACCGCGGCGATGTGGCGGGCGGCATCGCCTTCTTGCAGGCGGGCCTCAAGCGGCCGCTCTTCCCGGAGCCGCGCGCCCTCCTGGAGTGGGTCATCGCCCGCAGCCAGTGGCTCCTGGCCCACGATCCCAAGGCGGCGGAAAAGACCCTCATCGCGAGCCTCGAGGCCAACCCGGATTTCGGTCCCACCCTGGAACTCCTGCGCGAGATCGTCCACGCCGAAAAGACTATGGCGACGCCAACCAAATCCTGACGCTAGCGCGATATATCCGGTGCGTGCCCGCTCCCCGAGGCCCAGGCAGGTCGGGTGTAGCGTCCCTGCTGTGCCAAGAACGCGCTGCCGCAACTTAGGATATGCCAGCGATTGCCCTGCCTCGTCCCGATGTGGGTCGTCCCCGGGAGCTGGAACCGATCAGATCGAGAGGATATTGCGGACGAGGGTCCCAAGGACTGGATACAACATGGCAGATCCGCCTGCCCTTGCCCGGGCCCAAGAAGACGTCTGCGGGTTCTGGCGCTGGGGAATTTTCTTATCTGCTCGATTTTATTGGTGGCGCTTCAGGGACTCGAACCCCGGACACGCGGATTATGATTCCGCTGCTCTAACCGACTGAGCTAAAGCGCCGTGAGGGTTGCCATTTAAGCCCCAAGCGCCGGTGCTGTCAATAGAGTGTGTGCGGCGGCGTCCTCGTGATGGGGTAGAGATCGGCGAAAAGTAGGTAGGTTCGATACGAGCAGCGCAACTCGTGCGGGCGAGGCAGTTTTTACAATCATCAGCCGCCGCGCTGCCAAGGGCGATGTGGTCGTCATGTCGCTCAGAGCGGCGACTGCATCATGGTAACTCTGCAGCTGACCAGCGATCCGGCCAATTCGGCGGCGCTCGCTAGGGCCATCGCCCAATACAGACGGGGTCTGGCGCGCAGGCGCGCGTCCCGCCGGCCTCCCGAGCTGATGAGCGCTGGCGCGGGTTGCTGCACGTCAAGCACCTAACAGGCGACGAGCGAGTATGGATTGCAGGTCGCGGCGTCCGTCCGCAATCAGGTAAATAATGACTTGGCTGCCTGTGACACGGTAGATCACGCGATAGGGTTTAAGGAAGATCTGGCGGTATTCTTTGATCCCAAGGCCGACCAGTTCCTTCGGATAGCTACCGCGTTCCGGGAATTTCGACAGACTCTCCCCAACGGACATCAACTCATCCAACACATGGGTGGCGTTGGCGATGCAGTCGAATTCGCAGAGGTAATCGTGGATGGCCTCCAAGTCCTGCTCCGTACCCTCGGTGAGCAAGACCTCAAACTTGGCAGGCGTGCCTGCCATCGGAGTGGAGTTCACTTGGCCCGCAAGCGGGCAACGACGTCAGAGACAGGCTTGACCTTGCCAGCGGCCAAATCCCGATTGCCCAACGCGAGAATCTTTAGCAAGGCCAGTGTTTCTTGCGTCTCCTCGAACGAAGCGATGTCCTGCAGTACCGCCTTGGCTTCGCCGTTTTGGGTGATGACCATCGGTTCACGCTGCTCCGCGAGGCGCGTCAGCACCTCGGCTGCGTTGGCTTTGAGATAGCTGATCGGCTTGACTTGTGATGAGTAGCGCATAGCTGTGCTCCCGACTCGATGAGATCAAATATAGTCTTATTTTGGTCTTACGGCAAGGCAGCTCAATTGGATGTGCACGTGCTATCAGGGACATGAAGGCGGTGGGCGAGCCAGTGAAAGCCGATGTGCTCTTGCTCGAGCCGTAGTCCGGGGCGAATGCGGTTATTGCGCAGGTCGTCGTAGAGGGCTCTCTCCTCGATCGTGAGTCGGTGCAAGTCCACTCGGAGGGGTTTGTCCTCACTGCCCCAAAAAACCGCGTGCGCATGGAGCGTGGCTCTATCCATCAAGAACGAAACCACGTGGTCAAAGTGGCCGCGAAGCTGATCCAGAATGCCAAAACCGTGCGTATCGATATCACCCCAATAATACATGGCACTGCTTTTGAGCCAATGACTGCGGGCAAGTGCATCCCAACCATAACCAGCACCAAAAATCACGATGGCATTCGCTACCTGCGGAAAGGCCAGGAAGTTGGTTTCGTTCTCGGTGATGAATACACGCTGCACGTCGAGCGCCAAGCGACTGAAGCTATCGGCATCCAGAGTTATGTCGGGGGATGCTGAGCCGGGTACGACATGAATCGACGGATCAAGTACGCGGAAGCGAATACGGATCGGTTTTTCCAAAAATCCGTAACGGGCTGGAAACTGACGCAGACCGGATTTGCTGGTCTCCACCGCAGCGACAGGCAAGGCCAGATCCAGTAATTCGGTCAGTACACCGCGATGGGTTTCGATGAATTTGCTGTGAATGCCTGGCAAATCCACTTGCCGCAAGTAAATGCCGGGACGCGGATGCTCGGCAAGCCATGTTACTACAGCAAGTAATCGTGACCATTCTTCGGATAGCGCCAATGCCTGCAGTGGGTGCTTCTCTAGCCAGGGCAGCAAGACTGGGTGCGTTTGTCGGGTGGCGGAAATCAGGGCGGAAAAGCGTTCCCAATCTTTGCGTTTGCCTAACCAGGTCAACGCATCCTCAATCGTCTCGACCCACACGCAAGTTGGCAGCTTTTGCGCGCCCTGGACGCGGTGCTTGCGCTCCTGCCACTCCACGCGCACTGCATTCGTCGCGTCCAATTCGGCGGCCCATTGGCGAACTTCATCAAAACGATTTGTAATGTCCGCAGAGGTTGGGGACCTGAGAGACATGCGCAAAGGAAAACGCGTCTGGCCTGTCACAGTATCTCGCAGCAGTTCACCGCGCTCCCAAAGCCGCACCAACTGCGCTTTCAATTCTTTTGGGCCAGTCCAAGTCACGGCGTAGGCGCCTGCTGCGATTTGCTTGGCATCGAGGCCTTCTGCGCCCGGTACGCTTCGATGGACAGGTTACGCAATTTGGAGGCTCGACCGCCTTCGTTGTGCACGAACCCTACGCTGGATACAAAGGGCTCGATGATGTGGATTTTCTGTAGCGGCGTCACGATCAACAATTGCAGGTTGAGTTGTCGAAACAATTTTAGGCCGTATTGGGCAGATTCATCCGAGCCGCGCCCAAACGCCTCATCAATGACCACGAAGCGGAAGGAGCGCGAGCGCACCGCCCCCCATTCCAGGCCGAATTGGTAGGCCAGACTGGCGGCGAGAATCGTGTAGGCCAATTTCTCTTTTTGCCCGCCCGACTTGCCGCCAGAATCGGAGTAGTGCTCGTGTTCGCTATTGTCCTCGCGCCAGCGTTCGCTGGCGGCGAACACGAACCAGTTGCGCACGTCGGTGACTTTCGCGGTCCAGCGGCGGTCCTGTTCCGACAAGCCATCACGGCCACGGAACCGGTCGATGATGGCCTTGACCTGGAGGAACTTAGCTTCGGAATACTGGGTATCATCTGAGCCAGTCATCGCACCCTCGGTGCAGGAGCGTAGATCCTGCTGGAAATCGCGAATTTCGGCATCGGGGCTGGCCTGCGATTCGAGCACGATATAGCGCCCGGGGTTGTAGTCAATCTCACCCAGCGATTTGTTGATGTGGGCGATACGCTCCTTGATGGTTTCACGCTCGCGAGCCAGTTGGGCATTGAAGTTGGCGATTTCGTTAATGGTGTTGACGTTGAGCAGTTCTTTGAACCGCGCAACAAAACGCGGTAGATCATCGCGATTGAGCTGTATGAGCAGGTTTTCGTATTCGAAGGCGGCTTCCAGGCTGGCATCCATCTCGGCGGTCTCAAGCTTGAAGGCTTCCTTGAATGAGACCATCGTCTTGATAATTTTTTCTGTGAGATGTCGAAGTTTCCGATCTTCGGCATCGATCCGAGCTTGTAGCCAGGCGCGTACGTCCTGCTCGCGGTTGTCGCAGGATTCTACGGTCAATTGGTGTTCTCCCAGGGCCTCGGCCCGCATCGCCTCCAAGGTGGTCGACAGCGTCGCATCGATAGCGGCGTCCTGGACCAGTAAAGCCGTCTGCTGGCGTAGTTCCTGTGCATCCGAGCGACGCTGCTCCACCTTGGCGCGGCGGTCGCGCACGGATTGCAATTCTTCTTCGGTGCCCTTGAGCGCCTGCTGCAGTTCCTGCAAGCGTTCGTTCAATTGGCTGAGGACATCCGATGCCTGCGCAAGCTTTTGGCGCTCGTCTTCCAGAGCTGCGATGTCCGTTGCCACGCTGGCCCAATCGATTTCTTCGAAGCTCGTAAACTCTTCCAGGCGGGTCAATGCATCCAGTTTGGATAGCAGTTCCTTCCGCTCGCCGTCGATCTTGCCGATCTGGCTGCCCAGCTCGCCGAGATGGCTTTCGAGCTGGCGGCGCTTGGCTTCCAGCGCGGCAATCTTGGCGCTGTTGCTCCAGCCAAGCACGTAGCGGCTGCGGTCGGAGATGGCGTGCCGGTCGTCCTTCTCGTGCCGGCCAGTCGGGTCTTTGATCTGGCCGGCGCGGGTGATCGCCCGCGTTTCCCGGCGGAACTGCTCTTGCGTGGCACAACAGGCCACGTCAAAACGATGGGCGAGCTCCCGCTCCAGCCAGTCGTAGTGGGGTGAATCGGGCTTGATGACGAGTTTCCTCACCAAGGAGTCATGGTGCAGTTCCGGCAGATCGGATGTTTTGCGCGGTCGCACGTGGAAATAGACCAAGCGCCCGCGCAGATGGCTACTGTCCACCCACTCGGCCACCGCCTTGTAGTGGGCATCCGGCACCAGCAGGGCCAGACCGAAGCCGCGCAGCAGTCTTTCGGCCGCACCTTCCCAGTCGCGCTCCTCATCGCGTACTTGGATCAACTCGCCCGCGAAGGGCATATCATCCACCTCCAGGCCCAGCGCGGCGCAGAGGGCGGCGCGTATCTGAATCTGCTGGTCGTCGATGTTGCTGCGACGGCGTTTGAGACTCTCGATTTCCGCGGTCAACCGTTCGTGCTCGAGCTTTCCCTGGCGCAAGCTCACGCCATGCTCGGTCAGCGTATTTTGGAGGTCGGCATCGCGGTTTTGGATATCTTCCCGCCACGCCTTGAATTGCGCCCGCTGCGCGGTAAAGCCGGCATCGTCGCGGGGCACGGACTCACCCAAAACGGCCACCAGTTCACGGTAACGCGCATCCTTGGCCTTGCGCGCATCGCGCAGTTGCTCTTTCCTGTGGATCTCGGCGGCGAGCCGCTCCAGACGGTCGCCGCCGTTGTCGTTGATGGCCTGTTTCAGCTCATCGACCTGTCGGCCTTGCTCCTCGCGCATACCGTCCAGGCGTCGAACCTGCCCATCGATCTTGTTCCACTCTTCATCGAGCAGATCTAGGCGCTTGTCCAGCAATCCCAATTTGAGGCTGGCAAAGTGCGCCCGCAGGCCGTCGCGACATTGCCGCAGATGATTCACCTCCTTCACCAGTTCGCTGTGCCGCTTGCAGTCGGCCACCAAGGGCGTCAGCAACTCCACCTGTTGCTGGGCCTTGAGCACGGCTTGATGGGCGCGGTTGAGATCGTCGAAATGGCCGATCAGTGCCTGGATGCGCGATGCCACCTCGAACGGCTCCAGCATATGGTTGCGCACGAAGTCGGTGAGATTGCCCACCGATTTCATCGACACCGTCTGGTGAAAGAGCTCCAGCGCCTGATCGTTCTCGATGCCGAAGCGGCGCCTGAACCACGCCGCATAGGGCGGAAAGCTGTCAAAGAGATCGGCGCCGGTTCCGCGCAGCCGGCGGCGCAGGGCAGCGATGTCGGTGCCGAAGTTTGCGAAGTCCTCGGCGATCGACAGGCTGCGCTCGGCCCCGAGGAAGAAGCGGGCGGGCTGCCCCTGCGCCTCCTTCATCCAGAACACTTGCGCCAGGCTCACCGTCTGGTCGTACCCCGCGTTGTAAAACACGCCCAGGATGACGGAATAGCTGTGCTCGTCGCGCAGGGATACCGGCTTAGCCACCCCCGTGACCTCGTTGCGTTCGGATTTATAGTGCCCCAACACGTAGGAACGCAAGGTCCGTTCCCTGCTGTCCGCTCCGGCGGCCTTGTTATAGGCGATGCGATGGGCTGGCACCAGCAGCGTGGTAATGGCATCCACCAGCGTGGACTTGCCGGAACCGATGTCGCCGGTGAGTAGCCCATTCTTGCCGTCCAGTTGCAGCGTCCAGACCCGGCCGTCGAAGGTGCCCCAATTGAAAACCGAAAGCCGCATGAGACGAAAACCCGCCAAGGCATCGTCCGCCACGAAATCCAGCTCCAGGGACTGCGCCTCACTCATCGCGCGCCTCCTTGCTCGACGCCGCGTCAGACAGGGCGGATTGGTAGGCCGCCAGGCGGGCATCAAGCTCGGCCAGCCACTGCGCGTCGACAAAGGCCTTAAGGATGCGCCGAACCTCGAAATTGGCCTGCCCTGCCAAGCTACCACTCGCAGGCTTGAGCTTGTGCAGAAAGCCCAGTTCCACCACCTTGTTGATGGTGGTTTCAATCTGGTCGATCAGTTTGGCCTCGTTGGGCCCGTCCGGCAGGAAAACCCGGACCAGTTCGACGATCTCGTCTCGCGATAGCACCAGACGCGTGTCGCCGCCGCCTGCATCGAATTCGGCCAGTTTCTTGCGCAGCAAGGCCAGCAACAGACTCACCGGAAACGACAGGGGGCGGCGTGCAACCAGACGGGGCAAGCGTGGCGACGGATCGTCCTCTGCAGGCTCCGGGCGGCTTTTCAGGAAGGCATACCCTTCCGCCTCATCCAGCACCAGTTCCAGATTGAGTACCGCCACGTAGTCCCGCACGCGGGCCTGCAGGTTTAGCAATGCCGCCCACTGGCGCTCGTCCTGCTCCCGGTACTGCACCCCCTTGAGCAGCCCGATCAGTAACGACGACAGATCCGGCTCGGCTGCAGCAGTGGTCATTGCGCCGGTGCTATCTTGTTCCATCCCTGTTGCATTGCCCTTTTCGTCTTGTATTCAACGCGTAAAAATCACTCGAGGCAAGCGGGCCGTGCGATGCACAGTTTCGCCACGATCATCCTCAGCCTGCCAGTGAATGGCTTCCGGCGTGTCCTCATCCACCACCGTGTTGAAGGCGTCACTGCCCAGTTGCAGGTAGGCCACCAGTTCCGCCAAGCCCTGCCGCAGGGGCTGGGAGGTCACCAGTTCGCGCAAGGTGATCTGCGCCCTATCCTGCAAGGCATGGCGGATATAACGGGTGAGCCTCGCTTTGTCCACCACCACCTGTTCGAACAGGGCGGAGGGGTCGATATCCTCGTCCCCCGCTAGCAGCGTCAGGCTGGCAATGACTGGTTTGATCGCCGGCGTGAACAGGGGCCGCTCCATCGCCAGTGCGATATCGGCGCAGGCCTCAGCCACCTCCATCACCGTTCCCGTTGGCGGCGCTTCCCGCAACGCCAGGGCCTTGCTCTCGATGCCGTGCAGAATATCCATGATGCGGCGGTTCTCCAACCAGGCTTGGTCGTCGAGAAAGCGGCGGAGTTGTTGCGACAAAGCCGCCACCGTGCGTTGGGTATGTTCGCCGGCCTCCAGCCAGTCGTAATGCACGCGGCGGGTCCGGGTGTCTGGATTCAGGTCCGCCACCGCGGGCAACGCGAGCACGCGATCCAATAGCTTGGTCAATTCTTCCTGACGACGGCTGGATAGCAAAAAGTCCCAGAAGGCGCGGAAGCTCTTGCCCTGATCGGAATCGGCGATGGCGTCACGCTCGCCCATGATATCGTCCAACAGGTCGCCCTTGCCGCCTTCCCACAGCGCGATGCGCTCACGCACGCGCCGGTCCAACTGACGGAAGTTGTGCTCTACCTCGCGAAAGTCGGTGAGCAACTCGCGCGCCCCCTGCATGAACTGCTGAAAACGATCCTTCAACGCCGTGTCATCCAGCAGCGGCACGTCGCCCGACAACACCCGGGCAATTTCGGCATCGATGTCATCACGTTTTTTGTGCAGCTCGGCGATGCGCTTGGCCGGGTCGGCCTCACTGCCTTCGCTCATCTGTTTGAGCAGATCGAACAGGGTGAGCAGGCGCGATTCCGTCCCAACGAACTGCCGCTCGGAAAGCTGCGCCAGCCAGGCGATGGCCTTCTCGGTCGCGGGTGTGAGATCGAATTGCGCCTCGTCGGTGCCGGGCTTGTAAAACTTGCGCAGCCAGCCCTTATCCGGCGACGCCCAATCGTTCAGATAGTCGAGAGCGGGCTTGGGAAACGCCGCTTCGCCGAGCTGCAGACGCAAGGCGTACAACTCGTCTTCCAGCGCCTCGGACAAGTCGGCGGCAGCCATCATCCGCACGTTGGGCACCACGAATATGCGGTGCAGAAAGGCCGCTACCAGCGGCGCATGGTCCGAGCGCAACAGTCGCCAGGCGGGATGGTGGGTGCGCAGGGCGTCTAGGGTGGCGTAGTCGAGGGTCACCAGTCAGTCCAGCTTGGCACCGATGTCCGTGTTTTTCCTACTGCCGTTGTCCATCATTCGGCCACCTCGGACATTTTGAACGTCGCACACAAGCGCCCCACGCGGTGCACTGGCAACCCTTAGCGCCCATGCCAGCGGTAGTTGGTGTCTTTCACCACGCCCAAGTGACGAGCGACATCGATGGTAGTGACACACGGTTCGGCATTCATGGCGTTGGCGATCCATTGGTTTGCGTCACACTCGATCTAGATCGGAAAAAGTGTACATGAACGGATCTTTATCGACTATCGCGATGCCAGGGCTGCCTTGCATGGGGACCGCGGGCGTTGCCTACTCAGGCCTCCCAAGGTGCCTTTGGCACCGGCTAACCGTGACGGTTGCTCGCCTTGGGTAGCGGCGCCCGCTTCTTCGATCGCCGCGCGGGTCCGGGCGAAACGGAGTAATTGGTGGTGGGGTGGTATCCCGCATCAAACGACTATTGAAAGTACGCGATACCGGCGTTCTGGCAAGTTGCGAAGCCCTGCGTACCAGAGCGAAAAGCGGGGGTTGACAGGCTAATCTGCGGACAATCAAGCAGTTTTATTGGCCTGATTGGTCACCGAAAATGGCGTTCAACCTCGTCTGCTTTCCAAGGTCAGTTCAGTTCCCACACGCGGAATTGAACCCGCGTCCGTCATCCTGACCAAAAGCACACCCATTTACACCCATTCCGGGGCAAGGCAGCCCTCCATGCGGCGAATGGCGCTCCTATTCACCGCGCCGTATGCGGGGAAAGACTTGCGTGTGCGGAGAATGCGCCCCATAATCTCCGCATGAATAGCGGCGATTACAAGTACATCTGGCAGTCGAAAGACTGGCCGAACTGGCACTTCGACCTGGCAGCACTGGCTGGGCCTATGGTTGAGGTCAGCCGCGCCCAGGGGCTGTTGATGGGCCGTCTGGCCGACGTGGGCATGGCCCTGCGCGATCAGGCGAGCCTGGCGGCACTGACCGAAGACGTGGTCAAGACCAGCGAGATCGAGGGCGAGCAGCTCAATGTCGAATCCGTGCGCTCTTCCATCGCCCGCAGGCTGGGCGTGGACATCGGCGCCTTGGCCCCGGTCGATCGGCACGTCGAGGGCGTGGTCGAGATGGTGCTGGACGCCACGGCCAACTGCCAGGCACCGGTAACGCGGGAGCGTCTGTTCGGCTGGCATGCCGCGCTGTTTCCTACCGGCTACTCCGGTCTTGCCAAGATCAAGGTCGGTAGCTGGCGCGATGACGCCAGTGGCCCCATGCAAGTGGTGTCCGGACCCATCGGCCGCCAGCGGGTGCATTTCGAAGCACCGCCGGCTGATCGCCTCGAGGCCGAAACCGGCCGCTTCCTTGACTGGCTCAATGGTGCGTCAAACGAGCCACCACTGATCAAAGCGGGGCTCGGCCATCTGTGGTTCGTCACGCTGCATCCGTTCGACGATGGCAATGGCCGTATCGCGCGGGCCATTGGCGATCTGCTGCTGGCACGCGCCGACGGCAGCCCGCAACGCTTCTACAGTTTGTCGGCGCAGATCCAGCGCGAACGCAAGGCTTACTACGACATCCTGGAGCGGACCCAGAAACGGTCGCTGGATGTCACCGAGTGGCTCGCGTGGTTCCTCGACACCCTTCATCGTGCCGTCGACGAGGCCCAGCACACGCTGGACGCCGTCCTGACGAAAGCCCGTTTCTGGCAGCGCTGGGCGACCACACCCTTGAATGAGCGACAGGTGAAGTTGCTGAACAAGCTGCTCGACGGTTTCGAAGGCAAACTCACCAGCAGCAAGTGGGCGGCCATCGCCAAATGCTCGCCGGACACGGCGCTGCGCGACATCAATGACCTGCTCACTCGGGGTGTATTGCGGAAATCGGATGCGGGCGGACGTAGCACCACCTACGAGCTGAACGATCTGCCGGAGTAGCGGCGCTTCCTGGAATTGCCTTGGCTCGTCGGCCGAACAGCGCCTTCATGGAATCCTGCCAACTCGTTCGGAAGGAGACCAAGATGGAAGTCGCTCATCTCAATCAAAAACAACTGGCTGCTCGCTGATTAACACTCCAGGCGCTGGGAAGAGCCTTTTCCTGGACCAACATCCTCGAATCCGGCCAGATCAAGTCCATCAGCGAGCTTGCCCGTACCCTTGACGTCGATGGCTCGTATGTGGCCCGCATCCTCAAACTGACGACCCTGGCCCCCGACATCGTCGAAGCCCTGATCAACGGTGAGGAACCCAACGGGCTCTCGCTGGCGAAGCTGACCCAGACCTTTCCCGAGGACTGGACCGAGCAGCGCCGCCAGTTCGGCTTCGCCACCGAGTGACGACTGGACCGGAGACCACCCCAGAGAGCCGACCATCAGCGTCGGCTTTTCTATTTTGGGGGGTAGGAAAGCGGAGTTGACCGCGCTTCTTTTCATGGCCGAGGCGGGCGATTTCGAAAAAAACGTCCGGTTGCGACATCGAGCGATGACCTAAGACAACCGCCAAAAACGGCAACAAGCCGCAAACCCATATCAATCATGGATGTAGCTTTCCGGACGCGCTTCGGACTTGGTCCGGAGAAAACAGAGAATCAGGGGCCAAACAGAGAAAGAAAGGCGGGAAGATGGGGAGAATCGATGGTGCGGAGAGGTGCTTTGGAAAGATGTGAAACGGGCGCAAACCCTTTAGAAACAAGGAAAAAAAAGAAAACCCGTCACCCCGGAGAATGACCCCAGAGAGACGGGTTTGTCTTTTCTAAATGGTGGAGGCGGCGGGAATCGAACCCGCGTCCACAGGACCTAGACCCCCGGTTCTACATGCGTAGTCCGTCTTTTTGCTTTGACACTCCGGGACTCCGACGGACAGGATTCCCAGAATGCGAGTCCGCTTGTTTTAACGCTGGGTCAGCGGACAGACCCAGCGCGATTCCGCGTTTGTCGACCCCCCGCAGGCCTTGCGGCCACCGCGTCCGCGGACGAACCCGGGCGGCGGGCTCACTGCTTAAGCAGCGAGGGCGTAATTGCTGTCGTTGGCAATTATAGCGTTGCGACCAGTTTTAAGAGCAAACCGCAGCTCTGCACGCACCGAAGGCTTCGCGACCTGTGTCGAAACCGATCGCCCCCCGTTTCGAAGGATAAGACCTGAACGTCCGATAAAAGTTCCACAGAATCAGCTCGTTCATAGTATCCCTGTGGAACGCTCTGCGCAAAGGGACCGACACCGCGATCATACCAGCAACCTGCGCCGCAACAGAAGGATAGCGAGGGTATAGCCCACCACCGTGTAGCCTGCCAGCACTGCCAGGTGCAGGGCGATATCCGTTGGCCAGTGGCCAGTGAGCCACGGGCGCAGCAGGGCGACGGCGTGGGTGAGGGGGAGGAATTGCGCAATGGTCTGGCCGAGGGTAGGCAGGGTTTTCAGGGGATAGAACACGCCGCAGAAGAGGAACATGGGCGTCACCACCAGGGTGAAGTAATACATGAAAAAGTCGTAGCTTCGGGAAATGGCGGTCACCGTCAGGGCAATGGCAGCAAAGGCCATGCCCGACAGGAGGATGACCGGTAGCGCCCAGGGCACGCCAGCCCAGTGGATCGCCCCGAAAAAGCTGGCCACGACGATGATGGCGACGGCACTGATGGTTCCCTTGAGCGCAGACCAGAGCATCTCGCCGGCGAGGACATCGCTCACCTCCAGGGGAGTGGCGAGGATGGCCGCGTAGGTCTTCTGCACGCTCATGCGAGTAAAGGCGGAATAGAGCCCCTCGAAGGTCGCCGTATTCATGACCGAACTCGCGACGATGCCCGAGGCGATGAAGGTGATGTAGGACATGCCCTCGATCCGCCCGACAAAATGGCCAAGACCGTAGCCCAGGGCCAGCAGATAGAGGAGCGGGTCGCCGAAATTGCCCAGGAGGCTCGGTAACCACAGCTTGCGCCACACGCGAAAGTTGCGCGCGACCAGGGCCCAGCAGGCCCAGCCCGGCAGGTAATGGCGCCAGGTGCTCACTCGCGGTCGCCCTCACGCAGATCCCGTCCCGTCAGACGCAGGAAGACATCCTCCAGGTTGGCGTTACGCAGAAGTAGCTGCAGACCACCAAGCTCGGCAAAATGCCGATGCACGCCAGCCAGATCCGCCCCGTAGAGCAGGAGCGTGTCGCCCACACGCTCCGCCGCCGCCACCCGTCCCACATGCCAGTCCTCGGGGTCCGGCCTACTGCCGTCCAGCCGTCGCAGTTCCAGAACCATGGGTGGGATGTGGCGGGCGATGAGTTCCGCTGGTGGCGCCTCGTCCAATATCCGCCCGTGGTCGATGATACCCACCCGATCGGCAAGGCGTTCCGCCTCATCCATGTAGTGGGTGGTGAGCAGCAGGGTGACTCCTTGGCGCTTCAATTCCCGCAGCTTTTGCCAGATGAGGTGACGCGCCTGGGGGTCGAGACCGGTGCTGGGCTCGTCGAGGAGAATCAGGCGTGGCTCGTGGATGAGGGCGCGGGCGATGGTCAGGCGCCGCTTCATGCCCCCCGAAAGGGCAGCGATGGGCTTGTGCGCATAATCGGCGAGGAGCATGAATTCCAGAAGCTCGCTCGTGCGGCGGCGGATGCTCGCCCGCGGCAAGGCGAAATAGCGGCCGTAGACCCAGAGGTTCTCGGCAACGGTAAAGTCGGGATCGAGATTGTCCTCTTGCGGCACCACCCCCAGGGTATATCGACCGCCATGGGGTAGACTCTGCACGGGCTGACCGGCGATACGGATCTCTCCCGCGTCCAGTGGCGTGATGCCCTGAATGCCACGGATGCAGGTACTTTTGCCAGCGCCATTGGGACCCACGAGGACGTAGCACTCGCCGGTGCGAATCCGTAGTCCAAAATTCTGCAGGACCGGCCGACCCGAATAGGCCTTGTAGAGTCCCTCAGCCTCGAGAAAGTTCGAAGGCACAGTCACGTCCATCGCCTTCGCCAGCGGGATCGGCCTGGAAGCGCTCCAGAAGGGCGGCCTCGATGGTCGCCAGCCGGCCGTGGAAGAAGTGGTCCGCCGGTAAGGAAACGCGCTCGGGGTCAACGGGCAGACTGTCCAACCAGGACCAGACGGCATCTGCAGGCACCAGTTCGTCCGACTCCCCCTGAATGACCATCCACGGGCATTGTGGCTCCGGCAGGCCGGTGAAATCGAAGAGGTTCACGGGCGGCGCCACGGTAATGAGCTGCCGCACCCGCGGATCCCGTGCCGCCCGGTAGGCGACGTAGGCGCCGAAGGAAAAACCCGCCAACCAGATGGAGAAGCCCGGGCGCCGCTGCGCCACCCAGTCGAGGACCGCAAGGCAGTCATCCGTTTCACCGCGACCGTCGTCGTAGTGCCCGCCACTCTCACCCACGCCGCGAAAGTTGAAGCGAAGGGAAGGGATGCCCAGACGGTTGCAGGATCGACTCAGATAGTGCACCACCTTATTGTTGAGGGTACCACCGTAGAGGGGATGCGGGTGCAGGATCACGGCCACGGCGCGCCGGGTTTCCCGCTCCGGACAGGCGGTCAAGCCCTCCAGGAGCCCGACAGGCCCCGGAATGAACACGCGCTCGCCGACACACTCGAGCTCGAGCTCCTTGCCGTCGTAGAGGTGGGTACGATCGATGGGCAGCATCAGATCCGTAGACGCTCGACGGGGTGACCATCGCGCAGGTGCGACTCGACGATCTCGATGAGGTCGTCCTCATCCACGTAGGTGTACCAGACGCCATCGGGATAGACGACGGCGGTGGGTCCTTCGCTGCAGCGACCCAGACAGCCACTGCGATTGACCCGCACCTTGCCCGCACCGTGGATACCCAGCGTCTTGGCGTGCCGCTTGGCGCTGTGAAAGGCGCGCTCGGCTATATCGCTGTTGTTGCAGGCCTGCTCGCCCGACTCCCGGCGATTGAGGCAGATAAAAAGATGGCGCTCATAAAAAGCTTCGGACACGATCTTGACCCCTCTGGACGCTGCACCCATGATAACCCAATCTCCACGTCTCAGGCAGAGGTTGCCCGCCATGCTCACCGAACGGATCATCGCCAACTTCGATAACGCCCTGCGCACCCTGGCCGGTCAGAGCCCCGGTAGTGGCCGCAGCAACCCCGCACGGGGTACGCGGGACTCCCTTTTGCGGCCCTGGCAGCGGCGACGCGCCGGTCGTCTCATGCGCGTCAATCACACGGGCGAGGTCATGGCCCAGGCGCTGTACACGGGTCAGGCAGCCGGAACCGACGATCCGCAGCTACGCAGCGAACTCCTGCAAGCGCGGCGAGAAGAGGAGGATCACCTGCGTTGGTGTGAGGACCGCCTGCGCGAGCTGCGCAGCCGTCCCAGTCTGCTCGGTCCCATATGGTACGGTGTCGGCTGGGGCATGGGTTTTGCGGCGGCGCGGCGCGGTCGCGGCAGCAACCTGGGTCTCGTGGTGGCCGTGGAGCGTCTGGTCGAGAAGCACCTCGACGAGCACCTGGCCCTGCTCCCGCCGGAGGACGAGCGCAGTCGCACGATTCTGGAGCAGATGCGCCAAGACGAGATCGCGCACGCAGACAAGGCCGAAAACTTGGGGGCTCAGCCCCTGCCGGTCTGGAGCGAAACGGCCTTGCGCGGCCTATCCAAGATCATGACCCGTGGCGCACTGTGGGTGTGACGCTGGCCCTAGCCCGAGTAGACATCCCGACCGGGCAAGGCACGTAGCTGGAGGTCGTTGCCGCCCGGCAGGTGGATGCGATAGCGGCCAGCGCGTACCGCCTCGGCCATGCTGCCGATGGTCTGTTTACCCAAAAGCTCCACCACCTGCGCCTTGAGGGGTTTCCAGGCATAGTGCACGGGGCAGGCGGTCTCATCGGCACAGGCCTTGAGGCCGAGCACGCAGCCTTGGCCAAAGGGTGCGCCCTCCACCATCTCCACCACCTCCAGAATATTCATCTGTTCGGCACCGGGCCGCAGGACGAAACCGCCGCCGCGACCTTTGTAGGAGTCGAGAACCCCTCTTTTGGCCAGAACCTGGAGGATCTTGGCCAGGTACTGCGCCGGCACCCGCAGATAGTCCGAGATATCGCGGCTCAATACCGGTTCGCCCGAGGGCTGGGCAGCGAGATAGATGAGTGCCTGCAGAGCGTATTCGCTGGTTTTGCTCAGGAGCATGGGAGTCCCCCCAGTTCGCCAAGATCCGGCCCTAGCACTCCAGGCTCCGTATCTCGAAATCGTGTGTGATTTGTGCCGTTTTACCCAGCATGATACTGGCCGAGCAGTATTTTTCCGCAGAAAGGCCAATGGCGTGCTCGACCCGGCGCGGATCGAGATCTCGGCCCGTCACCACATAATGCAGGTGAATGGCCGTGAAGACCTTGGGGTCGCTGTCGGCGCGCTGCGCCTGCAGCTGCACCACACAGTCGCGCACATCCTGCCGGGATTTTTGCAGGATCATGACCACGTCGATACTGGAGCAGCCGCCCAGACCCATGAGCAGCAACTCCATGGGCCGTGGCCCGAGATTCTTACCGCCGATATCGGCGGCGCCATCCATGACCAGGGCATGACCGCTATCGGCATGGGCCAGGAAACTCATGTGTCCGGGACCAGACCACCGAACCTCTGCCTTCATGTCCTTGCTCCCTGAGTTACCGCGTTCCAGACTTTACCATACCACGGTCGTCTTTAGGCAAACAGTTGCGCCAGGGCCTTTCCGGGAGCGTCCTCGCGCATCAGCGCCTCCCCCACCAGGAACGCGTGGATGCCGCGAGCGCGCAGGGTGGCAACGTCCTCCGGGCTGCGGATGCCACTTTCGCTGATCACCAGGCGATCCTCGGGAATGGCGGGCAACAGGTCGATGCTGCGCTGGATGGAGGTGGTGAAACTGCGCAGGTCGCGATTGTTGATGCCCAAGAGGGGACTGCGCAGAGCCAGGGCGCGCCGCAGTTCCTGGGCGTCGTGCACTTCCACCAGGACGGCCATGCCCAGATCCAGGGCAAGGGCCTCCAGCTCACGCAGGGTATCGTCGCCGAGGGCTGCGACGATGAGCAGGATGGCATCGGCACCGATGGCGCGCGCCTCCCAGACCTGATAGGGATCGATGCAGAAATCCTTGCGCAGGGCCGGCAGGTTCACCGCCGAGCGCGCCGCCGTGAGGTAGCTGTCGTTACCCTGAAAAAAACGCTCGTCCGTCAATACCGAAAGGCAGGCGGCACCGTGAGCAGCGTAGTCGCGGGCGATCTCCACGGGGTTGAATTTTTCACGGATGACCCCGGCCGAGGGAGAAGCTTTCTTGATCTCGGCGATGACCGCCGCCGCCCCCGTCGCCTGGGGCTGGCGCAAGGCGCCGACGAAATCCCGCGGCGGTGCCGCAAGGGCCGCCGCCGACTGCAGCTCGGCAAGGCCCAGACGCTGACGTCGCGCCGCCACTTCCGTGGCCTTGTGCTGGAGAATTTCCTGGAGGGTATCCATCACGGCTCAACTCCTTGCGGCAAAGGAGCGCAGACGCTCCCAACGTTCGCGGGCAGCTCCCGAGACCAGGGCAGCGCGCGCCTGTGCCACCGCCTCGGAGAGATCGTCCACCACATCGGCGGCGTAGAGGGCCGCACCGGCATTGAGGGCGACCACATCCTGACGTGCCCCCGGCTTGCCCGAGAGCACCTCGTGAAAGGCCGCCAGGGCCTCGTGCGTGTCGCGAATCTGCAGCACCTCCAGGGGCGCCGGTGCGATGCCGAAGTCTCCAGGCTGCAGTCGAAAGCGGCGGATGCTGCCGTCCTCCCGTACCTCAGCCACCTCCGTGGGGCCGCTGATACTGATCTCGTCCAGACCATCGTGGCCGTGCACCACGAGGACGTGCCGGCCCCCCAGTTCCTTGGCCGCCTCCGCCACGGGCATCAGCCAGGCATCGGCAAACACGCCGAGGACCTGGTGCGGTGCGCCGGCGGGATTGCTCAGGGGACCCATGAGATTGAACAGGGAGCGGATGCCCAGCTCCCGCCGGGGGCCAACGGCGTGGCGCATGGCACCGTGGTGACTGGGTGCAAAGAGGAAGCCGATACCCACAGCGTCGATGCAGGCGGCCACCTGCGCCGGTGTGAGATCGAGGCACAGGCCAGCCGCCTCCAGCACGTCGGCGCTGCCGCTGCGACCGGAGACGGCACGGTTACCGTGCTTGGCCACCCGCGCGCCAGCGGCAGCAGCGACGATGGCGGCGAGGGTGGAGATGTTGAAGGTGTTGCGGGCGTCGCCGCCGGTGCCGCAGGTATCGACGAGATGCTCGGTACCCACCTCCACCCGCAGCATATGTGCGCGCAGAGCGCGGGTAGCGCCCACCAGTTCTTCCACACGCTCACCTTTCATGCGCAGCGCCACCAGAAGCGCGCCAATCTGGGCAGGTGTCCACGAACCCGACATGATCGCGTCAAAAATGGCCTGCGCCTCGCTGCTGGACAGGTCGCGGTGGGCGATGAGTCTTTCCAGCACCTCACGCGCCTGCACGGCTTGCCTCCCGGACCTTGCAGAAGTGGGCGAGGAGTTCCTTGCCGCATTCGCTGAGAATGGACTCCGGATGGAACTGCACCCCCTCCACGGCAAAGCGGCGGTGGCGCAGGCCCATGATGAGTCCATCCTCGGTCCAGGCGGTGACCTCGAGCTCGCTCGGGAGATCGTCCCGGGCGACGATGAGGGAGTGATAACGGGTTGCCGTGAAGGGTTTGGGCAGACCGGCAAAGATGCCCTTATCGTCGTGGAAGATGGGCGAGGTCTTGCCGTGCACCACCTCCGGCGCGCGGATGACGCGTCCGCCGAAGGCCTCGCCGATGGCCTGGTGGCCAAGACAGACCCCGAGGATGGGGAGTCGTCCGGCAAAATGGCGGATGACTTCCAGAGAGATACCGGCCTGCGCCGGGGTGCAGGGACCCGGTGAGATGCAGATGCGCTCGGGCTGCATGGCCTCGATATCGGCAATGCTGAGGGCGTCGTTGCGCACGACCTCCAGCCGTTCCCCCAACTCACCAAAGTACTGCACCAGGTTGTAGGTGAAGCTGTCGTAGTTGTCGATCATGAGGATCATCGCTGCACCCCCACCTCAGGATCCAGACCATTCTCCGCCAGATCGACGGCGCGGAACATGGCGCGGCGCTTGTTCATGGTCTCCTCCCACTCGCTGGCAGGTTTGGAATCGGCGACGATGCCACCACCGGCCTGGATGTGCAGCTCGCCATCCTGTACCACCCCGGTGCGGATGGCGATGCAGGTGTCCAGATTGCCGTTGAAGCCCCAGTAACCCACGGCACCGGCGTAAATCCCGCGGGACACGGGCTCCAGCTCACGGATGATCTCCATGGCGCGGATTTTGGGGGCACCGGAGACGGTCCCGGCGGGGAAGGCGGCGCGCAGGGCGTCCATGGCGTCCAAACCCGGACGCAGGCGCCCCGAAACCTCCGAGACGATGTGCATGACGTGGGAATAGCGTTCGATACCGAAGGATTCGTCCAGGTGAACGCTGCCCACCTCGGCAATCCTCCCCACATCGTTGCGAGCCAGATCGATGAGCATGAGGTGCTCGGCCCGCTCCTTGGCATCCGCCAGCAGTTCCTGCTCCAGGGCGAGATCGTGCTCCAGATCAACGCCTCGGGGGCGGGTGCCCGCGATGGGGCGCACGGTCACTCGACCATCCTCCACCCGGACGAGGATCTCCGGAGAGGAGCCCACCAGCTGGGTCTTGCCCAGATCCAGGTAAAAAAGGTAGGGCGAGGGATTGACGCCGCGCAGGGCGCGGTAAAGGTCGAGGGGATGGGCCTCCAGCGGGATGCTGAGGCGCTGCGAGGGCACCACCTGCATCACGTCCCCCGCGGCAATGTAGTCACGGATTCGCTCGACGGCGGCCATGTAGGCCTCCCGACTGAAGCTCGCGCGATAATCCTCCTCACGCACACGTCCCTTGCGCGTTGCCGCGGCCGGCGGCACGGGCGAGCCATCGCGAAGCGTGGCGGCGAGGGCCTCCACCCGCGCTCGGGCACGCTCGTAGGCGTGGCGCTCGGCGGGATCGGCGTGGACGATGATGCGCAGGGTGCCACGCAAGTTATCGAAAACCAGCAGCTCCTGCGCTACCAGCAGCTGTATCTCCGGCAAATCCAGGGGATCGGGCAGACGCGGCGCGCGCTGCAGGCGCGGCTCGATGTAACGCACCGTATCAAAGCCAAAATAGCCCACCAGCCCACCCGCAAAGCGTCCCGCCACATCCTCGCTCTGGGGCACACGAAAGCGTCGGTGATAGGCGCGGATCCAGTCCAGTGGGTCCGCGGGACGGCAACGCTCCGTGAGGGTATCGTCCACAAAGACCTGGACCTCGCCCGCCCGCACCTCCAGGCGTTCCCGGGCCGGTAGCCCGATGATGGAATAACGCCCCCACTGCTCACCGCCCTGGACGGATTCAAAGAGATACGCGAAGGGACCGCGAACGACCTTGAGATAGGCCGACAAGGGCGTGTCGAGGTCGGCCAAAACCTCGCGGACCAAGGGGATGCGATTGTAGCCTTGCTTTGCCAAGGCATGAAAATGGGCTTCGGAAATCACGGGTTACACCTCACGATGGGGAATGGACGGACGACACTGCCGGTCAGTGGCAGCACCATCGTCCCATCGCGGTGTGAACTGTGCGCTTCCCGTACACGTCAGACCTTTCCGAAATCCCGCTCGTGCGGCGTGTGCTCGAGAATATCCAACAACTCGAGAAGGTTGTCCAGAAGGGCGTCCGGCTGCAGTTCGGCCACGGGCTGGTCGCCGTGGTAACCGTAGGTGACGCAGGCCACGGGCATTCCCGCGGCCCGGGCGGCCTCGGTGTCGTTGCGCGAGTCGCCCACCAGCAGGGCGGTTTCCGGCTGCACCCCAAAATGCGTCGCGGCGTGGGTCAGCGGCAAGGGATCGGGCTTCTTGCGCGGCAGGCTATCGCCCGAAAGCACGAGATCGAAGTGTGGGCGCAGACCGAGGGTATCCAGAAGCGGCTCGGTGAAGGTACCGGCCTTGTTGGTAATGCAGACGATGCGCCGATCCTGGGCCTTGAGGGCCTCCAGCGTCTCGGCGACCCCCGGGTAAACGCGGCTGTGGTCCGTGAGGTGGGCGGCGTAGTAGGCGCCGAAGTCCACCATGGCTTCGTCCAACTCCGCCTCCGTGGGAGCCCTGGTGAGACACAGGGCGCGCCGCATCAACTCGCGCACGCCATTGCCGATGAAGCCGCGAATCACCGGCATCTCGGCCGGCTCTCTGCCGAGCTTGCGCAGCACGTGATTGGCTGCGGCAGCGAGATCCGGCGCGGTGTCCACGAGGGTGCCGTCCAGATCCAGCAGGACGACCTTCGCCCGAAAGCGCTTGCCTGTGGTCGTCATCTTCGCGGCTTATCCCAGAGCGCTACGGAAAGCGGCAATGGTCGCCCGGTAATCGGGGGTGTTGTAGATGGCACTCCCGGCCACAAAGACGTCGGCACCGGCATCGGCCACGCGGCGGACGTTGTCCACCTTCACGCCACCGTCCACCTCCAGCTCGATGGCTTTGCCGGTGGCATCGATACGTTTGCGAATGGCCTCGATCTTGCGCAGGCTGTAGTCGATGAAGCTCTGCCCGCCGAACCCCGGGTTCACGCTCATGACGAGGACGAGATCGATGCTCTCCAGAATGTAATCCAGCACCGACAGCGGCGTGGCGGGATTGAGGGAAACGCCGGCCTTGCAACCCAGGCTCTTGATGAGCTGGATGCTGCGATCCAGGTGGATGGTCGCCTCGGGATGGACGGTGATGATGTTGGCACCGGCCTTGGCGAACTCGGGAATGATGGCGTCCACGGGCGTGATCATCAGGTGGACGTCCAGGGGCTTCTGGGTATGGGGACGAATGGCCTGCACCACCACCGGGCCAATGGTGAGATTGGGCACGAAGTGGTTGTCCATGACATCGACGTGGATGTAGTCCGCCCCCGCCTCGTCCACGGCCCGAACCTCCTCCCCAAGACGGGCGAAATCCGCCGACAGGATGGAGGGGGAAATCTTGAATTGGGACATTTCTGGTCTCCCGGGAGACAAAGGGAGGGGCGAACCCCTCCCACGATGGAGAGCTATGCGCTCAGACGCCGGTGACGCGCGGATCCAGCTCGCCCTTGGTGTAGCGCTTGACCATGGTATCCAGGGGGATCACCTTGATCTTGCTGGCGTGGCCGGCGGTGCCAAAGGCTTCGTAGCGCTGCTTGCAGATATCGCGCATGGCGTCGAGGGATGCCTGCAGGAACTTGCGCGGATCGAAGTTTTTCGGATTGGTGTACAGGCTCTTGCGCACCGCACCCGTCGCCGCCAGGCGCAAGTCCGTATCGATATTGACCTTGCGCACACCGTGCTTGATGCCCTCTTGAATCTCCTCCACCGGGACGCCGTAGGTCTCACCGATGTCGCCACCAAACTCATGGATGACCTTGAGCCACTCCTGGGGAACGGAGCTGGAGCCGTGCATGACCAGGTGGGTGTCCGGAATACGGGCGTGGATCTCCTTCACCCGATCGATGCGCAGGACCTTACCCGTGGGCGGCTGGGTGAACTTGTAGGCGCCGTGACTGGTGCCGATGGCAATGGCCAGAGCGTCCACCTTGGTAGCCTTGACGAACTGCGCCGCCTCTTCCGGATCCGTCAGCAGCTGGTCGTGGCTCAGGCAGCCTTCCGCGCCGACACCATCCTCCTCACCGGCCATGCCCGTCTCCAGGGAACCGAGACAACCCAATTCCCCCTCCACCGTCACGCCAACGGCATGGGCCATTTCCACGACCTTGGCCGTGACCGTGACGTTGTAGTCGTAGCTAGCGGGGGTTTTGGCATCTTCCATCAGGGAGCCGTCCATCATCACGCTGGAGAAACCGGAGCGGATGGCCTGGATGCAGACGGCTGGGCTGGCGCCATGATCCTGGTGGAGAACGACGGGGATGTCGGGATACTCTTCGATGGCGGCCAGGATCAGGTGGCGCAAAAAAGGCTCGCCGGCGTACTTACGGGCGCCGGCCGAAGCCTGCAGGATGACCGGGGCGTCCGTGGCCGCCGCCGCCTCCATGATGGCGCGGACCTGCTCCAGATTGTTGACGTTGAAGGCCGGAATGCCATAACCGTGCTCGGCGGCATGATCCAGGAGTTGACGCATGGAAACGAGTGCCATAGTGCTTACCTCGATGCTGTGGTGGATTGGGAAATGAGTCTCATCCCTATGCTAACCAAGGGCCTCGACGGCCTGCAAGCCGCCCACCGCGCGCCGGCGGTCATGCACGCTGCGGCCCGCCAATACGCACGATCTTGAGGGTATTGGTACCACCAGGGGCGCCGATGGGCTCGCCAATGGTGATGAGAATGAGATCGCCCTCGCGCACGACGCCGCGCCGACGCAGCTCATCCTCCGCCGCGCGCATGACCTGGGCCGGATCGTCGTGGCGACTCTGGGGGAAGTTCACCGGGTAGACACCGCGATAGAGGGTCACCCGTCGCCGGGTGTACACCTGGGGTGTCAGGGCATAAATGGGTACCCGGGGCTGGGCCCGGGAGAGCCACAGGGCAGTGGAGCCACTCTCGGTGAAAGCCGCGATGGCGGCGATGGGGGCCCTCTGGGTGGCGAGAATGGCCGCCGCGGCAATGGTCTCGTCCACCCGTTGCAGGGCCTGATCCGGCACCGGCGAGGTCCCGCCGCAGGGCATCTGCCGTTCCACCTCAAGACAGGTTCGCGCCATGGCGGCGACGGCCTCCACCGGGAAGGCACCGCTCGCCGTCTCCGCCGACAGCATGACGGCGTCGGTGCCGTCCAGCACGGCATTGGCCACGTCCGAGACCTCGGCCCGGGTGGGGATGGGCTGGTGGATCATGGACTCCATCATCTGTGTTGCGGTGATGGTGACCCGACCATATTTCTGGGCCAGGGCAATGATCCGCTTCTGCACCGGTGGTACCGCGGCGTCGCCGATCTCCACGCCAAGATCTCCGCGAGCCACCATGACCACTTCGGAAACCGCGAGGATTTCCTCGATGGCGGCCACCGCCTCCGCCCGTTCGATCTTGGCCACCAGGGCACCGTGACCACCGGCCTCGCGAAAGAGGCGACGCGCCTCGTCCATATCCGCCGCGCCGCGCGGAAAGGACACGGCCAGATAATCGGCCTCCAACTGCGCCGCCGTGAGGATGTCGGCACGATCCTTGTCGGTCAGGGCCGGGGCCGTGAGCCCGCCGCCCGCGCGATTGATGCCCTTGTTATTGGAAAGCTCACCGCCCTGGACGACTCGGGTGTGGATCTCGGTCCCCTGTACCCGGTCCACCCACAGCACGATCATGCCGTCATTGAGCAACAGGGTGGCACCCCGCTCCACATCACCGACGAGCTGCGGATAGGTGATGCCTACCCGTCCCTGGTCGCCCAGTTGGCAGGCGCTGTCCAGGATGAAGGAGTCGCCTTCACGTAGCTGAATCTTACCCTCGGCAAACTTGCCAATGCGGATTTTCGGCCCCTGCAGATCGGCAAGCACGCCCACCGCCCGACCGTGGGCACGGGCGCGCTCGCGCACCAGTTCCGCGCGGCGGACGTGATCTTCGGCGGTACCGTGAGAAAAGTTGAGGCGGACGACGTCCACACCCGCCTCGATCAGCCGGTCGATGACCTCGACCTCCGAGCTGGCGGGGCCAAGGGTGGCAACGATCTTGGTTCGACGAATCAAGCATCAGCCTCGCGCGCGCTGTTCAAGCATGGCCACCGCCGGCAGGGTCTTGCCCTCGAGGAACTCGAGGAACGCGCCCCCACCCGTGCTGATGTAGGAGACCTTGTCCTGGATGTGGAACTTATGGATGGCGGCGATGGTGTCGCCGCCGCCAGCGATGGAAAAAGCACTGCTTTCGGCAACGGCCTGGGCTATGGCGCGGGTGCCGCCGGCGAAGGCATCGAATTCGAATACCCCCACCGGGCCATTCCAGACGATGGTCCCGGCCTTGCGCAGGATCTCGCCCAAAGCCGCGGCACTGTCGGGGCCGATGTCGAGGATCATCTCATCGGCGCCAACGGCGTCCACTGCGCAGGTGCGCGCCGCAGCCGTAGCCGAGAATTCCTTCGCCACCACGACATCCGTGGGCAAAGGAACGTCGCCCCCCTTGGCCTTGGCCGCCGCCATGATGGCCTTGGCCTCATCCACCAGATCCTGCTCGCACAGCGATTTGCCGATGCCGTGCCCGGCGGCGAGCAGGAACGTGTTGGCGATGCCACCGCCCACCACCAGCTGGTCGACCTTTTCTGCCAGGGATTTGAGGATGGTCAGCTTGGTGGACACCTTGGAGCCGGCGACGATGGCCACCAAAGGCCGCTTGGGATTCTGCAGGGCCTTGCCCAGTGCCTCCAGCTCATTGACCAGAAGCGGTCCGGCACAGGCGACGGGCGCATACAAACCCACCCCGTGGGTGCTGGCCTGGGCGCGGTGGGCCGTGCCGAAGGCATCCATGACGAAGACATCGCACAGGGCCGCCATCTGCCGCGCCAAGGTCTCGTCGTCCTTACCCTCGCCGGCATTGAAGCGGACATTTTCCAGCACCACGATCTGTCCGTCGGCGAGCTCCTTGAGCACCGCGCCGCCGGCCCCCAGCCAGTCGCGTACCAGAGGCACTTCGCGCCCCAGCAGTTTGCCAAGGTGCGCCGCTACCGGAGCGAGGCTTGCCTTCTCGTCGAAGACCCCCTCCTTCGGCCGGCCCAGATGCGACATCACCATCACCTTGGCGCCCGCCGCCAACGCCGCGCGCAAGGTCGGCAATGCTGCCCGGATGCGCGTGTCGTCGCCGATCTGGCCAGCCTCGTCCATGGGGACGTTGAGATCTTCACGAATCAGAACCCGCTTGCCCTTGAGGTCCAGATCCGTCATCCGCAGCACGTTCATGAGCAACTCCTCAGCGCTTGACGCCCATCATGGCCAGGGCCGTGTCGATCATGCGGTTGGAGAAGCCCCACTCGTTGTCGTACCAGGAGCAGACCTTCACCAGCTTGCCCTTGACCTTGGTGAGGGAGGACTCGTAGGTGGAGCTGGCGGGGCTGTGGTTGAAGTCGATGGATACCAAGGGCTTGTCGTTGTAGGCAAAGACACCTTTCAGCGCGCCTTCCGAGGCCGCCTTCATGGCCGCATGGATGTCGGCGACGGAGACTTCCCGCTCCACCAGACAGGTGAGATCGACGATGGAGACGTTGGTGGTGGGCACGCGGATGGCGAAACCGTCCAGCTTGCCCTCCAGCTCCGGCAGCACCAAGCCAATGGCCTTGGCGGCACCGGTGCTGGTGGGGATCATGCTCATGCTCGCCGCCCGAGCCCGGCGCAGGTCACTGTGGTAGACGTCGATGATACGCTGATCGTTGGTCATGGAGTGAATGGTGTTCATGGTCCCGCCAACGATGGGCGTCAGATCGTTGAGGGTCTTTGCCAACGGCGCCAGGCAGTTGGTGGTGCAGGAACCATTGGACACGATCTGGTGCTTGGCGGGATCCAGGAGGTGGTGATTGACGCCGTAAACTACGGTAAGGTCCACCGGATCCTTGGCCGGGGCGGAGATCAGGACCTTCTTGGCGCCACCCTGGATGTGCAGCGACGCCTTTTCGCGGGTGGTGAAGATGCCGGTGCACTCCAGCACCACGTCCACCCCCAGGTCACCCCAGGGCAGCTTGCTCGGATCCCGCTCCGCCAGAACCCGCACGCGATCCTTGCCCACCAACATCTCCTGCCCCTCGACGCTGACGGGGAAGGGAAAGCGGCCGTGTACCGAGTCGTACTGGGTCAGATGGGCATTGGTCTCCGGGCTGCCGAGATCGTTGATGGCGACGATCTGAATCTCGTTCTGCCGCTCGGCTTCATAGACCGCCCGCAGAATATTGCGACCGATCCGCCCGTATCCGTTGATACCAATCCGCAATGCCATGTGTCACTCCTTGAAGAACTGGACAATAGAAATCTGTTGGAAGATGGGTGCGTGTCCGCCTCACAGTCCCTGGAACGTGTCGACGATGTGATCCACGGTGAAACCCAATTTTTCGAAGATCACGGGCGCCGGCGCGGAGGCACCAAAGCGGTCGATGCCGATGACCGCTCCCTGAAGACCCACGTACTTGTACCAGAGCGCCGTGGTACCGGCCTCGATGGCCAGGCGACGGGTTACCTTGCTGGGCAGAACGGATTCGCGATAGTTGGCGTCCTGGGCATCGAAGAGCTCGACGCAGGGCATGGATACCACCCGCACCGCCACTCCCCGCTCGGCCAGACGCGCCTGGGCCGCCAGAGCCAGCTCCACCTCGGAGCCCGTCGCGATGAGGATGCCCGCCGGCTCCCCACCCTCGGCGTCTTTGAGCACGTAACCACCGCGCCGGGCGCCGGCGATGGTGGCGTCGCTGTGGGGGAGGGGCGCGAGATTCTGCCGGCTGAGCGCCAGAAGACTCGGGGTACGCTCCTGCTTAACCGAAATCTCCCAGGCGGTGGCCGTCTCCACGGCATCGGCCGGGCGCCAGACATGCAGATTGGGCACCAGGCGAAGGCTATTGACCTGCTCGACCGGCTGATGGGTAGGGCCATCCTCACCCAGACCGATGGAGTCGTGGGTCATGATGTAGATGACGCGGAGGCCCATGAGGGCCGACATGCGGATGGCGTTGCGGGCGTAATCCGAAAAGATCAGGAAGGTGCCGCCAAAGGGCAGGAGCCCGCCGTACAGGGCCATGCCGTTCATGATGGCGGCCATGCCGAACTCGCGCACACCGTAGTGGATGTAGTTCCCCATGAGGCGGTGCTTGCCGATGTCCAGGGCCTCCTTCCAGCGGGTGTTGTTGGAAGGGGTCAGATCCGCCGACCCACCCACAAACTCCGGCACCGCCTTGGCGACGGCCTGGATACACTTGCCCGACGCCACACGGGTGGCAATCTTGGGCGGATCCTTGCGAAATTCCGCGATGAGGTCGGCAATGGCGCGATCGAACTCGGGACTGGCCTTACCCGCCCAGCGCCGCTCCAGCTCCGCGGCATCCTGGGGAAAGAGCTCACGGTACTTGGCGAAGCGTTCCTTCCATTCGGCCTGGGCCTGCTCACCCTTGCCGCGCGCATCGAAAGCCCGGTAGATGGCCTCGGGGACCTCGAAAGGTTCGCCACTCCAACCCAGATTCTTGCGGGTCAGGGCGATTTCCTCCGCCCCCAGGGGCGCGCCGTGCACATCGTGGGTGCCCGCCTTGTTGGGTGAACCGTGGCCAATGACGGTCTTGCAGCAGATCAGGGTAGGCTTGGTGGTCTGGGCGCGGGCCTCGAGGATGGCCTTTTTCACGGCCTCCGGATCGTGGCCGTCGACGCCGGGGATGACGTGCCAGCCATAGGCACGGAAGCGCGCCGGCGTGTCGTCGGCAAACCAGTCGTCCACGTGGCCATCGATGGAAATGTTATTGTCGTCGTAGAAACAGATGAGCTTGTTGAGCCCCCAGACGCCGGCCAGCGAGCAGGCCTCGTGGGAAATGCCCTCCATAAGGCAGCCATCGCCCAGGAAGACGTAGGTATAGTGGTTGATGATCTCGTGATCGGGACGGTTGAAGTGCCTGCCCAGGATCTGCTCGGCCAGCGCCATGCCCACGCCGTTGGCGAGGCCCTGCCCCAGGGGACCGGTGGTGGTCTCTACGCCGGGCGTGTCGCGATACTCCGGGTGCCCCGGCGTTTTACTGTGCCACTGGCGGAACTGCTTCAGGTCGTCGATGCTAAGGTCGTAGCCCGTAAGGTGCAGCAGCGCGTACTGAAGCATGGAACCATGACCATTGGAAAGCAGGAAACGGTCGCGGTTGGGCCAGTGCGGATCCGCCGGGTTGTGCACGAGGAAATCGTTCCAGAGCACTTCGGCGATGTCGGCCATGCCCATGGGCATACCCGGATGGCCCGATTTGGCCTTCTCGATGGCGTCCATGCTCAGGACGCGGATGGCGTTGGCGAGATCGCTGCGCGTGACGGTCATAAAAAGCTCCTTACGTGGGCGGCGACGGGCGCACCGCCGAGGTTGCAGTCCAAAACTTAGGCGTCCACCCGCTGGTGCGTGCGCACGCGCCGGAGAATACCGTCGTGGCCAGAGATGACGAGGCTTTCACTTTCGACGAAGTAGTGGGAACGGGACACGCCGTCGAGGATGTCACCGGAAGTGAGGCCCGTCGCCACGAACAGCACGTCGTCGCTGGCCACGAGATCGTTCAGACCCAGCCACTGGCCGGCCTTCAACCCGGCAGCGGCGATGGCCTCGGCCTCGCCCGGCTTTTGCGGTGCAAGGCAACCAAACATATCGGCGCCCATGGCGCGGGCCGCACAGGCACTGATGACCCCTTCGGGCGTGCCACCGATACCCATCATGGCGTCCACCTTGACGCCCAGAGCGGCCATGATGCCACCGCTCACATCGCCGTCGGTCTGGAGCCGCACGGCGGCACCCGCAGCCTGGATCTCGCGGATCATGGCCTCGTGCCGCGGCTTCTTGAGGACGAAGATGCGCAGCTCGCGCACCTCCTTGCCCAGCGCCCGCGCTAACGCCGCCAGTTTGTCGACCATGGGGGCGGCGGGATCGATCTTGCCACGCGCCGGCGCCGGAACCACGAGCTTGTCCATGTAGAAAGCAGGACCGGGGCGGAACATGGATCCCTTGGGGGCAGCGGCGAGCACACAGATGGAGCCGGGCATTCCGCCCGCCATGAAGGTGGTGCCTTCCACCGGATCCACGGCGATCTCCACCTCCGGCCCGCTGCCCGAGCCGACGCTCTCGCCATTGTAGAGCATGGGCGCCTCATCCTTCTCGCCCTCACCGATGACCACCACACCGCGCATGGGAACCTCGCTCAGGGCGGCACGCATGGCATCCACCGCCGCACCATCGCCACGTTCTTTTTCACCTCGGCCAATCCAGGCGCTCGCCGCACGGGCGGCATTCTCGGTGACGGGCAAAAGGGACAGGGCGAGGTTACGGATGGTGGCCATAAATTAGCAGTTCCTGATAGCGCATGGGTGACAATTCGCTTTCAGCATAAATCAATGCGCCCTTTTTGGGAACTCGACGCAGGCTGGAGATCCGCCCCGTCGAGCCATCGACGCCAGGCGTCGTGCAGGTGTGGGTCGAGGGTCGCCAGTACCGAACTGCAGGCCAGGGCTGCCGCAGGCAGGGGGCGTCCCGCGAGGGTGCTGAGGGCACCGCCCGTTTCCGCCAGGATCAGTGCCCCCGCCGCGCGATCCCAGAGCTGCTGGCCGCCGTGGAGATAGAAATGGTAACGGCCGGCGGCGAGCCAGCACCACTCCAGCACCGAACTGCCAAAATTTCGCTGACTGTGAAAGGGGCGCTCATCGATGAGGCGCAGGGACAAGTTCCGGGCTAGGCGCTTGTAATCCACCACCCCGACGGCCCGATCCAGGGGCGGCGCTTCCCGCGGCACCAAGGCCTGACCGTTGAGGGCGGCCCCTTTTCCGGCGCATGCTGTGAAGAGTTCGTCGCGGATGGGGTCGTACACCCAGCCGGCCATGGTGCGCCCACCCTGCAGCAAGGCCAGGGAAATGCCAAAAATGGGTACGCCGGCGGCAAAATTGCTGGTGCCGTCCAGGGGATCGAGGCACCAGAGGGGCACCTGCCGCGCCAGGAGTTCCTCTTGCTGCGAGCGGCTCATCTCCTCACCCAACAGGGGCAACTCCGGATAGCGCGATGCCAGCATCGTCTGGAGAAAGTCCTGGCTGTCGAGATCCGCCGAGGTCACCACACTGCCGTCGGGCTTTTTACTGCAGACCACCTCGTGAAAGCGGGGCAGGATGAAACGCTCGGCCGCCTGACGCAGGACCGCTCCGATCCAGGCCACTTCGCTCTCGGAATTGGTAAACATCGGCTGCTGCCACCTTTGCTGCGGTCCGCCCATTGCTCATGGTATCGTGCAGCGTCGTCGCCCATCCTTCAAGCCTGCACCCCAAACATGCCGCGCATACACCTCTACAGCACCGAAACGCCCAAGGAAGACGGTCACTGGCTGCTGCCGCCCGCACCCAGCCATCACCTGCTGCGTGTGCTGCGTGGCCGACCGGGCCAGGAGCTGACCCTCTTCACCGGCGATGGTCGCGACTATCCTGCCGAACTTCTGGGCGCCCGTGGTAAGCAGGCACTGCTGGCCGTGGGCCGGGCGCGCTGGCGCGATACGGGCTCGCCACTGCAGTGCTGCCTGTGGCTCCCCGTGATCCGGGCGGAGCGTTGGGATTGGGCACTGCAGAAGGCGACGGAACTTGGCGCCTGGGCCCTGCAACCCGTCGTCTGCCGCCACAGCCTCGTACCGTTGGCGGAGGCGCGCGCACCCAAACGGCAGCAGCGTTGGCGCGATATCGTGATAGCCGCGTGCGAGCAGAGCAGCGCCACGCGTATTCCCGAATTGCGCCCGGCCATGGCCTTGTCCGAGTTGGGCCCGCCCGAGGTGGACCTGGCGGTGGTCTGCGACCCGAGCTACGGCACGAGTCTGGGCAAGGTCCTGGGCACACGCCGCAGCGCTCGCCGCATCGCCCTGCTCTGCGGTCCCGAGGGAGGACTGCATCCCGAGGAGCTGGCGTGGGCTGAATCCCTGGGTTTCCTCGGTGCGCACCTGGGTCCGCGCATCCTCCGCGCGGAAACGGCGTCCATCACCGCCCTGACTCTTGCCCAAGGCTTCCTTGGCGACCTCGGCGGTTGACAGGCGTCCGCCGGCGGGTGACCATCGCCTTTAATTTTCGGGAGCTTGCCCATGGATATCCTGCTTGCCAATCCGCGCGGTTTCTGTGCCGGCGTGAATCGCGCCATCCAGATCGTCGAGCGCGCCCTGGAACTCTACGGTGCCCCCATCTACGTACGCCACGAAGTGGTCCATAACCGGCACGTCGTGGACGATCTGCGTGCCCGGGGGGCGATTTTCGTCGAGGAATTGGACGAGGTTCCCGATGGCGCCACGGTCATCTTCAGTGCCCACGGCGTGCCCATCTCCGTACGCCGGCGGGCGCAGGAACGCGGTCTGACGGTATTCGACGCCACCTGTCCCCTGGTCACCAAGGTCCACATGGAAGTCAAGAAATACAGCCGCGAGGGCATGGAGATGGTGCTCATCGGCCACGCCGGGCACCCGGAAGTGGAGGGCACCATGGGTCAGGTGGAAGAGGGTATGATGTACCTCGTCTCCAACGTCCGCGACGTCGCCGCCCTCGCCCCGCGCAATCCGGAACGGTTGGCCTACATCACCCAGACCACGCTCAGCATGGACGACACGGCCGAGGTCATCCAGGCCCTGCGCGAGCGCTTCCCGGCCATCCAGGGGCCCAAGAAGGACGACATCTGCTACGCCACCCAGAACCGCCAGGATGCCGTCAAGCGGCTGGTGCCCGATGTCGACATCCTTTTGGTGGTGGGTGCCCCCAACAGCTCCAATTCCAGCCGCCTCGCCGAGTTGGGGGTGCGCCTGGGTACCGCCACGCACCTCATCGAGGATGCCAGTCAGCTGCGGCGCGACTGGTTCACGGGGGTGGAACGTATCGGCATCAGTGCCGGCGCCTCGGCCCCCGAGAGCCTGGTTCAGGAAATCATCGATACCCTCAAGGAGTGGGGTGCTGGCGTACCGGTGGAAACCGACGGGGTGGAGGAAAAGGTCATCTTCAGCCTGCCTCTGGCCCTGTCCCAACGCGGATCCGCAGCCTCGCACTGAGGCGGCAGCGTCCCGTTACCTCGGGTCGCCTTCGGACGAGTCCACCAGTCCCTCGGGGGGATGTCTCGGGATGCTGTCCACCGGCTCCAGCGTCTCCAGTTCCTTCGCCGCCTCGCTGGCCTGCAGATCGCGGAAGCGGCGGGCCGTGACCAGGACGCGGCTCTCCAGTGACCCCGTCGCCCGGTTGTAAGCCTGCACGGCCTGCCCGAGCCCCTTGCCGACGCGCGCCCAATGCTCCGCTAGGGTGCCGAGGCGATCGTAGAGTTCCTTGCCCAGCGCGCTGATGGCCTGGGCATTCTCGGCCAGAGACTCCTGGCGCCAGCCGTAGGCGACGGCGCGCAACAGGGCGATGAGGGTGGTGGGGGTGGCGACGATGACCTTCTGCTCCACACCATATTCCAGGAGTCCGGGATCCGCCTGCAGCGCAGCACTGAAAAGGTCCTCGCCCGGCAGGAACAGCACCACGAATTCCGGCGTCGGTACCAGCCGCTCCCAGTAGACTTTCTTGCCCAGCTGGCCCATGTGGGTCTTGAGCTCAGCGGCATGCTTCTTCAACCATAGGGCCTTGTCGCCCTCCTCCATCGCCTCCACGGCCTGCAGGTAGGCATTGAGGGGGGCCTTGGCATCCACGGCAATCTGCTTGCCGCCGGGCAGACGGACGATGAGATCGGGACGCTGGATGCCGACCTCGCCATTGCCTCCCAGACTTTCCTGCTCCACGAAGTCGCAATGGGCGAGCATACCCGCCATTTCCACCACCCGGCGCAGCTGCAACTCACCCCAACGCCCCCGTGCCGCCGGTTGCCGCAGCGCCTTGACGAGACTCGCCGTCTCCTGATGCAGGCGCGGCAGGTGATCCTGCACCAGCGCGCGCAACTGCTCGTTGAGACTGCTGTAGGCGTCGATACGGGCCCGCTCCAGCAGATCGAGGCGTTCGCCCACCTTGCCCAGGGATTCCTGGATGGGCTGGACCAACTGCTGCAGGCTGGCCTGGCGTTGCTCCCAGTCGCCCTTGGCACTTTCCTGAAAGCCCGCCAGCTTTTCCTGGGCCAGAGTCAGGAAAGACTGGTTGTTGCGCCGCAGTGCCTCCGCCGACAGGGCCTCGAAGAGCTGGCGGAAATGTTCGCGCGCCTCCTCGAGGCTCGCCACCCGCGCCTCCGCCTGGCGACGCTCCTGCAGTAGGCGCTCCTCCAATTCCGCAAGGCGGCGGTCACGCTGGCCGATATCCTGACGGCCAAGCTCGAGGGCTTCCCGGAGCTTTTCCTGCTCCCGCCGCAACTCCGCGATCTGACGATTCTCCGCACGCAGCTCCGCGCCGGCGAGTGCCTCTGCGCGAAGCTCGCGCTCCAACTGCGCGATACGATCCTGCTGGCGGACATCCTGCGCCCGAAAGCGCTCGAGCTCCGTCCGGAGTCCATCGCGCTCGACGCGCAGGGTGTCTCGCTCCCGCAGGTCCCGACGCCAGCGCCAAACAAGATAGAGCAGGGCCAGTGTCAAGGCCAGGATGGGGGGAAGCCACCACCAGGACGTCATGGGCACCACACGTCCCCTAGCGCCACAAGCCCGATTCGGACCGGCGACCTTGCCCGTCGCCGGCGGCGCGCGGCGACTCAGTCAAGGCGCAGATCCGAGGTGCAGTGGGGACAGCGCTGGGCCGCCAGAGGGATACTGCTGGCGCAGAAGGGGCAATCCTTGCTGGCCACCGCTGCCGCAGGCTTGGGATAAAGCCGATTGATGAGCCGCACCAGACTGAAGACGAACAGGGCGATGATGACAAAGCCCACTACCGAGTTGATGAAAAGACCATAGTTCAGGGTGACGGCCCCCGCCTTCTGCGCCGCCGCCAGCGTCGCGTAGGGTCCTGGGACCTTGCCGGTGTGGAGCGTCAGGTAGAGGTTGCTGAAGTCCACCTTGCCCAGCAAGAGACCCAGGGGCGGCATGAGGACGTTGGTCACCAGGGAGTTGACCACGCCCGAAAATGCGGCCCCGATGACAAAGGCCACGGCCAGGTCAACGACACTGCCGCGCTGTAAAAAGGTCTTGAAATCCCTGAGGAATCCGCCCATGCACCACTCCTTGGTCTGGTCCGTGTTGATCAATGACAGAAGCGGTTCACCTCGAGCTTGCGTTGATCCATGGTAGCGCGCTGCGGAGCGCTGGTGCAGTCGGCGAGGCTGTCGCCGCAGGTAGTGGCCCAGCTTTGGGTGAGATGGAAGAACTCCCCGGCTTTTCCCGCCGAAGTGGCATAGGGACCTTCACTAAAGAGCGATTCTAACGCGGAAAAATACCGGCTCTCCTCGCCCGCCCATTGCGCCACCGCCGACCAGCAGGCGGCCTGCTGGTCCGCTTCCATCCTGGCGCAGCCGATGGCATCACGGCGAGCAAGATCCAGGGCGCGGCGCCAGGAAGCGCAGAACTGCCCCTCGGCGGCCCGACGTTGTACGGCCGTTGCTGCAAGCTTCTGCTGGGCCTCCTGCGCCGCCCGCGCCGCCGCCTGGGAGCGGGCCTCGGCCGTTGCCGCAGCGCCCGTCGGTGACGGCGGCATCATGGGATTGCTGGCACACCCGCCAAGACCAAGGATGACCAATCCCGAAAAGAACCACTTGCGCATACCCCTTCCCTCCCACCATCGCCCGGAGAATTTATAGCACAGGCTGGCGAGATCCGCCCGGTCATCCGCCTTCGGCAAGGGCGGGCCGCGCAGCCCGCCGGGGGCGGCGAAGGTTTTCAAAAAGCACATAGAAGGCCGGCGTCACATACAGGGTCAGGAACTGGGACACGACGATACCACCGGCCACGGCCACCCCGAGCGGTACCCGCGACTCAGCACCGGCACCGAAGCCTATGGCTATGGGCAGGATACCCAGGACCGCGGCGAGATTGGTCATCATGATGGGGCGAAAGCGGGTAAGGCAGGCATCGACCATGGCGGTGACGGGGTCGGCACCGGCGCGCCGCCGATGCACGGCGAAATCCACCATGATGATTCCGTTTTTCTTGACCAAGCCCACCAGCATGATGATCCCCACAAAACTGAAAAGGTCGAGTTCCTTACCGAATATCCACAAGGCCAGCAAGGCCCCGAAGCCCGCCAGGGGCAGCGCCGTGAGAATGGTCAGGGGATGCACGAAATCTTCGTAGAGGATGGCGAGAATGGCGTAAATCAGGGCCACCGTTGCCAACAACAACAACGGGAGTCCGCCGCTCGACTGCTGAAAGGCCGCAGCCGTGCCGCCGGCAGTGCCCTGGACATCCGCCGGCAGGATCTCGGAGGCCAGCTTCTGGATGGTCGTACTGGCAGAACCGAGTGCCATGCCGGGAGCCAGATTGTAGGACACCGTGACACTCGGAATACCGTTGTAGTGGCTGATGCTCAGGGGACCCACGCCATAGCTGGCCTGGGTGACGGAACTGAGGGGAACCAGGCCGCCATTGCCGGGGAGGAGAATATTGTCCAGGGCCGAGAGATTCTGCTGAAAGCGTCTTGCCAGGTCGAGAATGACCGAATACTGGTTGGTGGCAGCGTAGATGGTGCCGACCTGAGTGCCCCCAAAAGCAAAATTGAGGGCCTGCTCGATGACCTGGGGGGTGACGCCCAGGGCCTGCGCGCGTTTCTGCAGGATCTTGACATCGATCTGCGGATCGGCCAGCTGCAGATCGCTGGTGACCGACTGAAATCCGGGAGCTGCGCGCAGGGCCTCGACAAACTTCGGCACGGCGGCGTCGAGGCTGCCCTGGTTTTCACTCTGCAGCACATACTGGTAGCTGGACTGCGAGGAGATGGGGCCCATCTGGATGGCGGGCGGCATCATGAAACTCACCTGCACCCCACGGAAGCGCTCCACGCTGCGCCGCAACTGCTGGATTACCATGGTACCGGCAGGACGCTGACCCAGAGGTTTCAGACGGATGATGAGACGCCCGGTATTGGCCGAGCCAAAGGCGCCAGCGCCCTGACCGGCGCTGGAGAGCACCGACATCACCGCCGGGTTTTTCTCGACCACGGCGGCGATGGCCTGCTGCTGACGACTGAGCTCGGCGAAGGAGATGCCCTCCGGGTACTGCAGATTGCCCATGATCATGCCGCTGTCGTCGCTGGGAATGAAGCCCTTGGGCAGGATCAAGAACAGTCCGATCATGGCGGCAAAGGACAGGCCCGCGACGCCATAGACCCAGCCGCGGTGCGCCAGGGTCCAGCGCAGGCTCTGCCCGTAGCGGTCGCGCAGGCGCAGAAACCAGCGCTCGAAGGCGCTGGCCGCGTCGTGCTTGACCTGCAGGTAGCGCGCACAGAGCATGGGGGTCAGGGTCAGGGAGACCAGGCCCGAAAGCAGGATGACCACGGCAATGGTCACGCCGAACTCCCGAAACAGCCGACCGATGATACCGCCCATGAGCAGAAAGGGCAGGAAAACCACGGCTAGGGACAGGGTCATGGAGACGACGGTGAAGCCGATCTCCTCGCTGCCGCGGAAGGCGGCGGTCTCGGGATCTTCGCCCATTTCCTCATGTCGAGAAATATTCTCGAGCATCACCACCGCATCGTCCACCACGAAACCGACGGCCAGGGTAAGGGCCAGCAGCGTCAGGGTGTTGAGGGTGTAACCCAGCACAGACATCACGGCAAAGGTACCGAGAATGGAGGTGGGAATGGCCAGTGCGCCGATGAGGGTAGGACTGCCGCGACGCAGGAACAGCCACAACACCGCTGCCACCAGAATCGAGGCCAGCAGCAGGGTAAACTCCGTTTCCTGGACTGCCGAGCGGATGTAGTCGGCCTTGTCGTAGATGACCTTCATCTGTGCGCCGCCCGGCAGGCTCGCGGCCAGATCGGGCAGACGCTTCTGGATGGCGGTGGAGATGGCGACGGTATCGGCATCAGGTTGGCGTACCACGGCCAGAATGAGGGCGCGTTGTGGCCCGAGCCAGCTGGCAATCTGGTCGTTGTCCACACCGTCTTGTACCGTGGCCACATCCGCCAGCGGGATGACCGTCCCCTGGCTCTGAAGTACCGGCATCTCGCGGAAGGCTTCGGCATCGTCCAGCTGGCCATGGACGTTGACGGCGTAATTCCGGGCTTCTCCCAACAGGGTTCCCTGAGGCAGATTGACGTTGTGGCTGCCGATGGCCTGACTCAGGGTCTGCAGCGAGATGCCCCGCGCCGCCATGGAGAAGGGAATGGCGTGGATACGCACGGCATAGTTCTGCTCACCGAAGACCTGCACCTGGGCAACCCCAGGAATACCCGACAGGGCCGGGACCACCCGATCCACCGCATACTGATTGAGCCGATAGATGGGCATCTGTGGGGCCGACAGGGCGATGAACTCGATGGGCGCCGCCGAGGGATTGATCTGCCGTACCAGGGGCAGACTGGGCAGGCCGGGCGGGAGCAGGTGCGCCGCCTGGGTGACGGCGTTCTGGACATTCTGGGTCGCCACATCGATGTTCTGGCTAAGGTCGAATTGCAGAATGATCCGGGACGAGCCCTGGCTGCTGGTGGAACTCATGGAGGCAAGGCCAGGGATGGCGGAGAACTGCTTCTCCAGAGGAGTCGCCACACTACTGGCCATGGTCTGCGGGCTTGCGCCCGGTAGGGATGCGGCCACCACCACCGTCGGAAAATCGACGCTGGGCAAAAGTGCCACGGGCAGACGCAGAAAGGCAAAGATCCCGTAGACCACGAGACCCAGGGTGAGGACGATGGTCAGCACCCGGCGCCGAATGAAAAGGGCAGAGATATTCACGGCTGCTGCCTCCGCTGGCCGTGACCGGCGTGGGCCGCTGCGCCACCACGCTCCGGAGCGGTTTCACCGGGCAGGAGCACCCTGGCGCCCGGGTAGATACGGGCCGGCACCGGATAGATCACCGCGCTACCCGCCGGTAGACCCTGGAGCACCGCCAGCGGACCATCCTCCCAGAGCAAGTCCACCTTCTGCACCGCCACCTTGCCCCCTGGGGCAATATAGACGAAATTCCCGGACTGCCCCTGCTGCACCGCCCCCGCCGGCAGGGTCAGAGCCCCTTGCAGCCGACGTACCGGCAGGCGCGCCTCCACATACTGTCCGGGCCAGAGGGCGTCGTTGTCGTTGGGCGCCTGCGCCTGCACGCTGACGGTGGCCGTGGTCGCATTGACGCCATTGTCCACCACCTGGACCCTGGCGGTGGCGAGATTTGCGCCCGTCTTCTCATCGAAAACGGGCACGGCCAGACCCTCGCTCTGGGCCAAACGGGCGGCCCCCAGCAAACCCTGGGGAATCTGAAAATTGATGGCGATGGGGTGGACTTGGTTGATGACCGCCAACTGGGTCTGGTTGGCGCTGACGAGATTGCCCGGTTTGACCAGGGCCATGCCGATGGTGCCGGCAATGGGTGCGCGGATGACCGTGTAGCCCAGATTCAATCGGGCCTGGGCGAGGGCCGCCCGATCGGCCTGCACCGTGGCACGCGCCGCCTCGGCTTGGGACACCGCCTGCTCAAAGCTCTGCCGAGTGATGAAATCCTTGGCGACCAAGGGTTTATCCTGCTCCACCAAGCGCGCCTGATAACGTGCCGTAGCCTCGTCCGCCGCCAGCTTGGCGGCGGCCTGGGCCACGCTTGCCTGCGCCTGCGCGGGGTCGATCCGGAAGAGCACCTGACCGCGCTCCACCTTCCCACCTTGCACGAAGCTCTGGGTCTGCAGGATACCGCTGATCTGGGGTACCAGAGTGACGGTCTGCAAAGGTGCGACGGTGGCGAGGAAGGAGCGATATTCCACGACATCCTGGGTCTTGGGCTGCACCAGTTCTACGCTCAGGGGTGGTGGTGCGCGGTGCGGCGCTTTCTGACAAGCGCTCAGCGACAGACCCAAGGCAATGGCCAACAGGCCGCGCGACCCAAAACGCATGATGCTCATGGTTGTACTTCTCCCAAAGGCATACCGACGGCCTGACTGAGTTGCGCCAGGGCCACATAACTCGACACCAGGTTCTGGATGAGGGTGTAGCGGGCCTGGGCCAGGGTCGATTCGGCCAGCAGCACATCCTGTATGGTGGCCTGGCCCACCCGATACTGTGCGCGCACCACCTCCAAGGCCTTTTCCGCATTCTCCAGGCTGCTGCGCGCCCCGGGATAGGAGGCGAGGGTCCCTTGGAAATTGTGGTAATCCTGCCAGACTTGGGTGAGCGTCGTGCTTTGGCTCTGGCTGAGCTGCGCCTGCGCCTGATCGGCCTGGGCCTGGGCTTGGCGTACCTGATAGTGGTGATTGAAACCGGTGAAAAGCGGCACCGTCAGGGTGAGGCCAAGGCTCCAGGTATCCCCCGGCGCGAAACCGTTTTGAAACTGGTAGCCGTAGTTTCCCGATAGCGCCAGACTCGGCAAGCCGCTGGCACGGGCGCTGCGTACATTGGCCTCGGCAACGGCCAGCTGGGCACGAGACGCTTGCAGCGCGGGATTGGCTTTTTCGGCGGCCTGCATCAGGGTCTCGGCCGCCTGTGCAAGGCCCGGGGGCGGCGGGGCGTCCAGACGCAGATCGGCCAGACCGATGCGCGTCGCTGGCCCAAGTCCCACGGCCGCCGCCAGATTACCTTCACTCCCACGCAGGGTCTGTTCCTGGGCCGCCAGCGCCGAGCGCGCCTGCGCCAGGGCGGCACGCGCTTGATAGAGTGCACCGATGGTCGCCTGGCCCGCACGGTGCAGGAGTTCCGCAGCCTCCAGGTTCTTTTCCTGTTCGGCCACGGTCTGCCGATCTGCCAAAAGCAAGGCCCGATTACCCAGCACCTGGTAGTAGGCCTGGGCCACGCTGAAGGCGACGGCCTGAATACTCTGGTTCTGGGTGAAACCCGCTACCCACTCCTGGGCGCGCGCGGCATCCACCTTGGCTCGACGCAAACCAAAATCCCACAGGGTATACGACAGGGTCAGATTGGGGCTCACGCTGTTGCGCACCGGCACACTGAAGCCCGCTGTGGACACGGCCTGGCGCCGACTGGCGGAGGTGTTCATGGTTACCGTGGGCAGCCATGCGCTTTGCGCCACTCCCAGCGCAGCAGCCTGGGCGCGTAGACCATCCCAGGCTGCCGCCGTCTGCGGATTGTGGCTGAGCGCATAGTCCGTAAGCTCCGCCAGACTCCAGTCACGCCCAAGCCAGTCGGCTTTGGCCGCTGGCGCCTTGGGCAAGGGCGGCAGGTGGGCTTCGCCCCGCCAAAGCTCGCCCGGCGCCGCCGGGAGCCCGTGCGTCGTGGCAAAGGGATCGGCAAGCAAACTTTCGCCCGTGGCCGGCAGACTCACCGGCGCAACGGTCAGGGCCAGACCAAGGAGGGACCACCGACCAGGTTTCACGCTCCATCTCCACACCAGGGACCGGCGCTATTCTCAGGCATGTGGTTCGGCAAAGGAAGCGCTCCTCCAGGGACGAATTGTTGCATTTTGTGAAGCGCTCTTTACAAACTTTGATACTTTGCCGCTGGCAGGCATTTCAAGACCGGGCTATCTTGAAAAGACCGGAAGGAGCCCCTTCCTCGGACAAAGGAGAATGCAATGAAAATGTTTCAGCCTGCTGTTCGGTTTCTCGCCGCCAGTCTTCTGTTGGCTGCTCCAGTAGCCTTTGCCGCCGGTACCGGCGCGATGGATGGCACCACCGCCAACGGCCCCGCGCATATGGGTACTGGACCCATGGCCGGTCACGGACCCATGCACGGCATGCACCCGCATTGGGGTCCAATGGCCCGGATGGCCAATGCACCCGTACCCATGCTCCTGCCCATCGCCTGGAAACATGCGGTGGAGCTCAAGCTGACCCCGGCCCAGGATCAGGAGCTGCAAAACTGGCGCAAGGCGGCCGAACAGAAGATGCGCGGGCGCTGGTCCCAGTGGCGCGAGCATAACCTCGCCTTGCGCAAGGCACTTTTGGACAATGCGCCCGCCGCCACCATCAAACCCCTGGAAGATCAGGTGCTGAAAGACCACGCCGAGATGCTGCAGGAGGGCATAGCGCAGGTGGAGTTCGTCCACAAGCTGTTGACGCCGGCCCAGTGGCAGCAGGTCACCAAGCTCTATGCCGACATGGAAAAGCGGCAGAAGGAGTGGGGTCATCCGGGTTGGAAGCGCCCCTGATGGCCAAGGCCCGCATCCTGCTGGTGGATGACGACCCCAGGTTGCGCAGCATTCTGCTGCGTTACCTGGAGATGCAGGATTTCAGCGTCTGTGGCGTCGCCTCCACAGCGCTGATGGACCGGATGCTGGAGCGGGAATTCTTTGATCTGCTCCTGCTGGACGTGATGATGCCGGGAGAAGACGGCTTCGAAGCCTGCGCACGCCTGCGCCGGCAGGAACCCCAGCTGCCCATCATCATGTTGACGGCCCGCGGCGATCTGGACGATCGCGTCCAGGGACTGTCCCTGGGCGCCGACGATTACCTGGCCAAACCCTTCGAGCCCGAAGAGCTGGTGGCCCGCATACGTGCCGTCCTGCGGCGCAGTCAAGAGCCGGACATGGCCAAACCAAGCCCCGGCGCCATCCATTTTGGCCCTTTTCGCCTTGCTCTCGACACCCGCAGCCTATGGCGCGGTGAGGAACGCATTCCCCTGACCGAGACCGAATTCTCCCTGCTCCACGCCCTGGCCAGCCATCCCTGGCAGACCTTGTCCCGCGATCGTCTGATCCAGATGATCCGCGCCGGCGATGAAGTCCCGGGAGCGCGCGGCGTCGATGTCTTCATTTCGCGCCTGCGCCGCCTGATCGAGGACGATCCCGCGACTCCACGCTACCTGCAGACGGTCTGGGGACGCGGCTATGTCTTCGTCCCCAGCGAAGACCACGGCTCCACGGCCACCTGATGCGCCCGCGTTTCTGGACGGACACCCTCTTTGCCCGCATATTCCTGCTGGTGGGCGCGCTGCTGCTCGCCAGTCAGCTGGCCGTATACTGGTATTTCAATGTCTACCAGGCAGAGCGTCGGGCCCAGTTTCCGGCCCAGAACTGGGCGCAGATTCTCACCCTGAGCGAGGCCCTGGGGCCTGCGGCGCGGGCGAGGCTGGCACCTACCCTGGCGCGTCAGGGTATGGAATGGCGTCCGGCCAGCGCCATGGGCGGCAGCCCTAAACTTCCCGCACCCCTGCAAAACGCGCTGCAGATCCTGCACGGCCTTGGCTGGCCCGAGGCGGAGATCCGCCTGGATCGCCGGCACAACACCCTGTGGCTGCGGGCAAGTCCGGAAAGTTCCCACGCCATCGCCATGCCCTTACCGCGCCCCGCGGGACCATCGCCCCAGTGGTTCAAGCTCAGCGCCATCCTATTGCTCTCCCTCCTTGGCACCTTCCTCATCGTGCGCCAGCTGACGCGCCCCTTGAGTCGGATCATCGCCGGCGTGGTGGATGCCCGCGCTACCGAGACCCTTCCGGAACTGCCCGTGGCTGGGCCCGCCGATGTGCAGCGCCTGGCCGAGAAACTGAATCAGGCCTTGGGCGAGATGCACCAGCTTTGGAAAGAGCGGGAAATGGTGCTCTTGGGGGTGTCCCACGATCTGCGCACGCCTTTGACGCGCATGCGCATGCTCCTGGAGTTCTTGCCCGCAGATACGGAGATTCGGGAAGATCTCATTGCCAATCTGCGTGAGATGGATGCCATCCTGCGCCAGTTCCTGGACTATGCCCGCAGTGGGCAGGAGGAGCCCAGCCAGGCGCTGGAACTCGCTTCCTGGTTGCGCGACTTTGTCGAGCGGCAGGGGTCGGACATTCAGCTGGACCTACCCGCTGAGTCCGAACTCAAGGCACGGCTGCGCCCCGTCGGTCTCGCCCGCATGCTCCAGAATCTCACGGACAATGCCCGGCGTCACGGCGCGCCGCCCATCCTTTTGCGGGTTCGCCGCACACCGACGGGGTGGGTCTTTGTCGTGCGCGACCACGGCAAGGGCGTGCCGGCGGCGGAACTGGAGAAAATGGAGCGACCCTTTGCCGTCGCCGGACGCGGTGGCGGCACGGGTCTGGGCCTGGCTATCGTCCGCCGTCTGGTTCAGGTCCAGGGCGGCACCCTGCTTTTTCGGGAGGCTCGGGAGGGCGGCCTGGAGGTGGAAATCCGCCTGCCGGATCGCTGAACGCGCCTCAGTGCGACGGCGCCGCCTCGTGCGGACAGAGTTTACGCAGATCCTGAACCTCCTTGGGACTGAGGTCGCGCCAGGCGATATTGCCGCACTGCCCGGCCAGCGGTCCCTGCAGGGTACCCGCCTGGGATACCGCCTTACCCACCGGAAAATCCGGCACCGAGCGCGTGCTCACGGTGGGGCCGACCATCTGCACCGACGCTGCCGGACTCGTGACCGTGCTGTGCGCCACCCGAATGCGCTGGTTTTGCCACCAGAAAAAGGCAATGGCCACCACCAACAGCACGAAGACCACCAGAATCCACCACTTCCCCGAACCGCCGTCGCGTTGTCCTGCCATCTTGCCCATCCTCCTCGCACTTGACCAAGGCCCTCAGGAGAGGTGCTCCAGGGCCACCACACCCAGGGCCAGCCACTTGGCCCCGGAGGCAAAACGCACCTGGATCCGTCCCTGACGACCGGAAGCCTCGTAATCCAATACCGTACCCTCGCCGAACACCGGGTGCCGGATACGGCTGCCCAAAGGATAGGGTAAGTCCCGTGCGGCGCTGCCCTGCCGGGGCGACAACGTCGCCGTCGGCACCACGGGGCGGCGGATGCGTGCCCGCGGCCGCAGCTCGCGGACGAGATCGCTGGGCAGGTCGCGCAGAAACCGGGAGGGCAGACTGGCACGCTCCGACCCATGCAGACGTCTGCTCTCGGCGTAGCAGAGCACCAGTCGGCGCATGGCGCGCGTCATGCCGACATAACACAGCCTGCGCTCCTCGGCGAGCCCATCGGCATCCTCCAGCGAGCGCTGGTGCGGAAACAGGCCCTCTTCCAGACCCACCAGAAAAACCACGGGGAACTCCAGGCCCTTGGCGCTGTGCAGACTCATCAACTGGACCGCATCCTCCCAGGCATCGCTGGCACCCTCGCCGGCCTCCAGAGCCGCGTGGGTGAGAAACTCCGACAAACGATTGCCGGGGTCGGGATTGAGCTCCCGCAGCGCCTCACGCTCCTCCACAAAGGCATAGGCACGCGCGGCGTTGATGAGTTCGTCCAGATTTTCCAGGCGGCCCTCATTGCGGTCGCCATCGCGTGCGTACCAGTCGCGCAGGCCCGTCACCTCGATCACCCGCTGCACCGCGGCGTCCAGTTCGTCGCCGGCAATCTCGGCGGCGAGGCCGTCCACCAGGGTCAGGAAGGCGTTCAGCTTGGGCGAAGCGGCCTGCCCCGCTGCCTGCCACAGGGATAGACCCTGCTCCCGGGCCTGCAGGCGCAGGCGCTCCAGGGTGACATTGCCAATTCCCCGGGTAGGCAGATTGACCACCCGCTCGAAGGACGCATCGTCGTGCCGGTTGCGGCACAGCCGCAGATAGGCGAGCACGTCCTTGATTTCCGCCCGTTCGAAAAAACGCAGCCCGCCGTAGACCCGATAGGGCACGCCTTCGCGCACCAGGATTTCCTCGAAGACCCGAGACTGGGCGTTGGAACGGTACAGAATGGCACAATCCTCACGACGCCCACCCTGCGCGACCCACTGCTGGATCTGGGCGACGACAAAGCGGGCTTCGTCCTCCTCATTGTAGGCCGCGTAGAGCTCCAGGGGCTCCCCACCATCCTGTGCCGTCCACAGGGTCTTGCCCAGGCGCTCGGCGTTGTGGGCGATGACCGCGTTGGCAGCGGCCAGAATGGGCGCACTGGAACGATAGTTTTGCTCCAGACGCACCAGCGCCGCACCAGGAAAATCCTCGGCGAAGCGCAGCAGATTCTCGACCCTGGCCCCGCGCCAGGCATAGATGGACTGATCGTCATCCCCCACCACGAAAAGCCGTCCGTGCGCGGCCAGGCGCCGGAGCCAGGTGTATTGCACGGCGTTGGTGTCCTGGAACTCGTCCACGAGCACATGCTGAAAACGTTCGCGATAGTGCTCGAGGATGCCGTCCTGATCCCACAGACGCAGGGCATACAGGAGCAAGTCGGCGAAATCTACCAGGCCGCCGCGTTCCTTGATGCGCTCATAGCGTTCGTAGACCTGCACCGGGATCGTCCAGCGACCGACCTCCCGCGCCGGCACCTGCGCCGGCGTCCAGCCCTCGTCCTTCCAGCGACCGATCTGTGCCGCCAGCGCCCGGGGTGTCCACTGCTTCTCATCCAGACCCAGCTCGCGCAGGGCGCGGCGCACCAGGCGTTGGCTGTCGTCGCTATCGAGGACCTGAAAATCGGCGGGCAGACCAAGGGCCTCGGCGTGGCGGCGCAACAAGCGGTGAGCAATACCGTGGAAGGTACCCATCCACAGCGGCGCGAGATCCACCTGCACCAGGGCCGCCAGACGCTCGCGCATGGACCGCGCCGCCTTGTTGGTAAAAGTTACGGCCAGGATCTCTGCCGGACGCACCCCCTCCTCCAACAGATGGGCGATGCGGCTGATGAGTACGCGGGTCTTGCCCGAGCCCGCCCCTGCCAGCACCAGGGCAGGGCCAGGCGGTAGGAGCACAGCCTCACGCTGTTGATCGTTGAGTTGTATCCATTCACTCACGGCGTGTGCCTCGGTCTTGAAATTCGCAGTCTTTGCCCACATTGTGAGGGCAGGATCAGCGCTTTTCCACCATTGGCCTCGAATCTCATCAGGGGATAGCCTTGGAATACAAAGATTACTATCAGATTCTGGGTGTTGGCCGCGACGCCGATGCCGACGCCATCAAGGCGGCATACCGGAAGATGGCGCGTCGGTACCACCCGGATGTCAGCAAGGAAGCAAATGCCGAGGAACGCTTCAAGGAGGTCCAGGAGGCTTATGAAGTACTCAAGGACCCGGAAAAGCGCCGCGCCTACGACCAGTTGGGAAGCAACTGGAGGGCCGGCCAGGAATTTCGCCCGCCGCCGGGGTGGGAGCACTTCCACGCGGGTTTTGGCGGTCCGCAGGATGCTGCGGGGATGGGAGGCTTCAGCGATTTCTTCGAGGAGCTCTTTGCCCAGAGTCGCGGCGGTCGACGGGGCGGCGGTTTCCGTGCCCAGGGCGAGGATACCCAGGCCACCCTGGCCATCAGTCTAGAGGATGCCGCCCACGGGGTGCAGCGAGAGATCGCCCTGGAGCTTCCCGGTATTGGCCCCGACGGCCGCCTGCAACGCCAGACGCGGCGTCTCACGGTCAAGATCCCCAAGGGCATCACCGCCGGTCAGCGTCTGCGCATTGCCGGACAGGGGCAACCTGGCCTTGGTGGCGGTCCCGCCGGCGATCTCTACCTGCTGGTGGAATTCTTGCCCCATCCCCAGTTCCGGGTGGAGGGTCGGGATCTCTACCACGATCTGAAGATCACGCCCTGGGAGGCCGTTTTGGGCGCCAGTGTCGAGGTACCGACCCTGGACGGGCCCGTCCGCACCAAAGTCCCGGCGGGAGCCAATTGTGGCCAGAAGCTCCGGCTCAAGGGTAAGGGACTGCCAGGTAGCGCAGGAAAGGAGGCAGGAGATCTGTATGCTGTCGTCCAGATCGTCGTGCCAAAAACGATATCGGAGCAGGATAGAGCCCTCTGGCAACAGCTAGCCGAGCACTCGCACTTTCACCCACGTCGCTGAGCCCGAGTGAGGAGAAGCCCCCATGAGTTCCACTCCCATCACCGTCCTGCAGGCAGAGATCGTCGACGATGGTCTGCTCTGCTTTGATTTCGGCGAGCTTTGCGATCTGTTGCATTGCGCACCCAGTGAGGCCTTGGCCTGGGTCCAATACGGGGTGATACAGCCCCAGGGCAGCGGACCACAACACTGGCGTTTTCGGCGCATAGACCTCTATCGCGCTCGTCTCGGGCAGCGCTTGGCCCGCGATCTCGAACTGGACATGGCCGGCGCGGCATTGGCCGTCGAGCTGTTGGAACGTCTGCGCTTCTAGCCCAAGCCGACGCCGCCGGTGCCACCTTGGTACACTTCCACCCGATTGCGGCCATGGCTTTTGGCACGGTAGAGCGCGCGGTCGGCAGCCTGCAATAAAGCCTCAGGGGAATCGACCTCGGCGCCGTTGGTGGCGATGCCAATACTCAAGGAAAGTCCGTCGGCAGACTCTGCGCCGGGGACGCGCAGTTCCAACAGCGCCTGGCGGATCCGCTCCGCCATGGTGCGCGCACCGTCCAGGGTGGTCTCGGGACAGATAACGAGAAACTCGTCGCCGCCCACGCGGCACAGCACGTCCTGCATGCGTGCGTGCGCCTGCAGCGTCGCCGCCAGTTGACGCAGGACCGCATCGCCGCTGTGATGGCCCAGCTCGTCATTGATCTGCTTGAAATTATCCAGATCGAGCAGGAGAACCGCCAAGGTCTTTCCGTGTCGCTGGGCGGCGGCCCACTCTTGGGCGAGCCGCTCCGTCACGTAGCGCCGGTTGCGCAGAGCCGTCAAAGGATCGGTCAGGGCCGCTTGACGCAGGTCTCGGTTGACCTCCACCAAGGTTCCGGCAAACTGGCGCAGCCGTTGCCAGCGACCGGCTTGCTCCTGGCGCAAGGCTCGGCGGCGGGCGGCGGCGTGCAGATGGGGCGTGAGTTTCTGGTCTGTCAAAGGCGGTAGCTCGCGCGCGTCCACCGCCGTTTCGAAAAGACGGGACTCCACCTCAGGCGGCAATTCAGGCGCGACGAGCAAGAGGTAGGGCCCAAGCTCCCGTCGACCGTTGAACCGAGGTAACAGGCGCTCCCAAAGTTCGGCGATGGCGTCCCAGTCGAGCACCAGAAGATCCACCTGATCGCGACCGGGCCAGTGCAAAAATCCTTCGATGGACAGGGGCCAAAAAGCGTTCCCCTGCTTTCCCAGACTCAGCAATACCTCCGGCACCGCATCCACTCTACCGGCCCAGGCCACATGCAGGCTGTGCACTGCGTCACCAACACCGCAGCCAGGTTCTGTATCTGCCGCCTGGCGCAGCTGCACCTGGCGTCGCAAGGGTGCGGCCTCACCCAGCAAGCCGCGCCACTCTGGCCAGGCCATGAGCAGGGACTGGGCAATCGTCTCCATGGTGGCCACATCGATACCCAGATGCGCCGCTTCCCGCAGCAGGTGCTCGCGCTGACCATCGTCGTCCTGGGTCTGCAGCAGACATTGCTGCGCCAGGGACCTCCCCAGACTCAGCATATGCGCAATCCGCAAGGATCGCGGCCATTCGCCCCGCGGCACGGCCTTGGCATTGGACTGAAAGAATGCGGCTTCCACGTATACGGCGGGGAATCCCCAATCTTCCAGAAGCAGACCGGTGACCTCATCCTCGTCCAGCGCAAAGCGCTCCAACTCCTGCGCTTTCAGCCAGAGCTCATCGACAGGTGTCGGTGCATCCTGCAAGATCTGGGCAAACTCCTCGGGATAGGCACTGGCCAGGGACAAGTGACCGATTCGCGCCAGCAGGCCCAGGACGAAAATCTCATCGGCCGGGGCCTGCCCCAAAATCTGGACCAACTCCTGGACGGCCAGGGCAGTGAGCAGAGACGTGGTCCAGAAGCTCGCGTAATCGAAACCCGGTACCCGCTGCTCCGACGCTTGCATCAGCGTCAGCGCGAGCACGAGGCGCTTGATCTGGGCAAAACCCAAGACCAGTATGGCATCGGGGATGGACACGATGGGGCGCCGACCGGCGCGCATGGCCATGCTGGTCATTTTGAGAAGCCTAGCGCTGAGGGCCGGGTCCGCCTGCAAGACCCGCGCAAGGTCAAGACTGCTGGTTTCCTCGGCATCGACCAGGCGGGCGACCTCGAGATAGATGCCGCGCGGCGATGGTAATCGCCCCGTATTCTTGAGCGCCTTGAAGCGATCGTCGATCAAGCGGATGTCCTTTGCACCCGGCGCGGACGTGCAGACCGGTACCGACTACCATTTAGTCGAAAATACGCCAAATGGCCGTCTGGCGCCGCGCAGATCATGGGTGACACCAAGCGCTGCCGGCGACCTCCACCTGACCGGATTTGCGCCCCTCGCCCAGGGGAATTGCGGGCGGGTTACCGGCGCGGGCGGCCGCGAACACCAACGGACGCGGTTCGTTATCCTGCCAACGATCACTGAGGCGCACGGACTCGATGCCGCCCCAACGCAGACCCAGTGCCGTGCAGGCCTCGCGGGCGCGCTCCCGCCAGGTGTGCAGAGCCTTGGCGGCGGCCCGCCGCTCGGCCTCCTCGTGATCGGCGGCACGGGCAACGAACTGCGTCGACACGATCTGCAAGCGGGCCTGCAAGTGGGCCAACAATGGGCCCAGAAGCGTAGGAGCCGCCTCCAGCTGCAGACTCCCGGTAACCCGCCAGAGAGGACGTTTGTCCACTTCCACGCGGAGACTCTGATACCCCGTATTCTGCCAGTGCACGGCCGGATCCTTGGCGAGAATGCCACTGGCCCACTGCAAGGATGCATTGACCGCGGCTGCCGCGCGCGCCGGATCGTCACGCTCCGCGCTGGCCGCCAGTTCCGCCCTCAGTTGGGTAGCGGGAACGACGTAGTCCTCGGTCGTCGAAAGCTCGATGCGGGTGCGGTTCGCATCGCCGGCGACATCGGCACCGGCGGCGGGGGGCAGCAAGCACAGGCCCGCAATGAGACCAGCAAAGACAGCACTGCGACGATGGCTGGACACGATGGGCTCCTCCCTCAAAATCATCCGCGCAGCCGGAAACCGTCCGGATCCTTCCCCCGCAAGCGCCGAGAGAGGACCTGAAAGGACAGGCGGTTGGCCACCACGATGAACACCTTGCGCAAATGACCCGGGGGGTTGCGCAGTTCGCGCACCGCGTGCCAGGAATGGTCGGTCTGGGCGAACAGAAAGCTGCGGTTACCCAGCACCGTCGAGGCGGCCACCAGTTCGAGATCCTCGTACCCGGGCGCCGAATGCCGCGGAAAGCGTCCCCCGTCGTCCAGCACCAGGGTTTGGCCGCCCCAGTCTTCCTGCCAGTCCGCCGGGGTATTGAGGTAAAAGATGTGTGAGCCCAGTTTGCGCCGCGCATCGGTGTGTGGTGATACCGACGCCCCCGCCGGCGCATAGTGCCAGTGCATGCTCAAAAGCACTGGGCTGCGTCGCGACAGCCCCAGCATCTGGCGCCAGAAATCGAGGTAGGCCGGACTGCGCAACTCCGCCAGAAAGTTCCGCCAATGGCTGGACAATCGATCTTCCACGGCTGGCACCACCTGCAGACTGAGACGCTCGTGCGTCTGCTGACCGTGCGCACGGCGCCGCTTTTCCTGCTGCATATCCTCGGGACTGGGTGACTCGCGGCAGAGCGTGGCAAAGGCGTCTTCCCTCAGAAATCCCTGGATACTGGCATAGGGATAAGGCCGCTTCTGCCGAAACGCCTCGCCATTCGCCAGTAGCGCCTCCATCACCGCCGAATCGATGTATTCCATTGCGCGCCCGCTATACAGGATTGTCTACACCGAAGCATAACCCAGTCCGGCACGGCCCGGAAACGGCCGGACGGCCGTACAAGCGGGCCGCATGGAAAGCCCGCGCGTATCGCCAGGGCGTAAATCCCTGGCATTGGGTGGAATGTCGAGAACCAGAGCAAGGCGCCCAAGACAGCGCTATCCGACGCTGCGTGCGCGACTCATACCCCCATCCAGCAAATCCTGCAGACCTTGATCCAGGGGGATTCCCGGCGCGATCAGGAACTGTTGCATGCGGCCAATATCTGCCCGGGAATGGCGAATGTCACCGGGGAGGGGTGGAACGCCCTCAATCGATCCTTTGCCTCCGTGGAGTTCAATGATGAGCTCGGCCAGCCGCCGGACGGTCGTTACTTGCCCGCCAGCAATATTGACCACGCCACACAGAGAGGCGAACAAGGCAGCCAGATTGGCTCGTGCTACGTCGGCAACGTGGATGAAATCCCGCTCCTGGAGACCATCCCCGCGTACCGTCAGGGCCTGCCCCTTACGGATCTGATCCGCAAAGCGGGAAATGACCCCACTATACGGAGAGCCCGGATCTTGCCGCGGACCATACACATTGAAATAGCGCAGACCCAGATGCGAGAGGCCATGTATCCGCCCGTAGAGTTCTGCGTAGAGTTCGTTGCTGTATTTTTCCAGACCGTAGGGAGATACCGGGCGAACAGGGGCCTGCTCGTCCACAGGCAAAACCTCCGGATCCCCATAAACGGCAGCCGACGAGGCGTATACCACGCGTGTGCCATGTCGACGCGCCTGCTCCAGCACGCGCACGAAGTTCAGGATATTCTGCCGGCAAGAGCCAAGCGGATCCTCCAGGCTTCGCTGCACGGACACCTGTGCCGCCAAGTGGAGGACGGCTTGTGCCTGGTCAAAAGCCCGTTCCAGCAACACGCCATCCTCCAGGTCTCCAGAAACGATCTCCAGATGCGGATGCTCCCATGGCAAATTTTCTTTTCGCCCGCTGGAGAAATTATCCAGCACACGTACGCGATGACCTTCCTGCAAAAGCAGGTCGACGGTATGAGAGCCGATGAAACCAGCGCCCCCGATCACCAGAATACTTTTATGCTGGTCTTTCACATGGATCCTCACTGAGCACGCATGAAAGTCAAATAATCGATTCGTTCCAAATCCCGGGATAGATAAAAGAGCCCGAGCAGATCCGCCACAAAAAGCGATGCCAGAAAGCCCAAGCCATAAAAGAACGGCCCGGCCCAGAGGGTCATCCCGGTGAAGATAACGTTGCCCAAGAGAAAAGTGAGCGTCAGCAGGACGCTACGACCACGCAGATCCAGATAAAAATAGACATTCAGAAGACTCATCAACAAAAGCTGCAGACTTACACCGATGACGTCAAATTGAAAAATGCGGGCGTAGCTGCTGGAGTAACCCAAAAGCGCAAGGAGGGGCTGGGTGAAAGCAAAAGCCAACAGCACCGTGACTCCCTGGACCTTGGCGATGTCCCCAAGACCGGAACGCGTCGCAAGCAGCATGCGCAACTTGGCACTCTTCAGTTCTTCGTAGGTGCCACCGTCGATGATGGCCCGATTGTATGCATCGTAGGCCTCCACAAAATCCGTTTCCAGGCGAAAGAGGAACACCGCGAGACCTGGCACGATCAAAAGATAACTAAGAAAAATCGGAACATCGTAGATGGGCGAAGCCCGCAGCGGACCGATGATCGCAGCACTGGTTGCCGGAGAAAACCAGAACCAGAATTTATCCGTCCAAACAGCCAAATTGAAAGCGGTGCCCACCAGGGCGAGGGACCAGTACCAGCGGAGGCCGCGGTGCTCGGGCCACTGCACGAAGCCCGGGAACTGGCGGATCACCAGTGTCCCAAGACCCAGGAGTAAGATCCCCTGACCGAGTACGAATGCCAGCATGTAGCCGTCCAGACCAAAGCGCCGCCCCAGAAACAGGCCCAGGGCGACCACCGTTGCGTAGGCGAACAGATACCAGCTAACCAGGGCCTTGTAATCCTTGAGGCTGGTGCCCATGATCGTCAAAACCCAAACACCACAAAGCTCGATAAATGCCATGGCCATGAGCACCTGGTAAAGCCATGGCGTTGCCCTGAAGAAAAGCAGTAGCGCAGCCACCGCAAAGATGGTGCCGGGAACGAGTGCCGTGATCAGCATGGTGAGCAGGACCGTCACGACCGATCGCGTCTGTCGCGCAAAGAGCATATCCGCAATGTAGCGCGTGAAGAGGAGCTGCAAGGGACCGGTGAGTATCAGGGAAACCGCAATCAGATAAGTCACGGAAACCTGGAACTGGATGACCGACGCACGCGCAGTATGATCGCCGATTGCCAGAAATCCCAGCAATAGGATACCGAATATGGACAACAGCCACGGGCCCGACGATACCACGCCGGCATACCCATAGGCCTCCATCATCGCTAGATAACTTCCGCGCCGGAGAATACGCCGTAATTCAAAACCGATCCCAGCCATAGCTACTCCGTCATGACCTGATCGAAGAGGTCGCCGTAACGCGCAAACATCTGCTCTTCCCGGTAATGCCTCTCAACCCGGATAACGGCGTTGTGGCTACAAAGATTCCAACGCTCCTCGCTGTCCAGTAAGGCGATCATAGCCCCGGCAAGTGCGGCGGGATCGGCGATGGGAACGATGATCCCCGCCGGTTCCTCGACCGTGGGTTGGGCGCCATAAACCAGTTCCCGACACGAGCCGACGTCGGTGGCAACGACGGGCACCCCAGCGGCAAAACTCTCGAGCACCGACAGGGGCAATCCCTCGCTGATGGAACTCAGAACCGTCAAGCGGACGGTCATCAACACCTCGGATACCGAGCGAAAACCCAGAAACTGGACACGATCCTGCAGACCGAGGTGCTCTACCAACACCCGACACTCGGCGTAATACTCCTCGTCCTCTTCCGTTGGCCCGACGATCCAGAACACGGTATTGCGACCGCGAGCGTGCAGGATCGCCGCAGCCCGGATAAAGGTCTTGATATCCTTTATGGGAACGACGCGACCGATGAGCGCTACCACGTCTTCGCGCTGAAGAAAAGGACGCCGGGCAGCGACGAAACGTTCCACGTCAATCCCATTGGGTATGGTGAGCAGCTTTTCTGGTGGCGCGCCCCCCGCCAGTTGTAGAGGAATCACCCCTTCGTACAGATTCAGAATGCGCCATGCCTGCTGATACGCCAGGCGCCCGAGAAACTCAAAAAAATGGATCCAGAGCTGGCGCAAATAGTGAATCTGTCCAGGTCGACGGAGGAACTCGTCGTCCTCGTGAATCCAGCGCGCAAGCATCAGATCGATGCGCCTTTCCTTGGTATAGATTCCGTGCTCGGAAATAAGGAGGGGTCGATCCTGTCGGCTAGACAGCAGGGCGCCCAGAAAACCAGCGTAACCCGTGGAGGGAGACAGCAGGAGTTTTGCCCGCGGCGCAGCTTGCACGGCCCTCTGCAAAATCCACAGCGGTCCATGCATTCCGCGTATGGTCCAAAAATAATCCACAAAAGGGGGTTGATCTGGAATCTCTGCATAGCGCTGCAAAAAGTAGTCCCAGATGGCCGGTGCATGGAAAAACGCCTCCGGACTGACGCCAAAGTTTTCCGCGAGATCCATATCCTCCATGGGAAAGGCCTCTCCACGCAGGCAGGACCTCATCTGGCGATGCGCGCCGTCGATGCCATCCACATCGATCCGCCCCATAGCTGAAGACGCTTTGGCGTGGCTTGCCGATGCATCGTAAAGAAAATATTCGGCAAAATAATCGACATTGTCGGGTAGAGCGTAAGCCTCGCCAAGACGGTAATCGGATTTTGCGCTACCCAGGAAAATGATCCCGAAACGTCGCTTGGGAAAACCCTCGATGATCCGCTTGACCCAGGACGAAACCCCGCCGCGGACGTAGGGAAAGGTCCCCTCGAGTAGCAATAGGATATCGGTGGATTCCGCCGTTTTATCTCTCATCCGCGCTCTGCTCCCTGCCAGAATCGGTGGGAAGGACCATAACGGGGAGAAACGGAAAGTTCCGGGTGCTTGCGGTAGAGTTCCCGCAAAGCCCCAAGATCACGGCGAAGAAAGTGTGCAGCGGCCTCATGGGGGGCGAGGACAGCGGCGGCGATGCCCTGGCCGCGCGCAGACGCGAAGTGGGCAAGGGCCAGGTTCGCCTCACCGTGCTCCAGGGCACGGAGACCCTGCAAGAAAGGCGGCTCCGCGGCCGGCGTTTGGGCGCCCACCGTGGGGGCCGGCCCACGAACATCGTCGAGACGCACCACGGGTTCAGCTATCTCCTGAGAAACGGAATGATCGATGTTCCAGCGCAGCCAGGCCAGATACTCTTGGAGCCTCCCGACCCGGGCTTCGTCCGCGGATCCGGCAATGCGCCGCTGCAGATCGATGAGCATATCGGTGTTTTCCTGTTCTCGCCGATCCAGCGCAGCGTAGGCCAGCAGACGTACCTCCTCGGCTTCGTCACGCAGTGCGTTACGCAGCAAGCGGATCTCGTCGGCAAAACGGGAACCCATGACTTGAGATAGCGCCTCTACCCGTTGCTGCGGATCCCGGGAGCCACGCATACGGGCGGCAATGGCTCCCGGGGTCAGGTTGATGGGGCGCAAACGAAAATCCCGAGCGGGCGGCGGCAGGCGGATGGGCTCTACCTCGGCTTCGCCAGTACGGTGCACAACGGAGCGCAGGGCGACGGCGTAGACCAAGGTCAAGACCGCACCGACGTAGGGTAGGACGAGACACAACAGGGCAAAGAGGAGCACCGCCAGACGCCGACCCTTGGGCCGAGTCACGGGCACCACGTAACTGGCCACGATCGTCGCCATTAGCGAAAGCGCCGTATCGAGCAGAAGCCAGCGTATCAAGGGCGCGATCCCAGCCAATGGGCCAGCTGCTCCGCCGCTGGACGTGCATCGATGCGCATGAAGTCCGCGCCCAGAAAGGCGCTCTGCCAAAGCCCGGCGCAACACCTCTGTAACTCTGCCTCCACCCGCGCCCTCTGTCCCTCGGCAGCGGTGGTACCGGCAAAGGGTAACAAGGTCAGCACACGCAGATATTCGCCATCCTCGTGTACCCAAAAGACATCCAGTCCGCGGCGCAGTTTCTGGATCTTGTCCGCGATCTCCCGGGCTTCCCTGCCGGCGCGAAAAACAAAGCTCTGACAGACTCCAGGCTGGGGGACGATCCCTGCCAGGCGACGCAGCTGCAAAAAATCCACAGCGAAATCCACGGGGCAGTCTGGCCAGCGGGATAGCAGTTCCTGAGCATGGACACAGCCATCCCGATAGTGACAAAGATACTGAAAGAAAACCTCGATAATCTGGATACTCTCGAAGGTAATGGCGAAAAAGGTCATGTCCTCAATGCAGAGCATATGACGATCCTGACCCGGCTCACCGTTGAGGTGCACACTCAAATACCGCTGAATGCGCTCCACTTGCAGGTCGGCCAGCTGCTGACTGCGCCCCTCGGCGAGCGCCGCCCGGGCGACAGGATCGCCACCATCCCATTCTGCCACCGGACCAAAGCTTGCCAGGCGGCGAGGCTCAGCGGCCCCCGCCTCCCAGCGATACCAGGACGCCACTTGCACCCCGGCCAGCTGGTTCAGGAAGTACAGCATCTTCTCCAGCAGGGGGGCGTCCATCTCGCCTTTTCCCCGACGCAGGTCTTGGCGCAATTCCTCCAGAGCGCTGCGTATGGACACCGGCTGATACACGAGACTTTGTTCCAGCCGGTCCAGAGAGGTCCGGGTGACGTACAGATCGTCCGCCAACTGCCGTAAGCGAGTAGCGGTAATTTTTTCCTGCAGGGCCCGGTCCACCTCGCGCCGCGACCAATACGCGGCATACTCGGCGGCGATGAGGGTCACCAGGAGCGTTCCGGCAGCGTCGGGAAGTAAGGTGGCGCTGGGATAGGGATGCCACCAGCATGCCGCAGCAAGGATCAGCGCGGCGACAGCGCCAGGCAGGAACTCGTAACGCAGGGCGATGAGCAATGGCACCAAGATGAGCCAAGGGAAAGGCTGCTGCAACAGCAACGGGTCCTGGGGGGCCAGGAAGTGCGTGAGGACGAGGACCAGGGCAGGTAGGAGGATTGCCTCCAGCCAGCCCTCCCGCCAGCGGGGGATGGATGTCAAAAGACGCATGCTCAGCGGTTCAAAGCACGATCCAGGAGCCGCTGCATCAGACGCTGGGCCACGCCGCCGGTGCCGCTCCGTCCAAGGCTACCACCGTGAGCACTCCCGACCCCACTCCAGACCACGCGATCCTTGGCAACATCCACCACCCAGAGGGTCATAGCCACTTCCGGTTCGGCATTGATGCCCGCTCGGTAGGTCCACTCGTCCACACTTCCCGCCAAGGCATAACGAGCGCCATCGCTTCTGGCCGCCGTCAAGGCCTCGGCGTATTCCTTTTTCCAGTCGCCGCCGAGCAGGTCTTGCGTGCGCGTGCTGACGGGGAGGCTGCCCACCACACGCTGCCCTTCGCTCTGCAGGATGCCAGCGGCCAAGGCAGCAGCGCGGGCATTGGCCATGGGTGTTTCGGTGTTATTGGCAAAGGGCAGGACCGCCCAAGCCACATCCTGCGCCTTCGGCAGCGGTTTTGCCGTACGCAGGTCCATGCCGGCACAGCCCGACAGCAGTGCCAAAAGTCCCACAGAAGCCAATACCCAGCGCCAGTTCATCGCCCGTCCTCCTTTGCTCAAAAATATACGCGATAGGCCATCTTGAAGATGCGCTCGCTGATGGCCAGACCATTACCGCCCTGCCCCTGGGAAAAGCCGATGCGCAGACGGTCGGGCCCAAAAACGGGAGTACTCACTCCGGCATCCAGCTGATACTGCATTCCAAAGCGGGTGTTGTCGTAGACGCTGAGCGCGAGATACGGCGTCCAGTTGCTGTCGATGGCGCGCTCCCACTGGCCCCACTGCAGGCGCAAACCCACATCCCCGTAGCTTCCGGGCAGAACGGAATCGATGGTGCGTGCTGAGGGAATCAGGGTCTGGGCGACCAGCCCCTGCACTTGCCCTCGTCGATTTAGATCGTGATAGTCGACAAAGGGCCCGGCCTCGAGCTCCCAGGGACCGAGGCCGTGGCGCCACAGCAGGGAGGCTCCAGCAAAGAGATCCGAGCCCAGGTCGACTCCGTCCTGACCCCGATACTGCCGCCAGCCAGCGCCCAATCCCGCGGTCCAGGCGCCCACCTGCTGCATCAGCTGCAAGCGTATGCCACTCGCCATTCCCGCCACGGCCAGCGCTGGGCTCTGCTGGCTGCGCCCATGGTATTCCACGGTACCCGAGAGCACGCGGCCAGCAGACATCTGCCAACGGGCCTTGAGATCGAGGGTCAGATGGTTGCGCATGCCCTCGTAACTGCCCACCAGGGTCTGGATCTCCCAGTCCGGTGCTTGCCAATAGAGTCCGAGGGCTGCGCGCTCACTCCAGCCCGGCAGACGCTGCAATCCCGCAGCTTGGGAGGTCGCCTCGCGCAAGGCATCGGCGTCGAGCTCGATCCCCCAGGCATCGCCCAAGGCCAGGCGGCCGCGCAGTCGCGGACCATACTGACTGAGGCCGTTGAAGCTCTGCCAGATACCCGCGAGATCCACGTAACTCGCGCTCTTACGCACCGCCTGCAGGTATTCCCGACGCAGTCGCCAATCGTAGGGATCCGTCTCCATGGCCGCGAGGGCATCCTTTCGTGCCTGCCCATAGCGCCCCAGATCCATCTGTGCCTGGAGACGATCGCGCGCCGGCAGGCGCTCTGGATGTTGCAGTAGCCTCGCCATTTCCGGCCCATCGTAACGATGCAAGGCAAGGCTCAGCTTTGCCCAGTCGGGAGTGGGCTTGGGGTTGTTCTGGATGAGCAACTGGGCGAGCCCCCAGTAACTCTGGCCCAAAGCCCAGGAGATGGCCGGGAGATAGTCACCTCGCCGAGCTTCAGCCAGGAGTATCCGCCGGGTGGCATCACCGAGACTGGGCGATGCAGACAAGCTTTCGGCCAGAGTGCGCAGGGGATCGCTGGAAAAGGCGCCCGTAGCATCCACTGGGGAGCTGTCGGCGCGCGCTTCGTCCTCGGACGGTGCAGAAGGTATCGTCACCGGGGATCGAAAAGGCGTCGTTACCGCGGCATCGGCCGCTGGCTCCGCCGCCAATGCCCCAGGGGTGTACCACAGGGCGCCCAATCCAGATATCAAGACATAGCCATAGTCACGCGCGTTCACGGCTGCACTACCCCCGTACCACCGCGCTCCAGCGCTTCGAGACTGAGCCGGGCTGCCTGTTGCCGCTGCGACCAGGCGATCCCCGAGCTGCCGCTCTCTGCCCACAGGCCAGCCTGCTGGAGCAAAGCTCGGGGCGAACCATCGCGCGCCCTCCGGTCCGGAGCAAGATTCAGATAGAGTGCCGCGCGGCTTCGTCCCATGCGTTCCAGGGCATTGGCGACGGCATCCCGCAGTCCCGGAGCAGGATGCAGGGCGTCCCCGACCAAGAGCGCGCGCAGGGTAGCCACCCGGTCGTGATCGATGAGCATCCACAGGAGGTTGACCTGGGCCAGCTCGTCCTCGGGGTTGAGATGCAAGACCTCGGCGTAGGCTCGCCCCGCAGCATCGAAGTTGCCCTCGGCACTGGCCCACTGCCCCATGGCCATCCAGTAGGCCGGATAGTTACGGATGCCATCGGGGTCGTTGGCGGGAACCTGGTTCAACAAGCCACCGAGCGTTTGCCATTGTTGCGCGGCGCCGGCGTAGTAAAGCGCCTCGAAATAGAACAAGGGCAGGTGGTAGCGTCGCCAGCCCTCTTCGGCGACGTGCATGGCCGCCTCGGGGCTCTCTTTTCCACTGAGAAGGACCAGTCGTTGCAGATCATACTTACTGGCCGCGCCCAGCAAATAGAGGGTTTTCTCGGCAGCGAAGGCGGCGGAATCGTCGTGTATCTCCCAGGCCAGGAGGGCATAGAGCTGCCAGAAAGGCACATCGTCCAGAGTCGCCGCGGTACGTGCACGCTTCAGCGCCTGAAAGGCAAGGCGGTAGTCCCCGCGCATGGAGAGCAGGCGTGCCTCCTCCACGGCAATGTGAACGGTGGTGCCGTAGATCTGGGCGCTACGCTGCAAGGCCGATAAGCTTTGGTGGAGCTCGCCGAGCTGGTAGCTCAGATAGGCCTTCTGCTCCAGCAGGTAGCGGCGCGGTCCACCGCGCCGTAGCGCAGTGTCGATGATGCGCAGTGCTCTGTCCGGCTCTCCCAGCTCCCCATAGGCAAAGATCAGGGATTTCCAGTCGGCGTCGCTGAGGGTGCCGGCGCGCGCCGCAGGGCTCAAGAGCTGCACCACAAGGTCCGGCCGCGACAGACTCACGGCCAGGGTGACGGCTTGCTGTGTGGCGGCCGCGTCCCCGTGCTGGGCAAGCCAGGTCCACTGCGTCAAAGCCTGCTCCCGTTGCCCGAGCCACAGAGCGACCTGGATGAGGCGCTGGCGCCATTGCCGATCCTCCGGGCGCAACTGCACTGCGGTGTAGGCCAGGCGATAGGCCTCGTGCAGCCGATGACTCTGGAGAAAGGCACTCCAGGCTAAATCGTAGAGCCGGGAAGCGTAAGGCCCGGGATAAGGTTGTACGACCAAAGGCGGGGCATACCAGGAAGGGGACTCGCCGCCCTGATCCAGATAACGCATACCCTTACCGGTTTTCTGGCTTTGCTCCAAATCCGCAGCAAAGGCGTTGGCAACCTCCTTTTGGCGCAGATACTTTGCACGCCACTGCGCATCGTCGGAGGCGAGACTCCCGGGCGCCTTCCACCAATCTGCGGGGGCAGTAACGGTCCGTGCCTGGGCCAGGATGGGCAGACACAGACAGCAGAGCACGAAGATTCCGGACCTCACCGCGACGATTCCTCGCCGCCGGACCGCAACAGTTCGCGGTGCAGCCACCGGGCAGCCAGATCGGGCTTGCCCGCGGCCAGGGCAAGCCGGGCCATGAAGAGGACGATGGTACGATCCTGCCAAAGTAATGGCTTGCGGGCGAGAATCGCCTCACAACGGGTCAGGGCAAGGGCGGCACCAGCCCCACCCTCCAGCCACGCTCCGCCCTGCAGAAACAGGGACCTTTGCTGCGCAGGGTCCGCAGACACGGCGGCCAGGTTCAACAATATCTGCCCCCCCGCTGCGGGGTCGCCCCCTGCCACGAGAGCGCGAGCCGCCTGCCGCTGGTCCTCCTGCGCAGACCCTGGATCGGTCGCGGCAGCCGCCGTCCAGAAGCGCGCGCTCAGCCTGTAGGCCCCCACTGCAGCGGCGTCCCGCGCCAGGGAGCGCCACTGCGCCGGCGTCCAGCCCCCCAGCCGGAGCAAACCGTCCAGGATGGGCACCAGATGGGAGAGCGCCCGGCGACGTTGAGGCGATTGGGGCGGGATGGCCAAGGCCTGCGTTCGCGCAATCTGCCATTGCAGAAGACGGGCCTGGCGATACCGCGGGTTCTGGCTGTTTGCCAAGATAGGAGCAATCTGCCTCAGGGCAGCGGCATACTGGCCGCTTTGCAGCATCAGTTCCGCACCTTGCAGTTGCGCCTGGGCATCTCCCGCGGAGTCGTAGAAGGACAGGCCACCGCGCCATCCGTACTGCCAGGCCACCGCAAATACCACGGCGCAAACCAGTATGGCGAATACCGCCAGACTTGCCGGGCGCAGGAGATGCGCACGCGCTTCCCCGTCCCGCTCAGGAGCAGTGGACATCGATACGGACATGCTCGGCGTCGCTGCGGATTTCGCCAGAGTCCCCGATGGCAGCCGGCTTGCCATTGATGCGTGCACGGCAGGCCTGGGCATTGCCCAGCCGTAGCGTCACCGGTACCGTGCCATCCAGCTCAGCAGAGAAGCCCCTGGCATCCTGTCGATAATCGGCAATGGCCGCGTTGGCGCTGGCAATGTAGGGTGGCTGAGGCGGCGTCGACTGTAGCGCGAGGTACGTGGAGTCCCGGCCATCCATGTGCACATACCAGCGCCCGTTGGGGGTGGCATGGTATCCAGCAATCCCCTGACTTTGCAGAAGATTTGGGTAGCCCAGATCCTTGGGCATACGCAACTCCTGCAAGACCTTGGCGCCACCGATCCAGAACCCATCTCCCTGACGAGCTATGTGGATGGTGAAGAAGTTGTTGGCGATCTTGGCATAGTCCGCCACATAGACGGGCGTGATGGACTGCTTCAGTACCCAGTCGTAGACCCGTTCCAGTGCCGACAGCGAAGCCAACTTGGTCGCCGTGTACCAGTGCGTGTAGATATCGATGGGTTTGAGCCGGTGCGGCTTGTCCGTCATCTCGAAGGTCTGGATGACGTCGATGTAACCCCAGTAGGGGCCATGCCACTGATTGGTGAAATAATCCTCATTGGCGTCCGGGGCAAAAACCTGCAGCCATTTCCCGCGAAAGATGCCGATGGGCGGTACGGCAGTGATGCTGGGATTTTTCTTGCTGATGTAGCTGGTGCCGCCATTGATGTTTTCCAGGCCGGCGCCGTAGGCGAGTCCCACCACCTGCGCATCGGGTTCGCAGTCGCCAGACCACTGATCGATCACCACCTGCTTTCCGGGCGGCGCCAGATGTTTGTCGATCCACTTGGCAGCGCCCACCGCCTCCATATACGGGCTGAACGTATAACCGGGCACGGGCAAGTTGATACCGGGATAATCCTTACCGGCTTCGATGGCCGGCCAGTTAAAGGGATGGGACCACATGTGCGAGCCGATTTCCACATAGGGCAACCGGAACAGCTCCCGCGCCACCTGGGTACCCAGCGGCGCAAGGGCGGGATAGAGGCCACGATCCCCTGGCAGAAGGTCGCCAACGATGACGGAACCCGTAAAGGGCAATCGGTACTTTTTCAGGATCCGATCCATGTAGACCTGGCCCGCAATATGGTAGGGAGGGAAGTCGGCACGGCTGACGAATCCGTCACCATCCGTGTGCGCCATGAAGAGGCGCCGACCACTCTCGGTGGTGGTATCGGGCACCGGCATCTTGGGTAGGCGAAAGGCCTGCCGATACAGGGCGAAGGGATCGACCAACCAGCGCGTGTCCTTGTTGGGCAGTGTCGTCAAGAGGTAGGGGCTCAAGACGTATCCGCCCCAGGGGGTTATGGCTGCGGCATCCTCCCGGTCGCCATGGGCCGCCTGTAGTTGCAGCCAGACCCGACTCTCCGAGGGGGCCTGTGCCGCAAGGAAGTCCCGAGCATCGGGCGTGATGGACATCTCGTACTGCATCTCCGCTGCGGCATGGATGAGCTCAACCGAAGTCGCATCCACCGAGCGAGGCGCGATCATCCCCAACGCGGCAAAGGTCTTGGCATCCAGATCGTTCTGAAAATCTCCCAACAGCAGGATGGGAATCCCCTGGGCGCGGGCCTCACGAATCCAGTGCGAAAGCGCCGGAACGTCGTCCACCGGATCACCATCGCTCCAGAAGATGACTCCGGCATACTCCCCCGGAACGGGCGGCGGCACTCCCTGGGACAACCGCCGAAATTCTGGGATATATCCCAGATATTCCAAAGGCATGGCGCCGTTGGCAAAGGGCGTGCTGTATTCTTCCGGTTGGGTGCTGTTGTAAAGCACCAGTACCTTGCGCGGCATGGGCTCCCGCAGTCCGGCGCCAACGGCCGTGAGCTCGGGGTTACTGACGTAGGGAATGAAGCCGTCGGCACGAATCCGCTGGGCATCCTCCCACCAGCCGGAACGGTTCATCGCCGGCGGCATGTAGTCGACAATGACGACGGGCAGGCCAAAGCCCTGGGCCTTGTGCAATTCCCGCAGCAGAGCCCTACGCTCGCTCTCCGGGACTTCCGTGTAACGATGTTCAGCCTGATCCCAGCCTCGGTACAGGGATTCCGCCAGGACCGCGACCAGATCCCCATGGATCTCAGGGAGTACTGAGAAGCCACGATTGGCGATGAGTTTGGCTTCGGGATGCGCCGTTTTCAGGGCTTTGATCAGATCCACCAGGCCCTCTTCTTGGGCGTGGCGGGCGGCACCTTTGGTCACGGACTCGTAGGAGTCGAGGGTATCCAGAAAAAATCCCCGATACCCTTGGGCCCAGATAGGATCGACCACCTGGTGCAGCACGTAGCCCCGGCAACTCGACTTGGCCAGATCGATGATCTTTCCTCCCCAGCTCCTGTTCGTGCCCAAAACACAATCTTGGGGCAATTGGGCGTAGCGAGCGTCGCCGGGAACCGTCTCGCCCACACTGACGTAGGCAAAGACCTGCTGCCCCGGAAAGGCGCTGGGCAGGCGCTCTGCACCCGGATTGACGACGAGCCAGTGAAAATCGCGAAAGGCGGCGGGAGCCGGTCCTGAACCATAATAGAGCCCAACACTGGGCAGGCTATCCTCAGGCGCAGCCCAAGAGAGACCCGCCCAGACAGCCAGGACCATGAAAGTCAGAAAACGCAACCACCGTGTTCGCTGCAATAGCATCTCCTCAGATGTCCGATCCATGCGAGCAGAGGTGCGACATACCCTCCTGCTACGCGTAAGCCGACCACATGGTTTCATGATGCCCACAGTCTTGAGCCAGGGCAAGGACGGGCCGATGAAGGTCTGCAGTATCCGATGAGGAGGAAGTCGACCACCAGGGCTTCAGACCGTGCACATTTGGCGCAGGGGCGGATCGGCGCCGCTTTTATTGGTCTGTCATCTTCGAAGGAATCACCTGCTGCAGAGGGTTATTCGCGATGAAATGCATTTCCAGACAATTGGTTAGAGTGATTATGTACGGAATGGCGCCGCGCTGGTACAAATATTCGGCGACGGTGGCTTCACACCACCGCAAAAGGAGACCTTATTGCTGAGTGTCCCAAAATATTACCACCCCAAAAGGACCACAGCTAAAGATCACCTCTTTTTATCCATTATCACCAGAACCGGAGATGAGCCGCGCCTCACTCCACCGTCACGGCTTTGGCAAGATTACGGGGACGATCGACATCCGTACCTTTTACCAAGGCCGCGTGATAGGCGAGCAACTGTACCGGGATCGCGTGCAGAACGGGCGACAACAGTCCAGCGTGGCGAGGCAGTCGAATGACGTGGATACCTGCCGCCGCCTCGAAATGGCTGTCGAGATCGGCGAAGACGTAGAGCTCTCCTCCCCGCGCCCGCACCTCCTGCATATTGGCGGCCAGCTTCTCCAGAAGGCGATCGTTGGGCGCGATGACCACCACCGGCATGTGCTGATCCACCAGAGCCAGGGGCCCGTGTTTCAGCTCACCGGCAGGATAGGCTTCGGCATGGATGTAGGAGATCTCCTTGAGCTTCAGGGCGCCTTCTAGAGCTATGGGGTAATGCAGGCCGCGCCCCAGGAAAAGGGCGTGATCCTTGTCGGCAAAGCGCTGCGCCCACAACTGGATCTGCGGTTCGAGGTTGAGGGCCTGCTGCACCCCACCCGGCAACTCGCGCAGGTGCTCCAGGTGCTGCGCGAGGCTCACATCATCCAGGCGACCGCGCAGAATGGCCAAAGACAATGCCAGGAGGTAGAGGGCCACCAGCTGAGTGGTAAAGGCCTTGGTGGAGGCGACCCCGATTTCCGGCCCAGCCCGGGTAATGAAGCGTAGGGCCGAGGCCCGGGGGATGGCACTTTCCGCCACATTGCAGATGGACAAAGTCTCCTCGTGCCCGAGATCCTTGGCCCGGCGCAGCGCTTCCCAGGTATCGAGGGTCTCGCCGGACTGCGACAAGGTGACGATGAGCTGGTTTGGGTTGGGAATGGAGTCGCGATAGCGATACTCGTGCCCGAGCTCGGCATGGGCAGGTATGCCGGCGATGGTCTCGACCCACTGACGCCCCACCAGGCTCGCGTAGTGGCTAGTACCCGAGGCCAGAAAAAGTACACGCTCCACGTGCGCCAGGCGTTCACGTGCATCCTGCCCCCAGAGATCCTGCAAAGAGAAGGGACCCTGCAAGGCGCCCTCCAGGGTGTCGGCTATGGCCCGAGGTTGCTCGTGGATCTCTTTCTGCATGAAGTGACGATACGGGCCAAGATCGATGGCTGCGGGGCTCAACTGGCTCCAGTGTTCCTGGCGCGCGACCACCTGACCACGGGCATCCTCGATACGAATACCGCTGCGCGTGACTTCGGCCAGATCACCGTCCTCAAGATACACGACTCGCCGGGTCACCGGCAGGAGTGCAGCGACATCGGACGCAAAATACTGGCCACTCTCGGCCAGTCCCAGCAAGAGCGGGCAGCCCATACGAGCGACGCAAAGACGATCGGGATCGCTACGACTCAGTACAGCGATCGCAAAGGCCCCGCGCAGTTGACCCATGGCGGCCCGACAGGCGCTCAGCAGATCGGGCTGGCGGGATCGCTCGCGATGGACCAGATGGGCGATGACCTCGGTGTCCGTTTCCGAGCTGAAGACATAACCTTGCGCCTGAAGTTCCTGGCGTAACTCGGCGAAATTCTCAATGATGCCATTGTGGACGACGGCAATGTCCTCCCCCGAGAGGAGCGGATGGGCATTGTGCTCGACGACTCCGCCGTGGGTCGCCCAACGGGTGTGGCCGATACCTATGCTGCCCGCGAGAGCGTCGCGGGCGATGAGGGCGCTGAGCTCGGCGACTCTGCCGACGCTGCGCCGACGCACGATACCGCCCGCCGCTGAGACGAGCGCAACCCCCGCGGAGTCGTAGCCGCGGTATTCCAGACGGCGCAATCCCTCGAGAATATGGGGCAACACATCGCCATCCGCTACGCCACCGACGATTCCACACATGGTCTGGTCTGGCTCCTTGTCTAATCCTTCGCTTTCTTGACGGGCCGCTGCCAATGGGCGACGTATCGCTGTGGGCTACGACTGAGGCTCAAGCCACCCTCGGGTACGTCACGGGTGATGGTGCTGCCCGCGCCAATGGTCGCACCGCTACCGACCCGCAACGGCGCGATGAGCTGGCTATCGGAGCCGATGAACACCGCGTCACCGATTTCCGTGCGGTGCTTGTTGGCGCCGTCGTAATTGCAGGTGATCACGCCGGCACCCACGTTGACGCCAGCGCCAATGCGCGCATCCCCCAGGTAGCTGAGATGATTGGCCTTGCTGCCGGCACCGAGCTCCACCGCCTTCACCTCTACGAAATTGCCGATGTGCGCCCCGGCACCCACGACGCTGTGGGGACGGATCCGGGCGAAGGGCCCAATGCGCGCCCCCGGACCCAGGTTCGCACCATCAATGACGGAATAGGGCAGGATCTCCACATCGTCGTCCACGGAAACATCCTTGAGCAAGACCCCGGCGCCGACACGCACCCGGTTACCCAGCTGCACCCTTCCCTCGCAGATGACGTTGACATCCAGTATGCAATCGGTCCCGCAGCGAAAGGCACCCCGGATATCGACGCGACTGGCGTCGCGCACCCGTAATCCCGCCAGCATCAGACGCTGCAGTTGGCGCTTTTGATAAAGGCGCTCGACGGCCTCGAGCTGGATGGGATCGTTGACGCCGGCCGCCTCACTGGGATCGACAAGGCCAAAGGCGCGAACCTCGACGCCGTCCGCCACGGCCAGAGCGACGACGTCGGTGAGGTAGATTTCTCCCTGGGCATTGTGGGGCTGCAGCCGCGCCAACCAAGACATCAGCGGCGCGACGGGCAGGATCATCACCCCGAGATTGACCTCAACGATGGCACGCTCGCGCTCATCGCGACAGTCCCGATCCTCGCGGATGCCCACGATGGCATCGGCAGAATCCCTAAGCATCCGGCCGTAGCCCCGAGGATCCGCAAGGACACCGGTCAATATGCCCAGTTGGTCACCTGGCGTAGTGTCCAGAAACGCCTGCAAGGTCTCAGTTTGCAGCAGAGGAACATCCCCATAGAGCACCAAGACACGCTGGGCGTCGGCAAAACCCGCGGCGGCGGCGGCCACGGCATCGCCCGTGCCGCGCTGGCCTTCCTGTAACCACCAGTGGAGGTTCCAGCCCTCGAAGCGGGCCCGAACGGCCTCGGCTCCATGGCCAAGTACCACATGAAGCTCGCGCAGCTCGGAAAGGGCCTGGGCGCTCTCCAGCACGTGCTCCAGCAGAGGGCGACCAGCCAGGTCCTGTAAGACCTTGGGCAAGGCGGAGCGCATCCGCGTGCCTTTGCCCGCGGCTAGGATGACGACATCGGTGATCACGGAATCCCACCTCCCCTACGCGCTTTTGGCTTTTTCAAAAATTGCTGCCTCGACATGGAAGGCCAAGACAAAAAACCCCAGGCAGGCGCGATGCCAAAACCTGAGGTTTCCCGATGGCAATGGATGCAGGTAACCGGTCCCTTAGCGTCGGGCGGTGAGCCCCTTGGCTCAGCGCAAGAGACCCTGTTCCCGCAGCTTCTGGACCGTCTTGAGACGCGCGATTTGTTCCAGAAGCTCAGCCTGTGCTGCCGCATAATCCATGCCATCCAGCTGCTGGCTCAGCCGTGCTTCCGCCGCCTCCTTGGCGGCCTTGGCCTTGGCTTCGTCGATGTCGGTGGCACGCTCGGCCGAATCGGCCAGCACGGTGACAAGGTGCGGCTGAATTTCCAGAATACCGCCGTTGACGAAGAGATACTCGGTCTCATCGCCATGCTTAATACGCAGCTCCCCAGGCCGCAGCCCAGTGAGCAGCGGCGCGTGCATGGGCAGGATACCGAGCTCGCCCATCTCGCCGGGAGCCACCACCATGTCGGCGGCACCCTCGTAGATGCTGCCCTCGGCACTCACAACCTGGACATCGATGGTCATGGCCATACCGCCTTATCCCTGCTGCAGCTTCTGGGCTTTGGCGATAGCCTCGTCGATGGTCCCGACCATATAGAACGCCTGTTCGGGAAGGTGGTCGTATTCACCGTTGACGATGGCCTTGAAGCCGCGGATCGTTTCCTTCAGGGAGACGTAGGTTCCCGGTGCGCCGGTGAAGACCTCGGCGACGAAGAAGGGCTGCGACAGGAAACGTTGAATCTTCCGCGCCCGAGCCACGAGCACCTTGTCGTCCGCCGAGAGCTCATCCATACCCAGAATGGCAATGATGTCCTGGAGTTCCTTGTAGCGCTGCAGGGTTTTCTGACAGGCACGGGCCACATCGTAGTGCTCCTGCCCAACGATCTGTGGATCGAGCTGGCGACTGAAGGAATCCAGAGGGTCCAGCGCCGGGTAGATGCCAAGCTCGGCGATCTGACGCGACAGCACTACCGTTGCGTCGAGGTGCGCGAAGGTAGTGGCCGGGGAGGGATCGGTAATATCGTCCGCCGGCACGTACACGGCCTGTACCGAGGTGATGGATCCCACCTTGGTGGAGGTAATACGCTCCTGCAGCTTACCCATTTCCTCCGCGAGGGTTGGCTGATAGCCCACGGCCGAGGGCATACGTCCCAGCAAGGCGGACACCTCCGTACCGGCCAGGGTGTAACGGAAGATGTTGTCGATGAACATCAGGATGTCACGACCCTCGTCGCGGAAATGCTCCGCCATGGTCAGACCGGTGAGCCCCACCCGCAAGCGGTTACCCGGCGGCTCGTTCATCTGCCCATAGCACAGGGCGACCTTATCCAGAACCTTGGATTCGGTCATTTCGTGATAGAAATCGTTGCCCTCGCGGGTACGCTCACCGATACCGGCAAATACGGAGTAACCGGTGTGCTCGATGGCGATGTTGCGAATAAGCTCCATCATCAGCACGGTCTTGCCCACACCGGCGCCGCCGAAGAGCCCCACCTTACCGCCTTTGGCGAAGGGGCAGACGAGGTCGATGACCTTGACGCCCGTTTCCAGTATCTCGGTGCTGGCCGCCAACTCGTCAAAGGCCGGTGCCGCACGATGGATGGGGGTACGCTGGTCGCACTGGACCTCGCCCTTGCCATCCACTGGATCACCCAGGACGTTCATGATGCGTCCCAGGGTACCGTGCCCAACGGGCACACTGATGGCCGCTCCCGTACGCCGGACCTTGAGGCCACGCTTGAGACCTTCGCTCGCACCCATGGCGATACCGCGGGCTACACCGTCACCCAGCTGGGTCTGAATCTCGATCGTCAGTTGGCGATCCTCGACGACCACGGCCTCCATAATTTCCGGAACCTCGCCTCGCGGAAAGGCGATGTCGATCACCGGTCCGATGACTTGGACGATGTGACCTACCGCCTTTTCTGCTGCTTGCGCTTCGCTCATGCTCTAACCCTCAATAGTAAATCAAAGACTCTAGACCGCCGCCGCACCGGCGCTGATTTCGGCAATTTCCTGGGTGATGGCCGCCTGACGCGCTTTGTTGTAGGCCAGTTGCAGATCCGACACCATCCGCTTGGCATTGTCCGAGGCATTTTTCATGGCTACCATGCGCGCACTCTGCTCGCAGGCCAGGTGTTCAATGACCGCCTGGTACACCACCGATTCCACGTAACGCTCCAACAAGCGATCCAGAACGGGACGCGCCTCCGGCTCGTAGATGTAATCCCACTGCTCCTTTTTCTGCGCTTCCGTCGGTTCCGGTCTGGCCGCGGGCAGCAGCTGCTCCAGGGCCGGGCGTTGCACCATGGTGTTGATGAAGCGCGACGATACCAAGTAGACGACATCCACCTCACCGCGACGGAAGGCGTCGGCCATGGCACGGATGGGGCCGATCATGTCGGCAAGGTTGGGCCGATCACCCAGGCCATTCAGCTCGGCCACCAGGTGAGCACCATGGCGGCGCATGAAAGCAATACCCTTGCTGCCATAGACACCGACGTCCGCCTCGATGCCTTTCTGGTGCAGCTCGTGCATCTTGTCGACGACCTTACGCAGAACGTTGACGTTGAGCGCGCCGCAAAGGCCTCGATCCGTGGTCACCACGAGAAAACCGGCACGTTTGACCTCCCGTTCCTCCAGGAAGGGGTGACGATACTCGGGGTGAGCCTGGGCAAGATGCCCGAGCACCTCACGGATCTTCTCCGCATAGGGGCGGGCCGCACGCATCCGCTCCTGAGCCCGCCGCATCTTACTGGCCGCCACCATCTCCATGGCCCGCGTGATCTTCCGCGTGTTTTTGACGCTTTTGATCTGCGCGTTGATTTCCTTGGCCTTAGCCATGCAGAACTCCTAGTAGGTCGACGTGGATTTGAACTGCTTTACCGCCGCGTCCAGCTGCTGCTTCAGCTCATCCGTCAGTTCTTTCTTCGCCTCGAGTGCGTCGAGAAGATCCTGGTGACTGGAGTGCAGATAGGAGAGCAGGGCCTTCTCGAAGGGCCGCACCTTGTTCACCTCGACATCGTCCAGGGCGCCGCTGCTGGCCGTAAAGAGGGAAACCGCCTGCTCCGCCACCGACATGGGGGCGTACTGGTCCTGCTTGAGTAGCTCCGTCACCCGCTTCCCGCGCTCGATCTGCTTGCGCGTGATCTCATCGAGATCCGATGCGAACTGAGCGAAGGCCGCCAATTCCCGATACTGGGCAAGATCCAGGCGAATATTGCCGCCCAGCTTCTTGATGATCTTGGTCTGGGCCGCACCGCCCACGCGCGACACCGATAGGCCCGCATTGATGGCAGGGCGGATACCGGAGTTGAACAGGTCGGATTCGAGGTAGATCTGCCCGTCGGTAATGGAGATCACATTAGTGGGCACGAAGGCCGAAACGTCACCTGCCTGGGTCTCGATGATGGGCAATGCCGTCAGCGACCCCGTCTTGCCCTTCACGGCGCCTTTGGTGAAAGACTCCACATAGTCGGCATTGACGCGGGAAGCACGCTCCAGCAAGCGGGAATGCAGGTAGAACACATCACCGGGATAGGCTTCGCGGCCCGGCGGACGGCGCAGCAGCAGGGAGATCTGCCGGTAAGCCCAGGCCTGCTTGGTCAGATCGTCGTAGACGATGAGGGCGTCCATGCCCCGGTCGCGGAAATACTCACCCATGGTGCAGCCGGCGTACGGCGCCAAATACTGCATGGCCGCGGACTCCGAGGCATTGGCAGCCACCACGGTGGTGTACTCCATGGCACCGTACTCTTCCAGCTTGCGCACCACCGCGGCCACCGTCGAGGCTTTCTGACCGACGGCCACGTAGATACAGTAGACGTCCTTACCTTTCTGGTTGATGATGGCGTCCACGGCAACCGCGGTCTTACCCGTCTGCCGGTCGCCGATGATCAACTCACGCTGACCGCGGCCTACCGGTACCATGGCGTCGATGGCCTTGATGCCCGTCTGCATGGGAACGTCCACGCTCTGCCGTTCCACCACACCCGGGGCGATCTTCTCGAGGATATCGAATTCTTGCGTGTCGACGGGGCCCTTACCGTCCACCGGTTGCCCCAGGGTGTTCACCACACGGCCGAGCAGCGCCTTGCCGATGGGAACCTGCATCACCTTACCGGTGCACTTGACGACGTCTCCTTCCTCGAGGCCCGAAAACTCGCCGAGTACCACCGCACCGACGTTATCCTGCTCGAGGTTGAGGGCGAGGGCATACTTGCCGCCGGGCAATTCCAGCATCTCGCCGTACATAACGTCTTCCAGACCGTGGATACGGAGAATACCGTCGCCCAGGCTGATGATGGTTCCCTGTGAGCGCGTTTCCACCCGCCCCTGGAAACCCGCTATCCGCTCGCGGATCAGTTCACTGATTTCCGATGGATTCAGTTGTTGCATGCCAGTTCCTCAAGTCTTAATTGCGAAGGGTCTGGGTCAGCTGCTCCAGCTGACCACGAACGGATGCGTCGATGCTGAGGTCGCCCGCCTGCAGGATGAGGCCGCCAAGAATATCCTCATCGACCTCTTCCCGCAGCTCTATCTCGCGATCCGGATAACGGCGCCGCAGCGCAGCGCGCACCGCCGTTTTCTGGTCGTCGGTCAGCGGTATCGCCGAACGCGCAACCACTTCTATCCGGCGCTGATCGGCGAGCAGGGCCGCCCGGAAGTGTGCGGCGATTTCAGCGGCTGCAGACCAGCGATCGTTCTCCACGAGCAGGGTGATGAATCGCCGCCAGGCCTGTGCGTCCACTTCCACGGGTATGGAGGACAGGAACTGCACCTTGTCCTCTTCGGACCGCTCTGGATCCTGGAGAAAGGCGCGCGCCTGTGGGTCCGCAAGCCAGGCTGAGAGGGCGCTCAGAGCCTCCGCCCACACCGTTTCCTGGTGGTTGGCCTTGGCTACGGAGAATATTGCGTCGGCGTAAGGCCTCGCTATTGTGATCAAATCCGCCATAGGTCCGGGCCTCAGAGCTCCCCGACCACACGGTCCAGAATGTCACGGTGGGCATTGCTGTCGATTTCCCGATGGAGGATGCGGCGAGTGCCGTCCACCACGAGCTCCACCACCTGCCCACGCAACACTTCGCGGGCACGATTGGTCTCCACCTCGATTTCAGCCCGGGCGCCGGCGATGATGCGATCCGCCTCCTCCCGCGCCTTGACCTGCGCCTCTTCGCGCATCTCCACGGCCCGCCGCTCGGCACTGGCAATGATCTCGGCAGCCTTATCCTTGGCGTCCCGCAGGATCTGCTCCGCCCGCTTTTGCGCCAATGCCAGCTCTTCCTTGCCACGCTCCGCCGCTGCGAGGCCATCGCTGATCTTCGCGCGGCGCTCGTCCATGATCTTGCGCAGCGGGCCGTACAGATACTTGTAGAGTAAAACCACCAAGATGGCGAAGGTGATCAACTGAATGATCAGGGTGCCATTGATTGCTACTGGATTCATGATTCCCTCTTATGTGCAGAACCGGCAGATGCCGGACCGACTTCAACCCAGGAAGGGATTGGCGAAGAGGAACCAGAAACCAAAGGCGAGGATGATGAAGGGGAAAGATTCCATCAAGCCCGCAAAGATGAAGGTGTTGACCATGAGTTGCGGGCGCATCTCGGGCTGACGGGTGATGCCCTCGATGGTCTTGGAGGTGATCAAGCCCCAACCGATGGCGGAACCGAGCCCAGCGGCACCAAAGATGATGCCCACGGCGATGGCGGTAGCTGCAACGATGATGGTATGCGCGTCCATGATGACTCCTGAGGTGACAAAGGTTGACGAAAATCCGGCTATCGTGCTGTGCCGTCAGTGTTCCTGCATGTTGGCCATGCCCAGATACACCACCGTAAGCACCGTAAAAATGAAGGCTTGCAGTATGATGATGAGACTCTCGAAGCCCGACCAGACCACACCCAGGAGGGTCTCACCCCACCAAGGCAGCAGTACGAGGAGCAGGAAGACGAGTTCTCCCGCAAACATGTTGCCGAAGAGTCGCAGACCGAGACTCAAGGGCTTGGTGATCTCCTCGATAAGGGTCATGACGATATTCAAGGGGAAGAGCCAGGGCCCGAAGGGATGCGTCAGGTAGGTCTTGAAATACGCGAAACCCTTGACCCGCAGGCTGGTAAAAAGACTCAGCAGGAACACCGCGATGGCAACGCCGAGGGTGGTGTTCAGATTCACCGTGGGCGTGATGCGGAACTCCGGAAGACCGAACCAGTGCGCGACGATGCCCGGAAGGTAGGCAGGGATCACGTCCATGCTGTTCATGAGCAGGATCCACAGAAAGACGGTAAGCGCCACCGGCGCTATGAGCGGGTCCCGCACCGGGAAACTGTCGGTCACCAGGTTGTCGATGAACTCCACGACACCTTCGAGCCAAGCCTGCATACCCGTGGGAGCGCCGCTGACGAGCTTACGACCCACCACCATGCTGGTGATCACGAGAACCGCGGCGAGTGCCCAACCCATGAAAATGGTGTCGAGGTCGAAGGTCCAGAAGCCATGGCCAACGTGCCAGTTGGTAAGATGCTGGGCGATATCGCCTTGAGCCACGATTCAACTCCTTTGCCTGCTGCGTTGCTGCAGCATGAATCCCAAGAATACAAAGTGCGTGAGCAGCAGGCCAGCCGCCAGCCCCATCACGGGGAGGTGGAGCCAGGCGATGGCCACCAGCAGCCCCACCAGGGTTATCGTCCAGCGCTGCAACACTGCGCCACCCAGGCGCTGCGCGCCCCGGCCGGACACAGGGAGCGCCACGAGGCGACTACCCAAAATGAGCATATTGATGACGCTCAACGATGCGGCATATAAGACCGCTAGAGCAGGTTCACGCCCCCAGCGCCACTGGACGACGGCAGCAACCAGCAAAGCCAAGGTCACTTCCCACGCCACCACACGCGCCACGAAGGACGAAAACCGCACCATCGCCGTTTGTTTTTCTTGCGCTTTCAACGGCTCGGTCCTGAATCGGCTTGGAGTCTAAAGGCGCGCATCGGGCTCGTCAAGGGCGGACACTAATCCAGAGCGCCGAGATCCACGCGCAGGCGTCGCCACAACTCCGCCTCCTGGGTGGCGTCGTGCCAGCGGATACGCAACTCCCCGCCCCCACCGATCTGCCGCACCGTAACCGGTAAGCCCAGCTGCGCCGAAATGGCGGCACTGAGTGCCTCGACATTGGCATCTACCGCAGTCGCCCGGCGTGCCTCTCGCCGCCGTCCCGCCAGACTTTCCATCTGCCGCACACTCAAGCCCTCACGTACCGCGCGCACACCAAGCTCGCGCTGCAGGGCGGGCTCCAGTGCCACCAGCGCGCGGGCATGTCCCGCCGACAGGGCGCCGCTTTGCAGGTGTGGGGCGAGGCTCGGATCCAGCCGCAACAGGCGCAACTGATTGCTGATGGCGGCGCGGGAACGGCCAAGGGACTGGGCGAGAGCCTCGTGCGTCAAGTGGAATTCATCGATCAACCTCTGCAGGGCCTGCGCCTCCTCCAGCGGGTTGAGATCCTGGCGCTGGATATTTTCGATGAGACCGATGGCCAGAGCCTGCTGATCGCCGCATTCCCGTACCAGGGCCGGTATCTCCCGCAGACCGGCGCGTTGCGCCGCTCGCCAACGCCGCTCTCCGGCCAGGATCTCGTAACGCCCGTCCGCCACGGCACGCACGAGAATGGGCTGTAAGACCCCTTCGCTGCGGATGGAGCTGGCCAGCTCTTCCAGGGCTTCTTCGGCAAAGTGCCGGCGCGGCTGGAAAGGTCCCGCCTGCAAGAGGTCCAGGGGGATGCTGCGCAGACTGTCGCCGCCCGCCTGGGCCGAAAAGAGGGCATCGAGACCCCGTCCCAGGGCACCCGGTCGCTTCATGGACGCCACTCCCGCTGCAGAAACTCTGCGGCCAGGACGCGGTAGGCCTCGGCACCGGCGCAGTGCGGGTCGTAGTCGAAGACGGCCTTGCCGTAGCTGGGGGCCTCGGCGAGACGAACGTTGCGGGGGACCACCGTGCGGTACAGTTTTTCGGGAAAGTGGCGCTCCAGTTCCGAACCCACCTCACCAGCGAGACGGTTGCGGGTATCGAACATGGTGCGCAACACGCCGTGCAGTTCGAGCTTTGGATTCAGCTGCGCCCGCACCCGCCGGATGGTGGCCAGCAACTGGGCGAGGCCCTCCAGGGCGTAATACTCGCACTGCATGGGGATGAGGACGCGCTCCGCCGCGACCAGGGCATTGATGGTCAACAGGTTCAAGGCGGGCGGGCAATCGATGAGGCAATAATCCCACTGGTCCGGGGCTTTTTCCAGGGCGCGACGCAGGACCGATTCCCGCTGCGGTCGCTGGACGAGCTCCACCTCGGCACCGGCCAGATCGGGACTGGCCGGGAGCAGATCCAGCTGCGCCGCCCGCCGTACCGCCGACATCACACCGACCTCTTCCAGAAGGACGTGGTAGACGTTGGGGTTCAGGGTCTTCGCCAGGCCCATGCCCGTGGTGGCGTTGGCCTGGGGATCCAGATCGATGAGCAGGGCCCGCTTGCCCGCAGCCGCCAACGCCGCGGCCAGGTTGACCGCCGTCGTGGTCTTGCCGACCCCGCCCTTCTGATTGGCAATGGCAATGCAGCGCATCGAGTGGAGAGTGTGCTCGGTCTCGGGAGATGGGTGAGAGCATACCCTTTTCCCGCCACCCTGGGCTAGCCCGTTGCGGCCCACGCCGTCACCCTCCTGGCCATCGCACCAGAAACCGCGGTGGAAGCCCGGGTACGGCGAGGGGGATGCTCTCGGGGGCAAGGCTTGCCGCCCGCGGCCATTCCCGCATTTCTTCGCGCCAACCCGGGCCCTTGGCCGCCAGCACCCGGGTGCCGCTAGCCTGCAGGTGCTGGGTCATCGCGTCCAGGCGCGCCAGAGACGCCGTGGCTCGGCTGAGGACCGCGGCGGCGGGCTCTGGCGGACGGTAGTTTTCGACGCGTCCAGCATGGACCACCACCCGGACAAGGCCAAGGTGGCGATGCACGTGCCGCAGGAATGCCGCCTTCTTGGCGTTGGGCTCGATGAGCACAAAGTCCTGCCCGGACCGAACGATGGCCAGGGGCACACCCGGCAGACCCGCGCCGCTGCCGACGTCCAGGAGCAGTCCATCGGGCAGATGGGGCAGCAAGGCCAGGCTGTCCAGAAGGTGCTGCGCCACCATCGCGTGCGGGTCGCGTATGGCGGTGAGGTTGTGGCTACGATTCCAGCGCTGCAACTGGGCGAGATAGTCCAGCAGCCCATCGCGCGCCGCTTCACCCACGGCGGTATCCAGACCCAGGGCGACGAGGCCCTCGCCCAGCTGCTGGCGCAGGAGCTCCGTGGGAAAATCCCCCATGGAATGCCTGGGCTCAGGCACCGGCCTGTAGCTGCCGACGTTTCACGTGAATCAAAAGCAGGGAGATGGCCGCCGGAGTCACGCCGGGGATGCGGCTGGCCTCCCCCACGGTTCGCGGACGCTGCCTCTGCAAGCGCTGGCGCACCTCGAAGGAGAGGCTATGGAGATGACCATAATCCAGGTCCTCGGGAATGCTGGCGTGTGCCCAGCGCGCAGCACGCTCGATCTCCTCCGCCTGACGCTGAATGTAGCCGGCGTATTTCGTTTCTATCTCCAGGTGCTCGGCCACCGCTGCAGGGAGATCGCCCTCTCCGCCCACCAGCCGAACAACGGCGGCGTAATCCCACTCGGGACGGCGTAGCAACTCGAGAGCGCTGAGGTCCCGCGGTTCGCCAGCGCTGGTGTCCATCCCAACACCTTGCGCCATCTGCGCATCGAGGCGGACCCGCAGGCCGGCCAGTCGCTCCCGCTCTCGCTCGAGCTGTGCCTGCTTCTCCTCAAAGTGTCGCCACCGTTCGTCACCGACCAGACCCAGACCTCGCCCGATGGGCGTGAGCCGGCGATCGGCGTTGTCTTCCCGGAGCTGCAGGCGATACTCGGCACGACTGGTGAACATGCGATAGGGTTCGTCCACGCCCCGGCTCACCAGATCGTCCACGAGCACCCCCATGTAGGCCTCGTGCCGCGCTGGACACCAAGTTTCTTCGCCGCGCAGGCTGCGCACGGCGTTGATGCCCGCCAGCAAACCCTGGGCAGCGGCCTCCTCGTAGCCGGTGGTGCCGTTGATCTGGCCGGCACAGAAAAGACCGGGCAGGCGCCGACTCTGCAGGCTGTGATCGAGATCGCGCGGGTCCAGATAATCGTACTCGATGGCATATCCGGGGCGCAGCAGAATCGCCGCCTCGAGGCCGGGGATGGTGTGCACCAGCTCCTCCTGAACCGCAAAGGGCAGACTCGTGGAGATACCGTTGGGGTAGACTTCCTGCGTGTCCAGACCCTCCGGCTCGAGAAAGATCTGGTGGGACTCCTTGTCCGCAAAGCGCACGATCTTGTCCTCGATGGAGGGACAGTAGCGCGGCCCGGTAGCCTGAATGAAGCCGCCAAAGAGGGCGGAGCGCTGCAGATTGGCAGCGATGACCTCGTGGGTGCGACGGTTGGTGTGGGTGATGTAGCAGGGCAGTTGCCCCAGCACCACCCGCCTATTGAGGAAGGAAAACGGGCGCGGCGGGGTGTCTCCGGGCTGCGGCTCCAGGTGGCGGTAATCGATGCTGCGACCGTCGATGCGCGGCGGGGTCCCGGTCTTCAATCGACCCACCGGAAACTCCATGGCCCGCAGGCGTTGGGCCAGGGCGTTGGCCGGCGGGTCGCCAGCGCGACCCGCCGCCGTGCGCCGGTCACCAATGTAGATCTGACCACCGAGAAAGGTTCCCGTGGTGAGCACCACGGCGCCGGCCCCGATCTCAATGCCGTTCTCCAGCTGTACTCCGGCCACACGACCGCCGCGCAGCAGAAGATCGGCCACCGTGCCCTGGAAAAGGTGCAACTGCGGCAGCGCCTCCAGCAGCTGACGAATGGCCTGTCGATAGCGCACCCGATCCGCCTGCGCCCGGGTCGCCTGAACCGCCGGCCCCTTGCGGCGGTTGAGGGTGCGGAATTGGATCCCGGCTGCGTCAATGGCGCGCCCCATGAGGCCGTCCAAGGCATCGATTTCCTTGACCAGGTGTCCCTTGCCGATGCCACCGATGGCCGGGTTGCAGGACATCTGGCCGATGGTATCCAGGTTTTGGGTCAGGAGGAGGGTCGAGGCACCGAGGCGAGCGCCAGCGGCCGCCGCCTCGACCCCGGCGTGACCGCCACCGACCACAATGAGATCATACTGTTGAGCCATAAAGAGATTATCGCCGGGGGCAATGCGCAGGACAAGAGACCGGCGCAGCGACCTGGGCGCGCCCGAGTCAGGCGTCCCTGGGCGCGCTCACCCAAGTGAACGTTGCCAGACTCCGGTTACGCGCTCCCTTTCCTCGCGGTAGAAGCGGACGGTCAGGGACGCAAAGGCCGCGGCCAGTTCCCCCGGCGCCGCGCGAAAGGCGGGATCCTTCGGGCCGCGCCCAGCAGGACTGCCCGCCCAGGTCGTATAGATGAGCAGGCCACCGGGGCGTAGTGCCGCAACCAGTTGCGGAAAAATGGGTCGAGCCAGGAAGTTGGCCACATGCAGGCAGTCGAAGGTGGACTCGGCGGGGGGTTCGGCGAGCACGTCGCGCACGCGGGCACGTAGGCAAAGACCCTGGGCGCGCTCACTGAGCTCGGCAATGGCCGGTTCGGCCAGGTCCCAGGCCTCGGTGTCGAAACCGCAGCGGGCAAGGTACAGGGCGTCCTGGCCGCGACCACAGGCCAGGTCCAAGGCCGTACCCTGCTGGGGCGCCTGAACCCAGCGTTGCAGGAGGGTATGTGCCGGTGGCAGGGGCGTGTCCGCCAGTTCCGAGTAACGCGACCGCCAGCGGGCACGACGATCATCGGCCCCGGATTCGGTGCGCGTATCGCTTTCGGAATGCTTGACCGTCAATGCCCCACGGCGCTCAATGCTCATGGCGAATGCGCGGCAAAAGCTCGGCCAGACTACAGGGTCGATTGCGGCTGTCCAACTGCGGCAGGACGATCTCCTGCAAACCCAGACGCACGCCACCACGCGAGCCGGGCAGAAGGAAAATCAGGGTGCCCGAGCAGACGCCCGCCTCAGCCCGCGACTGGATGGTGCTCGACCCGATCTCCAAATAAGAGAGTTGACGAAAGAGCTCACCGAAGCCTGGGATGGGCTTGCTCACCAGGGGCGCCAAGGCCTCGGGACAGACGTCCCGGCCCGTTACCCCGGTACCGCCCGTGGCGATGACGACGTCCACATCGGCATCGTCGATGAAGTGCTGGAATTGCTGGCGCAAGGCCAGGAGATCGTCGCGGACGATGACCCGTGCCTGTATTCGGTGGCCGGCCTCACGGCAGAGGCTTTCGGCCAGGTCGCCGGAACTGTCCGTATCGGCCGTGCGGGTATCGGAGGCCGTGAGGATGGCGATGCCGAGGGCTTGAAAGGGACGATTGGGATCTATGGGCATGGTGCTCTCTCCACCAAGGAAACTTCCCGGGAGTCTAGCACGGCGTGGCTCTCGGTCGTGCCGTCCACCCCTTGAGAGCATGCCCACGCTGGCGACCCAGGGGGCGCCCGCCTCAGCGGCCCGTCTCCTCCTCCGGGTCCCCGCGGCGCTCACTGCGCAGCGCAATGCCGAGACTCTTCAGTTTGCGGTACAGATGGGTACGTTCCAGACCCACTGTCTCGGCGGTCCGGGCAATGTTCCAGTCGTTGCGCGCCAGATGGTATTCCAGAAAGGCTCGCTCGAAGCGTTCTCGGGCGCGCTTCAGGGTTCCACCGAAGTCCTCTTCGTCGAGCCCCATGGGCTGGGCAAAGACGGAGCGATTGTCGAGGCCCAGGGCACCTTCGATCTCATCGGCGCCGACCTCCGGACCCTCGGACAGAATGAGCAGACGCTCCACCAGATTCTGCAGCTCGCGGACATTGCCGGGCCAGGGGTAGTGGCGCAGCACGTCCAGAGCATCGGGTCGGAAGCGTCGTGGCGCAAGACCGTCGCGGCGGCCATAGAAGGCCATGAACTCCTCCACCAGCACCGGAATGTCGTCTACCCGCGTCGACAGGGGCGGCACGCGCAGGGGCAGGGCATTGAGCCGATAGAAAAGTTCCTGACGAAAGCGTCCGGCCTGCACCGCCTGCCCCAGATCCTGCACACTACCGGCAATGACCCGCACGTCCACGGGAACAGGGCTGTCACCGCCCACCCGCATGATCCGCCGCTCCTGCAGCGCCGAACTGAGACGCGCCTGGGTCTCGAGATCCATGTCCCCGATCTCGTCGATGTAGAGGGTACCGCCGTGGGCCATCTCCAGCCGCCCGCGAACGAGCCGTCCGTCCTGTTCGCTGCCAAAGAGCTCGATGGCGACATTGGGCCGGGCGATGGCGGCGGCACGCAGATCGACGAAGGGCCCGCGCGCTCGACGACTGTGCTGATGCAGGTAGCGTGCCGCAACCTCCTTGCCGCTGCCCGGCTCGCCCAGCAGGAGTGCCCAGGAATCCACGGCGGCGACCCGTTCCAGTTGCTCGCGAAACTGGCGGATAGCCAGGCTGTCTCCGGAAGGCTGACTGACCACCCCCACCTGGGTCTGTAACAGACGATTCTCGCGCTGCAAGCGACTCGCCTCGAGGGCGTGCTCCACCGTCAGCAAGGTCTTGTCCAGGGACAGGGGCTTTTCGATGAAGTCGTAGGCTCCGAGCTTGGTGGCCTGGACAGCCGTTTCTATGGTGCCGTGCCCGGACATCATCACCACCGGCTGCTCCAGACCCTGTTCGGCAAGACGCCGCAGCAGACTGAGACCATCCTCACCGGGCATCCAGATGTCCAGCAAGAGCAGGTCGAAGATCTGATCGCGGCAGAGAAGGGATGCGGCTTCGGCGCTGGCAGCGGTCTGCACGGCATAGCCCTCGTCCTCGAGGATCTCGGCCAGGGTGGCGCAGATATCCGGTTCGTCGTCCACCACGAGAATTTTCAGGCCCGACCGTTCCATCGTCCCTCCTCCATCTCTGCCTCCTGCAGCGGAAACCGCATCACGATGCGCGCACCACCGTCCAGACCCTGATTGTCCGCCTGGATCTGGCCGCCGTGCTCCTCGACAATACGCCGGACGATGGCCAGACCAAGGCCCGAACCCTTGACCTTGCTGGTCACGTAGGGCTCAAAGACCCGTGCCAGCAACTCCGCCGGAAACCCCGGACCGTTGTCGCTCACTTCCCATTCTAACACGGCTTGGCCGGCCTCGGCGCGCACGCGGCTGCGGATGCGAATGACCTTGGGAGTCGCGCTCTCACCAAGGGCGGCCAAGGCATCCAGGGCATTGCGCAACAGGTTGTTGAGGATCTGCCGTAGACGATTGGCGTCGGCCCGAACCAGGGGCAGATCCGGGGCGAGTTCCGTCTGCAGCCGTACCCCGGCGTCCTGGCCGCGATACAACTCCAGCACATCCAGAATCAGCGCATTGAGATCCACCGGCCGCAGGTCCAGTTGCGGCGCCCGCGCATAATCCGAGAAGGCGTCCACCAAGACCCGCAAGGAATCGACCTGGTGGATGATGGTCCGGGTAGCCCGGTCCAAGGTATCGGCCTCGGTGCCCAGGCGTTCCAGATATTTGCGGCGTAGACGCTCCGCCGACAGCTGGATGGGTGTGAGGGGATTCTTGATCTCGTGGGCGAGGCGGCGCGCCACCTCACTCCAGGCGGCACTGCGCTGCGCGGCGACCAGGGTGCTGATATCGTCGAAGACCAGTACGAAACCGGTACGTCCGCCCTCCTCGACGAAACGGGCACCGTGGAGGATGAGGGTCTGGTTGCCATCCTTGCGCTCGATCTGCAACTCCTTGTGCATCTCCGCTCGCGGCTGGCGCACCCAGTCACGCACCAGCTGCCAGAAGGGCTCCAGTACCGCGCCGTCGCCGCAGTCCGCGAGATTCCGGCCGGTCTCGAGTTCCTGCTGCAGAATCTGGATCGCGGCGGCGTTGCACTCCGTCAGCCGCTCATCGCCGTCGAAGGTCAGGATACCGCTAGAGATCTGTGCCAGCACCGTTTCCAGATAGAGGCGGCGTTGCTCCGCCTGCTCCTGGGCAGCCGCTGCCTGGGTCTTGGCGCGGGCTAGCTGGCGGGTCATGTTGTTGAAGGAGTGGATGAGTACTCCCAGTTCGTCCTGGCTCGCCACGGTTTGCACCGGGATGAACTCACCCCGGGCGACGGCCTGGGTACCGGCAGCAAGGCGGGCAATGGGGGCCGTGAGGCGCCGCGCCAGGTGCAGGCCCATCCAGACGGCGGACAGCACCGCCAGCAGCAGCGCCACCCCGAGGCTCAACTGGAAGGCGGTTTTCATGGGCTCGCGCATGAGCAGAAGCTGGTGATAGCGGGTGTAGGCCACCTGCACTGCCGCTGCTGCCTTGCTCAGCTGCTCCGGGATGGTCTGCTCGACGTAGAGGAGGCGATTGCCCTGGCCGAGGTTGGGGCTCATCACCGGCACCACCACCCGCACCACCATACGGCCATCGGGCTCAGTGATGATTTTGGCGTCAGGGTGACCGGTGTTCATGCCTAGCATTTGTCGCCGCGGCAGGCGTGGGGCCAGATCAAGGCTGTCGCTGCTGGTGGCAATGATGCGATTGTTGCTGGAAAAGAGGGTCACGCTGCTCAGGCGAAACTGATCGCGTAACTGGATCACGGTGAGCACGGCATTACTATCCGACTCCCCCACCAGCGCCTGGGCAATGCTCTCTGCCGCAAGGAGGGTGTTGCTGCGATAGCGATCGATGCCGGCCTTGGCCACATCCAGGGCCTGGTCCAAGGCACTTTGCACGGCCGCACTGAACCAGGAGTCTACCCCACGATCCAGATATTGCCAGGAGAAGGCAAAGACGACCGTGGCGGGGAGCAGGCTCAGGACCGTGATGATGACGACGAGGCGGGTGGCCAGCTGGCTGCCCACTTCCCCGCGGCGCAAGCGCCACACCAGAGCTGCCACGGAGAGCACCACCAGACCCAGCAGGCCCAGCAGAATGATCGCCGAGGCCACCAGCATGGGAACGAAGTAGGCACTGAGGGGTCCGCCTGCGCCGGTGATGAAGTTGACGCCCAGAAAGACCAGGATGGCAAGGATCAGGAGCAAGGCCCCAAGGCGAGGGCCACTGCCTTCGCTGGTCACGGCGCCACCGTTGCGCAGAGCCCGGAGCCAGGAACGGCGCGATGACTCCGGTCGCTGTTGGCCGCTCACACCCTATCCTGCGCCGCCGCACGGCAGTGCGCGCCGTCGGTTTCACGTGAAACGGGCACAGCCATGGGGATCTTGCCCAGGAGCGCATAGAAGAAACCGTCCATGCCCTCCTCCCCGGGGAGTCGTTGCCCGCATTGTGGGTGGGGAAGCGCGCGGGCATCGTCGTGCTCCTCCAGGAAACTGGCGATCTGTTCCCCGTTTTCCTCCGGTAGCACGGAGCAGGTGCAGTAGAGGAGTCGACCACCGGGCTTGAGTACCCGCCAGAGTGCCGCGAGGAGGCGCCGCTGCTCGTGACGGACGCGCTCTACGTCATCCTCCCGACGGCGCAGCAAGATGTCGGGGTGGCGCCGGATGACCCCGCTGGCCGTACAGGGCGCATCCAGGAGGATGGCGTCGAAGACCATCCCATCCCACCAGGCGTCGACGTCGGCGGCGTCGGCCACGTGCAGGGACGGCAAGGGCAGCTGCAAGCGCTGCAGTTCCCGACGCAGGCGCTCCAGGCGAGCTTGCGATCGGTCCAGGGCCGTCAACTGCCTCACCCCAAAGCTCAAAAGGTGCGTCGTTTTCCCACCGGGGGCTGCGCAGGCGTCCAGAACGCGCTCATCCGGACGTGGCGCCAGAATATGGGCTGCCCGCTGCGCCGCGCCATCCTGGATGCTGACCCAGCCCCGCTCCCAGCCCGGCAGGGCGCGCACGGGTACGGCGGTGTCCAGACGCAGAGCCTCGGGTAGCCCTGCGTGGCTTTGCGCCGGGAGGCTGGCCTCGGCCAGTCGCTCTGCGTAGGCGGCGGGCGTGATGGCTTGGGGATTCACGCGCAGCCACAGGGGCGCCTCCCGAAGGTTGGCGGCGAGGATGTCTGGCCATTGTGTCGGGTACACCTGCTGCAGGCGGCGCACGAGCCACTGGGGATGATTCCAGTGCGCATCCCGGATTTGCTCCTCTAGGGGCTCTCGCTCGCGCAGATAGCGGCGTAGGAGGGCATTCACCAAGCCTCGCGCCCACTCCTTGTGCAGCAGGGCGCAGGCTCCCACCCAGTCGTTGACCACGGCAAAATCCGGGCGCTGACCGGCCCGCAGCTCTTCCAGGGCCAGATGCAGAAGGGCGGAGAGGTCTTCGTCCTCCGGCCGCAGGGCCTTGCGCAACAGGAGTTCCGTGAGACGGCGTAGACTACCGTGCTGGCGTAGACAGGCACTCCACAGCCACTGCAGCGTACCTCGCCCTGCCTGCTCCGGAGCCATTTCCATCAAGAGATCGTCAAGACGAGTGCCCGCCCAAAGTCGCTGCAGGCCCGCTATGGCGAGTCCCCGATCCAGGCGTGCCGGCTTCAACCGAGCGCTTCCCCCACCGCCAAACGATAACCGCGCAGAAAGTCGCCACCACTGAGGGCCGATTTTCCACTTGGCTGTACCCGGGTCAGGATCAAGCTGCCCTCGCCGCAGGCCACCTCCGGTCCATCGGGATGCAGGGCCAGGATGCGACCGGGCTCGCCGCACCCCACGCCGATACGCGCCGACCAGACACGCACGATCTGCCCGCGCCACTGGCTGTGGGCGACGGGAAAGGGATTGAAGGCACGCACCAGACGCTCCAGGAGCGTCGCCGCCTGCTGCCAATCCAATAGACCTTCGGCTTTGCGCAATTTACGGGCATAGCTGACGAGAGCCGGATCCTGGGGCTCTGGCGTCAGGGTACCACACCACAGCCGGTCCAGGGCCTCGCGCAGGGCGACGGCGCCCAGCTCCGCCAGGCGATCGTGCAGACTGGCGGCCGTATCGTCGGCGCGGATGGGAAGGGATCGCCGCCACAGCACCGGTCCGGAATCGAGTCCCGCCTCCATCTGCATGATGGAGATACCCGTCTCGCTGTCACCGGCAGCCAGGGCACGGGCGATGGGAGCGGCGCCACGCCAGGCGGGCAGGAGGCTTGCGTGCACATTGATGGAGCCCAGACGCGGGGCGTGGAGCACGGTCTCCGGCAGGATCTGGCCGTAGGCGACGACGATGAGCAGATCCGCCTGCAAGGCGCGAAGGATCCCGGGGACCTCTGGATCGCGGCAGCTTTCCGGCTGGAAGATGGCCAGACCGTGCGCCTCGGCCAGGGCCTTGACGGGGCTCGACTGCAGCTTGCGCCCGCGGCCGGCGGGTCGATCGGGCTGGGTGAAAACGCCCACCACCGGTTCCGGTCCCGAAAGCAACCCCGCGAGAACCACCCGCGCAAAATCCGGCGTCCCCGCAAAAACGATGCGACGACTATCCGCCATGGTGACGCAGCCGCTTCTCGGCCTTGCGGCGGATGAGGTTCTGCTTGAGGCGAGAGAGATGATCCACGAACAGGGTCCCGTTGAGGTGGTCGATCTCGTGCTGCAGACACACGGCCAGCAGACCATCGGCTTCGAGTTCCAGGGTTTTGCCCCGCAGATCCAAGGCGCGCACCTTGACGCGTTCGGCGCGGCGAACCGTCTCCAGCACACCGGGAACGGACAGACAGCCTTCCTGCATCTCCTCCTCGCCGGAGCTTTCGATGATCTCGGGGTTGACGAGGGTCAGGAGCTCGTTACGCGCTTCCGACACATCCACCACGATGAGCCGCTGGGGCGCTGCTACCTGAATGGCCGCCAACCCGATGCCCGGGGCAGCGTACATGGTTTCCGCCATATCGTCGGCCAGGGCCTCGATGTCCCGGTCGATGCGGGCAATGGGTGCGGCCTCTTGCTTGAGGCGAACATCGGGATACTCAACAATCTTCAAAAGCGCCATGATCGTCCTCTGCGCTGCGCTAACTCGCCAAATCCCTTATCTTGGACTAATACTAGTCGCTGCGAAAGTCTGGAGGAACCCATCATGCGCAACGCCCGCCGTGTCATTCTGTGCCTTGGTCTGGCCCTCGCTGCCAGCGAGCCTCTGGCCACCTTGGCCACTCCTGCCGAGGCATTCGCGGCGCAGCCGCAGGTCTACGTGGTTCGGCCCGGTGACACCCTCTGGGGCATTGCTGCGCACTTCCTGAAAAACCCCTGGGACTGGCCCCTCCTGTGGCGCCGTAACCCCGCCATCCACAATCCCAACCTCATTTACCCCGGCGATCGCATCGTCCTGCGCTACGATGCGGCGGGTGTGCCGCAACTGCAGGTGATCCAGTTACGGCCCAAGATGACGGTGAGCCCGATACCGAGCTACCACACCGGCGTGATGCTGCCTTTCCTGGGCAGCCCGGGACTCATCGCCAAGCGTAGCGACTACGAAAGACTCCCCTACATCGCCGCCGCCGACGACAGCGACACCATCTTCAGCAACGGCAATCGCCTGTACGTCAAACAGCTGGGCAATCTCGCCCCCGGCACCCTGCTGCGGGTGGTGCGTGCTGGTCCCCAGCTCGTGCGGCCCAGCGACCGGAAACCTTTGGGCCACGCCCTGATAGACCTTGGCACGGCCAAAGTGCTCCACGATGGCGCCCTGGCCGAGATCGAAATCACCAACGCCCGGGAAGAAATCACCCTGGGCGATCGCCTGGTGCCGGAAACCCCGGTGCCAGAACCACACTTCTTCCCCAGCAGCCCTGCCCATCCGATTCAGGGTCACATCGTCGGCAGTCTCAGCAACTTTCCCGAGATGATGGTCGGGCAGGTGGTCGTGGTGGACCAGGGCAGCGATGCCGGCCTCGTCCCCGGTAACGTTTTGCAGATCGATGGCCCCGAGAGCGTGACCCGCGATGCCGTGACGGGGGAGCACCTCACCCTGCCTGGACGGGATGTCGGTTCCCTCATGCTCTTTCGGGTCTTGCCGGAAGTCTCCTTTGCCGTGATCACCGTCGCCAAACGCGGCATCCGTGTCGGTGATGCCCTGCGCAGTCCCCCGCCCGAGGCCCCCAAGGTCCTGGGTATCGCTCCTTGAGCAGAGAGCTCTGGCTTGCCCTGGGGCGTATCCCGGGTCTGGGCCCGGTCCGGCAGCGGGCCCTGTTGCAACACTTCGGTAGTGTTGCCGCCTGCTTTGGCCGGGGAACGGCAGAGCTCGCCGAACTGGGTCTTGGCAGAGCACAGGTAGCGCAGCTGCAGAAGGACCCAGGGGACCTCCTGAACGCCGACGATCGCCGCTGGTTGGCCATCGGCGACAATGCCATCTGCAGCCTGGAGGACAGTGACTACCCCGCCCTGTTACGGATCCTTCCCGACGCACCGGCCTACCTGCATCTGCGCGGGCGCCGCGAGCTGCTTGGTCGGGCCGCCCTGGCCATCGTCGGCACGCGCCACCCCACACCCAGCGGGCGCGCCAATGCCGTGGCCTTCGCCGAGAGCCTCGGCCGTGCCGGCCTCGTCATCGTCAGCGGCCTTGCCCTGGGCATCGACGGCGCTGCCCACGAGGGTGCGCTGGAAACGGGTACCGTTGCCGTTCTGGCTACGGGTCCCGATATCGTCTATCCCCGGGAGCACCTGGAGCTTGCCCACCGAATTCTGGACGCTGGCCTGCTCGTCAGTGAGCAAGCTCCCGGGACCGGTCCGCGCAGCGGCCTCTTTCCCCGCCGCAACCGCCTCATCAGCGGCCTGAGTCTCGGTGTGCTGGTGGTGGAGGCCGCCCTGCAGAGTGGCTCCCTCATCACCGCCCGGCTGGCCCTGGACCAGGGCCGCGAGGTCTTTGCCATACCGGGCTCCATTCACTCGCCCCTGGCGCGCGGACCACATGCACTCATCCGTGCCGGTGCGAAGCTGGTGGAAACCAGCAACGACATCCTCGAGGAACTGGGTCCCCTTTTTCACGCCCGTCGAGAGCTCCAGCGCGATACGGCCGCACCGAAGGCGCCCGAGGATCCCCAGGAGCGGATGGTGTGGAACGCCCTGCACGAGGACACCCTCAGCCTCGAGGAGATTTCGGAACGCTCTGGATTGACGCTATCGGCGCTTTCCGCCATCCTCTTGAGCATGGAAATACACGGTTTCATCGCTCCCTGTCCCGGCGGGCGTTTCTGCCGCCTCTCTGGCTTCCGCTAGGAGGTTGTTCCCATGGAAGACGTGATCGATATCATCAGTTATCTTCTGGACCATCTGGACGACGAGGACGACCTCGAGGTGGAAGAGCAACTGCGGGCCGTGGGCTATCCTGAGGAGGACATCCAGCGGGCTTTGGACTGGATGGACGGTTTCGACGCCGTCGCCGAGCAGCACGATAATGCCCGTGCCACCCGCGCCTATCACCCCTGGGAGCTGCGCAACCTGTCGGTGGCCACGCGCGGCCAGCTGCAGGAGTGGGAGCGACTGGGCGTGATCAATGGTGTGCTGCGGGAACGCATCATCGATCGCCTGCTCGCCCTGGAGCTGGACGAGGCCGATGTCGACACCCTCGACTGGGTCGCCTTTCTGGTACTGGCCAACGAGCCCGGACCAGATTCCCTGTGGATGGATAATCTGCTCGATCCCGACGGCAAGCGTATCCTGCACTGAGCATGGGTCAGCAACTCGTCGTCGTCGAATCCCCGGCCAAGGCCAAGACCATCGAAAAATACCTGGGCAAGGATTTTACGGTGCTGGCCTCCTACGGGCACGTGCGCGACCTGCTCCCGAAGGAGGGGGCCGTGGACACGGAGCATGGCTTTGCCATGCGCTATGCCGAGATCGAACGGAATCGGCGGCACGTCGACGCCATTGCCAAGGCCCTGCGCTCCGCCGACGCCCTGTGGCTGGCGACGGACCCCGATCGCGAGGGTGAGGCCATTTCCTGGCACCTGGTGGAACTCCTCCGGGAAAAGGGCCTGCTGGAAGACCGAGCGGTGCACCGCGTGGTCTTTCACGAGATCACCCAGAAGGCGGTGCGGGAAGCCATCGCCCACCCGCGGGAGATCGCGGGTGATCTCGTCAACGCCCAGCAGGCCCGCCGTGCCCTGGACTATCTCGTGGGTTTCAATCTATCGCCGCTGCTCTGGCGCAAGGTCCGTCCGGGCCTGTCGGCCGGACGCGTCCAGAGCGCCGCCCTGCGCCTGGTCTGCGAGCGCGAGGACGAGATCGAGGCCTTCGTCCGTCAGGAATACTGGACCATTGGCGCACAACTGCGGCGCGGCGAAGACCCCTTTACGGCACGCCTGACCCACTGGCAGCAGCAAAAGCTGGAGCAGTTCGACATCGTCGATGGCGAGCGGGCGGAGGAAATACGGCAAGCCATCCTGGCGGACATCGCCGCCCACGGTCTGCGTGTGCGCAAGGTCGAGCGCAAGAATCGGCAGCGTCAGCCCGCGGCGCCCTTCACTACCTCCACCCTGCAGCAGGAGGCCTCACGCAAACTGGGCTTCAGCGCCAGCCGTACCATGCGCGTGGCGCAACAACTCTACGAGGGTGTGAGTATCGGCACGGAAACGGTGGGCCTCATCACCTACATGCGTACCGATGCCGTCAATCTGGCCGAAGAGGCGCTCACGTCCCTGCGTAGCTTCATCGTTGGGCACTATGGGGCGGATTTCCTCCCGGCCGAGGCGCGCCGCTACCAGACCAAAAGCAAGAACGCCCAGGAGGCCCACGAGGCCATTCGACCGACGGATGTGCAGCGCACTCCCGAGAAGCTCCGGGGGGTGCTGGAGCGCGATCTGTGGCGACTCTACGACCTCATCTGGAAGCGCGCCGTGGCCTGCCAGATGGCGGCGGCGCGTCTGGATCTCGTGGCCGCCGACCTGGACGCCGACAGCCACTGGACCTTGCGCGCCAACGGCTCGACGGTGACCTTTCCCGGCTTCATGGCCGTCTACCTGGAGGGTCGTGATGAGGCGGCGGAGGAGGACGAGGAGCGCCTGCTGCCGCCCCTGCGCGAGGGCGAGAGCGTTGCCGTGGACGCGGTGCTGGGCGAACAGCACTTCACGGAACCACCGCCGCGCTACAGCGACGCCACTTTGGTGAAGACTCTGGAGGCCCACGGTATCGGCCGCCCCTCCACCTACGCCAGCATCATTCAGACCCTGCAGAACCGCGAATACGTCGAGGTCCAGCAGCGTCGCTTTTTCCCCACCGATCTCGGGCGCGTCGTGGGACGCTTCCTGATTCAGCACTTCGAACGCTACGTGGATTACGGTTTCACCGCCGGAATGGAAGACGAACTGGACGCCATTGCCCGGGGTGAGAAGCAGTGGCAGCCGGTTCTTGCGCAGTTCTGGGGCCCCTTCCACGAGCTTTTGGAAGAAAAGGCCAACGTCAGCCGACAGGAAGCGACCAGCGAGGCGCTGGATGAGGATTGTCCCGAATGCGGCAAAAAGCTTCTGGTAAAACTCGGTCGACACGGACGTTTCATCGCCTGTTCCGGCTTTCCCGAGTGTCACTATGCCCGTCCCCTGGAGGGACCCCGGGACGCTCCGGAACCCGTCGGTCGCGATTGCCCCGACTGTGGCCAGCCCCTGGTCTACAAGACCGGGCGCTACGGGCGCTTCATCTCCTGTAGTGCCTATCCCCAGTGCAAGTACATCGAGGCCCTGAACAAGCCCAAGGGTACGGGCATCACCTGCCCCCAGTGCAAGGTCGGTGAGTTGGTGGAAAAACGCAGCCGCTACGGCAAGATCTTCTACTCCTGCGATACCTATCCCAAATGCAGCTACGCCCTCTGGGGCCCGCCGCTGCAACGGCCCTGTCCCCGCTGCGGCTGGCCCATCCTCTACCAGAAAAGTACCAAACGGCGCGGCGAAGAACTGGTCTGTCCCCAAGCCGAGTGCGCCTTCCATTTTCCCGCCGCAGCCGAAGATGCCGAAGTGCAGCGGCTTCTCGCGGACTACACTCCGCCGCCGCCCAAGGGCGACGCCGATGCCACGGCGCGCCCACGGCGCGCTGCTAAGACCGTCAAGAAGGCGGCAGCTGGCCCCAAATCCGCCGCCGCGGCTAAAACCGTCCGGTCGAAGCCGACCAGCAAAGCCGCCACCAAGAGCAAAACCTCCAAGAAACCCACCGTCAAAGCGTGAAACATGACCTACGTCGTCACCGAAAACTGTATCCAGTGCAAGTACACCGATTGCGCCGAAGTCTGTCCCGTGGAGTGTTTTCACGAGGGACCCAACTTCTTGGCCATCGACCCCGTAGAGTGCATTGACTGTGCCGCCTGCGTTCCAGAGTGCCCTGCCGACGCCATTTTCGCCGAGGACGACGTACCCGAGGATCAGCGCGATTTCACCGCCCTCAATGCCGAGTTGAGTAAACACTGGCCGGTCATCCTGCGTAAGAAGGCAGCGCCGGCGGATGCCGATGAGTGGAATGGCAAGCCGGGCAAGCGGCCACTGCTGCGGCGTTCATGAACGCGTTTCACGTGAAACATGGCTGACATCCAACGCAAGGGGTCGCGACTACGCCTGAGTGGTGGCGTCTTCACTCTGCCCATACTGGAGCTCTGGGATGTGGACGCTGCCGACCTTGGCCGGGAACTCCTCGACCGCGAGGGCCGACTCCCGGATCTCCTCCAGGGTGCGGGCCTGGTATTGGATCTCGCCAACTGGTCCGACACCGATACGGATGCCCTTGCCCGCTCCGTTGCCAGCCTGCGCGAGCTCGGCTGCACGGTGGTCGGGGTGCGCCAGGCCTCCGCGGGACTGTGCGAGGCAGCCCAGAGGCTGGGCCTTGCCATCCTGCGTGGTCGCGATCCGGGCGCCAGCCCTCCGCCGACGGCGACGAATGTGGCCACTCCGCCATCCCGGATTCTCGACCAGCCCGTGCGTAGCGGTCAACGCGTCTATGCCCGCCACACCGGCCTCGTTTGCCTGGGGGCGGTGAATGCCGGCGCCGAGGTTCTGGCGGATGGCCATCTGCACGTGTACGGCGCCCTGCGCGGCCGCGCCATGGCCGGGGTGAGCGGCGCTAGCGAGGCCCGGATCTTCTGCCACAGTCTGGAGGCAGAACTCGTGGCCATAGCCGGCATCTACAGCACACTGGACTCCCAACATCCCCAGTGGGGTCGTCCGTCCCAGGTGTACCTGGACAACGACGCCCTGCATATAATTCCCCTAGAATCGTAGTTGCCACCATCGGAGACCGCAGACATGGCCAGGATTATCGTCGTCACCTCGGGAAAGGGTGGGGTGGGCAAAACCACCACCAGCGCTGCCTTCGCCAGCGGGCTGGCGCTGCGCGGCTTTCGCACTGTGGTCATCGACTTCGATGTGGGCCTGCGCAATCTGGATCTCGTCATGGGTTGCGAGCGCCGGGTTGTGTACGATCTGATCAACGTCATCCAGGGCGAGGCGCGCTTGCAGCAGGCCCTCATCCGCGATCGCCAGTTGGAACAGCTCTACATCCTTCCCACCTCCCAGACCCGCGACAAGGAAGCCCTTACCGCCGAGGGCGTTGCCGCCATCATGGACGAACTGCAGAAGGAGTTCGATTACATCGTCTGCGATTCACCGGCGGGCATCGAAACCGGCGCTCTGCGGGCCCTATATCACGCCGATGAGGCCATCGTCGTCACCAATCCGGAAGTGTCGTCGGTGCGCGACTCCGATCGCATCATCGGTATCCTGCAGGCACGCTCGAAACGGGCGGAAATGGGCGACAGTCCGGTCAAGGAGCACCTGCTCCTCACTCGCTATGCGCCGCGACGCGTCCAGAGTGGCGAAATGCTGTCTGTGGAGGATGTCCAGGAGCTGCTCCGCACCCCGTTGCTGGGGGTCATTCCGGAATCGGAGGCCATTCTTCAGGCCTCCAATCAGGGTATACCCGCCATCCACATGAAAGGTACCGACGTGGCCCAGGCGTACGAAGATGCCATTGCCCGTTTCCTTGGCGAAGACCGCCCCCTACGCTTCACGCAGCCGGAAAAGCAGAGCCTTTTCAAGCGGCTTTTCGGAGGCTGACATGTCCTTTCTCGATTATTTTCTGGGTACGCGCAAGAAAAGCGCAGAGGTGGCCAAGGACCGACTCCGTCTGATCCTGGCCCACGAACGCAGTGCTGGCACGCAAGATTTCCTGCCGCAGATGCAAGAGGAACTCCTCGCCGTCATCGCCAAATACCTGCCCGTGGAGCGCGACCGGATCAGCGTCAACCTCGAGCGGCGCGGCGATTTCGAGGTGCTGGAGCTGAACGTGCTTTTCCCCGAAAAGGCGGGTAACGCACCGAAGCATTGAACCGGCTCCGGTGCATCTTCGGCACCCCGGGACGCTAGCTTCCCGCCAGAACGTGATCCAACCACTGACTGGACAGGCGCTCCAACAGCCGGTTTTGGCTCTGCCGCGCGGCCAGATGATCCAGATCCACCCAGGCCAGGGGCTGGTCTTGCCCGGCGCAACTGAAAACGGCCTGGGTGCGCTGCCCCGTCTGCGGATCCACCTGCCACTGCAGACACTGGGCGCAGACGCCCTTCAACATGCATTGCATGGGACTGCCAACGGTGGCCACGGCCTCGAGATCGGCTCGGAAACGGCTTTCGAGGCTTCCCCGTAGGGCGGCCTGAAAGGCCTTGAGCAGTCCGGTGGAACCCATCACCATGAGCCGATCCACCTCTTTGAGGGCAATGTTGCCGTCCGCTTTTCCCAACTGGCCGGCGGCATAGTCCAGCAGTAGCTGCACCATGTCGCTGGCAGTGACGCTGATGTCCTGTGGGCGCCGCGCCGTAATCTGCGGACCCTTGGCGACACACCAGACGATCTGATCCGCGGCGGCTTCCAGGAGCTCCTGATGGTCCAGTTCCCGCGCGTCCCCCAGAGCCGCCACATAGAGAACGCGGTTACCCGCCGCCCGCAGCGCTGGACCAATGTCCATCATCACCGCTGCACCCCAGCGTCCGGCGACCACCAGAATGGTCTTGTCCTTGGGGATATCCGTCGGTGCGCCCGTGGGACCCATGAGCACCACCGGGTCCCCTTCCCGCAGGCGACCCACCAGACGCGGTGCCGTTCCCCACTGCAACACCATGAGGCGGATGCAGTCGTCCTCGACGCCGGCGCCGCTCACCGTGAGCACCGGTATCTGCAGGCGTGTCCCCTGCACCACCGGACTCATCGCCTCGTAACTCTGGAGACGAAAGAACTGTCCAGGGCGGAAGTTTCGGGCGGCTGCCGGAGCCTCCACCCAGAGCTCGCAGACTGCCGGGTTGCTGCGGTCGATGCGGCGGATGCGCATACCCAGACGCTGCGCCATCTCCCTCTGAAAGGATTCCAAGGGAATGTCCTGCATCGGCAGCTGTCGTAGATGCTCCATGAGCTCGGGGTAGCTCCGCTTGGCCGAGGCGATGGCCTTGACCACGCTGCCGTGAAAGACGGGGTGCGCGTCGCCCACGAAGCTCACGCGATGATCCCGTTCATCGCGGTAGGAGGTAAAGGGGCCAAAATCCGGCGACTTGCAGTCCGCCGCCACCTGTACTGCCTGCAGACTATGGGGGTGTCCCACATAGGTCTGGAAATGATCGCCATCCAGCGTCAAGGTCCCGGGATACTCGCGCTCGTAGATGGTATTGGGGACCGTCCCCGCGGCGACGAAAACGGCGCGGGCGGGCAGGCGCAGCTCCGCTGCGCTGGGACGCCAGCGCCCCTCCACCTCTTCCATTCGCCGGAAGACCATGGCCGCGATGTGTCCGTAGCCATCCAGTTCGGCCCGCAGGGGATCGAGGCCCTCCTGGTAGAAGATCCCCTCCTGCAGGGCCTTGATGAGTTCCTCGTGATTGCGGGTGTAGGCAGGGGATTGTTGCATACCCTTGCGGTAAGCCAGCGTCACCCCACCCCAGGCGTGGAGCAGGGGAATGAAGTTGGGCTGCTCCCCGGCAGCCTTGGCGCGCTCGCGCTCGGCACGCACGGCCCGACCGTGTGCCAGAAATTCATCGAGGATGGTGGCATCTTCCTCGCCGAGTCCAGCCCGTACCGCCGCTTCTCCCCGCGCCGCCGCCATGGCCTCGTAACGCTGCAGAACCTTTTCGACCTGGCGCACGTAGTAGGCCTGCACTTCCGTTGCCGTATCCACGGCCGTCAGACCACCACCGATGACCACGGCGGGCAACCGTACCTGGAGATTGGCAAGACTGCTCTGTTTCCCTGCCCCGGTGAGTTGCAGGGCCATGAGAAAATCGCTGGCCTGACGCATGCCGCGGGCGAGACTCCCGGGCAAGGACAGCACCCGGGGCAGACCGGCACCCGTTGCCAGGCAGACGTGATCGAAACCGCTGGACCAAGCATCCTCCAGGGTCAGGGTACCACCCAGGCGCACGCCGCCGAAGATCTGGAAAAGGGGCCGCCGGGCAAGGCTCAGATAGATGAGCTTGAGAAAGTTCTTGTCCCAGCGCACGGTGATACCGTATTCCGCAACGCCACCGAAACCCAGCAGCAGGCGCTCGTCCAGATCCTCCTGTAGGGCCGCCCAGGAACGCACCGGCTGCCGCAGCCACTCCTCGGCCAGCGGTTCGATCTTGAGTCCGTCTATGCCCACCACGGCGCAGCCTTCCTGCAGGAGGTGGTGGGCCATGGTAAAGCCTGCCGGACCCATGCCCACCACCAGCACCCGCCGACCGTTGTAGTCCCGTGCCAGATATTGGGTCTGGCGCAGGGGATTCCAGCGACAGAGGAGGTCGTAGATCTCGACGCCATAGGGCAGGGACAAGACATCGCTGAGCACCCGGGTCTCTACCTGGGGAATGTTCACCGGATCCTGCTTTTGGTAGACGCAGGCCTTCATGCAGTCGTTACAGATGCGATGTCCCGTGGCCGGCAACATGGGGTTGTCCACCATGATCATGGCCAGGGCGGCGATATTGAAACCGTCGCGGCGCAGGATCTGCATCTCCGAGATTTTCTCTTCCAGGGGACAGCCCGTGAGGACCACGTCCAGCGGATCCACCTTGAAGCCGAGCTCCGGAACGCCTTTCTTTTCCGGGAAACCCCGGGAGCAGAAGTCGCCATCGTGGTCGTGGCAATACAGGCAATAGTGCACTTCGCTCTGGACGCCGCGGGCGTCCATGCGCGGGTCCGTCAGGTGAAAACCATCGCGACGGCGCAGCTGGGATGGATCGCCCATCCAGGGCTGATCGGGACGGGCGGTATAGCGCTGCAAGGGGACCAGTGCCTCGTGGTCGACCCGCTGTGGCAAACGAAAACTCGGCCAGTCCGCCACCCTGTGCTGCCCCTCGGGATCGGTAAGGGCGAGGGCACACCAGCGGGTCAACTTGAGGATGGCCTCGGCATGCCGGGCCTCGTCGGCCAGCCAGTTTTCCCCCAGACGGGCGATGGCGAGCTCCGGATCGGCGGGATCCAGGTGCGCCTGCTGGATTTCCTCGTCAAGCCAGGCGGAAAGCTCGGCAAAAGACTCGGGAAACTCGCCACGATAGCGCCGCGCACGGCGCAGCACAAAGTGTTTCTTGAAGGCCATGACCGGGTCATGGCCACGGGTACTTTGCTGCAAGGCCGCATTGTCCGCCTCGATGCCAAAGAAGCGGGCCAGGAATGCCTCCAGGATGGGCGCCAGGGCAAGCAGCAGGGCGCTGGCCTCACGCCCCTGGGCGGCTATCCTGCCCGCACGGTAATCCGCAAACTGGCGGGCGAGTTCCGGATCCTCGGCAGCGACGGCCGCCTGAAACGTGGAATCCAGGCGGGTGAGGCCCGTCGCCGTAAAAAAATCCGCAAAATTCCCCTCAGTGAATGTCAGCACCTTGACTCCCCCGGGCAGCACACGCGCACGGCTGCCTTGTGTATGTATATCCTAAAGTCGATCGTCAAACGTCCAGGCGCGATACGAAGCGCGCATTCTCCTCGATGAAACGGCGGCGCGGTTCCACGGCATCGCCCATGAGCATGGAAAAGACCTCGTCGGCGGCGATGGCATCCTCCACATCCACCCGCACCAGACGCCGGTTATCGGCGTTCATGGTGGTCTCCCAGAGCTGTTCCGGATTCATCTCGCCCAGACCCTTATAGCGCTGAATCTCGACTCCTTGGCGCGCCTGTGCCAGCAACCATTGCATACCCTGGCGAAAATGGCGCAGCTCGCTGGATTTGTCGCCGCGGTGAATACGTGCCCCGTCGCCAACCCGGCTTTCCACCTGTTCGGCATAATTGCGCAGATGACGATAGTCGGCGCTGACAAAAAAATCGGCATCGAGGAAACGCTGCTCCTGACTGCCGTGCAGGCGCCTTTCGATGTGCAGACGCGGACTTTCGTCACCGCCGACGATCTGCACCCGGTAGTGTTCGCCGGCAAGGGCATCCCCTTGCAGGATGTTCTCGAGGCGCGCCGCAAAATCCTGCCATGGGGCGCCAGCGTCCATGGCCGAGGCCGGCGGTGCAACGGTTGCCAGCGCCCAGAGCAGGGCGGTCGGGTAGCGGCGAGCGAGCCGCTCGATCACCGCCTCGACACCCTGGTATTGGCGGATCAGGGCGGCAAGGTGCTCGTCGCTGACGATCTCTCCGCCCGCCGCAGTCTCGAAGCGCGCATCCTGCACTGCCAGTTCCCGAAGGTAGGTAGCCAGCTCCTGATCGTCCTTGATATAGCGCTCGTCCTTGCCTTTTTTGACCTTGTACAGCGGCGGCTGGGCGATGTAGACATGGCCGCGCGCCACCAGCTCCGGCATCTGTCGGTAAAAGAAGGTGAGCAGCAGGGTGCGGATGTGGCTGCCGTCGACGTCGGCATCGGTCATGATGATCACTCGATGGTAGCGCAACTTGGTCACGTCGAAGTCCTCCTGACCGATGCCCGTTCCCAGGGCCGTGATCAGGGTGCCGATCTCGTCCGAGGACAGCATCTTGTCGAAACGCGCTCGCTCGACGTTGAGAATCTTGCCCTTCAGGGGCAGGATGGCCTGGTGGCGGCGGTCGCGTCCCTGCTTGGCGGAGCCTCCGGCCGAGTCTCCCTCCACGAGATAGATCTCGCACTTGGCGGGATCCTTTTCCTGGCAGTCGGCCAGTTTCCCCGGCAGGTTGGCAATGTCCAGAGCGCCCTTGCGCCGGGTCAATTCCCGCGCGCGCCGCGCCGCTTCCCGGGCGCGCGCCGCCTCCACCACCTTGGCGGCAATGGCCTGAGCCTCGCGCGGGTGTTCATCCAGAAAAATACCGAGGGCCTCGGCCATGGAGGCCTCGACGATAGGCTTCACCTCGCTGGAGACCAGTTTCTCCTTGGTCTGGGAGGAAAACTTGGGATCCGGTACCTTGACGGACAAGACCGCCGTCAAACCTTCCCGGGCGTCGTCTCCCGAGACCGCCACCTTGGCCTTGGCGAGAATTCCCTCGCGCTCCATGTACTGGTTCAGGGTGCGGGTCAGGGCCGCCCGAAACCCGGCCAGGTGGGTGCCCCCGTCCGCCTGCGGGATATTGTTGGTGAAACAGAGCACACTCTCGTTGTAACCCTCGTTCCACTGCAGTGCGGCTTCCACCATCACCCCGTCGCGCGCCCCCGACAGACTGATGACGGTGGGGTGAATGGCGTTCTTGCTGCGGTTGAGATGCTCCACGAAGGCACGGATACCACCTTCGTAGTGAAAGACTTCTTCGCGCCCCTCTCCGCGCTCGTCGCGCAACTGAATGTGCACACCGGAGTTGAGAAAGGCGAGCTCGCGTAGGCGTCGGGCCAGGATCTCGAAGTGGAAATGGGTGTCGGCAAAGACCTGTGCCGATGGCTTGAAGCGGATTTCCGTGCCGCGCTTACGCGACGCCTCGCCTCGCTGCAGGGGCGCCAAAGGCTCACCATCGCGGTATTCCTGGGTCCAACGGTAGCCATCGCGATCGATCTGCAGATGCAGGTACTCCGACAAAGCGTTGACCACGGAGACACCGACTCCGTGCAGACCACCCGAAACCTTGTACGAGTTGTCGTCGAATTTGCCGCCGGCGTGGAGTACGGTGAGGATCACCTCCGCCGCCGAGCGACCCTCTTCGGCATGAATATCTACCGGTATGCCGCGTCCATTGTCGCGTACGCTGACGGACTCGTCCTCGTGGATGGTGACCAGGATGCGATCGCAATAGCCGGCCAAGGCTTCATCGATGGCGTTGTCCACCACCTCGAAAACCATGTGGTGCAGGCCGCTGCCATCGTCGGTATCACCGATGTACATGCCGGGACGTTTACGCACGGCTTCGAGGCCGCGCAACACCTGAATGCTGGTCGAGTCGTATTTTTCGGTCATGATGGTTTTCCTTCACGCAATTGTCCGGCCTGGATCGTCCATTGGCAATCCTCGGCGTTCATGGGTAGGGCTGCGGCCTCGGTGCCCGCTGCAAAGACCTGCACACCCAGGGCATCCAGTTGTTGACGCCACCACAGGCGTCCGGCGGGATCCAGTTCGGCGGCAAAATCGTCGATGAGCACCACCGGCAGTTCCAGACCGCTGTCCTTGATGGCCTGTAGCTGCGCCAGACGAAAACAGTTGCCCAGGGTGCGCAGCTGGCCTCGGGACAGGCTGTCCGCTGCACTGCGGCCATCGACGCGGAACAGGACGTTGGCGCGGTGCGGACCACTACGGGTGAAGCCGGTTTCCGCATCGCTGCTGCGATCTTCCCGCAGCACCTCGGCAAAGCGCATCCCGTCGCGCCAACCCGATTGCAGGTGCAGGCGGATCTCAGAAGTCGAGCCTGTCCGCTCTTTCCAGAAGTGGCAAAGACCTTCCTGCAGATAAGCAATTTCCCGACTGCGGTACTCGTGCAGGAGTTCACCGGCTCCGGCCAGCAGATGTTCCCAGGGGTCTTCTTTGTGGCCTTGGCTGCGCAGCCAGGCGTTTCGTTGTGCCAACAAGCGGCGATACTGACGCAGATGGTCGCCGTATTCCCGATGCCGGCGGTAGATGCCCCAGTCCAACTGGCGCCGGCGATCGTCGGCGGAACCGGCGATGAATTCACTGTTGCCGCTATGGATGGCCTGTATGGGGAGCAGCTCCAGCAAAGCCCACTGCGATCTGAGATGCTCGCCGGCAAAGCGCATCTGGCGCTCGCCACCGTTTTGTTCGAGCACGATGCGATCGTTCAAACCCAAATCTTCGTTGCGCAGGACCGAGAGCAGGAAGCACGAACTTCCGTCACGGATGAGTTGCCGTGGTCCGCGCCGCCAGCTTTGCCCAAGGCCCAGCAGGTGCAGCGCCTCCAGAACCGTACTCTTGCCGGCGCCGTTGGCCCCCACCAGCCAGTTCCACCGCGGTCCTGCCGCCAGTTGCATGTGCTCGATGCAGCGTAGATTCCGGATCTCCAAAACGGCAACGGGCATCTCACAGGCGAATGGGCATGACGATGTACAGTGGGTTATCTCCCTTCAAGGGCGTGAAGAGCACACTGCTGCCGTTGTCCTTGAGCTGCATGGCGATTTCCGACTCGGTGAATATCTGGGTGGAGTCGGCCAGATAGTGGCTATTGAACGCGATTTCGAGACCGGCACCGCCATACTGCACCGGAATTTCCACTTCCGCTTCTTCTTGCTCCTCATTGCGGCTGCGCAGGCTGAGGCTCGTCGTCTGGAATTTCAGAACACAGGCCGGATTCTTGTCGCTGGAAAGCACATTGATCTGGGTCAGCGCCTGTTTCAGCGCGAGCCGATCCACCTGTGCCCGCTCGGGGTGGCCCAGGGGAATCACCCGGCGATAGTCGGGATACCGGGCATCGATGAGTTTGCAGCGGAATTGCATACGGTCGTTGACGAGCACGATGGCATTATGCCCAAGGCGCAGTTCTATGTCTTGCTCATCCAGTAGTCGACCGAGCTCGAGAACAGCCTTGCGCGGCAAGATTCCCTGATAGCTCGGGAGCTCTGCTGCATGTGCAAAGGGCAGGGTCATGCGCGCCAGCCGATGGCCGTCGGTGGCGACGCAGCGCAATTCATGTTCGGCGACTTCCAGAAGCACACCGTTCAGAAAAAAACGCGCGTCGTTCTGCGCCATGGCGGTAGCGGCTATGGATAGGGCGTCGCGCAAGGTCGTGCCGCTGCATTGCCCCGAGAACAGGGTGTCGTCGTTGCTGCTCTCTGGAAATTGCTCCGCTGGCAAGGACTGCAGATGAAACCGTGCTGAACCACAGCGCAGGGCAATTCTTTCCTTGTCGCGCAGGATATCCAGGGTACTGCTTTCCGGTAGGGAGCGACAGATATCGTAGAGTTTGCGCGCGGGAATGGCGCAAGAGCCGGCCTGTTCCACCTGGGCGGGTATGTGGGCCAGCAGTTGAATCTCGAGGTCCGTGGCCACACAGCGCAGGGAGTCCGACTCCGCCGTTACCAGCAGGTGGGAGAGTATGGGCTGGATGGGCCGTCGATCCGCTACACTGACCATGCTGGCGAGCAACGGTAAAAGCGTGTCCCGTTCTACCCGGATTTTCATATCGTCTCTCTCCGCAACGCTAAATTTAATAAATATTTTCTTTTTTCTGTAGATCTTATTAAGGGCCGTCTGGCCTGTGGATGGCGGTATGAACCACTGGTTTTTATTTGCTTTTTTAGGTGCGCCGCAAAGGGTATAGCTTGTGGATAAGTCGGTATGACCTGGGATGGATCACCCTGCCCATTTTTATACCGAAACCGTACCGGTCTTGTCCCGGTGCTTATCCACAGCTTTGTCGACAGCACGCTCATGCGCCGAGGATCCGTATGAGATTACGATAGTCTTCCTCGATTTGCGCGCTCTCCCGGCGCAATTTCTCGATCTGACGGCAGGCGTGGAGTACGGTTGTGTGATCGCGTCCGCCAAAGGCCTCGCCAATTTCCGGGAGACTGTGGCGGGTCAATTCCTTGGTCAGGGCCATGGCCATCTGTCGTGGTCGTGCAACGTTGCGATTGCGTCTTTTGGACTGCATTTCCGAAGCCCGGATGTGGTAATAATCGGCCACGACCTTTTGGATGTTTTCGAGGCTGACCATACGTTTCTGAACATCGATGAGGTCGCGCAGGGCTTCCTTGGCGGATTCCACACTGTAGGGTTTGTGGGTAAAGTTGACGTGGGCAATGACCCGTCGCAATGCCCCTTCCAGCTCGCGCACGTGGGAGCGGATCTTCTCCGCAATGAAGAAAGCGACCTCTTCCGGTAGCTGAATGCCGTGGTCCTCGGCCTTGCACAGGACGATGGCCATGCGGGTCTCCAGGTCGTGCGGTTGAATGGCGACGGTGAGACCCCAGCCGAAGCGGGATTGCAGGCGCTCCTCCAGGCCTTCCACCTCCTTGGGATAGCGGTCGCAGGTGATGATGATCTGCCGTCCGCCGTCAAAGAGGGCATTGAAGGTGTGGAAGAACTCTTCCTGGGTGCGGTCCTTGCCCGCAAAGAACTGGATGTCGTCGATGAGCAGGGCGTCCAGCTTGCGATAACGCTGTTTGAAGTCGTTGATGGTATTGTGTTGCAGCGAGCGCACCATATCCATGATGAAGCCTTCGGAGCTGATATAGAGCACCTTGGCCTCGGGTTGCCGCTGCAGGATATCGTTGCCCACGGCCTGCATGAGGTGCGTCTTGCCGAGGCCCACACCACCATAAATGTACAGTGGGTTGTAGGATTTGCCTGGATGCTGGGCAACCTGGCGGGCTGCCGCCAGGGCGAGCTGATTGGACTTCCCTTCGACGTAGGACTGGAAGTTGAAGGCTGGGTTGAGGCGGTGACCACCGGGTGCGCTGCTGCGCTCGGGCGCAATGCTCGCGGTCGGTGCCGATGTCGCCGCTGCTGCCTCTTCGTCCAGAGCGAAGACCAGCTCAAAACCCGGAGCGATCCGCTGCAGCTGTTCCTTGACGAGTTCGGCCATGCGTTCACGCACCCAGTCGCGGACGAAGGGATTGGGGGCGAGCAGGCGCAGCTCATGACCCTGCAATTCGCCACGCAGGGGCCGCAGCCAGGTATTGAACTGCTGCGGACTCGTGACGAGCTCCAGTTGGACGCATAGGGCGGACCACAGCGCGGCTCCATCTTGCAACGCTGTCGGCGCTGAATGACTACTCATGATGATCCTATCTGGCCGCAATGACCCCGACCCCGGTCGCCAGGCGCGGCGCGAGGGGGGAGCTCTCCAAGTAACGTAGGCACGGACTCAAGCTTCCCCCAGTATACCCACCCGACCCCACCGTGGCCAGTCGCCACCCCCGCCACGAGGCCCGGGGCGCAGCGGGAATAGTGCGGTTTTTCAGAAAATTAAGGCGCGCTGGCTGCGCAGCCCCGAACCCGCCCACCCAGTGGGCGAAAATAGCTTCTCGGGTTAAGCTAGAGCGGCATCCCCAGCCGCAGGAGAATCGTCTTGGCAGCGTCGCGCCGGAGTACTGGCTCTCGGACCATAGTCATCACCGGCGCCGGGACGGGCATTGGCAGAGCCCTTGCCCTGGCCTACGCCGATCCCTCTGCGCGCCTTCTACTCATCGGCCGGCGTCTGCCGGAATTGGAGCAAACGGCAGCAGCGGCTCGCCAGTGCGGTGCCGATGTGGAGATCGGTCAGGCGGATGTCACCGACGCCGCCGCGCTGGATCGCCTCGCCCGGCGCTGCCACGAGCGCTTCGGACCCATTTCCGTGCTGGTCGCCAACGCCGGTATCAGTCACGGCACCCTAAGCAGCGAACCGGCGGACCGGGTGATGTTCGCGCGCATAGTCGCCACCAATCTCGTCGGCGTCGAGTATACCGTCAGCGCCTTCCTGCCCTACCTGGCAACGGGGGCGCGGATAGCCGGGATCGCCAGTATTGCTGGCCTGCGCGGTTTACCCGGGGCGAGTGCCTACTGTGCCTCCAAGGCTGGTCTCATCACTTACCTCGAAAGCCTGCGCCTCGAGCTGCGTCCGCGCGCTATTCGTGTCTGCTGCATAGCTCCCGGGTACATCGCTACCCCCATGACGGCGGAAAATACCTACCCCATGCCCTGGCTGATGCCCGTGGAGCGGGCAGCCCGGCGTATGCGGCGGGCCATAGACAGGGGTCGACCCTGGCTGGTGGTTCCGTGGCAGATGGCCTGGGTGGGCCGCCTGCTGCGGATTCTGCCCATCCCCATCTTCGATTTTGTCTTTGCCCGAGCGCCCACGAAAGCCCGCACTGTGGCCCAGAAATCGCCGGATCCAAAAAGTTTTCCACATGCCGGTCGCCACGAAGTTGAGGGCGATAGTTAGACTGATACTTCCGAAGATCTATACAAAATATTGAAAAAAAAAGAATTAATTTTTCGATCCGCTTTTTTGACGGCGCCTGAGCAAGACATACCGCCTTACTCCGCTTTCGTCCACAAAGTTATCCACAGAAAGACCCCCGCCGTGGCGGGGGTCCGTGGGTCAGCTAGGCCGCAGCCGTGCCTGCCGCCGCACGCGGTTTGAGGAACCACATCTGGACGAGGCTTAGGAACATCTCTAGAAGCGCTATGGGACAGGACAGCGCCCCGCCGACGAGCACCAGCCAAACGAAAGCGGGGTTCTGATGGGTCAGGAACCAGCCGGAAAAATCCACCAGCATGGCGATGAAGGGCAGGACGATGAGGATAAGCTTGGGAAGCGTGGGGAAGCGCGCCTTGCTGAAGATCCAGCCGGCAATCCAGAAGATCACCCCGAGCATGGTCAGGTGTACCATACCGTTCAAGAGCATGGACGTCAGACTCATGCCGGTATCCACCTGGGCCACTTTCTTCACATCCGCGTAACTTGCCAAGGGCGGATTGTGCAACTGTTTGCTCATCTCGACACTGTGGCACTTCAGGCAATTGGCAGCAATGAGGGGCTTGATCTGACTTTCGTACTCCGCCTCGGTCTCGCCGTTGGCAATCCAGTGATCCACCGCCGCCGTCATCTTGGGCTTTTCGGCTGCAGGCATGCCGGAAAAGTCCATCATCCTCGGTAGCACCGACTGTAAGGTGCTGGAGCTACGATCTCCGTAGTAATGGACGACGACGGCGTGTACCGTCAACCCATTCTTACCACCTACTGTAAGGTAAACATAGGCTTCCGCCACCAATAGGCCCAAACCGACCAAAAAAATGAAGCCCGTGTGTACCAATTTTTCTGCTAAACTCAGTTCCGGCAATTGCCGCATTGGGTTACCCTCCCTATCCAGGCTTTTCTGCGATGTTATCAGCCACCGAGACTAGCAATTTCCCTGCCTGCTCCAGCCGATTCCGGGACCACGCAGCGTGATGCCACAAGCGCCGCTCGTTCTCAGCATTGCTGCTGCCGATCCCAGCAGTGGCGCCGGCTTGCAGGCCGATCTGCTGACCGGCGCGGCGCTGGGTGTGCATGTCTGTACGGCGCTGGCGGCCTGGACCATCCAGGACTCCCGCGACGTTGTCCGCGTCACGGCCTTGCCGGGGACCGATCTGGCGGCACAGTTGCAGGTGTTGGCAGCGGATTGTTCCTTTTCTGCCGTCAAGATAGGCCTGTTGGGCAGCGCCGAGAACGCCAGAGTCGTCGCGCGCTTTCTGGACGCACATCCGAAACTGCCGGTGGTCCTCGATCCCATCCTGCGGGCGGGAGGTGGACGGGCCGTCAGCGATGCCGAGCTTCGTGGCGTACTCGTCGACGAGCTCCTCCCGCGTGCCACCGTCGCCACACCCAATGCTCCCGAGGCACTGCAATTGAGCGGCTGCGACGAGCTCGAGGCGGCGGCACGGCGGCTTCTGGCGACGGGTCTCGCGCATCTGCTCATCAGCGGGGGGCACGGTACGGATCCCAGGCGCATACGCAGCCGCCATTACCGCGCAGACGGTGTCCTCAGCTGCGTGGAGCAGCCGCGTCGGCCTGGCCAATTCCACGGCACCGGCTGTACTCTCGCCACGGCCATTGCTGCCGGCCTCGCCCTGGGCCGAGCGCCCGATGAGGCCATCCCCACTGCCCTGGCATTCACGGCTGCCGCCGTCGCCGCTGCCTACCGGGTCGGCGCTGGACAAGCCTTTCCCGATCGGTGCAGCGCCCTCAGGCCGCTCGGGGAGAGGCGGGCATGACGACCACGGCCATTGCCGGCGTTTACGGCATCACGGACAGCACCCTCATGCCGGGGGATGCGCTGCTGTGCAAGAGCGAGGCGGCCCTGCGCGCCGGCCTGCGCATCCTCCAGTATCGGGACAAGAGCGATGACGCGGCGCGGCGTCTGAGGGAGGCGGCGGCGCTCCACGCCCTCTGCCGGGACTATGGCGCCCTTTTCGTCGTCAACGACGACGCCGCACTGGCAGCGAAGATCGCCGCTCCGGCCCTGCACGTCGGACGTGAGGATGCCCCTTTGGCAGAACTGCGGCGCCACTTTGGCGGCTCCCTGTGTATCGGTGTGTCGTGTTACGATGACCTTGCGCGGGCTGAGCGGGCGCAGGCGGAGGGTGCGGACTATGTCGCCTTCGGTGCCTTTTTCCCCTCTCCCAGCAAGCCGGACACGAGCCGGGCACCCCTGCACCTGTTGCGGGAAGCGCGTCGGCGCCTGCAGGTGCCCGTGGTCGCCATCGGCGGTATCCGGGCGGACAACGGCGCCGACCTGCTAGCGGCGGGTGCCGATGCCCTTGCCGTCATCTCCGCCCTGTTTGGATCCGCTGACGTGGCAGCAGCAATGCGGCGCCTGCAGGCGCTTTTCGTACTAGCCGGTGGCTCGCAAACGATGGAGGAATCGTGAAGACAGTTCACTCTGCAGAACTCTTCAGCACTGCCCAGGAAGTCATCCCCGGCGGGGTCAACTCGCCGGTCCGAGCTTTTCGCGGCGTGGGCGGCGACCCCCTGTTCATGGATCACGCCCAAGGCCCCTACCTCTGGGATGTGGATGGTCAGCGCTACATCGATTACGTGGGATCCTGGGGACCCATGATCCACGGCCACGCCCACCCGGAGATACTCGAGGCGGTGGCGGAAGTGGCGCGCAGGGGGTTGAGTTTCGGGGCACCGACGGCCATCGAAGTGCGCATGGCGCAGATGGTCTGCGATCTCGTTCCCAGCATCGAGATGGTGCGCATGACCTGTAGTGGAACCGAGGCAGTCATGTCGGCGGTGCGGCTGGCCCGGGGGGTGACCCGTCGCGACAAGATCGTCAAGTTCGAAGGCAACTACCACGGCCACAGCGACAGTCTGTTGGTGAAGGCCGGTTCCGGTGCACTGACCCTGGGACAGCCTTCCAGCGCCGGCGTGCCAGAGGAACTGAGTCGAGATACCCTGGTGTTGCCCTACAACGATCTGGCCGCCGTCACCGAAATCCTGGAGCAATGGGGATTCGATATCGCGGCCATCATCGTCGAGCCCATCGCCGGCAACATGGGTTGTGTGCCGCCGGCGGAAGGTTTCCTGGAGGGGCTGCGCGCGCTCTGCGACCGCTTTGGCAGCCTCCTCATCTTCGATGAGGTGATGACCGGCTTTCGGGTAGCTGCCGGAGGCGCGCAGGCCCTGTATGGTGTGCGTCCCGATATCACCACCCTCGGCAAGATCATCGGCGGCGGTCTGCCCGTGGGGGCCTTGGGTGGCAGCCGGGCCATTCTGGATCAGCTAGCGCCCAACGGGCCGGTCTATCAGGCGGGAACCCTGGCAGGCAATCCACTGGCCATGGCCGCGGGTCTGAAGACCCTGGAGCTTTTGCAGCAGCCCGGTTTCCACGCCCGCCTTGCGACAAACACCGAAACGCTGTGCAGCGGTCTCAAGGCGCAAGCGGCACAGAAGGGTATCGCCCTCGAGGTCAATGCCGTGCCGGGTATGTTCGGGATATTCTTCAGCGACCGCCCAGTGCGCAACTTTCAGGACGTGATGGCCGCCGACACGGAGCGTTATGCCCGCTTCTTCCACGCCCTCCTGGAGCAGGGCGTCTACCTTGCCCCCAGTGCCTTCGAGGCCGGTTTTCTCTCGGCAGCCCACGACGAGACGGTCATCGCCCGTACCCTCGAGGCCACCGAGAAAGCCTTTGCCACCTTGTAAAAACCCTTGAGTTTCCGGAGGAGCGAAACACCATGGCTACCCTGTTCACGCGCATCATCAACGGTGAGATACCGGCAGAAAAGATCCTGGAGGACGAGCACTACCTCGCCTTCCTGGACATTCGTCCCATTCATCCGGGGCACACCCTGGTCGTCCCCAAGCGTGAGCACGATTATCTTTTCACGCTGGACGACGCCACCCTGGCGGGCCTCCTGCCCTTCGCCAAGCGGGTGGTGCCGGCCATCGAAAAAGTGACGGGTTGTCTACGCGTGGGGGTGATGGTGGCCGGACTCGAGGTCCCGCACACGCACGTACACCTGGTGCCCATGAACGCCATCAGCGATCTCAATTTTGCTCTGGCTCGAGAAAGCAGTGCCGAAGAACGCGCCGCCATGGGCAGATCCCTACGAGCGGCCCTTGCGCGGTAGCGCCTGCGCCAGGGCACACGCCCAGCGCAAGAGCGCGGTCGGCGTTTTGGTTCTGGTCAGTCTGATCGCTCTGGGGTTCGCGCCGGAAAAGGTAGAAGCGGCACGCAAGAGCGCTGCTCATTGCCCCGATCGCGTCGACATCAACAGCGCTGATCTTGCTACCTTGCGCTGTCTATCGGGAATCGGCGAAAAGCGCGCCCAGGCTATCCTGGATTACCGTGAACGGCATGGCGTTTTCACCGGTCCTGCGGCGTTGGCGGCAGTGGTCGGTGTCAAACTCGCCGCCAAGGTGCGGCCAAAGATCCGAGTCAGCCCGCCCTGATCGCCGCCATGGTCTGTCAGACTGCGCCGGTGGACGGGTTTGGTGACCTTGCACCGGCGCGCAGGAGCCACTATCATCTAAGGCTCAGTGGTGGCTGTAGCTCAGCAGGTAGAGCCCCGGATTGTGATTCCGGTTGTCGTGGGTTCGAGCCCCATCAGCCACCCCATCAACGTCATTCCACCTTGCCCGTGATGTGGCATCAAAGGGTTCAGCGTCCGGGCCGGCCCCCGTTCTGGGGATGCCGAAGTCTCCCTGCGTGCCGGGCGACCTTTTGCATCGGTACGAGGTAACCACTCTGAGTTCGTCGAGTTTGGCCCATACCTCTGTCGTTCGCCTCAACCCGCTGTGCTTCTTGAGATCTCAACAGTTGCCTCTCCCCCTAAAAATGGTATTTGAAATAAAATCGATTACTGAAATACGGATTGGTATAGTGGGGATAACCGGCGCGATTACCGGCCACCGATATATCGGTATAATCGGCGACGGTCAAACCTTTCAGCACAGACGATAGGTCGTAGGAAAAACCCACATCCATAGACCAGAGGTTCTGATTGGGGATGGCCTCTCCGGTGGGAAATCCGTAAGCCCCATTGTAGGTGTAGACGCTGCCACCGTAGCCATATCGCACCAGGTAGCGAATGAAGCTGGCACTGATCTGCAGCTTTTTCGCCAACAACGAAAAATTGGAGGTGATTCCGTAAGCAAAACCCGGGCCGTAGTCCGAGATGCCCGTCTGCATGGTGGTGGTGTACAGCGTCCCGGAAAGATCGTTGTAGGGGTGGAGCATACCGCCGTGGCGGAAGGCACTGTAGTTGACGGGGCTATAGTCATAGACCAGGGCAACGCTGTCGCGATTATCGTTGAAAGCGTAGCCGAGCTTCGCGCCATAGACTTCGGCTCGGACGGACGTCGCGTTCAATTCGGGTAAATAGCCACCGGTACCCGAAGTCCCCTGACTTACCACTTGAAAGCCGGCAAAAAGGCTCTGTCCGGAGCTCAGCGGGTGACGCAGATCCGCCTGTCCGTAAAAGAGCGTAGAAAAGCCGTAGAAATTATAATACCAAGCCTGTAGGGCGAAGGGGTTACCCACCACTGCTCCGGCGTAGCGTGCGCCCAGGACGTAAAAGCCGTTGTTGTGGGTGCTGCTATACCGGTTACCGGTGGTGAACTCCGGTGAGTAGCGACTCTCGTAGCTGTACATGCGCCCGGCAAAGACGCTCAAGGTGGCGGGTGATCCGGCCAACTGTAGGGGTCCGGTGCCAGACCATTGATCGGCCTTGCCGCCGCCGATGATGTCGATGACCGTCGCTACGCCAGTGAAAGCGCGCGGGCTGAAGGTATAATAGTCCATGTTGACGTAGGGTGTCTGAATGAACAGGCGGCCGCCGCGCAGCACCACCGGTCCGTAGGTATACTGCAGATAGGCATTGCGCAATGCCGCCATGCCGTGACTGGGATAGGGGCCGGTCAGTTCTGGATCGTTGTGCAGATAAAAGCCAGTCCAGGTGGCGAAATTTGCGGCCACACCCACACTCAGGCCATACAGCTCTGGGCTGTGGATGTAAACGTGCCCGCCAATGGCGTTGGCGTGCGTGTCTTCCTGGCTGTGGCCATGGTTCAGGTAACTGAAATTGATCAGACCGACCATGGCGTCGATCTTGGTCTCAGGCAAGAGTTTATGAATGAACTGGGCCGGTGGCGACAAGGTGTTGTCGTTCCCTGGGTCTGCCCCCAAAGCCAAGGGGGCGCTCCCGGCAAGTGCCAAGGCGAGCACGAACCGCAAACACCCGCGATTATCGGAATGTGGTTTTTTGGACTCTGTGAATCTCCGATGCTTTTCCATTCCTTCCTCCGATAAGACCGATCATCCCCCCGCGTACGGCGTCTTTGATATGGGACGGGCACCGGTCTCAGATAAGAACCCCTCTGGCGTTCGGTATAGTTCAGCCCAGGGTATTCAGCAAGGGATTTATCCACAGATAAAATCTATTGATATTGAATGGGGATAATTAAATATAATAGTCGATTATTATCATATGCGGATGGGCTTGTGCGAGCGCCACGGCGATCTTGCCCAGGGCATACGGTGCGAGGGCATTGGCGCATACCAACCAGTCGGTGTTAATATGGCCATCCTTCTTTTTCAGTAGGAGTTGCCGGTATGGATGTCATCACCGCAGTGCAAAAGCGTCGGGCTACCAAGTCCTTTGATCCCCACCATCCCTTGTCGCCGGAGACGCGCCGGGTGCTCTTGGAGACGGCAGCGCTCGCGCCCAGTGCTTACAACATCCAACATTGGCGCATCCTGGACGTCCAGGATCCGCAACTGCGGTCCGCCATCCGCGAGGTGGCCTGGGGGCAGGCGCAGGTAACCGATGCCTCGGCGCTTTTCACTCTCTGCGCCGACCTAAAGGCCTGGGAGGAGTCACCGGCGCGCTACTGGGCAACGGCTCCCCAACCCGTCCAGGATTTCCTTTTGCCCAAGCTGGACGAGTACTACCGCGGCAAGGCGCAGGTGGCGCGCGATGAGGCCATGCGCAGTCTCGGCATCTTCGGCATGACCCTGATGCTGGTGGCACAGGACCTGGGTCTGGACAGCTGCCCCATGGACGGTTTTGACTTTGACGCTGTCGCCCGGCTGATTCACCTGCCCGAGGATTATGCCATCGGGTACATGATCGCCGTGGGCAAGGGGGTGGGTAACGATTGGCCGCGCAATCGCCTTCCCGTCCGTGACTGGTTGCACACGGACCATTTCTGACCCTGGGGCATCCGCCCCGCCTAGATTTATGCCCCCATTTGCGGCAGACTCAGGCCTTTCCAAAACGTCTTGGAGCCTATGTCTGCCCAGATACATGTCCTGGTTCTGCACGGTCCGAACCTGAATCTGCTGGGTCGCCGGGAGCCGGATCATTACGGACGAACGACCCTGGCCGAGATCGATGCCCGTCTGAAAACCGAGGCCGAAGGCCGCGGCTGGCTCCTGCATAGCCTGCAAAGCAATGCCGAGCACGTCTTGGTGGATGCCGTGCAGCAGGCGCCGACACAGGGTGTCACCCACATCGTTCTCAATCCGGCCGCCTTCACCCACACCAGTGTCGCCCTGCGCGATGCCCTTGCGGCGGTGGCCATTCCCTTCATCGAAGTGCATCTGTCCAACATCCACGCGCGCGAACCCTTCCGCCGTCATTCCTACTTTTCCGACATCGCCAGCGGACTCATCACGGGTCTTGGCGCGGAGGGGTATTCCCTGGCCCTGGACGCCATAGCGCGGCGCTTCGCTACCGGTAACGGATTTCCCAATGCCTAAAAACATTCCACGAGGAAGGAACATGGATATTCAATTCATCCGACGGCTGACCGAGCTTCTACAAAAGAGCGGCATCGACGAGATCGAGGTGGTGGAGGGCGACAGCAAGGTGCGCATCACGCGTCACCTGCCCCAAACCAGTGCCACTCCCACGTCGCTACCGCCCTACGCCTACCTGCCCATGGGCCAGACGGGCGCTATGACGGCCGCGGCAGGGAGTGCTCCCGCGGCGGAGTCGCCCGCTAAAACCAGCGAGGCGGAGGGTGGCGTACCGCAGGGTTATATGATCAAGTCGCCCATGGTGGGCACCTTCTATCGCGCGCCCGCCCCTGAGGCACCTCCCTTCGTGGAAGAGGGACAGCTGGTGAAGGCTGGGCAGACTCTGTGCATCATCGAGGCCATGAAGCTGCTCAATGAGATCGAGGCCGATGTTTCGGGCAAGATCGTGAAAATCCTCGTGGGCAACGGACAACCCGTGGAGTATGGCGAGCCCCTGTTCATCATCGCCCCCGAGTCTTGACATGTTTGGCAAGATCCTCATTGCCAACCGCGGCGAGATTGCCCTGCGCGTGCAGCGCGCCTGTCGTGAGCTGGGGATTCGTACGGTTGCGGTGCATTCCGAGCCCGACCGCGACCTCATGCACGTGAAGCTTGCCGACGAGTCCGTTTGCATCGGTCCTGCACCCAGCGATCGCAGTTATCTGAACATCCCCGCCGTCATCGCCGCCGCCGAGGTCACCGATGCCGAGGCGATTCACCCGGGCTACGGGTTTTTGTCCGAGAATGCCGATTTTGCCGAGCGGGTGGAGAAGAGCGGCTTTGCCTTTATCGGTCCGCGACCCGAGACCATCCGTCTCATGGGCGACAAGATTGCCGCCAAGCAGGCCATGCTCAAGGCTGGCGTGCCCTGCGTGCCCGGATCCGACGGCCCTCTGCCCGATGCGCCCGAGGCCATCAAGGCCCTCGCCCGGGAGATCGGCTATCCGGTCATTCTCAAGGCGGCAGGTGGCGGCGGCGGGCGTGGCATGCGGGTGGTGCACACCGAGGCGCACCTCATGAATGCCGTCAACCTGACCCGGGCGGAGGCGGCGCGTGCCTTCGGAAATCCAGTCCTGTACATGGAAAAATTCCTGGAGACGCCGCGGCACATCGAATTTCAGGTGCTGTGTGATGCCCACGGACATTGTATTCACCTGGGCGAGCGCGACTGTTCCACGCAACGGCGGCATCAGAAGGTCATCGAGGAGGCGCCGGCGCCCGGTATCCACCCGGAGCAGCGCGAGCGCATCGGTGCTGCCGTGGTGCAGGCCTGTGAGCTCATGGGTTACCGCGGTGCCGGTACCATCGAGTTCCTCTACGAGCCCGTCAGCGAGACCTTCTATTTCATCGAGATGAATACCCGCGTCCAGGTGGAGCATCCGGTGACGGAAGCCATCACCGGGATCGACATCGTCAAGGCCCAGATCCGCGTGGCTGCAGGACTGCCGCTGGGCTTGCGCCAGGCAGACGTCGTTCTGCGCGGTCATGCCCTGGAGTGTCGGATCAACGCCGAGGATCCCGAGCGTTTCGTCCCCTCGCCAGGGCAGGTCACCGCATGGCACGCCCCGGGCGGTCCTGGCATCCGCGTCGACAGTCACCTCTACGCGGGCTATCGCGTGCCGCCCTTCTACGACTCCATGATCGCCAAGGTCATCGCCCACGGAGGTAGTCGCGAAGAGGCCCTGCAGCGCATGCGCAGCGCCCTGCGGGAGACCAGTATCGAGGGCATCCAGAGCAACATCGCTCTGCACCGGCGTATTCTCGACGATGGGCAGTTTGCTGCCGGCAGCGTTCACATCCATTATCTCGAGGCACTCCTGGATCTATGAGCGCAGCGTGGTGGCAGCTGGTGATGGACATTCCCGAGCCGGAAGTAGCGGAAATCGAGGCGGAACTGCTCGAAGCAGGTGCCGTGGCCGTCAGTTTTCTCGAGCCGGAGGATGCCACTGCGGTTTTTGCGGCGGGTCAGTATTGGCCCAACACGCGCTGCGAGGCCCTCTTCGATGCCGCGGTCTACCCTCGTGAAGCACTCGAGATGTGGCTTGCGCGTCGCCCCTGGACCGATTTTCATCCACGGCTGGAGATGGTCGTCGATCGCGATTGGGTGGGGCTGACGCAGGCGGCCTTCCCTGCCCGACGCTTCGGCCGGCTGTGGATAGCCCCCTCCTGGACCGAGCTCCCGGCCCAGGATCTCGTTCTGCGTCTGGATCCTGGCCAGGCCTTTGGCACCGGCGCCCACGCCACCACGGCCCTGTGTCTGCAGTTTCTCGAAGCGCAGGTCAAGGGCGGCGAGACCCTCATGGATTATGGCTGCGGTTCGGGTATTCTGGCCATCGCCGCCCTGCTCTTGGGTGCCCATCGGGCCATTGGCGTGGACAACGATCCGCTGGCCTTGCAGGTAACCGGCGAGAATGCGGAAAAGAACGGCGTTGCCCATCGCCTGCAGCGGTACCTTCCAGAACAGGTTCCGCCCATGCAGGTGCCCTTGTTGGTGGCCAACATTCTGGCCAACCCGCTGGTGGAGCTCGCGCCAACCTTGGTTGGATACCTGGCGCCGGGCGCTACCCTCGTGCTGTCGGGGCTCTTGCCGGAGCAGGAGCCCTTTGTGCGGGCCGCCTACGCCGATGCCATAGAGTTCGCTGAACCCATCCGTGCCGACGGCTGGTCCCTGCTCTCAGGACGCAGAAAGTCACCGGAATATCCCTCGGAGTCTCGTCATGGAAGTCACCTGTCCGCGTTGTGAGTCCACTTTTGCCGTCGAACCCCGAGCCCTGCGCCAGCACCAGGGTCTCGTGCGCTGCACCGTCTGTCAGCAGGTTTTCCGGGTGGAGTTGGCGGCCCTGGCGACCAGCGCAGAGGATGGCAGTAGTGGCTCGCGCTGGGGTCGACGACTGCTGCTCACGCTGATAGCGCTCCTGGTCCTGGTGCTCATCGTGCAGGTGCTCTGGTGGACGCGCAGTTATGCCTATGCTGCCACTTCGACACCGGTGCGCCAGGCGTTGCTGAGTGCGGCGGCTCGTCTGGATGTCCAGATCCCCTGGCCCGGGCCCAACCGCGAGATCCGCATCGTGCAAAGCTCCGTCGAGCCACTTCCCGATCGTCTGGCGGAAATTCGCGGGAAAATCCGCAACGACGCCCATCTCGTACAGGCCTATCCGGTCATTCAGGTCACGCTGAGCAACAGCTATGGAGGCACCATTGCCCGTCTGGAGTTCCAGCCCAGTGAGTACCTCGGTCCGGACCGGCACGCGGCCGATGGTTTCGTTCCTGGGGAAGATGTGTCTTTTCTTCTGCGCAGTCCCAAACTGGTGGCCGCACCGGGCTATCAGGTCACCTTGTTGAGTCGGCCATGACCAGGGACGCACGGCTATGAGCAGGCCGTCGCTGCACGACTGTGTGCGTAGCGTCGTCGAGGAGTATCTGGATGATCTGCACGACGAGGCGCCCCTGGCCCTGCACGAGCGCGTTTTGGCCGAGGCGGAGCGGGCCCTCTTGCAGACGGTGATGCAGCGCGCCGAGGGGCGGCGTGTCGTTGCCGCCGCTTGGCTCGGTATCAATCGCAATACCCTGACCAAGAAGCTGCAGCGTTACGGACTCGACAACTGAATGACCTGCGGACCCCGCACCGGCATGGGCACAGGGCTGCGGTTGCTTGGACTCCCGTTAAACTGCTGACCGGCAAACTGCCCACCGACAAACTGCTGGTAGTAGGCGAGTACCCTGGGGACATAATTCTGAGTCTCCCGATAGGGTGGGACGGTATAGCCCGCCTGCACCACGGCTTGGGGTCCGGCATTGTAGGCGGCAATGGCAAGTTTCAGGTCGCCACCAAAACGTTTGATGAGGTGCGCCAGGTAAGCCGTGCCACCCTCGATATTTTCCACGGGACTAAAGGCGTCGCTCACACCGAAGCGGCTGGCCGTTGCCGGCATCAACTGCATCAGGCCCATGGCGCCTTTGGGTGAGACGGCAGCGCTGTTGAAACCGGACTCGGCGCGGATGACGGCATTGATGAGGGCGGCGCTGACGCCAAAGCGCTCAGCGGCGCGGTCGACGATGGGCTGCAGTTCCTTTTGGGCGATGGGATTGACCGTACGCGGCGGCGTGGCCACTGTGGTTACGTTGCGCGTGCGCATGACCATTCGATACGGCTTCTGTTTCTGTGGTATGTTGGTCAGGTGGATGACACCATTCGCATCGGTATAGGCGTAGATGTCGGCCTGGACCGGCATGGCGGCCAGAATCCCAAGACAGCTTGCCAGCCCAAGCCAGAATTTCATTTGATTACCCGTAAGCTGGGTCGCTCGTTGCCGCCCGCGCTACTACCGCCCTTGTCTCTGGCTGCGTCGGGCTCCGGTTCCTGGGGCAGGGTGGGTTCTGGAAAACCCATCCCCTCCTGCGTCTCGGCGGCATAAATGGCCAATACCGCGGCCATGGGAATATCGATACGACGGGCTACACCGCCAAAGCGAGCCTGAAATTGGATCCAGGAATCGGCCATCTGCAGTCCTTGGGTTGCCGAAGGCGAGATATCCAGAACGATGCGACCATCGCGGTCATAGCCCGGCGGTACCGCCACGCCCGGATAATTGACCAGAACCAGCAGATATGGGGTCAGGTCCTGTTCCAGACACCACGCGTAGATGGCCTGCAAAAGGTGGGGTTTGGCAGATTCCGGCAACACCATGTGACTCCCGAGCACGTCTCCTTCCTCCTTTTTAGACCAGATTCCCACCGTTGCAAGCCCAGCGCCGCCCTTGCGACTTTCCCATGGTATTCTAAAATACGTTTAAGTCTCAAAACAAAGATTTCGGCCGCAGGGTCATTTCATCCCACTGGAGGGAAACATGTTGTTTGGTTCGGTTGAGTATCGTCGCATCCTGGCCTACGGTGTGGCAGCGGCGGGCGTAGTGGCCCTGTCCGGCTGTGCAGCGACTCAGGTAGCCCTTGAACACCGCAATCTCGACGTCCAGACCAAGATGTCCAACACCATCTTTTTGAACCCCGTACCGCCGTCCGAGGAGACCGTTTACGTCCAGTTCAAGAACACCTCGGACAAGAATTTGGACGTGGCGGCTCTGGAGCAGGAAATCGACGCCAACCTGACGAGCCAGGGCTATCGTATCGTCCCCTACAATGAAGCGCACTACCTGCTGCAGATCAATGTGCTGTCCGTGGGCAAGATGTCTCAGGCGGCGGCCCAGAAATCCCTCACCGACGGTTATGGCGGGGCTGCCTTCGGCGCTCTTGCCGGCGGCACCATCGGCCAGAGCTACACGGGTGCAGGCGCCGGTGCCCTGGTGGGCGGTGCCATCGGTTTGATCGCCGATTCCATGGTCAAGAACACCACCTACGCCATGATTACGGACGTCCAGGTGGCGGAGCGGAGCAAGGCGCCGGTATCGCAGCAGACCAACGCCAACCTGCAGCAGGGCACCAGTACCACCACGACGCAGGAAGTCGCTGGTACGGGCCACTGGATAGACTACCGCACCCGCATCGTCTCGACGGCCAATCAGGTCAATCTGAGTTTCAAGAAGGCCGTGCCGCTGCTGCAAGCCCAGTTGGTACACAGCATCTCCGGCATCATCTGAGTACGATCGAAGCCGCGCAGGCCGCGCGGTTTTGGCTCTGCGGCCCCCCTCGTCCCCCCCGTTTCAGGGGGCCGCTGCCTTATCACCCTTCCCGGTGGTAGGCGACGCAGCGTTCCACCTCGTTTTTGGCGCCCAGGATCACGGGCACGCGCTGGTGCAGGGACTGCGGTTCCATCTCCAGAATCCGCTGGGTTCCGGTGCTGGCGGCGCCACCAGCCTGCTCCACCAGAAACGCCATTGGATTGGCTTCGTACAGCAGGCGCAACTTACCGGGCTTGGCGGGGTCGCGGGTGTCGAAGGGGTACAGGAAGATACCGCCGCGGCAGAGCAGCCGGTGGACGTCGGCCACCATGGAACCCACCCAGCGCATGTTGAAATCCCGCCCCCGAGGACCATCGCGACCCGCCATCAGCTCATCGATGTAGCGCCGCACTGGTTCCTGCCAGTGTCGGTGGTTACTGGCGTTGATGGCGTACTCGCTGGTGTCCTCGGGAATGCGCATCTGGGTGTGGGTCAGCACGTACTCACCGATGCTGGGCTCCAGGGTAAAGCCGTTCACGCCATAGCCCGTACTGTACACCAGCATGTTGCTGGAACCGTAGAGGGCGTAACCTGCGGCCACCTGCTCGACACCGGGCTGGAGAAAGTCGGCTGCCACCGCGTCGCGGCCGGCCACCGGTGCGCGCAGCACGCTGAAGATGGTGCCCACACTGATGCCGACATCGATGTTGCTGGAGCCGTCCAGGGGGTCGAAAAGCAGCAGATACTTGCCGCGCGGGATACCTGCTGGCAGTACGTAGGGTGCGTCCATCTCCTCGGATACCATACCGGCGAGGTGTCCAGTCCAGTCCATGGAGTGCAGGATGGCGTCATTACTGATGATGTCGAGTTTTTTCTGCGCCTCTCCCTGGACGTTATCGGTACCGGCGCTGCCCAGCGCACCCACCAGCGCGCCGCGCTGGACCTGGGCGGCAATGAACTTGCAGGCCACGGTGAGATCGTTGAGGAGTGCGGCGAAATCCCCCGTGGCACCCGGGTACAGACGGGTTTCTTCGATGATGAACTGGCTCAGTGTGGTACCGATCTGCATGCGTTTATCCTTTAACAGGCGCTCAACCCTAAGCGAAAATCCAGATCGGATTCTAGCGCGCGGCTGGGTCCAGGGTCCAACCATTGGAAAAATTGCACATGGAGGCGGTGCGCACCGCCGCTGAGTTTAGGATAGGCCTCGTCCTGGTCGTCCCCGAGCATCACCGTTGCCAGCGCCACGGGTTGCCGTGGATTGAGGGAGAGGACGAAACGCCCATCGCGGCTGCGCTCCAGCGACCAGGATTGGGACGCGCGAAGAAAGGAAAGGATCGTGGCGACACTGCGTTCGAGAACTACAAGCTCGGCACGCCAACGCTGCAGACGTTCGGCGGTGCGGGCCGGTGCTTGCTGCTGCCAGAGCGCGAGTAGCGGAATATCGCTATCCGCAAAACCTCCGGCAACGGCCAAGCGGCCGCGGGCCAGTTGCAGGATTTCCTGGTGAAGCAGCGATTCCCCGAGGGGTCGAGGGAGTTCCCGCAACTGCTGTAGCTGTCGGCGACAGTCGTCCTGCCAAAGGGATAGCGCCGTAGCATCGGATTCCGGACTCTGGGCCCACCCCTTCAGGGCCTGGAGCAGGCGTTCGAGCTCCAGAATCAGATCGAGCCGCAGTTCCGGACGCTGGCAGAAATCCAGCAACTCGAGAAAGGCGCGCAGGTGGCTGCGCAGCGTCTTGGGGCTCAGTTCTCCATCGAGGCTGGTAAACACGCTCTCTAGGCGGAGCAGGTTGCGGGTACGCTCCTGCAGCGGGAATTCATAATGGGCCATGGTGATGGGTGTTCCGATGGAATTGAAGCGGCAGGCCAGCGCCTGCCCCAAAGCGCAGGGTGCCACAGGCGGGGGGCCGGCGCAAAATTCGGGCGGCGTCCTGCTCAGGCGCTCTGTACACCTTTCCACCAGGCTAGAACCCGCTCGCTGAGTTCGGCCTCACTGCCGTCGTTGGCAATGATCCAGTGAGCGGCGGCGCGCCGACGAGCGGGGTCGGCTTGACGCGCGAGCACGGCGGCGATTTCCGCGTCTGTCCAGTGCGAGCGCTCGCGCAGACGCTGCCACTGGCGGTCGCGGCTGCAGTCGATGACGAGGATACCGTCCACCAGCGTGTCGTAACCGCCCTCCAGCAGCAGAGGAATGACCCATACGATGACCGCAGGGGCTACCCCTTGCTGCTCCAGGGCCTGGGTGCGGCGCAGGAATTCGGCGCGGATCTGCGGATGCAGCAGCGCCTCCAGCCATTGTCTTTGGGTGGCATCGGAGAACACCTCACGGCGTAACCAGGCGCGGTCGAGGCTGCCATCGGGCAGCAGAGAGGTGGGCCCGAAGCGATCGCGGATACGACGCCAACTGTCCGTGCCCGGCGCCACCAGATCGCGGGCGATCTCGTCGGCATCCAGCAGGGTGGCCCCGGCGCGCTGCAATACTCGGCTGGCCGTCGATTTGCCGCAGGCAATACCTCCCGTCAAACCGATCCTGCGCATCCTTCAGGGCCCGAGGAAACGCAGGTAGGCGGAAAGGATCTCCTGCGGCCAGAGGAGCATCAAGGCGGCACCCAGCGCCAGGTAGGGGCCGAAGGGGATGGCGTAATCGCGGCCCTTGCCCAGGAGCAGATAAAGGGTCGCGACGAAACCGCCGACAATGGCGGCGATGAACAGGGTCATGGCCATCCCCTGCCAGCCCAGCCAGGCGCCGATCATCCCCAGAAACTTGAGATCGCCACCGCCCATGCCGGGTCTTTGGGTAAAGTAGAAGTAGCCCGCCGCCAGCAACCACAGGACGCCATAGCCCAGTAGAACACCCAGTAGTGCACTCTCGGGGCTTGCCAGCGCGATCCCGGGCCACCACAGGCCTAAACCGTTGAGCAGGAGACCGGCCAAGATGCCGGGCTTGGTGATGCGATCGGGAAGCAGCTGGGTTTCGAGATCGATCCAAGTCAGGGCCAGCAAAGCCCAGGCAAAGCATAGGGCGCCCGGTAATCGCGCGCTCCAGCCCAAGCGCCAGAACACCAGCAGGGCAAGCACGGCGGCAAGGATCTCCAGGGCGGGATAACGCCAGGGAATGACGACCCCACAGGCACGACAGCGACCGCGGAGCCACAGCCAGCTGAGCACGGGAATGTTTTCCCAGGGGCGCAGCGTGTGACCGCACGCCGGGCAGTGGGAAGCGGGATACAGGATGGACTCGCGCCGCGGCACCCGATGGACGACGACGTTGAGAAAACTGCCCACCAAAAGGCCCGTGAGGGCGACGAGTAGCATCTCAGGAATCACGATTCGATCCTCCCCGGGCGAGACGCAGATGGAGCGATTGTAGGCTTATGCCCAGGGCCTTTGCCATTTCCTCGGGTCGATCGCCAAGGCGGATCTGCAGGTCGGCCAGATAGCGCCACTCTGCCTCGGCCAGGCGCTTGGTGAGGGCCGTGTCCGCGGCGGGTGCGGCAGCGGGCAGTGGCGCCCGCGCCACCGCGAGCTCCGCCGTGGGCTCCAGATCTTCCCGGTGCAGCAGTGGCTGTGACTGTAGGGCGAGCGCCCGCTCCAGGAGGTTCTCCAACTCACGTACGTTGCCCGGGAAATCGCGGTTGGACAGCCAGGCCAGCGCAGCGGGGGCGAGGTTCGCCGGGGGACGTCCGTGCCGCTGGCAGAGGCGCTGCAGTAGCGTTTGCGCCAGTAGCGGGATGTCCTCGCGGCGTTCGCGCAGGGGCGGAATCTCTATGGGTACGACATTGATGCGGTAGAAGAGGTCTTCGCGAAAAGTGCCCTCCTCCACCATCCGGCGCAGATCGCGGTGGGTGGCACAGATCAGGCGGATATCGATACTCTGCTCGCGCAGGCCACCCAGCGGTCGCACCACCCGCTCTTGCAGCACCCGCAGCAGTTTCACCTGCGTGGTCAGCGGCAGTTCGGCTATTTCGTCGAGAAAGAGCGTGCCACCATTGGCTGCCACGAAGAGTCCTTCCCGCCGTTGCACGGCGCCGGAATAGGCACCTTTTTCGGCACCAAAAAACTCGCTCTCCATGAGATTTTCCGGGATGGCGCCGCAGTTGACGGCAATGAATGCCTTTTCCCGACGTGGGCTTGCATCGTGTATGGCGCGGGCCACCAGTTCCTTGCCGGTGCCCGATTCACCGCGAATATGCACCGGTGCATTGCTGCGTCCCAGCAGGCGAACGCGCTCGCGCAGGGCCACCATGCCGGGGCTTTCGCCCACCAGGCGCTCGCTGAGATCTACGCTCTCCCGGGGCAACTCCCCAAGGGCGATGGCCTCGCTCACCAGGCGGCGCAGACGTGCCAGTTCTATGGGCTTGGTCATGAAGTCGAAGGCGCCGGCGCGCATGGCTTCCACCGCGCCCTCCGCCGAGGCGTAGGCGGTGATCACCGCCACCGGCACCTGCGGGTAGAGTTCGCGGACCTTGTGCAGGAGTTGCATGCCCGAGCCGTCGCCCAGGCGCAGATCCGTCAGGCACAGCGATGGTGGGCCCTTGCCCAGGGCGGCAAAGGCTTCGGCCAGGCTATGGCAAGCCAAGACCTCGACCCCCATGCCTTCCAAGGTGATACCCAGCAGTTCCACGATGGTGGGCTCATCGTCGACGATGAGCGCCCGTTTCCTTTGCCGAACACTGGCATTCACTGGATCTTTCCTCCATCCCAGGCCGGCAGTTCCAGCACGAACTCCGCGCCGCCCTCACGGTGGTTCCGAGCCGCTATGGTACCGTGGTTCAGGCGCAGAAGCTCGCGGACCATGGACAGCCCAAGGCCCGTGCCCCGCGCATCGCTGGTGAAAAAGGGCTCGAAGATGCGTTCCATGGATTCTTCGGGAATTCCGGGACCGTGATCGCGCAGGCGTATCTCCACCGTGCCATCGCCCGTGGCGTGCCAGGTGATCTCCACCAGGATCTCGGCGGCATCGGCGCCGGCGTGTTGGGCCGCATTCTGCAGCAAGTTGGCAAAGACCTGGCGCAGATGGGCGGGATCTGCGAAGACGACTGGCCCGTCGTTCGTTTTGGGCAGCTGGATTCGCAGCGTGGCCAGACCTGGGTCGGCGGCCAACTGGTCCAGCAGCACGGGTAACCAGCTGTGCAAGACGATGGGCTCCGGATGTGCTGGGCGCGGCCGGGCCATTTCCAGCACGGAGTCGATGATACGGTCGATGCGCAGCGTCTCGCGCTCGAGGATGCGGAAAAGGTGGAGGGAGCCCGGCTCGTCTTGCACGTATTCCCGCAGCAGATCCGTGGCGTGGCGCACCGAACTCAGGGGATTGCGGATTTCGTGGGCAATGTTGGCGGCCAGCCGTCCCAAGGCGGCCATCTGCGCCTCGCGCTCGCGTTCGCGCAGCTCCGTCGCGTCGCGCAGGATGAGGAGGCGGTAGGGGCCTTGGGGCAAGGCAATGAGGCGGATGAGGAGACTGAGTCGTTCGCCTCCCTCGCTGGCCACCGAGACTTCCCGGTTCTCGTGCAGTTCGCCCTGGCGCAGCGCCGCTGCCAGACTGGGCTGCACGACGTCCAGGGCCACGGGGACGTCCTGCCATCGTTCATATCCCGCAAGACGCCGGCCCGCAGGGTTGCTGAGTACCACCCGATTCTGGCGATCCAGCACCAAAAGGCCCGAGTCCACCTGCTGAATGATCTCCTGATTGAGGAGATTCAGGTTGCCAAGCTCCACATCCCGCTCGCGCGTCAGGCGATTGCTGCGCTCGAGGCTGACCACCAGGCTGTCGGCCAGAAAGGCCACGGCTACCAGGGCGAGCAGGTAAACCAGCAGCTGACCCAGGGGTAGCCGGGTGTGCTCCGGTCCGAGCAGGAAGAACTCCAGCAGGAGCAGGATCAACAGGAGCCAGACGAAGAGGAAGGCGCCGCGCCCGCGCAGCAGCTTGGCCGTAGAGATCATCAGCAGCAGAGGCAAGATGGCGAAGGGGCCCGCCAAACCGCCACCGTAATGCAGGAGCAGCAAGACGATGAGTCCGTCGCCGGATACCTGGAGCCAGTGGAAGAGCGGACGATCGGCAAAATCGGTGCTGAACCGAAGGATGCCGAGGTAGAGCAGGCTCAAGCCCACGGCGGCCCAGGCGACATCCAGGAGGTGGGGCAGGTTCTGGGGCGGCAGAACCAGATCGCTGCGGCCAAGGGGGAGCTTGAGCAGGAGCAGGAGCGCTGCAGCGATGAGCAGGCGGTAGGTGGCCACACCCCAGGAGCGGCGGCCCGCGACCGTGGTTGAAGATCTGCTGTTCACAGGTTGGTGACGCGCAGGACCTCTTCGAGACTCGTCAAGCCCTCGCGCACCCGCTGCAGGCCGGCCTGGCGCATGCTCAGGACACCCTCCGTCTGCGCCTGGCGTGCGAGGTCCATGGAGGTGCCACCGCGCATGATGATATCGCGCATCGCATCGCTGACGGGCATCACCTGATACAGACCGATTCGCCCCTTGTAGCCCGTCTGGTTGCACTCGTCGCAGCCTTTGGGACCCAAGGGGCGCCATCCCTGCAGATCGTCGACGGCAAAACCAGCCTCCAGCAGGGCCTGTTCGGGTATCTTCAGGGGTGTCTTGCACACCGGGCACAGCTTGCGGGCGAGGCGCTGCGCCATCACCAGGTGCACGGCGCCGGCTATGTTATAGGTGGGGATGCCCATGTTTTCCAGACGGGTGAGGCTTTGCGGGGCATCGTTGGTGTGCAGGGTGGCGAGGACCAGGTGGCCGGTCTGCGCTGCCTTGATGGCCGTCTCCGCCGTTTCCAGGTCGCGCACCTCGCCGACCATGATGATGTCCGGATCTTGCCGGAGGAAGGAACGCAGGGCGGCGGCGAAGTTTAGGCCGATGCGTTCGTTGATGTTGACTTGATTGATGCCGTAGACCGGTATTTCCACGGGGTCTTCCGCCGTACTGATATTGACATCGCCGGTATTGAGGATGTTCAGGGCGGTATACAGGGTCGTGGTTTTGCCCGAGCCCGTGGGCCCAGTGACGAGGATCATGCCGTAGGGGCGGTGGATGGCGTCCTCGAAGGCTTTGCGCTGTTCGGGCAGGAAACCCAGGGCCTCGATGGGCACCTTGGAACTGGCGGGATCCAGCAGGCGCAGGACGATGGTCTCGCCGAAGTTGGTGGGCAGGAAAGACACGCGGAAATCGATGATGCGTGCCGGTGGCACCCGCACCCGCAAGCGCCCATCTTGGGGCAGACGCCGCTCGGAGATGTCCAGCTTGCAGAGGATCTTGAGGCGGGAGGTTACCCCTTCGCGCAGGGCAATGGGCGGGTGCAGCACATCCTGCAATACTCCGTCCAGGCGATAGCGCACGCGAATGTCGCGCTCGTAGGGTTCGAGGTGGATATCGGACACGCCTTTCTGGATGGCGTCCAGCAGCAGCTGCTGGACGAAGCGCACGACCGGGGCGTCGTCGACGCCCTCGGCATCCCTACCCAGGTCGAACTCGTCCGACTCTCCGGATTTCTTGCCATCGTCGACGAAGAGATCCTCGAGCTTGCCCTGCATGCTGCTGGTGACGGCGGCGACGGCCTTGGAGAGTTTGTCCGCCTCCACCAGGATGGGGGTGACCTGCAGGCCAGTGTTGAACTTGATCTCTTCGATGGCCTTGAAGTCCGTGGGATCGGCCACGGCAAGGAAAAGGGTGTCGCGATGGCGGGACAGGGGTAGGACCTGATGGCGCGCCATGAGTTGCCGATCCACCTTGGCCACTACCGTGTCGTCTATCTGCACCGCTTCCAGATCCAGCATGGGGACGTTGTAGCGATTGGACAGGTAGGCCATGAGGGCCGACGCCTTTACGGCCCCTTTATCCACCAGATGAAAAAGCAGGGGGCGGTTGCCACGCTTGGGGTCATTGGCCAGCTCGCGCAGGGTGGCCTCATCGCCCAAGCCCTGGGCTGCCAGGGCCCGCAGCATGGGGTTGAGGGTCAGGGTGTCTGGGCTGAGAGCCATTGGCGTAAACGCTCCTCGACGGGTTCCGGATCGGGCATGGTTCCCGTCCACAGGAAAAAGCTTTCGGCCCCTTGCTCCACCAGCATGCCGAGGCCGTCCACCACCCGTAGACCGCGGCTCTGCGCCGCCCGGATCAGGGGGGTATGCAGAGGGTTATAGACGATATCGCAAACGCTGCCAGCCCCATCCAGAAGGTCTAGATCCAGCTCGGGATGGGTCTCGCCGTGCAGGCCGCGGGCAGTGCAATTCACCACCAGACCGAGCCGCGGCAGATGCGGTCGAAGGGCCTCTGCCGTCAGGGCCAGGGCCTGGATGGGAAGCTGCGGGAAATCCTGCGCCGTCGAGTGCGCCCGCGCCAGATCGCGGTTGGCCAGCAGAATCTCCGGGACTCCGGCACTGCCCAGGGCATGGACGATGGCGCGCGCCGCCCCGCCGGCACCCAGGATCAGGGCGGGCCGAGCCGTCCAATCGTCGCCGGCGTGCCGCCGCAGGGCGCGCAGAAAGCCCGGGGCATCGGTATTGTCCCCATGCGCGCCATCCGCTTCAAAGCGCAGGGTATTGACGGCGCCGATGGCTGCGGCCGCTGGAGCAATATGAGTCAGAAGGGGCAGGACCGCTTCTTTGTGGGGGATGGTGAGGTTGACGCCGCGCACACCCGCAGCCCGCAGCCCGGCCAGCACGAGACCGAGGTTCGTGCTGGCCGTGGGGAAGGGCGCGTAGACGAAGTCCTGTCCCGTTTGCACGGCGAAAAGGCGGTGCATCCAGGGCGACAGGCTGTGGCCGACGGGATCACCCAGGATTCCGCAGACGGTGGCCGCGCCGCTGGGGAGTGGAATATCCGTACGCATGGTCAGGGATTTTCGCCCAGATGCCGTAATTTTGCCAGCAAGGGCAGCCAATTGCGGCCCGGCAGGATGTTCCCCAGCACCACCGCTTGCCCTTGTCCGGTCACGCCACGCAGGTCCAGGGCGACGCCGCGCAGACAGCGCTCGCCGAGCCAGGCGAAGGCCGCCGCCTCCACGGCGAGGTGGGGCAGGCGGTCACCTGGGGTACCCCGATGAACGGGTAACCGGGACAGGCGACGGGCCAGCAGGGTCATCAGAAAACCGTTGTCCGCGCCTCCACCGAAGACCCACAGCGCCTCTGCCGGCGGTGCCCAGCACTCGAGACTTTTGGCGATACTCTCTACGGTGAGTGCGGTGAGGGTGGCGAGAAAGTCGGCTGCGCTGAACGACCAGTCGCGCCATAGCGCCTGCACCAACGGTGCTGAAAAATCCTCGCGACCCGTGCTCTTTGGAGGCGGTCTGTGGAAAAACTCCCAGGACAGCCAGTGCTCCAGGGCTGCGGCACGAATCTCCCCCTGGCGCGCCCAAGCGCCGTCGGCGTCAAAGGACAGTCTGCCCTCGCTGAGCAGCACCACCGCCGCATCCAGAAGCGCATTGCCGGGGCCGCAATCCCAGGCGAGGAGTGCGCGGTCGTCCTTCCGGCCCGGTATCCAGGTGACGTTGGCAATGCCACCGATGTTGAGAAAAAGGCGTGCCTGCTCGCCCGCGAACAGCGCCTGTTGGAAGGGTGGCACCAGTGGCGCACCCTGACCGCCGGCGGCGACGTCGGCACGGCGAAAGTCGTGGACGATGGTGAGGCCCGTGGTGACGGCAAGATCGGGTGCGGCGGTCAGCTGGATGGTGAAGGGCGGGTCGTGCCGCGGTCGGTGGCGGACGGTTTGCCCATGCACGGCAATGGCGTCCACGCCCCCCCATTGGCGCAGGCAGAGACGGGCAAAATGTCCGTGCTCGCGCCCCAGCTCGCGCTCGAGGCGAGCCGCTGCCTCGAGGTCCTGCTGTGTACTGGCGGCGACGAGGCGTCTTTGCAAAGCCTCGGGGTAGGAATGGTGACGGTGCCCCAAAAAGACGGGACGCTCGCCCCCGCAGTCCAAGAGCGCGGCGTCGATGCCGTCGGCGCTGGTCCCCGACATGAGGCCCATGAGGCGCAGGCTCCCTGCGCCAGGGCCGGGGAGCTCAGCGCCGTGGGTCTCGAGACTCAATCGTGTTCGTGCGCCCCAGCGCCGTGGGGGTGGCCATGGGCGAGCTCTTCCGCCGTCGCCGGGCGTACGCCGCGCACGACGATATCGAAGTTCAGGGTCATGCCGGCAAGGGGATGGTTCAGGTCCACCGTGACCTCGCCGCCCTCGATCTCGATGATGGTCGCCAGCCGCGGCCCCTCTTCCGTATCCGTCTCGAACTGCGCGCCCACCTCGAGGGTCTCGGGGTCGTCGAAGTCCGTCACGGAGACGACTTCCACCAGATCCTCGTCCCAGTCCCCATAACCTTCCTCCGGGGGAATGGTGACCTCCAGCCGGTCCCCTTCCCGGTGGCCGGCCAGTGCCTCCTCCAGGCCCGGTATGATGCCGTGGTGGCCGTGCAGGTAGACGAGGGGTTCTTCACCCTCAGAGCTGTCGATGAGCTCTCCCTCTTCGTCGGTGAGGGCATAATCGATGGTGACGACGGTATCCTTGGCGATGATCATGGTGGCGGGTCCTCGGCGCGCAGGTGGCGGTGGCAAAATCCGGGCTTGAGTCTAAACCTTGTGCAGCGACGGGGAAAGCGGCCCGCCCCGCGGCATCCGCGTCAACGGTCCCAGTCCTGCCAGTGCGGCGCGAGAATGCGGGCAAAATCGGCGATCCACTGGGGGTCGTCGTTCAGGGCGGGGATGTAGTGCATGTCCCGACCGCCTGCCTCGAGGAAGGTATCGCGCCCCTCCACGGCAATCTCGTCGAGGGTCTCGAGGCAGTCGGCGCTGAACCCTGGGCAGAGGCAGTCCACCCTGTCGACGCCCGCCTTGCCCAAGGCTTCCAGGGTCTTATCCGTATAGGGCTGCAGCCACTTGGCCGGACCAAAGCGGCTCTGGAAGGTTTGCAGATAGCGCTCGGGGGCAAGGCCCAGGGCTTCTACGAGAAGGGTCGTGGTGCGTTCGCACTGCGCCCGGTAGGGGTCGCCCAGAGCAACACAGCGCTCCGGCAGGCCATGGAAGGAGATGAGTAGCCGCTCCGGTTCGCCCGTGCTCTGCCAGTGCGCACGCACGCTGCGCGCCAGGTTGGCAATGTACAAGGGGTGATCGTGCCAGTCGCGCACCAGGCGCAGGGCTGGAATCTCGCGCCAGCCCATGAGCGTCCGGGCGACGGCATCAAAGGTGGAGGCGGTGGTGGCCGCTGCATACTGGGGGTAGAGGGGCACCACCAGGATCTTGCGGCAGCCTTCGTCCCAGAGCCGCTGCAAGCCCTTGGCGACGGGGGGGTTGCCATAGCGCATGGCCAGCTCCACGCGCACCCGTCCCGGCTCCTCGCGGTCCCAGATCTCCTGCAGTCCCGCCGCCAGCCGCTGGCTGTAGACCAGCAAGGGTGAGCCCTCGGGCATCCACACCCGGGCGTAGGCGCGCGCGGAGCGGGCCGGGCGCGTCAGGAGGATGGGACCATTGAGGATGGGCCACCAGAGTATGGGGGGGATCTCCACCACCCGCCGATCGCTCAGGAATTCGCGCAGGTATCGGCGCAGGGCCGGGGTCGTGGGCGCGTCGGGTGTGCCCAGGTTGACCAGGAGGATGCCGATCATGGGGTTGACTCCAGAAAGAGGGACACGGGGGCGTGATCCGAGGGCCGCTCTGCACCCCGTTCCTCGCGGTGGACGAGGACCTGGCGCACCTGCGGCCAGAGGGCCGTGGATACGAGGATCAGATCGATGCGCAGGCCGCGATTGCGGCGAAAGCTGGCGGCGCGGTAGTCCCACCAAGTGAACTCCCGGCCATCGGGGTTGAGCGCCCGGTAGGCGTCCACGAATCCCAGATCCTCCAGGGCTGTCAGGGCGGCGCGCTCGGCCGGCGAACAGAGGATATCCTCGCCCCAAGCAGCGGCATCGAAGACGTCACCATCGCCCGGGGCAATGTTGAAGTCCCCCAGCACGACGAGCCGTGGCCAGCGTGCCAATGCGTCGCGGAGATACTCCCGCAGGGCCGCCAGCCAGCGCAGCTTGAATGCGTATTTGTCGCTGTCCAGAGCCTGGCCGTTGGGCACATAGACGTTGACGACGCGGACAGACGCACAGGTCGCCGCGCACAGACGGGCCTGGGGCTCTGCCTCGCCGTCGGCAAAGCCACACTCGGGATCCGCGAGGGGCGCGCGACTGAGCATGGCGACACCGTTATAGGCGCTTTGGCCGTGATAGAGGGCAGCGTAGCCCTGCTCACGCAAGTGGTCCGTGGGGAAGCGGTCGTCGGGGAGCTTGGTTTCCTGCAGACAGAGCAGATCGGGCTGGAACTTCTCCAGGAAGGTTTGCACCTGGGGCAGGCGCACCTTCAGGGAGTTGACGTTCCAGCTCGTGATCTGCACGGTCCTAGGCCGTGGCGGCCGTATCGGCAATGCTGGGGCGGTGGCGCATACGCTGGTACCAGGCCATCAGATCGGCAAATCCCAGGAGAAACTCCGGTGCGCGCAGGTCAACGTAGGCGATGGCGGCGATGGCCGCGATCTCCGGCAGCTCCAGGTGGTCGGCCTTGTCCTTGTCCTGCCACTGTGGAACCTGCGCCTGCAGCATGGACAGGGCAGTGATCACCTTGGTGCGCATGCGCGCCAGCAGCGCGCCATCCTGACATTCGCTGCTGTGCCGCTGCTCCATGACCCAGGTGATGGTGCTGTCCATGATGCCATCGGCCAGGGCTTCGCCGCGTAAGGCGCGCAGGCGTCCGGGGAGATCCGTCGGAATGAGGGGGGGCTCGGGGTGGGCAAGGTCCAGATACTGGACGATGACGCTGGAGTCGTAGACGGGCGTGCCGTCGTTCAGGACCAGCACCGGAATCTTACCCAGGGGATTGACGGACTTGGCGGGATGGTCGGCACTGCGCAGATCTACCCATTCCAGGTCGTAGGGCAGATGCTTTTCCGCCAGGACGATGCGTACCTTGCGGGCGTAAGGACTGGTGGGCGTGGCGTATAGGCGCATGGTGCTTCTCCTCGCAACGGGCGGGACCAGATCCCGGCAGCAGACGACTTTCTGCTATCATGACTGAGCCCGACGACCATGCCAAGACCAAAGGCGCCCGTGAATTACCGCCACGATCACCACGCCGGCAATGCTGCCGACTGCCTCAAGCACCTTGCCCTGAGCCTTGCACTGGAGCGCCTGCTGCACAAGGATGCCCCCCTCTTCTATTTGGAAACCCATGCCGGCGCCGGGCGTTACTCTCTGGCCGACGCGGGAGAACACAGCGCGGGGGTGGACAGGGTGTGGGCGGCGCGGCGGCAGCTGAAGGGCCTGTCGCCCTGGCTCGACCTGCTCGAGGAGGGCGCAGAGGACGGTGTCCTGAGACACTATCCCGGCTCACCCGTTGTTGCGGCGCGTCTCCTCCGTCCCGGGGACCGCATGGTGCTGGCGGAAAAGGTGGCAGTGGTTCGCGAGCGCCTGCGCCATAACCTCGCTGGCCGGGGGCGTACCAGCATTCTGGGCGACGATGGTTATGCCATCCTGCGCGGTCATTTGCCGCCGCCGGAGCGGCGCGGCTTGATCCTCATGGACCCGCCCTTCGAGCGCCGCGATGAGTGGGAGGCTCTGGCCAAGGCCATCATCGGCGCGCACGCGCGCTGGCCCCAGGGCTGCCAGATCGTCTGGTATCCCATCAAGGTTCGCGGTATGATCTCGCGACTTTTACAGAGCCTCCAGCGCGCGCTGGACATGGAAGTGGTGGAGTTGCGCCTGGAGTCGGAGACCGGTGGGACCAGTATGGTCGGCTCCGGCCTGATCCTGGTGCGCCCCCCTTGGGGACTGCGTGAGCGTCTCCTCGCTGCCCTGGCGGTGCTGGGACCGGTGCTGGCCCAGGGTGGCTTCTGGGATCTCTCCTACCGCGCCTTGCCCCAAAGCGCACCGGTTTGGGCGGGAGCGCCATCCGCGCCGGACCACGCTACCGCCAAGGAATGAGCGACCATGCCAACCCTGCCCGACACTCAGCATATCCGCAAGCTGCACTTCTATGGCGGCCCCACAGCCGCCTTTCAGGGCGAAATGGACAATGTGGCGACACAGGCCCGCAGCGTTCAGGTACTGTACCACCTCGCCCTGCGTCATGGCGTCATCAGCCCCAGTGTGGCGCGCGAGGGCCTGGCGCTCCTGCCCGAAGATCAGGCCGATGCCGCCGCCGGTCGTCGGCTGCTGCAAAGGGTGCTGGAAGATGGCGACTTTCTGGCCGTCCGGGTGGTACGCTGAATGCGTCTGTACAGCTGGAATGTCAACGGCTGGCGCGCGGTCACCCGGCACGGCTTGCGCGAGTGGGTGGCGGCAACCCCCATGGATGTGCTCTGCGTTCAGGAAACCAAGGTCCAGTTAGCCCAGCTCGACCCCGATGAGGCGCAATTACCGGGCTTCCACAGCCTGTGGGCCGAGGCCGAGCGCCCCGGCTACAGTGGTGTCGCCACCTTTTTCCGCGACCCCTGCACCGCCGTGCGCGCCCAGCTTGGCCGTGCCGACTTCGATGCCGAGGGACGAGTGGTGGTCACCGATTGCGGCGATTTCGACCTCTACAACGTCTACTTTCCCAACGGCAAGAAGGACGCGCAGAGACTGGCCTTCAAGCTCGATTTCTACGCCTTTTTCCTGGAGCAGGTCACGGCCCTGGTGCGTCGTGGACGGTCCGTGATCTTCTGCGGCGACGTCAACACCGCGCACACGCCCCTGGATCTGGCCCGACCCGAGGCAAATCGTAGGGTATCGGGTTTCCTGCCGGAAGAACGTGCCTGGCTCGATCGCTGGCGCGAAGCCGGCTTCATCGACAGTTTCCGCCATTTTCATCCCGAGGAGCGCCGCTACTCCTGGTGGAGCCTGCGCAGTGGCGCCCGGGAGCGGGATGTGGGCTGGCGTCTGGACTATTTCTGGGTACACGAAAGCCTGCTGCCGCGTCTGAAGGGGGCCGGCATTGCCACGGAGGTGCGGGGGGCGGACCATTGTCCCGTCTGGTTGGAACTGGATTGAGCGGGACGATGGAGCGTCATCACTACATCGAACAGGCGGACACCCTACGCAGTATTGGCGACTTCTGCCGCTACGGCTGGAGCCGTTTTGGCGCAGCCGGTATCGACTGCAGCCAGGGTTTCCAGACGCCCCGAGGGGAAGCCAGTGCCCTCGTCGCCCGGCGCCTGGGACTGGAGCCGGAAGATCTGCCGGAAGTCCGCCAATGCCTGTTGACGCGGGCGGAGCGGGAGGCGATCCTCGACGCGTTCTACCAGCGCGAGATACTGCGTCGGCCCACGGCCTATATCCTCGGTGAAGCTTGGTTTGCCGGGCTGCGCTTTGCCGTGGACGAGCGCGTGCTGATCCCGCGTAGCCTGCTCGAGCCCTTCATCGAGGAGGGCTTTGCCCCTTGGGTGCAGGCCGAACGGGTGCGCCGCATCCTCGAGATAGGAACGGGTTCCGGCTGCATGGCGGTGGCTCTGGCCCGGCAGTTTCCACAGGCCAGCGTGGACGCCGTGGACATCTCGCCACAGGTGCTGGAGCTCGCCGCCCAGAATGTCCGCCGCCATGGCCTTGAAGAGCGCATCCGGCTGTACACCTCGGATATCTTCAGTGCGGTGGGTCCGGCGCGCTTCGACCTCATCGTCAGCAATCCGCCCTATGTCGATGCCGCTGCCATGGCCGATCTGCCCCCGGAATACCGGCACGAGCCGCGCCTTGCCCTGGCCGCCGGCGAGGATGGACTGGATTGTATCCTGCCCTTGCTGGACCAAGCGCCGGACCACCTTTTGCCGGGGGGCGCCCTGGTGGTGGAAACGGGGGATGCCGAGCACGCCCTCCTGGCTCGCCGTCCCCAGCACCCCCTCATCTGGCTCGAGCACCCAGCGGGCGGCTCCGGCGCTTTCGTCCTGCTGGAAGGGGGCGGCCTCCTGGGCGATCTGTGAGGCTCAGATGGCCAAACCCAACACCCCCAACAGGGCCTGCAGGGCCCGCGAACGGAGTGGTGCCACGGGATAGACGAGGTAGAGGTCCCAGAACAGCCCGCGGGGAGGATCGAGGTGCATCGAGGCCAAAGGCCAGCGCACCTTGTCCAGAGCCTCGACGGAGCCGAAGCCTAGGCCCAGGCCGGCGGCCACGGCGTCGCGCAGGGCCTCGATCCCGGTAACCTCCACGGCATACTGCGGACGTAGACCAGCGGCATCGAGGGCCGCCTCTACCCGCCGCCGCACGCCCGAGTGTGGCTCGCGCCAGACGATGGGCTGGGTCAGCACCGTCGGCCAATCCACACTCCGACGACCTTCGCGTACCCAGGGATGATCCCGGGGGAGAATGGCGACGATCTCGTCGCGCCGCCACGGGATCTGCCGCAGCGAACTGGGCAGCGCGCTGGCTGGCAACGGTTCTTCGGTAAAGATGAGGTCCCAGTCGGACCAGTTGGTGTCGCGCGCAAGGGGGCCAGCTTTCAGACGCAGGCCGATGCCGGGATAGCGGCTGCGGAACTCGGCCAGATGCTCCATGAGAAAGTAATTGGCTACCGTGGTACTGGCGGCGATGCGCAGCTCGCCTTCCTGCAGACTGTGGCGGTGGGCGGACCAGAGCTCCACCTCGGTCAGATCCTCGCGCAGGCGTCGGGCCAGGGGCAGCAGGGATTCGCCCGCGGAGGTCAGGCGTATGCCACGCCCCGAGCGGCGATAGAGCGGTTCACCCAGGGCCTGCTGCAGATGCTGGAGGCGCTCGGAGATGGCCGGTTGACTCCGACTGAGGCGTCGCGATCCCGCTGCCACGCCGCCGGCCTCGGCAACCTCGAGGAAAATCAAGATGTCTTCGGGTGAATAGCGCACGCCGGCGTGGGCTCCGATATCATCGGCATTACCTATTATAGAAAGAAAACATATCGATTTGTCCAATATAAGCCCCGGTCTTACATTGACGGTATGGCAAAGATCGATCCACCCTCCGTCGCCGATGAGGCCCGTGTGCGGCCCCTGAGCCAGTCCTGGCCGCTCTTTGTCGGTGTGGGGCTCGGCCTCGCCCTGGGTTCTTTCGAGGGTGCGGGCGTCCAAGCGATTTTCCCCTACGTGGCCGGTGGGCTCGCTACCAGTAGCGATCACGCGCTGTGGACCCTGACCTACTTCATCGTCAACTGGTCGCTGGGCATCACTCTGATGCCCTGGACCACGGCGCGCTTTGGCATGCGCCGGGTCTTTCTCACGGCCACCGGCGTCGCCGCGGCGGGCTCCGTCATCAGTGGCATGACCCATAACCTTTGGATCATGCTACTGTCGCGCACCCTGGAGGGGCTGGCTGCCGGCCTGTTGGTACCCCTCAGCCAGAGCCTTTTTCTTCGCCACAGCCCGAAGAGTAAGCACGCCCTGGTCACGGTTTTCTGGAGTAACGCCATGCTGGTCCCCTTCTTTTTCGGGCCGGCCATCGGCGGCTGGCTGGCAACGGGACCGGGTTTCCGCTGGATCTTCTGGCTGTCCCTGCCCCTGTGGCTGCTTGCGGCCGTGCTTGGGGGGCGGGCGATTCCCGCCGGCGGCGGCGACCCCAGCCTGCCTGCCTTTGACCTCGCTGGTTTTGTGCTGCTCTATGCGGGACTCATGGGTCTGCAGATTACCCTGGACAATGGTGAGCAGTATGGCTGGTGGCACTCACCGCTGATCCTCTCCAGCAGTGTCTTCGCCCTCATTGCCTTCGTGCTCTTCGCCTGGCGAGAGAGCGAGGCACGTTATCCGCTGCTGCGCTTCCACTACCTGCGTCAGCGCAACTATTGGTTGGGTCTTTCCCTGCTGTGCCTCGGCTGGGCCATGTTCATGGGCTGGGCCGCGGCCTTGCCGCTTTGGGTAGAACAAAATCTGGGCTACAACGGTTACTGGGGGAGCATCGTCCTCGTCCCCATCGCCATCGGCGCCATCCCCGTGTCCATGGTCATGGACCGCCTGCGCAGTCTGGTGGGATTACGGCGTCTGGCGACCCTCTGTTTCCTGCTCTTCGCCGCCAGCTACGGCAACTTCACCTTGAGCCCCATCAGCAGCCTGGGGGATACCGTGTTGCCCATGCTGTTCATGGGCCTTGCCGTGGGTAGTCTCTTTGTGCCCCTCACCCTCATCCTGCTGTCGGAAGTGCCGGCCGCCGAGATTCCGCGGGCCGCCACCACCAGCAACTTCATCCGCGTCTTCAGCGCCAATATCGGCGTCAGCCTCATCAGTGTCTACTGGACCCGGGGCAGTGCCCTGGTCGCGACCCAGATGCGCGACAAGATCGATCCCTACACCCACAGTACTTGGCCACTGTGGCAGCTGCAGCACCTGCTCGAGGTGGAAGCCGCCACCCTCAGCATGAACAACCTGCTGCGCCTGTGCATGTGGATTGCGCTGTTGGCGGCACTGGCTGCGTACCTGCTCATCATCCCGCCGCGGAGCATCGCCCGGCCCGATGGGCCCCACAACTACGTCGAGGAGGAAGAACTGGAGACGGCAGAAACGCCTGCCGCGGGGGAGTTGCCAGCCAGCACCACCACCTCCTGACGCGGTCGCGGTATCTCGATGCCGGCGGACTCCAGGGCGTCTGCCAAGAGGCCATGGTAGTGCGCGCGGGTCCCTCCCGGGCGCGTGAGGCCATCGCGGTTGACCCAGACGATCATTTCGCAATCGTAACCGGCATCGCCAAAACCCGTGATCCACAGGTCGGGGCGGTGCTGGGCATCGTCCACGGTCAGCGCCGAGCGGCGGGCCGTCTCCACCACCAGCTCCTGAAGCCGCTTACGATCCGTACCGTAGGGCACACGAAAGGGGATGTGCAGACGGATGACGGGTTCATCCAGGCTCCAGTTGATCACCTCACCGTTCACGAACTGGGAATTGGGGACGAGGATGTCCACGTGATCGTTGGTCTTGACCTGGGTATAGCGCACGCTGAGCTTGGTCACCATCCCATGCATGCCGTTTTCCTTGAGCTGGATGTAGTCACCCACCTTGATGCTGCGCTCGAACAGCAGAATGAGGCCAGAGGCAAAGTTGCTGAAGATATTCTGCAGACCAAAGCCGAGGCCCACGCCGACTACGCCGCCAAAGATGGCCAGACTGCTCAGATTGACGCCCAGGGTCTGTAGCGCCACCAGGAGGCCAAAGGCAATGATGAGGTAATAGCTTATGCGGGAAATGGCATAGGCCGTGGCGTGATCCAGCTGGCGGCTGAGGATCTGGCGCAGCAGCTTGCGCAGGCGGATGGCCACCCACCAGAGCACCACCAGGGTGACGCTGAACTCGAGCACCGCCAAAGGGGTGACGTGGCCTTCACCGGGCAGGGGGATGGGCAGGGTGAGCCAGTGCCAAAAAAAGGCCAGAGGGTGGGATTCCGACATCTTGCGATCCTTGGACGCCGCGCAGACAGAGGTGGACGACCAAGACCGACCCGTTGGGCCTGGCGCCGCCTCTGCCGTTCATCGGCCACTTGCGCTACACTGCCGCAAAAATGCGTCTACCTCAAGGCCTATCGTGAAAGCTTTCGTTACCTCTACGTTGTCCGTCGCCCTGCAGCAGCTGGTGGAATCTGGCGCCCTGAGCCGGGTTCCCGAGACCCTGGAACTGGAGCGTCCCAAGCAGGCGAGTCACGGCGATCTTGCCAGCAACGTAGCCCTGCTGCTCGCCAAGGACGCGCGCTGCAAGCCGCGGGAGCTGGCCGAGCGCATCGTCGCCGCCATGCCCGCCTCGCCCCACATTGCCCGTTGCGAGATCGCCGGCCCCGGTTTCATCAACTTCTTCCTGCGGCCCGAGGCCTTCCAGGAGGTAGTCCGTCTGGTGTACGCCCAGGGGGAGCGGTTCGGGGCCCACGACTTCGGCGAGGGTGAGACCCTGCACCTCGAGTTCGTCTCTGCCAATCCCACCGGTCCCCTGCACGTGGGCCACGGTCGCGGCGCCGCCTATGGCGCGAGCCTCGCGAACCTCTTGCGCTTTTGCGGCTATCGCGTCTTTTGCGAATATTATGTGAACGATGCCGGGCGGCAGATGGACATTCTCGCGGCCAGCGTCTACCTGCGCTATCTCGAGAATGCGGGACTGGATCTGCCCTGGCCCTACCCCAGCAATGCCTACCGCGGCGACTATCTTCTGCCCATTGCCGCGGCGCTGCGCCGTGAGTTCGGCGATCGGCTCACGCCCGCTGCCAGGAATCTGCCGGACTTGAGTCGGTTCGAGGACGCCGACGCCGCCATGGACGCCCTGATTCAGCAGCTCAAGACCGATCTCGGTCCCGACTACGCCCCGCTGCACCGCGCGGGCCTCGATACCATTCTGGCGGATATCCGCGAGGATCTGGCCGAATTTGGTGTGCACTACGATGGCTGGTACTCCGAGCGCAGCCTGATGGACAGTGGAGCCATCACACGCGCCGTGGAGTCGCTGACGGCGGCCGGGCATACCTATGTTCAGGATGGTGCCCTGTGGTTCCGCTCGACGGACTACGGCGACGACAAGGATCGTGTGCTGCGGCGCGAGAATGGCGCCTACACCTACTTCGCCTCAGACGTTGCCTATCATGCCGACAAGTTTGCCCGCGGTTTTCGGCAGATCGTGGATATGTGGGGGGCTGACCATCACGGCTATATCGCCCGGGTCCGTGCCTCCCTGCGGGCCATGGGTCTCGACGATGCGGCGCTGGAAATCCTCCTGGTACAGTTTGCCATCCTCTACCGCGGCGCCGAAAAAGTCTCCATGTCCACGCGCGCCGGTGAGTTCGTCACCCTGCGCCAGCTGCGCGCCGAGGTAGGTAACGATGCGGCACGCTTTTTTTACGTCTTGCGGCGTGCCGACCAGCACTTGGATTTCGATCTCGAGCTGGCCAAGAAGCACAGCGAGGAAAATCCGGTCTACTATATCCAGTACGCCCACGCCCGCGTCTTCTCCCTGTTTCGCCAGGCCGAAGAACAGGGTCTGTCGACTCCGCAGGCGGAGGTCCCGGACCTCTCGCCCCTGCAGGATGGCCGTGAGCTGGCCCTCGCCGATCTGCTGTGGCGTTTTCCGGAGGCCGTCGCCACCAGTGCCCGAGCCCGGGAACCGCATCAGATCGCCTTCTACCTCAAGGAGTTGGCGTCTGCCTTCCATACCTACTACAACGCCACGCGAATCCTGGTGGAAGAGCGCGACACGCGGCACGCTCGCCTCGCCCTGGCGCGCGCCGTCGCCCGTACCATTGCCAACGGTTTGGCCCTGCTGGGCGTTAGCGCCCCGGAGCGGATGTGACGACCGCGATGCACGGTGACCGGGGTCGCGCGCCCGCCGTTGCTGGCCATGCGTGACTACAAAGGCCACAGCAGCCGACCCAGCGCGCCGCCACCGCCGCCGCGGCCCATACCTCCTCGGGATGAGGAAGAGGAGAGTTCGGCGCCCGCGCCGCGTCGGCGATGGCCTTGGTTGTTGATCCTGCTGGTCCTGCTGCTGAGTGGGGCGAGTTGGTGGTGGCTGGCCCAACTGCCTCTGGATCGCGGTCAACTGGGCTTGCTCAAGGCGCCGCAAAAACCCGTTGCCGCCACCACCAGCGACCGGGTACAGGGTCCAGTGGCAGTGGCGGCCGTGTCGGCGGCGGCGCCCGTGCAGTCTCCCCTCGCCAGTGGCGCGGTCCCGGCGTCGGCTGCCGCCGCCGTGAGCGCTACCGCCTCCACCAGCAGCGCCGTGGATTTCAATTTCTACCGCATTCTGCCGCAGATGAAGGTGGAGATCCCGAAGGACATCCTCGGCAGTGGTCCGGGCATTCCCGATACCGCCGCAACCCGCAGCGCAGTAGCCCTCAAGCCCGTCATCATCCAGGTGGGTGCTTTCAGCAATCACGGTGCTGCCCGGGTATTACAGGAGCGCCTGGCCCTCCTCGGGGTCACGATGCACCTGCACGAGAGCCAGGGCGAGGATGGCCACGCTCTGTACAGCCTCGTCAGCGATCCCTTCCCCTCACTGGTGCAGGCACAGCCGGCGCTGACGCGGATTCGCGGACTGGGCCTGACGCCGGTGCTAAGCGCCGTCCCTGGCCAGCCTACTCAGAACGGGTCGACGCCGCTCCCTGCTCCAAACGCCCAATGACCTCCGCCGGAACGGCACCGGCCAATACCTCGCGAATCCCCGGCAGGTAAAAGTTGCAGGTTTCCACCGCCTGGAGGAGATAGGGTTTCAATATGTCCGGAGCCACACAGCGCTCGGGCAGTTGCACGCTATTCTTGAAGTTGAGCTCGTGGTCTGCTAAATCCAGCTCAAAGTTACCCAGGGGCAGGCCGTAGTTCGCTCGAGTCAGGAATTCCATCAGCATGGCCAGACGTGCGTGCACAATGTCGAGCTCCTGCGGCCGGACATAGAACAGTACGCGCTCGCGCTCGGCGTGCACGTGGCAGAAAATTTCCAGCGGACCATTGGGCACCGCCAGGGCACAGCTGTAGACCGGATATTCGGGTATCTTGCGTGCCGGCCAGTTCAGATCAGCGAAAAGGGCGGCGACGGCCTTCATGGGGTCCATATCCTACTCCTGCGGTATCGAGGGCCTCGGTGAGGCGGAAAAAATCGTCGACGCTGAGGGTTTCGGCGCGTCGTCCCGGATCGATAGCCAGCTGCTCCCAGGCCGGCGCCGGCAGTCGACTGCGGAAGTTGTTGGCGAGCGTCTTGCGCCGCTGGGCAAAGGCGAGCCGGACGACCTCGGCAAAAAGCGCTTGCCGTGCCGGGGCAATGGGTGTGGGATGGCGGGGCACCAGGCGCAGAAAAGCCGAATCCACCTTGGGTACGGGATGAAAATTCCCGGGGGCCACGGGAAAGAGCATTTCCACGAGACAATAGGCCTGGAGCATGACCGACAGACGCCCATACGTGCCGCTACCGGGTCTGGCGACGATGCGCTCCACCACCTCCCTCTGCAGCATGAAATGCATGTCCGTGATGGCCTCGGCTTGGCCCAGCAGATGAAAGAGCAAGGGCGTGGAGATATTGTAGGGAAGGTTGCCGACGATGCGCAGTCTGGCACCCGCAGTATCGGCAATCTTCAGGAAATCCACTTTCAGGGCGTCGGCAGCGAGAATCTCGAGACGCTCAGGGGGGGCGAGATTACGCAGGATGGGCAGCAGGTCGCGGTCCAACTCGATCACCCGCAGCCGCTGTGCCGGGGCCAATGCGGCCAGGAGTGCACGGGTGAGGGCGCCACGGCCAGGACCAATCTCCACGAGGGCATCGCTGCTGCCTGGACCGACCGCAGCGACGATGCGCTGGACGATGGCTGGCTGCACCAGAAAATTCTGGCCAAATCGTTTTTTGGCCTGGGGGACAGACTCTGCTTGCACCCTTCTCGGTCCTTCATGCTATATTCAAGTGACGCCTTATTCAGGCGCTACCGAACGGAAAGTCTATGCACCTCGTGCTGCGTCTTGACGTGAGTGGCCGTCCCATGGCCTGGGAAACCTGGGAAGAGGCTGCAGCCCATTATGTCCGGGGCAACGTGGCCTGGACCCTGGGGAACCCTTTCTTCACGGCTCACGGTGGCATCAGCAGGCTGAGCGGCTTGCCCTCTTCCCTGGAGATCCACCCGGTCATCGCCGTTCGCGGCCGCCACCTGGGCAAGGTACGGCCGCCGGCGCTGAGCAATCCTACCCTCTTTCATCGCGATCGCCACCTCTGCATGTATTGCGGTCGCCATTTTCCGCAACGTGAACTGACCCGGGACCACATCATCCCCCTTTCGCGCCGGGGCCGCGACATCTGGACCAATGTGGTCACGGCCTGCCGCTGGTGCAACAGTCGTAAGGACAACCGCACCCCAGAAGAAGCGGGCATGCCTTTACTCGCCGTGCCCTTCGCGCCCACCTGGGCAGAGTACCTGCTGCTGAGCAATCGGCGCATCCTTGCCGATCAGATGGAGTTCTTGCTGGCTCAGGTGCCGGCGGACCGACAGCACGTTTTCTAGGTCGCTCCCCGATCTCGAGCGCGGCGGTTGCGGTGGATATCGGCCGCCATCTGGATAGCAGCGAGCAGGCTGCTGACCTCTGCCTGACCGGTCCCCGCCAGATCCAGTGCCGTGCCGTGATCGACGCTGGTGCGCACGATGGGTAGACCCAGGGTAACGTTCACCGCGGCACCGAAGGCATGGTACTTGAGGACCGGGAGACCCTGGTCGTGGTACATGGCCAATACCGCATCGGCTTCTTCCAGGTAACGCGGCTGAAACAGGGTATCCGCCGGCAAGGGCCCCAGCAGCCGCAGTCCCTCCGACCGCAGGGAACGCAGGACGGGATCGATGATGTCCAGTTCCTCACGACCCAGATGTCCGCCTTCGCCCGCGTGCGGGTTCAATCCGGCGACGACGATACGCGGATCCGCAAGACCAAAGTCCGTACCCAGGGCGCGATGCAGGATGCGCAGCGTGGCGCTCAAGGCCTCCACCTGGATGGCATCGGCTACGGCGCGCAGAGGCAGGTGGGTGGTCGCCAGGGCAACCCGCAGACCGCGACCGGCCAGCATCATCACCACCCGCTCGACACCGCAGAGTTGCGCCAGGTACTCCGTGTGTCCGGCAAAGGAAATCCCGGCGTCGTTGATCACCCCCTTGTGCATGGGCGCGGTAACGAGGGCATCGGCGAGTCCCAGGGAAATCAGCTCCACCGCCTGTGCGAGCCCGCGCAGCACGGCCTCGGCATTGCCGGGCTCGAGCCGCCCGGCGCGGCAGGGAATGGGCAGGGGCAGATCCAGAACAGCCAGGGTACCCGCCTCGGCCTTGGGCCAGGCTTGGTCTGCGCTCCAGCGGCGCAGACGCAGTCCCAGACCAAGATCGGCGGCGCGGCGCTGGAGACAGGCGTGGCTGCCGATGACCACCGGAGTCCCCGGCAGGGGGTGATCGCTAAGGGCGAGACAGAGATCGGGACCGATCCCCGCGGGCTCGCCCATGGTGATGAGCAGCCGTGGCGCGCTCACTGCGATGCTTCCTCACGACGAAGGATGTCCACCACGCCTTCGGGACCTTCGACGCGGGTCGGCAGACGGAGCACGCGGAGCTCGAGATAACGGTCACGGATATCGATGCACAGCTGGTCACCGACCCGGACTTCCGTGGCGGCCTTGGCGGTACGCCCATTGAGGGTGACGCAGCCGCCGTCGCAGATGGTCTTGGCCAAGCTGCGACGCTTGATGAGGCGCGCCATTTTCAAGAAGAGGTCCAGGCGTAGGCCGTCAGGGGCGGGCTTGGTCATGGCCTTGGGCGAGGAGTTCGGTGAAGGCGTCCTCCAGACGCGGTTCTTGCACGTGCAGATCGACAATCTGCGCCGGGAGCGCCTGCAACTGGCGCAAGATGGGCCCAAGTCCCTGATCGCGCTGGACGCGTAGTACCCAGGTGCGCTGGTCGGCACGCATGAGGGCGTCCTCCAGTTCGCTGGGCAGAGGGCCAGGGTCGCGTTCAAAGCTCACCGACAAAACCCGGTGACGACTGTGAGCCAGCAGGGCTTCCTTGCTGTCCAGGGCAAGCACCTGACCGTGGTCGAGAATGGCGATGCGACCGCAGAGTTCTTCCGCCTCTTCCAAGTAGTGGGTGGTGAGGATGACGGTGTGCCCCTCTTCGTTGTAACGGCGCATGAAGCGCCAAAGTCCCTGGCGCAGTTCCACATCCACGCCGGCGGTGGGCTCGTCCAGAACCACGACGGGCGGACGGTGGACCATGGCCTGGGCGATGAGCACCCGGCGCTTCATGCCCCCGGACAGGGCGCGCAGATTGGTGTTGGCCTTGTCCGCCAGGTCCAGTTCCTGCATCAGCACATCGAGCCAGTCGTCGTTGCGCCGAATGCCAAAGTAACCGGACTGCCAGCGTAAGAACTCGCGCACTGTGAAAAAGGGATCGTAGGCCAGTTCCTGGGGCACCACACCCAGCATTTGCCGGCTGTGTCGATAATCGTGCTCGACGTCGAAACCGAAGATCTCGGCTACCCCGCTGCTGCGCCGGACGATCCCGGCGAGGATGTTGATGAGTGTCGACTTGCCGGCGCCGTTGGGCCCCAGGAGGCCGAAAAACTCGCCGGCGCGCACGTCCAGATCGATGCCGCCTAGGGCGAGGAAACCGTTGCCGTAGGCCTTGCGCAAACTACGGACGTGGATGGCGAGGTCAGTGCCCACGGTCCCCTTCGTCCTTCTCGCCCGGTGCTTCGGTGAGGAGCGCCTCCAGACCGTAGAGGTGCACCAGCTCCCGCAGGCCTGGCCCGAGTCCTGTCAGAACCAGCGGTCGCTTGCGCTGCAGTGCCCGCTCCTGCCAATCCAGGAGCAGTGCCAGGGTGGCACTGTCGGCCGCGTCCACATCGTCGAGACGGACCCGATCCACGGCCAGTGACCGCAGTTCCTCGCTGCGTAGCGCTTCGTCGAGGGCGTCCAGACGCCAGTCACCCGACAGGCGCAGTACGGACTGGTCGTCTTCTTGGCCGACCTGCCAGCGGGCGCGGCGTCCTTCAGTCATCCACTTTCGCCTTGAGATCCCGCAGAAGTGCGGGAATGCCCCGACTCGCGGCGATCTGGCCAAAACTTTGACGATAGTTGAGCACCAGGCTTACCCCGTCGATATAGACGTTATAGATCCGCCAGGTGTTGCCCTGCTGAAGCAGGGCATAGATGACCGGAATGTCGGGACCGCCGTCGGGCTGCTGGATGACCATGTTGACCTGAGCCACCGGCGGATTCTGGGAGATCTGCTGACTGCCGGTGATCTTCACCCGCTGACCGTGATAGTGATTCAGGGAATTGCTGTAGGTCTTGACCAGAAGCTCCTTGAAGAGCTTGACAAACTGATCCTGCTGGGCGCTGGTCATCTGTCGCCAGTACTGTGCCATGACGTACTGCGACATGGTGGTGAAGTCGATGTGCGGCAGGATGATGTTGGCCACCTCCTTCTTGAGGGCCCGATCCACGGGACGTCCCTCGTTCTTCTGCAGCACGGTGAGCACCGAGTCGGTCATCTGCTCCACGACCTGGGTTGGCTCCGTGACGTCGGCCGCCTGCACCGGCAGGATCCAGCCCAGTACCAAAAACATCAACGCGTACGCTAGGGATTTCATGGCAATCTCCTGGAATGGGTCACTGTCCTGGGGGGTTGGGAATGGCACTTGCGCCGGAGCCCGAGCCCGAACTGCCACTCCCGCCCTCAGCCTTGCTGAAGACCATCTGACCGATGAGCTGGTCGATGTTGACGGCACTTTGGGTCAGGGTGATGGTACCGCCGGGCTTGAGGTCCTGGGGCATGCCACCGGGCTGGAGGGCAATGTACTGTTCGCCCAGCAATCCCTGGGTATAGATGGAGGCGCCGGTATCCACCGGCAGCTTGAGCTGCGGCTCTATGCGCATGCTGACCTCGGCCTGGAAGGTTTTGGGGTCGATGCGGATACCCGTGACCTCGCCCACGGTCACTCCGCCCAGTTTGACGGGGCTGCGCACCTTGAGGCTGCCGACGTTGTTGAAGTCGGCGTGGAGAACATAACCCTCGCCGTACTGGAATCCAGACAGGTTTCCTACCCGAAAGGCCAACACCGCCAGGGCAGCAATCCCGAGCAGGACGAAAATCCCCACCCACCAGTCCACTGCACGATTACGCATTGAAGGGTCACCCGTCATGAAAAGAGTAAGGCCGTCAAAATGAAATCCAAGCCCAGTACCGCCAGGGACGCCGCCACCACACTGCGGGTGGTGGCGTTACCTACCCCCTCGGCGGTGGGTTTGGCGCTGTAGCCCTGCCAAGCGGCAATCCAGGCCACCACGAGCCCAAAACACAGGGCCTTGAACAGGCCGTTGAGTATATCGCCGCGGAAGGACACGTTGGACTGCATTTGCGACCAGAAGGTCCCGCTGTCCACGCCCAATACCGGAACGGCAATGAGGTAGCCGCCAAAAATGCCCACCAGATCGAAGATCACGCACAGGATGGGGACCGTGAACACGGCAGCCCACAAACGCGGGGAGACTACCCAGGCCAAGGGATCGACGGCCATCATTTCCATGGCCGACAATTGCTCCGTAGCCTTCATGGTGGCGATTTCCGCCGTCAAGGCCGAGCCGGCGCGTCCGGCAAAGAGCAGTGCCGTCAGGACCGGACCCAGTTCCCGCAGCAGGGACAGGGCGACCAGGGTCCCCAGGGCGGAGGTGGCACCGAAGCGTACCAGCGCGTAGTACCCCTGAAAGCCGAGCACCATGCCGGTGAAAAAGGCGGCCACGACCATCAGTGCCAGGGACAGTACCCCAAATCCGTAGACCTGGCGCAGCCATTGCTGGATGCTGAAGTGGCGATGCACCACCCGGCCGAGACCCAGTAGCAGAAAACGGCTGGCGGCACCGAGCCGTGGCACGCTCTCGCGCACCACTCGACCGAGCTCCGGAATGAACTCCAGGGCGGTCACGGCCGCACCCCCCCCAGTTTTCCTAGACCCATGACCTCCAGAAAGCTCTGGTTACTCGGGTAATGGAAGGGCACCGGCCCATCCGGTCGCCCGCTGAGGAACTGCTGCGCCAGCGGCGAGTCGCTGGCGCGCAGCTCCGCGGGTGTTCCGTGCGCAATGATCTTGCCACCGCCGAGGATGAAGCCAAGGTCGGCAATGGCGAAGGTCTCATCGATGTCGTGACTGACGACGATGCTGGTGGCGCCCAGGGCATCGTTGAGGCGGCGGATGAGGGTGGCGATGATACCGACGCTGATGGGATCGAGGCCCGTGAAAGGCTCGTCGTAGAGGATGAGGATGGGATCCATGACCACTGCCCGCGCCAGGGCGACCCGCCGGCCCATGCCGCCGGAGAGTTCGCCCGGCCCAAGCTCCGCGGCGCCCCGCAGCCCGACGGCCTCGAGCTTCATCAGGACCAACTTGCGTAGCAGGCTCTCGGGCAGCCGGAAATGCCGGCGCAAGGGAAAGGCGACATTCTCAAAGACCGAGAGATCGGTGAACAGGGCACTGTGCTGAAAGAGCATGCCCATGCTGCGGCGCAGGGCGAAGAGCCCGGCCCGATCCAGTTTTGACGGTTCCTGGCCCTGCACCCGAACTCGGCCGGCATCGGGGCGGAGGGTGCCGGCAATGAGGTTCAGCAGGGTCGTCTTGCCGCCACCACTGGCACCCAGAATGGCGGCCACGGCACCCCTCGGCACCCGTAGATCGATGCCGTCCAGCACGCGATGACTGCCACGGGAAAAGCGCAGCTGTTCAATTTCGATGAGGTCGCCCGCTGCCACACTCCACACCCTTGCACATTAGACCGCGGCATTATAGCCCGAGGATCCGAGTGCTGGCCAACCAGCGCAGACCGGGAGCCTTGTTTCCTGGCCACGGCAAAGGCCTGCGGCGGCTTGACATCGAGGGATCATCTCCTTATCTTCTCGGCTCTTGAGAGAACCAGGATAAAGCCCCATGAAGCGTACTTTCCAACCCAGCGTCGTTCACCGCAAGCGCACCCACGGTTTCCGCGCGCGTATGGCGACCAAGGCCGGTCGTCTGGTGCTGAAGCGTCGACGTGCCAAGGGTCGTGCCCGTCTCTGCCCGTGACGGCGAAGGCGCAGCCCCACGGTTTCGAACGCCGCTACCGTCTGCGGCACAAGGCAGAGATTCGGCGTACCTTGAGCGAAGGCCGTAAGCGCAGCTTTCCGGAGCTCGCCTGCTACGTCCTCGCCAACGATCGAGGCTTCGCCCGCCTTGGCTTGGCGGTCAGTCGCAAGGTCGGCAACGCGGTGCTGCGCAATAGGGTCAAACGGCGGTTGCGGGAGGCCTTTCGCCAGTCTCCCTGGCGCGATCAGGGTAAGGATCTCATGGTGGTGGCAAAGCCTGCGAGCGCCCAGGGCAGCTATCAAACCCTGTCGATGCGCGTCGATGCGGTGCTGCGCCCTTGATGGTGTGGCTGCGGCGCGGGGCGATCCTGCTCATCCGTGCGTACCAGCTGCTCCTGAGCCCCTTTCTGGGCAGTAATTGCCGTTTTCATCCCAGCTGTTCCGAGTACGCCTGTGAGGCCATCGCCCGTTACGGACTGCTGCGGGGTTCGTGGATGGGCATCAAACGTCTTGGTCGCTGTCATCCCTGGCATCCGGGTGGCTTCGACCCCGTTCCCTGAAGCTGTGGAGCCCCATGGATACGCAAAGAACCCTCCTTGCCGTCGTGCTCTCCATCATTGTCCTCGTGCTCTACGAGCAGTGGATGGCGCCCAAGCCCACGCATCCTGCCGCCGCCCCCACCGCCGTCACCCAGAGCGCCACGGCCAAGCCCGCACCCGCTCCGACCTCGGCGACGGCTACGGCGCCCAGCACCAGCGCGGCGGCGACCCTGTCCGGCACCGTGACGTCGGGCCTCGCGAGTCCAGCGGAACTTGCGGCAGCGCCGAGTGTTCCCTTTGCCACCCAGGTGTACCAGGGGTCCGTTAGCCTGCTCGGTGGCGATATCGTCCACCTCGGCCTCAAACACTATCCCACCAGCAGCAGCGACAAGGCGCCCTATCCGATCCTGACCCCAGAGAGCGC